>Ga0180008_1000834_pt1 | contig 22045 bp, 17 predicted proteins | sample MM_PW_MetaG_FD_121121 | JGI IMG/M metagenome (GOLD analysis project Ga0180008, IMG submission 121121) | Groundwater microbial communities from the Aspo Hard Rock Laboratory (HRL) deep subsurface site, Sweden - MM_PW_MetaG | ecosystem: Environmental > Aquatic > Deep subsurface > Groundwater...
TATTCCGCAAAAAACAGTGAACTGACAGGAGGAAAGGTCTGATTTTCGATTAAGTCGGTGTTTTTTGAACCTCAGACAGCGAGGCCGTTAAAAACGGCTGCTTACTTCAGACCTTCCCTAAAGCTATCGATTTGTGAATAGGCGCTACTTGTTTGAGCTGCCGATACAATAGCTTTGTCTTTTACTTTCGACATAAACGTACTTCCTTGTTTGCAAGTGGAACAGTTTTTGTCCGATAGCGACGCGCTCTGGCGAGATCGTCCTATCACTCGCCTCTTATGAAGGCGAAAGAAAGCTGACACACTTCGAAATCACACGTCCAGTATTTTTTTTGCGGAAAAATTACACCGAACGAATAATGCCTGCAAACACTGGGAAAGCGGTGTTTATATTCTTTTTATAGGCGGATTGGCGGGGAGCGGACTATTTAAATATTAAATAGTGCTAAACAGCTAAATGCCAGACAGGTCACATTTCAATATTGAATGGATCCAATATATTGAATGGGGTGCACTTTAAAAGTGCCACCGTGTCATTAGGAATGATTAAGTAGCTATTGTTTTATTATTATTGACAGGTTGTTATTGGCGCAGTGGTTGGCATAGGGTTATGCCGGCCCCTGTAGGAGCCGACTTGCCAGCGATAGCCCTCTCAAGGCCGCCGCCACCCCGCCTGACGCAGCGCTTCAAGCAGCGTCTGCCCCTCCAGCCCCGGTACCAGCACGCCATCGGCGGTGGTCATGTCTTCCCCGGCCAGTATCGCGTTGATGATGGCCTCCTCCACTGCCTCCGCCGCTGCGCTGAACAAGGGCGAAATATGATCGTTATTGACCATGCTCAACGCCGTGCTGAGAGGCAGGTCCTTGCGCCCGTAATCGGCCGCCGGCAGGTCATGGTTGCCGGTGGCAAACGCCAGGAACAGATCGCCGCTGGAGTCCTCGGTGCCACCGCCGGTGCGGGCAATACCAATGGACGCGCGTTGTGCCAGGCGTTGGCACTGGTGCGGCAGCAGCGGCGCATCGGTGGCGATAATCACCACAATGGAGCCCATGCCCGGCGTGCCGCGGTCGGCAAACGGCGAGGCAATTTCCATCAAGTGCCGCCCCACCGGATAGCCATCTACCCGCAGTTCCTGGCGCTTGCCATGGTTGGCCTGCACCAGCACGCCCACAGTCCAGCCGCCCTGCTGCGCCGGCAACTGGCGCGAGGCACTGCCGATGCCACCCTTGAACTCATGGCAGATCATCCCGGTGCCACCGCCCACGGCCCCCTCCTGCACCGGGCCGGATTCCGCAGCGGCCATGGCCTGGAGCACGTGCTCCGCACCGATATGCTGGCCCCAGATATCGTTGAGCAGACCGTCATAGGTCTCCATCACCACCGGCATGCACCAGTACACCGCGGGGTCCGCCAGGCTGTCGCGCTCCAGGGCAATCAGGGTGTCGCGCACAATGCCGATACTGTGGGTGTTGGTAATCGCCAGGGGGGTGGTCAACAGCCCGGCTTCACCGATCCATTCCAGGCCGGTGGCGTCGCCGTTGCCATTGAGCACGTGATACCCGGCAAAACACGGCTGCAGACGTGCAGCCCCGGCCCGTGGCTGGATCAGCGTGACCCCGGTGCGCACCTGCTTGCCGTTGATCTGCTCCTTGAGCGTGCTGTGACCGACCCGAACGCCGGGGACATCAGTAATCGCATTCAATTTGCCGGGCATACCCAGCCCCAACGTAATGCCCAATTGACGTGCGCGCATAACCACTCCTTACAGTTTCTGAAACGCCGGACTCGACCGGCCGCTGATGCAATACAGGATCACCGACAACGCCAGCAGGCCGATGATAACCATGATGTCGCGCATGGACGCCGCGATAAACAAGGTAAACAACAGATACCCCGCGCCCGCCACGGCCAGCAATGCCGGCGCCGGCCACAGGGGCATGCGATACGGGTGCAAGCGATCGCGCAACAGCACCCGGCTCAGCAGCGCGCTCAACGCGACGATCAGGTACACCAGCATGATCAACAACACACTGAAGGACGTCAGGTCTGCCAGATTGGAGCTGAAACTGAGCAGCGCCGAAGGAATCGCCAGGAACAGCGTGGCCAGCCATGGCGAATCCCAGCGCGGGTGGATACGGGTGAAGAGTTTGTTGACGGTCGGCGTCCACAGGACATCGCGGCCGCTGCTGAACACCACCCGGCCAATCTGGATCACGATGGCGACGATGGCGTTGAACACCGATAGGAAGATCCCGGCGCTGACCAGGCGTGACAGGGTTTCATTGCCGTGGCTGGTCAAGAGGTAGCCGATGGGGTCCGGGCTGCTGATCATCTCTTGCAGGGACGGCGCGCCGATCAACAGCGCGGTGATCGGCACCAGTTCAATCACCACCACCAGGCCCAGGGACCACAGCACCGCCTTGTGTACGCCCTTGCCGCCGCATTTCATGTCCTCGGCCAGCAGCACCGCAGGGCCGTAGCCATTGAACGAGAACAGGCCGATGCCCACCGCGCCGATCACCAGCGCCCAGGGCGCCAGGTGCAGCACGCCGTTCTCGACGATCTGCGGTTGGAACAGCACACTGGCCGGCTGCACCGGGTTGCCAAAGCCGATAAACACAATCACCAGCAACGCTGCCACTTCCAGCAGCAGACAGGTGCCGGTGATCCAGGCATTGAGTTTGATATTGAGAATGCCCAGGGCGTAGCTGCACACCACAATCACCAGGGCCACGGTTTGTGAGTCGAATGTGGTGCCCAGGGCATTGTTGAGGTAAGTCGCCGCGCCGGTCGCCAGCACCGGCGGGATAAACAGCAGCATCACCAGTACCGTGAGGAAGGTCGCGTAACCGGCCATGCCACCAAACACACGCTTGGCGTACACATACTCGCCGCCAGCGCTGTTATGGGCGCGCCCCAGCTCGGCGTAGCAAAAGGCAAACATCAGCGCCAGCAACCCGGCCATTACAAACGCCAGGAACACCCCGCTGCCAGCCTGCTGGATCGCAAACGGGGCAATAACAAACACGGAACTGGCCGGAGTCACCGCCGAAACGGTAATGGCCACCACATCGAACACACTCAAGGTAGGTTTCAGCACGCCATCGGGCGCGGGGGTTGTGCTCATATCGTTATCCTCTTGTTTATTCTTGGTTTGAGGCAGAAACGAAAAAAGAAAAAGCCGATGCGGGATATGTTTCCCGTTGAATGCCAGGGAATCTAGGCGCTGTGCCGGCACCCGCCAATCCCCCTATTGGAGTACTCCCCTTGACGTGTTCGTGCAAAAACCGAACCCTTGGCGATCTTTCAGCTAGTGGAGCCCTTCACATGAGCCTGTTCAGGGAAATCGGCATGCATGCGGGCCTGGGGCGCACCGTGTCGCAAATTGGCACCGAGCGTTTCTGGAAACAGCTGGTGTTGCTGCTGCACCAGAACCTGGCTTTCGATAACGCCCTGGCGATCTTCTATCCGCTGGAGGGCCCACCCCAGGCCTTGGAAGAGTACGACGCACAGCCCACCAGCAAGCCGGCGTCGATGCTGGTGTACCTCAATGGCTTGTACTTGCTCGACCCGTTCTTCCAGGCGTGCCGCGAAGGCTATGCCAGTGGCGTCTATCGTCTGGAAGAGGTGGCGCCGGACCATTTCCGCCAGAGCGAGTACTTCCTCAATTACTTCCACGACAATGTGCTGGAGGATGAAGTGCAATTCATCCTGCAACTGCCGGGCGTGGGCACCTTGTCGTTGTCGTTGGGCATGCAGCGTGTGTTTAGCGCGGCGCAAACCGGGCTGTTGACGCTGCTGGCAGCGTGGGTGCTGCCGCTGATGCAGCAGCACTGGCAACAAAGCACCCAGCGCGCACCGGCCGGTGCGGCCATGGCCAGCCAGATTCGTGATGCATTGAGCCATTTTGGCAGTGGTGTGTTGTCTGAACGCGAACTGGAAATCGCCCGCCTGGTACTGCGTGGGTTCTCGTCCAAGGCCATGGCCGAACGCCTGGGCATCTCGCCGGACACGGTCAAGGTGCATCGGCGGCACCTGTACGCCAAGCTGGATATCTCGTCGCAACCGGAGTTGTTTTCGTTGTTTATCCAGTCGTTGGGGCATGACCTGGAAAACCCCTGATTGCCGGCGATGACGGTGTCCCCCCACCAAAGAGGCTGGCTGGACTATCGCCATCGCGGGCAAGCCCGCTCCCACAGGGGATCTGCGTTGGGTGCAGGATTTGGTGCCACGTCGCAATTCAAATGTGGGAGCTGGCGGCGGTGTATCAGCCGCCAGAAACAGTGACTGGGCTATCGCCATCGCCGGCAAGCCGGCTCCCACAGGGGATCTCTGTTGGGTGCAGGCCTTAGCGCCCGGTACGGATGGTGTTCCAGATCCGTGTGCGGATGCGGTCGATCTTCATCGGCATGGCTTCGAGGGCGAAGAGTTTGCCCATCATTTCCTCGCTCGGATACACCTTGGTGTCGCTCTTGATCAGCGGGTCGACCAGGCTGTCGGCAGCGCTGTTGCCGTTGGCGTAGTGCACGAAGTTAGTGATATCGGCCATCACCTCCGGGCGCAGCAGGTAGTTCATGAAGGCGTAGCCGGCCTTTTCATCCGGGGCGTCGGCGGGCATGGCAACCATGTCGAACCAGATCGCCGCGCCTTCCTTGGGGATGTTGTAGCCGATATTCACGCCATTCTTGGCTTCCTTGGCGCGAGTTTCGGCCTGCAGCACGTCACCCGAGAAGCCCACGGCCACGCAGATATCGCCATTGGCCAGGTCACCGGTGTATTTCGAGGAGTGGAAGTAGGCGATGTAGGGCCGCACTTTGATCAGCAGCGCTTCAGCTTTCTTGTAGTCCTCGGGGTTCTTGCTGTGGTGCGGCAGGCCCAGGTAATTGAGGGCGATCGGCAGCAGTTCCGGGCCGTTATCGAGGATCGCCACCCCGCATTTGCTGAGTTTTTCCATGTACTCAGGCTTGAAAATCAAATCCCAGGAGTCGACCGGCGCATCGTCGCCCAGCACCGCCTTGACCTTGTCGATGTTGTAGCCGATGCCGGTGCTGCCCCACAGGTACGGGAAGCCGTGTGCATTGCCCGGGTCGTTGGTTTCCAGGGCCTTGAGCAACACCGGATTGAGGTTTTTCCAGTTGGGCAACTGACGCTTGTCGAGTTTTTTCAGGGCCCCGCCCTGGATCTGCCGGGCCATGAAGTGGTTGGACGGGAAAACCACGTCGTAGCCTGAATGACCCGTCATCAACTTGCCGTCCAGGGTCTCGTTGCTGTCGTACACGTCGTAACTGAAACCAATCCCGGTTTCCTTCTGGAAATTCTTGGTGGTGTCCGGCGCGATATAACTCGACCAGTTGTAGATTTTCACCGTTTCGGCGGCCTGCGTCAGGGACGCCACCAACATCAAGGGCAACAGGGCAATGGGTCTCATGGTTCGATTTCCTGGCGATTATAGGGCTGTTTTTATGGCAGGCGATCAAGGATCAAAAGATTAAAGGATCAACACATAGGTCTTGCGCACGGTCTCCTGGATATCCCAGATGCCGGTGCTGTTGGCCGGTAGCATCAGTGCATCGCCGGCTTCGATATGCAGGGTTTCGCCGCTATCGGGGGTGAAGGTGCAGCGGCCCTGGATAAAGTGGCAGAACTCCTGGGCAACGATCTGGCGCCGCCAGCGGCCCGGGGTGCATTCCCAGATGCCGGTTTCGACGCCGTCGTTGCGTGCCACGCTAAGGGTGGAGGCCACGGCAACCGGGGCGCCCAGGGGCACGGCCACCGGGCTTGAGTCCGGCAAATGGCGGTTAAGGGTGTCTTTGAACTGGGTAATACTCATAGTCATACCTGTGGTGATTGAAGCGACTTAGTGCATGAAACCTTCCATGAAGCCGGCAATCGTGCTGGCCAGCTTGCGCCGCCAGGGCGCGGTATTCGGGTTGGCCAGGGTCTGGTCCTCATGGACAAAACTGCGGATGATCGCGTTGTAGCCCAACCAGCGGCATGGTTCCGGCTCCCACCCCTTGAGGGCATTGAGCCCGCCTTCACGCAGCACCCAAGGTTGCTGGACCAGGGGGGTGTCACGCGCCAGGATCAGGTCGGCCAGGGTCCGACCACCGAGGTTGCTGGCACCGACACCCTCCCCGCCATAGCCACCGGACAGGGCAATGCCGCTCTGCTTATCGCACAGCATGTGTGGCCTGAACCGCCGGGACATGCCGAGGTTGCCGCCCCAGGAGTGGGTCACACGCACATGCTTGAGTTGCGGGAACAGCTCGCAGAACAGATAGCGGCGCAGTTGCACTTCGCTGTCAGTGAGCTCGAAGTTATGGCGCAGCTTGCCGGCGAACTGATAACCGCCACGGGCACCGAAGACCAGGCGGTTATCGGCGGTGCGCTGGCCATAGGTGACCTGGCGGCTGCTTTCGCCGAAGGCCTGGCCCTGGCTCAGGCCGATTTCCTCCCAGGTACTGGCCGGCAACGGTTCGGTCGCCACGATCAGGCTCTGCACCGGCAGTTGATAGCGGCCCAGGGGCTTGAGCGTCGGTGCATAGCCCTCTACTGCTGGCACGATCCAGGACGCCCGGACCTGGGCCTTGTCGGTGCGCAAACTGCCGGATTGCCAGTGGGTGACCGGGCTGTTCTCGTAGATCGCCACCCCCATGGACTCGACCACCCGCGCCAGGCCGCGCACCAGTTTGGCCGGGTGAATCGTCGCAACGTGGGGGGTATAGACCGCGCCATAGGCCGAAGCAATGCGGATCTGCCCGGCCAGTTGCTCGGGGTTGAGCCAGCGGTAGTCGTCGTCGGTCAGGCCCTGGTCGTGGAGCTTGGCCAGGTATTCGCGCAGGCTCGCTTCCTGCTCGGGGTAACGGGCGGCGCAGTGCAGCGCCCCGCCCTTGCGGTAGTCGCAGTCGATGCCCTCGCGCTGCAGGACCTGCCCGACCTCGTCGGGGATGCCGTGCAGCAGATCAAATGAGGCCCGGCGCTGCTCGGCAGGCAACCCCGCGAGCAAGCGGTCTTCGCCCAGCAGGTTGCCCATCAACCAGCCCCCGTTGCGCCCGGACGCCCCAAAACCGGCAGTCTGCGCCTCGACGATCACCACGTTGAGATGCGGCGCGTGACACTTGAGGTAATAGGCCGTCCATAACCCGGTGTAGCCGGCGCCAATAATGGCCACATCGACATCCAGGTCCTGGCCGAGGGGCGCACGCGCTTGCAGCGGCTCTTGCAACTGGTCCATCCATAAACTGATCTTGCGCCATGCCGGCATGCCGAAACTCCACCACCAAACGTCGATGGCGTGATCCTAGTGCCTGGCTTCAGCCGTCGTCTTGCGCGCGTGCACGCAGGGAAATGTGTTTGACATAGGCCTTGGGCGACATGCCTGTGTGCTGGCGGAAACAGCTGTAGAACGCCGACAGCGAATTGAACCCGGCGGCAAACGCCAGTTCATCGATACGGATCGGCGGCGTGGCGCCCTCCAGTGCCACCAGCAAGTGCTGCAGGCGGGCCTGGTTGACGTAGCGGTAGAAGCTCTGCCCCAGCACCTGATTGAGCAGGTAGGAAATCTGGTTGCGGCTGTAGCCACATTCCTTGGCCACCCGCTGCAGGTCCAGTTCGGGGTCGAGATAGGGTTGCTGGCGTTGGAAATACTGCAGCAAATCGTTGGCCAGGTAGCTCAGTTGCTGGGGCGACAGGCCCAGGCGGCTGACAGTCGGCCGCGTGCCCTGGGACTGGGAACGGCTGGTGGCGGGCTCGTGCACCAGGGACGCGTATTCGTTGACGCGCCAGATCAACCCGTCGCGCACGGTGATGGCCTCACTGGTACGAAACGACACCAGCCCCTGGCCACCACGCAAAGTCACGCGGTACTGGATAAATGCGGTATCCCCATCGGTGCGGATGCGATCCGTGTGCTCAATGGCCTCGTCCGGGTCCCGCGGCATGCTGGCTTGCAGATACTCACGCAACTGATCGAAGCCCATCACGCGGTTCTGGAAGAAGTCGTGGTACTGGATATCCGGGTGATAGTGCGCCATGACCCCGTCCAGGTCGCGACGCTTCCAGCACAGGTGATGGCGTAGTACCACGTCGGCAGTCGCTTGCGTCTGTTGTGGGCTATCGGCCAGGACGGTCTGTGGCATACAACACTCGAAAACGGCTAAAGCCTGGAGCTTGCACAACTTTACCGAGTGCTTCAATGGCCAAGTGACAGTTTTAAGTAATGGCCTTTTGCCTAAGCATTTGTAAGACATGACCCACGTCAAACTTCTTGCAAGGACCTGCCGAACGGATAGAAAAAACCCCGACGCTAATTGCGAGTGAGTGCTATTTTTTAAGCTTCACGGTCAGGACCATTGATGGGCCTGACGCCCTTGCCGCGAGCTAAAGGAAGTGCTCAATGAACAAGGTGGGCAGTATGAACAAAGTGACGTTCCCCAATGCATGCCAACTGATGCGCTGGCATTTTCACCCGCTCGGTTTTGAAGGCAGCATGGACGCGCCCGGCAGCATGATCGCGCGATTGTTTGATCGAGTGAACGGCGAAACCCTGATTGCCATAGCCGGCATTCCCTGTGCCACGGTAATGAACGCCACGGATGTGGAGCGAATCATCGAGGCGATCGAGGCTGAGTTGGAGTCGTTTGTACGGCCACAGCTGCTGCAGGCCTGACAGATACCCTTGCAGGAGCCGGCTTGCCGGCGAAAAAACCGAGGCCACCGCAGGGCATCAGGTACCCGCGTTATCGCTGACGATCTTTCGCAGGCAAGCTCGCCCCTACAACACCTTGGCTTTGCGCCGGTCATCAAAGAACACTTTGCCCCCCATGACTCGATCCGACGCCCTCGGCGCATTCGCGCCCTGGCCATCCTGCCCTTCGACATACCAATAGCAATGGCTCACCGCCCGGGTAATCCCCACATAGGCCAGGCGCAGCACCTCGTCTTTTTGCGCATTGTCGTAAGGCTCGGTATCACCGTCCTTGCCAAGCCCAGCCATGCGATACACCTGGTTCTTGTACGGCGAGCGGGTCAGGTGCTGGCAATCGCCCAGCAAAAACACCGCATCCGCCTGCAGCCCCTTGGCGCTGTGATAGGTCAGTTGTTTGAGGCGGCGCATGGCGGGCGGCAAGCTGGAATCAAGATTAACTGCCGATTGAATATGATCTTGAATCAATAGCTTATCGCTACTTTTTCGATACAGCATTAATATTGATTCGCCCCGTTGGTAGTGGGCGAGCAACTGCTGCGCCAGGGCCGCCTCGTCTCGATCCAGCACCTGTACCGGGACCAGCGCCCTGGTTGCCCCGCTGGCCTTGGCCTTCTTGCCCGCGATCGCCGGTGCGGCTTTAACGATATGCTCGGCGGCGTCGATGATGTACTGGTGGCTGCGAAAATTCTCCCCGAGCATCACCCGGGTGGTGGCCGGTGACGGGAACTCTTGGTTGAACGCCATGAAGTACTTGGGCGAACTGCCGCGCCAACCGTAGATCGACTGCCAGTCGTCACCGACGCATAACAGCGAAGAATGCTGCGCACCACGCCCCACATGCATTGCCGGCCCGCGGCGGCGTATCTCGCGCAGGCTGGCGCGGATCCACGACACGATCTGTGGCGAAACATCCTGGAACTCGTCGATCATCAAGTGCGACAGCGGGCGCAACAGCCCATCGCTGAGCAACTTGAGGTTTTCCGGCGTGTTCTCGCCAAACAGCGAAAACATGCGGTTGTACGTCATGATCGGCGGCGACTGATCGAGCAGGTGGTCTTCCAGGGCCTTCCAGAAAATACTCAATGCCTCGAAGAAACCACGATCCGGGTCATCCTTGGCAAAACTCATCTGGCCAACCGCCGTGGGCACGTCCAGGCCGAGGTTCTCGATAAACCCGGCGGCGGTGACGAAACCATCCAGCAAGGGGGCCGAAGCCAGCTCACCCTTGACCTTGTAATCAAACCCCGGACCTGAGGTGGTATCACCGGCCAGGCTGCTCAACAGACGCTTGGATGACTCATAACTATCTATCCAAATCAATGGTTTACGGCAAAAAGCTTGAAAAAGGGTGCGCTTTACCGCCCATTCAGCCCGCACTGACAGCTTGGCGCCGGGACGCGCGATCTGAGGGTGTTCCCTGGCGTCGAAGCCCAGCACCACCCAGGCATCCAACTCGGCACTGTAGCCATGGCAATGGAAGGCAGCACCATTGATTTCAACACTTTGGCGATTGGGCTCGATCCCCTTGATCGGCCACGCGCCGGCACGCAGCCACAGGTCCTCGATCACATCACACAGTTCTTCGTCACGCTTGGCCGCCAACTCGGTGACCGCCACGCGCTTTTGCACATCCGGGTGGTCGCGCTCCAGCTCCTTGAGTTGCAAGGCGTGGCGAACCATCGGCGCAATTAGCTCGCGAAAGCGCGGATGCCGGGCATAGAGCCCGTGATAACAGGCATTGAGCTGTTGGCGCTGGGCATCGTTGATGCGCAGGTCGAAGGGGTTGCTATCGGCATCCTCATCGTAGGTACCGCTGCGCAGGTTCTCGAAGGCCTGCAAACGCTCAAAACCCGGCAGGCTGCGCACCATGGGCAGGATGCGTGAGTGAAAGGTGCGCACCACGGCCTGGGCTTCTTTGAAACCAAGGGGTTGGCCCCACAGGTTGAGAATTTCCATGAGCTTGCTGATGAAGTCCTTGCGCGACTCACGGGTGAAGGTCACCACCGTCATGGAGCTCAGCTCAAAGCCCAGGTAATGGGTCAACAGCAGGATCCGCAGGACCAACGACGTGGATTTACCCGCCCCGGCGCCAGCAACCACCGAGGTCGACGGAGTATCGCTGAAGATCATCTTCCATTGGGCCGTGCTGGGCTGCGCATGGGCCGGCAGCAGGCGTGCCACATCGGCCTTGATGCGTTTTTTCAGCTCGGCGGTCAGCGGCACGCGCCAATCGTCGAACAGGCTGTCGTCGACGCCCGGGGCACGGTGCTCATCGCTACGAAAGTCACGAATCAGCAGGACCTGGCGCCCTTCTTCAATGCCATCCCGCTTGCCCTCCTGGTAGCCGTACTCCACGCCCGCCTCATGCCCGCTGCGAAAGCCATCGGCCTGGCCATGCAACCAGGAAAAACGATGCTGGGCCCGCAAACGCGTCAGGCCATGGCCAAACAGCCGGGCAGCCAGGCGCTTGAACAGTGGCATTTGCGCCAGCGGGCGCAGTTCGGGGGGCAGATCGGGGGTGTGTCGCGGCACGCGGACTCCTGCGGGGCTTGGGCAAACAGAGGCCCTATGGTCGCTGGAAACCTTCGACAGTTCCAGCCAATTGCTTTGGCTTCATGCAGTTAGGCGATGAACTGAAGCCCGGCTCTAGTTTTTGGACCAAAAAATAAATCGAATAATTAGATTGGAATTAGGCATTTTTTACGCTTTTTATCGATGATGACCCGACGGATGATAGGCCCATCAACAGGAGACGATCATGCTTGAACTTCGACCTTTTACCTCCCTGGGCGGCGCCAATCACGGTTGGCTGGATGCCCATCACCACTTTTCGTTCGCTGAGTACCATGATGCCCGGCGCATGCACTGGGGCAACCTGCGGGTGTGGAACGACGACATCATCGCTCCAGGCACAGGCTTCCCACAGCATCCGCACCGGGACATGGAGATCATCACCTATGTGCGTGAAGGCGCCATCAGCCATGCGGACAACCTCGGTAACAAGGGGCGTACTGAAGCGGGCGACGTGCAGGTGATGAGTGCCGGCACCGGGATCGCCCACAGCGAATACAACCTGGAAGCCACGGCGACCAAGATCTTCCAGATCTGGATCATCCCCAACGAGGCAGGCCTGCCACCGTCCTGGGGCGCCAAGCCTTTTCCCAAGGGCGAGCGCGAAGGGTTCGTGACCTTGGCCAGCGGCAAGCATGGCGACAATGAGAGCCTGCGGATCCGCGCCGATGCACGCCTGGTGGCGGCCAACCTGAAGGCCGGGGAAAGTACCGAGTATCACCTGGATGCAGGGCGTCGGGCCTACCTGGTGCCGGCGACCGGGGTCATCGATGTGAACGGCTTGCGAGCGCAGGCGCGGGACGGCGTTGCGGTAGAGGATGAGCGCGTGCTGCGGGTGACGGCGATCGAAGACAGCGAAGTGGTGCTGGTGGATCTGGCCTGAGCCGGACTCTAAGCTCAATGTGGGAGCGGGGTTGCCCGCTCCCACATTTGGTCAGGAAATGGCACCGTCCACCAACACCTGCGCCTCTTCCACCAGGTGTTTGAGGTGATCTTCGCCAATAAAGCTCTCGGCGTAGATCTTGTAGATATCCTCGGTGCCCGACGGCCGCGCAGCAAACCAGCCGTTTTCGGTCATGACTTTCAGCCCGCCAATCGCCTGATCGTTGCCCGGCGCATGGCTGAGGATCTGCTGGATACTTTCCCCGGCCAATTGTTTCGACGTGACCTGCTCCGGCGCCAGCTTGCCCAGCAGTGCCTTCTGCGCCGGGGTGGCCTTGGCGTCCACACGAATCGCGAATGGCTCACCCAGGGCGTCGGTCAGGCCTCGGTAGATCTGGCTGGGGTCCTGGCCTTTGCGCGAGGTCATTTCGGCGGCCAGCAAGGCCGGGATCAGGCCGTCCTTGTCGGTACTCCAGACGCGGCCATCCTTGCGCAGGAACGAAGCGCCCGCACTTTCTTCGCCGCCAAAGCCCAATGAGCCTTCGAACAGCCCGTCGGCAAACCACTTGAACCCCACCGGCACTTCATACAGGCGCCGGCCAATGCGTGCGGCGACGCGGTCGATCAAGCCACTGCTGACCACGGTTTTCCCCACGGCCGCATCAGCGCGCCACTGGGGGCGGTTCTGGAACAGGTAGTCGATGGACACTGCCAGGTAGTTGTTCGGCGCCAACAGCCCGCCGGACGGGGTAACGATGCCGTGGCGGTCGTGGTCCGGGTCGCAGGCAAACGCCACGTCGAAGCGTTCCTTGAGGCCGATCAGGCCTTGCATCGCGTAGCTGGAGGACGGGTCCATGCGAATCTGGCCGTCCCAGTCCACGCTCATGAAGCGGAAGGTCGGGTCGACCTCGGTGTTCACTACCTCCAGGTTCAAACGGTAATGCTCGGCAATGGCTGACCAGTAGCGCACCCCTGCTCCGCCCAATGGGTCCACGCCCAGGCGCAGGCCGGCACTGCGGATGGCGTCCATGTCAATCACATTGATCAGATCGGCCACATAGGTATTGAGGTAGTCATGGCGATGGGTGGTGTCGGCTTTCAAGGCTTGTGCGTGGGTCATGCGTTTGACCCCGGCCAGCTTGGCGGCCAGCAGTTCATTGGCCTTGGCCTCGATCCATTTGGTGACATGGGTATCGGCCGGGCCGCCGTTGGGCGGGTTGTACTTATAGCCACCACTCTGGGGCGGGTTGTGGGACGGGGTGATGACAATGCCATCGGCCAGCCCGCTGGTGCGGCCACGGTTGTAGCAGATGATGGCGTGGGAAATCGCCGGGGTCGGTGTGTATTCGTCGCCTTCGGCGAGCATCACATGCACGCCGTTGGCCGCCAGCACTTCCAGCGCACTGGCGCCCGCCGGAGTGGACAGCGCATGGGTGTCAAGGCCGACAAACAATGGGCCATCGATACCTTGCGCCTCACGGTACAGGCAAATGGCTTGGCTGATCGCCAGCACATGCCATTCATTGAAACTCAAGTCAAAAGAGCTGCCACGGTGCCCGGAGGTACCAAAAGCCACGCGTTGAGTGGAGATCGCTGCATCAGGTTGGCCGGTGTAATAGGCCGTTACCAGTCGCGGGATGTCCACCAGCAATTGAGCTGGCGCCGGTTTGCCCGCAAAAGGACTGAGAGTCATGCAAAAACCTCTGAAAAGAAGGATTCGGAAAAGGAAGACAGTTTACTGGGTGTTTGACCGCCACGCGACGGTATCTATCCCACAGTAATCAGGGATGTTTCCTATGTGCCCCGTTCATCCGCTCTGCCCCTGCCTGAGTGCCCATGCCAACTCCTCCAGCACCAGGTCCAGGCTGTGATGAGTGCTGCCCCCATGGCTCAAGCGAAAGTGCTGCTGGTACAGGCCGCTCACGCTGAACAATTCCCCCGGGGCAATCACCACCTGGCGCGCCAGCATGTTCTGGAATACCCGGCGCATGTCCACGGCCTCGGTCGAGCGTAACCAGTAGGTAGCGCCTGCCTGGGGCAGCCGGTATGTCACGCGCTCGCCCAGATGCAGCTCCAGACGTTTGTGCATCGCTCCAGCCTGCTCCTTGAGCAATGCGCGCAAGTCATGCAGGTGCTGGTCGAGGCGTCCATTGTGGTACAGCCGGGCAATCGCCCGCTGGCGAATGGACGACAAACGAAACGTGCGCAACAGGAACTGGCGCTGCAATTGCGTGCTCAAGTGCCGCGACAGCAAATACCCGTAGGGAGCTTCCGGGCCCATGACTTTTTCGAGGGTGGAAAACACCATGAGCCGCTCAGGGTTCACCACGTCGCGCAGGTAGCTGGTGCTCGCCTCGAATTCCAACCCACCATGGATGTCGTTCTCCAGCAACCAACAGCCGTGTTGCTCCAGCAACCTTGCCACCTGCGCCTGATCCACCAGCGTCAAGGCGTTGCCCGTGGCCAGGCCCGGGGTCGAGGATAGCAATGCCAACTGCACACCTTCGGTACGCAGTTGCTGCTCCAGATAGGCCAGGTCGAGCCTGCCCGGCTCATTGCACGGCCACTCGATTACGCGCACGCCGGCGTCTTGCAGCAGCCGCAGGACAAGCCAGTCACACGGCGACTCCACCAGCACCGCGGCGTCCTTGAGCGCCAGCACGTCGATCAGGATGGCCAGGACGCCCCGCAGGTCAGCGCCGATATAGACGTCATCTGCCTGCCAGCAGCGCGTGGGTGAACGGGTGTAGCGCGCCGCCAGCGCCGCCCGCAGTTCCCAGATTCCACACGGCTGGGAATAGGGCTGCAACTGGCGTGGGTGCTGGCGCACCAGTTCACGTTCCAGTTGCAGCAATGGGCCGTCGAGGGAAAGCAGTTGCGCCGGTTCATCGGCACTGAGCACCAACATCCCCGGCCTGCGTGCCCCGACATACAGGCGCTCCAGCAAATCCTCAGCGGTGCAGCACGGCGTGTTTCTGGCAATGGGCAAGGCGTAGTAACCGGACTTGGCCACCGAGTACACCCTGCCTTCCTTTTCCAAGAGCGAGTACTCTACACTGCAAGCATAGAGATGGCAGAAGGATTTACCTTAACCCCTTGAAAATAGGGGGCCTATGAGAAAGAAAGCTGTGATTTCGACGAGAGAAAATGTAATAACCAAAAACCTGAATCACGAACTCCGACCATAAGTGTAAGAATATGAATTTGAAGGTCAGAAATTTTATAGCCCAGGATGGTAGCCGCTTTTCGTTGCTGATCGACTTGGATGAGGATGGCTTGCCCCTCTACTACCCGACGGCTTACCGAAGGCTTCCAGCTCACGCCCTCTCTGAAGTCACGTGCGATCGAGCGCCCCATGGAGCGGATCAACGCCAGTGGCCAGTAAAACCAGCGAATAGCCGAAACCCGAGCAAACGTCTGGTTCAAGGCAAGTCGCTTGATGTCCGAACGCTCGAACGAGAAATAGCTCATGAAGAACGGGAAGGTAAATCCAAACAACGCATGACAAACGTTGTAGTTCCAACCGATCACATCGAACACATGACCTTGGATCATGAGAAACGCAAAACTGATCACGACGCCAATAAGCAATGGAACGACCACACCACTTCTTTTCAACCGCATAGCTTTCTCCGTAAGACCGACATTGGCCTGCCCAGTAGGCTACACGCACAGGATGGTGAGGCAACTCGAAATACCCCATTGAAAATCTCTGGCGACGTCCATCGCAGAACCTGTTCTGCCAGACCTTAGCGCAATGGTTTTCAACAGGCTAAACCGTAAACTGCTCACCCCTAACTCTATCATGCGGGTGCCCGTACTATTATGGTTCTGGGCCATCAAGCTTTCAGTGCTACCAGCTCCTCTCATGAATGGAGAACACCAAATGCAATCGGAATTCGAAGAGAAAGGCCGTCCAAACGAGACTGAGCACAGATCGATTTGTCTCTTCATGATGTGGGAGCCACATCGGCAGTCATTGGTTGACTCTCACCTTTTCTACGTAAGGCAAGCGGAAAAAAAACTACTGAGCCAGTTCGAAAATATGGAGGAGGAAGCTGAGCAGGCATCGGAGGATTGGCTCGCCAAGAATGCTCATCGATTCAACCCTGACAGAGATGATCCAGGATCGTTTGAGGAGGATGCATACCACGAGGGGGTGGGGTTCTACTTGCTGCTCAACGAGCTACGCAATCAAACCATCCTCAGCCTTATCGCTGGCATCTTTCACGGTTGGGACAAAGAGCTGAGGTCGTGGATCGCTAAAGAAGTACACCACTGGCATCTAGGAGACGCTGTCCAAGCGAAGATCTGGTCTGCAAACTTTGATCAGGTCGTCGAGTTGGTCATTGACTTAAGACTGTCACCTCCGGATGCTGAGTACCTGCGAACCCTCAGCGCTTGCCGCTACGTCGTTAACGTGTACAAGCACGGCAAGGGATCGTCTCTTCAAAAACTCAAAAAGAACCACCCGGAGTTTTTTCCAAGGCTTGACGATCAACACTTCCCACCCGACCTAAACCTCGACCTCACTGACTACACCGAGCTTAAGGTGACCGTAGAGCATTTCAGGCGCTTCTCTGGAGCGATTGTGGATTTCTGGAACGGTATCCCTCACCAAGTCGATGATACGGACGTGGAGACCGTCCCCGATTGGCTTGGCGAAGCGATTGAAAGGGACAGAAAAGCCGAGCTCCAAAAAGCTGGGAAACTCAAGAAATGAGATCCCGCTGGGCAGCTGTCGATGAAGGATTGGAGGTTTGGCTTCATGACGAGGCATTGGATCAGAGTGAGAGTGTTGCCAGCTGCAAATGAGCCGAGCGTTGCCCCCCCCCAAAGACCTCGCGTGAATCGAGAGATCGTGTCTCTGGAACCTTATCAAGTCGCTATGTTGTAGAAGCTCTCAAAGTTGCGACCTACAATGAGCATACCCTTCTAGGAGCAGATGCCCCGTGAGCTTTCCATCCGATATCAAGCAGGCCATGCGGCAATGCATTCTCAAGCTGCTCTGGCCCAAAGAAGACATCGTCAGCTTCTTTGAAAGCAACAGCTGTACGAAAGCAGATATCAAGGCACTCGGGGATTACAAAGCTCAGGCGCGAGCCAACATCATCGATACGATGTTTTCCCACCTTGCGAGCAAATCCGACTCAGGCCTCGGCCAGTTCCGAGCCATGCTCCAATCACTCATCACCTGGCAACACTTCGATGACTACTACTTCGTCAAGCTGGCCAAGCTAAACCGCCTGGAGGCTGAAAGTGCTATCACCCACCTCAAACAGCTTCAGGAAATCCGAGACCACCGAATTCAGGAGCAACGCAGAGAGCGAGAGCGCCGGCAGAGTGAAAACCGTACTACCAGCACCTCCCTGGCCGACCTCAAAGTACAATTCATAGCGTTGCTTCAGGGTAGTCTTACTGGAAGCAAAAGGGGTTACGCGTTGGAAGGTCTACTCCATGAGCTTGCGCGCCTCTCGGCCTTGGAGGTCACGGAAGCCTTTCGGGAAAATGGAGAGCAGATCGATGGCGCTATCAAGTTCGACGGCGAGCACTACCTGATCGAAGCGAAATGGCAAGACAAGGCCGCTGCTAATGAACCTGTGTATCAGTTCGCGTCCAAGATCGAAGGCAAGATGTACGGTCGGGGCTTTTTCATCTCGATACATGGCTTTAGCGAGCACGTGGTGACCTCTCTCACAGCAGGGAAAGCGATCAAAACCATTTTCGTTGATGGAGGCGATCTCATTCTCGTATTGGAAGGGCTGCTGAGCTTTACCCAGATGCTTGATCGCAAGGTTAAAGCAGCCCAAACCAAAGGAATGATCTACGTCGACGCCGTCAGCGGAAATGCGAAAGTTTGAGGCAACTGGTGAAAAGCCCGGCACATCGACAGTTGCCTGATTTCTCTGCTGCTTCATCCGGGCGCGGAACGATCCGAACAGCTTCGGCAACAGACAGAAAATCAGAGCGCTGCTCTGAGTTCACTCATCCCTCCCAAAGAGAAAACGGGGCAACACTACCCTCTGACCAGATCGCGTGTGCCGAACGACAGAGCGGCCATGCAGCACGGGCTGGGGTCGTCAGCGGAACGTCTCGCTCGCTCCTAATCCGTTCTTCACCACGTCCTAGCTCCCCTAGCTACGCTAGGCAAAGCGAGAGTATGCCTGATGTACCACCTGCCACCATGCGCTTTGAGCATCGTCTAACCTACGCTGATAAGCGTGTAGTGTGTTGCAACACCTTGCTTGCGCCCTACTCGCCTTTCCCGCCCTGCAGCGCATGATGCTCGCGACGGGTGCATGCGAGATGCGCGTAGCACATGCCCAGCCTCTAGCCGCCAGGAGCTCTCGGAGCTTTCATTAACCCCCCTGCGTATTTATCCGATAATTGGGGTCTGAGGAATTGATAAAAGGTGCCTGGCTCACCGAACGGTTCGTGCTATCGATGGATAGTGGAGGCGAGCCGACAAATGGTTCGGACGAGCCCGTTTTCTATGTGCATAAAGGCCGCTTTCGAAAAGTGTAAACAGGAAGACCAAAAAAGGGCCTATTTTTACATTCTCTCTTGATTTCAAATGTAATCAGCGTTCATGCTGTTTCTACAGGCCTTTATCCGCATGGCATGAGATTATTTTTCCAATTGTTTACATAGTCGTTGACAATGCGGAGTGTGTAGGCGTATTGAATCGTGGAAATCGATACATTCAAACGCTCCGCCAGATGTCGCAAGGACGGCAGCTTGACCCTGGCCTCGGTGCCCACTTCATTGATCAGGTTGATCATGTAGCGATACACGGCCTGATAGGCGAAGCCTGCCTGCTTGTCCCCCTTCATGATGCTGCCTGCCCTGACAGTGGCTGCTGTAGCGCAACCATCCTCAGCGTCCTGACACGCCGTACGGCTCGGTGGTCGGCTCCTCGCTGTTGATAGAAGCGGCATTGGCTGCGACGTCGGTGCCATACAGATGCTGCAAAAGCACCAGGGGTAAACCGCTGGTGTCGACAATCCAATGCTGGACCAGTTCTGCCGAGGGTTTGCCCTGAAGGGCCTTATGCAGTTCGGGCAGTGCCACCAGCATGCCGGGGTGGCAACGGCGCAAGAAAGCCTCCAGGCGCTGTCCTTGCCGAATAAACGGTGAAAACAACAGACAGACCAGTTGGTTTTCTTCCAGGCCAAAGAACTCACGGGCATAGGTCGCCGCTAACATGCGCCCGTCCCTGGTGCCGGCCTGGGCAATCAGCAATTCCGGGATATTTTTACGGCGCATAAAGCCGATGGCCTGGTCAAGGAACTGTGCGACACCCTGCTGATAATCCAGGCCCAGCAGCATCTGCGCATGCAAGCCATGCAAGTGGGCCATCAATAGCGGGTTGGCGTAGGCCGGGGCGCTGAACTGAAAGGCGAGCTCATCCTGCCTGTAGCCCATGAATTCATTGAGCAATACCGTACAGTCCTGCCCCGTTGCGCGAAACAGGTCGGCCACACCGATGTAGGCCAGATGACGATGCACCTCCTTGGAGGAAGCATCCTGTGCCGCGTAATGCTCACCATAAACCTTGCGGTAGTAATCGGTGCTGCAATCATCCATGCGGGCGAACAAGGCGTTGAGCGCCAATGGCCGTCCGGAATGACCTTTCATGCCCGCTGTTCGCGTGGTCCTGGCCAGCCACGCCAGATATTGATTCTGCTTGCGCGGCGAATCACTGCTGACCAGAGCGTGCACCCCGCCGTCCCATGCCGTGATACGACGATAGAAATCCCCCAGGGACAAATAGCCGTCGTTGCACAAACTGGCGCGGATATCCCCCGAGCTCATGTGCCCGACCATCAACATATTGCGTCGGCCAATATCCTGGCCCCCCGTGGAAGCCGGGCGCAGGTGGTTGAAGGGGAAAACTTCCTGGTTTTCCACCATCAACAGCTCGACCCTGGGGTCATCATGGAAAAACAAGGCGCTGTAGCCTCGATGAATGCTGTCCAGCGCAGTTTGTGTCATCCCGGTATGGCGCAGGGTTGCCACGCGCAATTGAAAACTGCGCGGCGCACGCCCGGCGATGGTCAGTTGGGCGGCACGCAGGAAGGCCAGGGCGTGACTACTGCCTTTGCCGCCCCCATGGGCGACCAGCACTTTGTAGTCACCGATCTGCTCGATGCCGCCTGCGGCCACAATCAACCGTTGAATCAACAACTGAAGTGCAGTGCGCTCCGCTCGCGAGAAATAGCCTTGCAACCGTTGCAATACTTGCTGGTAAACATAATTCATGGCTTGTTCGTGAATAGCGCTCATAGCTTTACTACCTGAGGTTAACTGTCAGTTGCGGGCAAGCAATTGGGCGTGCCTGTCCGATCTGCTGTTTACTTGGAATTGACGTTTGTTGCGATAAAGCTGATAGCTAAATGTTAGCACCGCACAACAAAGCGCCAGTTGGAATGTCCCGGCGAAGATGCCATCACCCGCTGAAGAAAGCGCCTACACAGGCCTGCAGGCAAGCCTAGGAACCGTCTTACAATCGCCTACCGACTTTTAACTCATACAATAAAGAATGATCTGACATATACAGCGCACGGCAAAAATAGGGTTTAGTTCGCGCGCACTTAAAAGCCCTATCTATCGCCCCATATCCTTGGGTCGATATACAAGGCAGCTGATTAGTTATGGCGAGCCGCTGTTTGGATTTGTTTTCTGCAATCATTGCTCAGTCCTTGAGATGAAAGTGACCGGGCAATTATCAGCGCTTGATTGATGATTAAAAGATACAGACTGAGCGTAAAAACCAGTGCAGCTTGCCGGGCCGGTAGTTGCAGCAGCCCCTAAATGAAACGCCGCTGCTCTGGGATTCAGAGCAGCGGCGGCATCAAAGGCAGGTTTTGCGGGGAAAAAATCCGCGGGCCAGGCTCAGCGCAGGCGTAGATCCTGTCCTTCTAAATGGCGTATTTGCCCCATGGCAGGCACAGGTAGAACGTCCCTTTGCGAACATTCCCACAGATCAAACGGCTTCAACCTGCAACGCCACCCGCTCGCGGCACGGACATTCGTCCATATAACGATGGGCATCGACAAACTCACTGAACGCAAATACCCGAGTCTTGAGCGGTACCAGCATGCCATCTGCGGTCAGCTGGTTGATCTCACGCAGGGCCCGTTGCAGCGCAACCTGGTCCTGGGCGATGCCCAGCTCCGGCTTGCCGGTGAAGTTGCCGATGCAGTGCACAAAGAACTGAATGTTCTTCTGGAACGCTGCGCAGGCCGGGAACGGTGTCTGGTTGCCACCTTGCAGGCCATAGAGCACCAGGCTGCCACGGGGTGCGAGGACATCGCCCAACAGCGACATCTGCGGGCCGCCCAAGCCGTCAAACACCACGTCGACGCCCCGCCCATCCGTGAACTTGTTGATTTGCATCAGCAAGTCCTGTTCTTCAGTGACGATGACCTTTTCGGCACCCAGGGACAGCAGGTATTCGCGCTCGTCGGGCGACTTGGTGGCCGCGATCACCCGCACGCCCAGGGCCTTGCCCAGTTGCACGAAGGAAGGCCCGGCACAATGGCTGGCGTCCGTCACCAGGGCGAATTGCCCCGGCTTGACCCGTGCCAGGTCGATATAGGCAAAGTAGGCAATCAGCAGTGGCGTGTAGTGCACACTGGCCTGTACCGGGCTCAAGACATCCGGGTAACGGGTCAGGGCCGAACGAGGCAGCACAATCTGCTCGCCATACACCGGGTAATCATTGGGGCTTTCGGCCGGAAAGCTGGCGACCTTGTCGCCCACCGCCAGGTCATTGACACCCTCGCCGACCGCCATCACTACGCCGGCCATTTCATGGCCAAGGCCCGAAGGCAAGCGGGCATGGGAAGACGCCAGGTTCTGCCGCCAGAGAATGTCGTACCA
>Ga0180008_1000835_pt1 | contig 22041 bp, 25 predicted proteins | sample MM_PW_MetaG_FD_121121 | JGI IMG/M metagenome (GOLD analysis project Ga0180008, IMG submission 121121) | Groundwater microbial communities from the Aspo Hard Rock Laboratory (HRL) deep subsurface site, Sweden - MM_PW_MetaG | ecosystem: Environmental > Aquatic > Deep subsurface > Groundwater...
CATGGCCGAGTGAAAGGTGCGCACAGACTGCCGCGCCTGGGCCTCATCGAAGGGGTAGTTGAAAAACCCAAGCACCTTGAGCAACTGCTCGCGCAACTCGGCGCAAGACGCATTGGTGAAGGAAATCACCGTCAGTTGCTCCGGCTTGATGCCCAGATGGCAGAGCATAAACACCACCCGCAGCACCAGCGTGGTGGACTTGCCCGACCCGGCACCGGCGAAAATGCGCGTTAGCGGATGGTGGCTGAGGATCATCGCCCACTGCTCATCCGAAGGCGCACTGAGCAACCCGGCCTGCACCGCGCGCGCCACCTGCTCACGCATCGCCAGGCTCTGCGCGGCATCGATCGGCAACATGGCCGGCCCATAAATACCTGTGGTGCTGGCTTTGCTGGCAGTGCGGCGCGGTTTCGCCGGCGGCTTTGCAGTGCTTGATTTAGCTTTACCTGCGGCGGGCTTCTTTGCGCGGGCGGTTGGCTTTTTTAATAAAGCCGTGGCCTCGCGGTCGGCACGCAGGTACGCCGTGGTGTGGGGAAAATAGCGCGCCAGGGCAGCGGCGATGCGCCGCGTGTAGCGCTGAACAGCAGATGGCATCCGCGACCCAGTCATGTAGATAGATCGTTGAATGATAAGTGTTTTTTACACCGAGCTGACGATGCTAGTTGGCGCACGGGCACTGCCCATATACGCCAACTGACACCGCCAGATGGTCAGTCGAGCATGCCGACGTAACGCGGATGGCTGGCCACCCGCGCCAACCATGTACGAATGGCGGGGAATGGCGTCAGGTCAAAGCCGCCTTCGTCCGCCACATGGGTGTAGGCATACAGGGCGATGTCGGCAATCGAGAAATCCTCGCCAACCAGATAGGAGGTGCGCTGCAGCTGCTTCTCCATCACCTTGAGTGCTTTGTAACCCAGCGCCTGACACGCCTCGTACTCTGCGCGGCGTGTATCCGGCAGCCCCTGATACAACTTAATAAAGCGCGCCACCGCGACGTTAGGCTCATGGCTGTACTGCTCGAAAAACTGCCACTGCAGCACCTGAGTGCGCAGACGCGGCTCGGTTGGCAAAAACGCGCTGCCATCGGCGAGGAAGTTGAGAATGGCGTTGGACTCCCACAAACAGGTGCCGTCATCCAACTCCAGCACCGGGATCTTGCCGTTGGGGTTCTTGGCCAAAAACGCTTCGCTCTGGGTTTCGCCCTTGAGGATATCAATCGGTATCCACTCATAGGGCTGATCCAGCAGGTGCAGCATCAGTTTGACCTTGTAACAGTTGCCCGAACGGTAATCGCCGTAAACCTTGTACATATCACCCTCCTCTGACTAAACCTGTGCAGCTAGCGTGCTTGCGCCTCACGGATTACGGCGGCCAAGCGTTTGAGCCCCTCATTCAGGCGCTCCGGTGCGACGTGGCTGAAGTTCAGTCGCAGATGGCCAGGGTGAGCGTCGGGGTCGATAAAAAACGGTTCGCCTGGCATAAACGCCACGTTCTGCGCCAAGGCCGGGGCCAGCAGCGTGCGCGTATCCAGCGGCTGCTTGAGGGTTAGCCAAAAAAACAGCCCGCCCTGGGGGATCTGCCAGTCGGCCAAGTCACTGAAATGCTCTTGCAGGACGGCCTGCATGGCATCACGACGGAGGCGATAAAAGTCGCGCAGCTCGGCCAGATGGCCACGGTATTTCTCGCTGCCCAGCCATTGCAGCGCCTGCCACTGGCCGATGCGGTTGGTGTGCAGATCCGCCGACTGCTTGAGGCGCAGCAAATAGGGGTACAGATCCGGCGTGGCAATCAGGTAGCCGACGCGCAGCCCTGGCAGCAGGGTTTTCGACACGGTGCCGGTGTAGATCCAGCTGGCCTTCTTGAGGCGGCTGACAATCGGCGTGGCGCTGCCGTCATCGAACACCAGTTCGCGGTATGGCTCATCTTCAATCAGGGTCACAGCAAACTCGTCGAGCAAAGCGGCAACAGCATCGCGCTTGGCTTCGCTGTAGCGCACGGCCGAAGGGTTTTGGAAGGTTGGGATCAGATAGGCGAACGCCGGTTTGTGATCCTGCAAACGTTGACGCAACGCCTCAAGCTGCGGGCCATCGGACTCCTGCGGCACGGCGATGCAGTCAGCACCGAACAGCTGGAAGGCTTGCAGCGCGGCGAGGTAGGTCGGCGCTTCAAGCAGCACTTCGGTACCCGGATCGATAAACAGCTTGCTGGCCAAATCCAGGGTTTGCTGCGAGCCGCTGACAATCAACACCTGGCTGGCATCGCATGGCACGCCCAAGGCACGCGCCTCGGCGGCAATCGCCTCGCGCAGGGCCGGCTCGCCTTCACTGGTACCGTACTGGCCCATGCTTGCCGGCATCGCGTCCCACTCGACCTTCGGTAGCATCGGCTCGGCGGGTAAGCCGCCGGCAAACGACATCACTTCCGGGCGCTGCGCCGCCGCCAGAATTTCACGAATAAGAGAGCTTTTTAGGCGGGCAACACGTTCGGAGAAGGCCATGGATACACCGGTAGCAAAGGCAAATAGAAATAGGTCAAACTGGTTGCCAGAAACTACGCCGACCACCGTATATACGTCAATAGGCTTGACCTTAATGATTGACTTCAAAAGCACAGCCACTCAGCAAATTGCCATGGAAGCCTTTTTCTCCGGCTATCAGGCTTTTACCGCCAAAGCAGATGAAATGCTGGCGCGCCGCGGTTTGTCGCGGGTGCATCACCGCATCCTGTTTTTTATCGCCAAGTACCCAGGCCTGAGCATGAAAGAACTGCTGGCTTATCTGGGCGTCAGCAAGCAGGCCTTGAATACCCCGCTGCGGCAGTTACTGGAAATGGGCTTGGTGCAGAGCCTTGCGGCCGCAGATGACAAACGCAAACGCCTGCTCGGCTTCACCGCCGAAGGCACCAAGCTGGAAAAAGCCCTGCGCCGCGAACAAACCAAGCTGCTGCAGCGCGTGCTGAATGAAGCAGGTGAGACGGCCGTCAGTGGTTGGTTGCTGGTCAACCAAACGTTGGGCAACAGTCGCTAATAAGTGGCGGGCGATGACTGATAGTTAGCGGCGCTGAGCAACTCACTAACTGTACCGTCGCCATAGACAAGCACAGTAAAACTGTACCGCTGATTGCCTGCGTCGCTGTACCGCGACGCTCTGCCCCTGCGCCCCTAGGCTGTCGAGCACTGCCTATGAGTGCTGCGCCATGACCCTCGAACTGCTACTCGCCTTTGTTGCGTTTGCCTTTGTCACATCAGTGACGCCTGGACCAAACAACATGATGCTGCTCGCCAGCGGGGTGAACTTCGGCCTGCGCCGCAGCCTGCCGCATATGTTCGGCATCAGCCTGGGCTTTATGTTGCTGGTGGCCGCTGTCGGTCTCGGCCTTGGCCAGTTGTTCGAACAAGTGCCGCTGCTGTACAGCGTGCTGCGCTACCTGGGCGCCGCCTACCTGCTGTACCTGGCCTGGAAAATCGCCAACTCGGGCGCCCCCGACCATCAGGCCAACGCAGCGGGCAAACCCTTTAGCTTTTTACAGGCGGCGGCCTTTCAGTGGGTCAACCCGAAAGCCTGGATCATGGCGATCGGCGCCATCACCACCTACACCCCGCAAGACAATTTCGTGGTCAATGTACTGCTGATTGCCGCACTCTTTGCCTTGGTCAATTGCCCCAGCGTCGGCCTGTGGACCATCGCCGGCAGTATGCTGCGCAACTGGCTGAACAACGCCCGCGCCTTGCGTGTATTCAACATCGGCATGGCCCTATTGCTCGTGGCCTCGCTGTATCCCATCTTCGCTGACACCGGACTGCTCTGATGCACGACCTGCCGCAACCCCGCCTAAGGCCGCTGGCCGACACGTCCACCTCGGCAGTCGTCGCCGGTTTTATTGCCATGCTGACCGGTTACACCAGCTCGTTGGTGCTAATGTTCCAGGCCGGCCAAGCTGCCGGGCTGACAGACGGCCAGATTTCCTCATGGATCTGGTCGCTGTCGATTGGCATGGCGATCTGCTGCATTGGCCTGTCGCTGCGCTACCGCGCGCCGATCATGATTGCCTGGTCCACGCCGGGCGCCGCCTTGCTGATCACCAGCCTGCCGGGTGTGCCCTATGGCGAAGCCATTGGTGCCTACATCCTCGCCTCCGGGTTGATCGTGCTGATCGGCCTGACAGGCACCTTCGACCGTATCATGCGGCGCATTCCCGGCTCCCTGGCCGCCGCCCTGCTGGCCGGCGTGCTGTTCAAGATCGGCCTGGAAATCTGCGTGGCCGCCGAACAGCAACCGGTGCTGGTGCTGGCCATGCTGCTCGCCTACCTGCTGGGCAAACGCCTGCTGCCGCGTTATGCAGTACTCGCCGCGCTGATTGTTGGCAGCGTGCTGGCCGGAGTCTTCGGCCTGCTGAATTTCGAGCAGTTTGAACTGCAACTGGCGGTACCGGAATGGACCACACCGAGCTTTTCCCTAGCTGCGGCGATCAGCATCGGCATCCCGCTGTTTATTGTCGCCATGGCCTCACAGAACCTGCCGGGCATGGCCGTGCTGCGCGCCAACGGTTATGACGTTCCTGCCAGCCCATTGCTGACCACCACCGGGCTGACGTCAATGCTGCTGGCTCCGTTCGGCAGCCACGGCATCCATATGGCGGCCATTAGCGCGGCGATCTGCGCCGGCCCGGAAGCCCACGAAGACCCGAAAAAACGCTACACCGCCGCCATCTGGTGCGGGGTGTTCTACGGCATCGCCGGGATCTTCGGCGCCACCCTCGCCGCACTGTTTAGCGCGCTGCCGAAAGCCCTGATCCTGTCCATCGCCGCCCTGGCCCTGTTCGCCTCGATCATCGGCGGTTTGACCCAAGCCATGAGCGAGCCGAAAGAACGCGAAGCGGCGCTGATCACCTTTCTCGTGACGGCCTCGGGCATGACGTTGTTTTCAGTGGGTTCGGCCTTCTGGGGCATCGTCGCCGGCTTGCTGACCCTGGCCATTCTCAACTGGGGCAAGCAGGACGCGTAAGCGCATTGCCCACAACCCAGCCCCCATGTAAGTGGCAGCAGGCCCCACGGCTGACGCCTGCCTTTACCCGGGGCCGCTAAGCGCGGCCCCTAACCTTCACGCAGTGCACTGGATACCAGCGAAAATGCGGGTGAAGGTTGCCGCCTGCTGGGGTAATACAGGTAGTAGCCGGCGAATGGAGGGCACCAGTCTTCCAGTACGCGCATCAACCTGCCTTCCTGCAGATGGGGTTCAAACTCCTCCTCGGGTAAATAGGCAATGCCCAGCCCTGCCAATGCCGCCTCCACTATGTGCACCGAGGTATTGAAGGTGAGCTGCCCGGTTACGCGCACGTTCACCTGCTTGCCGCGGCGTTCAAAGTCCCACACGTAGAGCCCGCCTGATGTCTGCATGCGCTGGTTGATACAGCGATGGTCCATCAAGTCGTGCGGTTTTTTAGGGATGGCGCGCGAGGCAAAGTAAGCAGGCGTGGCGACGGCCGCCATCCGCAAGGGCGGGCCTATGGGCACGGCGATCATGTCTTTGTCGATGGTATCGCCCAACCGCACACCTGCATCAAAGCGGTCCGCGACGATATCCCGAAAGCCGTAATTGATGTCGAACTCGATTTCGATGTCCGGGTATTCGCGCAGCAACGGCGTGAGCTTGGGCATCAATGTTTTGCGCAGCACGTGATCGCCACAGGTGATGCGTACAGTCCCCGCAGGTTTGTCGCGCAACTCCGTCAGCTCATCCAGTTCCGCTTCGATTTCATCAAAGCGATGGCCGATGGCCTGCAGCAGCCGCTCGCCCGCGACCGTCGGCGAGACGCTGCGCGTGGTGCGTGTCAGCAACCTGATCTGCAAGCGTGCTTCCAGGCCGCTGATGGCCTGGCTTAACGCCGATTGGCTGATGCCCAGGATCGAGGCGGCGCGGGTAAAACTGCCTTCACGCGCCACGGTCACGAAAGACTGCAGATCGTTGAGGTTTCTTCTGACCATATGCCGACGCCTTGCAACTTATTAAGTAGCTGAGCTTATTGCCCCATTAAGCATTGATTAGCTAGTCAGCACAAAGGCCTTGCCTCACCATTCGCTTCATAATTTTGAATCAAGGTGAGGCCCAATGGCCGCTGTTTTCCCACTCGCTGAAGCACATGAACAACCCGCTCACTGGAGCGGCGTCTTTGCCATGACACTTTGCGTTTTCGCGCTGATCGCCTCGGAGTTCATGCCCGTCAGCCTGCTGACACCGATAGCCGTTGATCTGCACGTCAGCGAAGGACTCGTAGGCCAAGGCATCGCTATTTCCGGAGCCTTCGCGGTGCTGACCAGCTTGTCGATTGCCAAGCTGGCTGGCGCCCTCAACCGCAAGACGCTGTTGCTGGCGCTGACCGGTTTGATGGCGCTATCCGGTGCTGTGGTCGCGATAGCGCCAAACTACCTGACCTACATGGTTGGCCGCGCACTCATCGGCGTGGTCATCGGTGGTTTTTGGTCCATGTCCGTTGCAACGGCCATGCGCCTGGTGCCAGCCAACCACGTGCCCAAGGCCTTGGCCATCTTCAACGGCGGTAACGCGTTGGCGACGGTGATTGCCGCGCCACTGGGCAGCTATCTGGGGGCGCTCATGGGCTGGCGCGGCGCCTTTTTTTGCCTGGTACCGGTTGCGGCGATTGCCTTTATATGGCTATGGATCAGCCTGCCGAGCATGCCGGCGGGTGAGCGCACGCCGGGCGCTGCAAATATCTTCACGCTGTTAAAGCTGCGCGCCGTGGCGCTGGGCATGGCCGGATGCGCCGCCTTCTTCATGGGGCAGTTCACGCTGTTCACGTACCTGCGGCCGTACCTCGAAACCGTGACACAGGTGGACGTAACCACGTTGTCGCTGATCTTGCTGGTGATTGGCGCCGCCGGCTTCATCGGCACCCTGATTATCGGTGCGTTATTGCGGCATGGGCTGTTTCGAACACTCGTCACTATTCCCTTACTAATGGCCGCGATCGCCTTGGCGCTGATCCCCTTCGGCAGCTCGGTCGTTACCGTTGCGGGGCTGCTCGGGCTGTGGGGGCTGGTGGCTACAGCAGCGCCTGTCGGTTGGTGGAGCTGGATTGCCCAAGCCCTGCCTAAAAACGCTGAGGCCGGCGGCGGCCTGATGGTGGCCGTGATTCAGTTGGCCATTGCGCTGGGCTCCACAGTTGGCGGTTTACTGTTCGACAGTCGCGGCTACCAAAGTACATTCGTAACGAGCGCCGGCGTGCTTGTGCTGGCAGCGCTGCTTACTTTTTTAACCTCACGCGCGCCCATGCCGCGAGCAGCCTGAACCGCGCGCGAGAACAGAGACGCAACATGACCCTGATCCGCTGCAGCGCCCTGCTTCGAGTTATGCGCCTATTCGCCGCGGCAATCGGCCAGCGCCGAGTCTCGGCCCTGAAGCGCCTACACTGGTGGGGACTGCTGTATGCCATGCTGCTACTCGGCGGTTGCGAAGCCCACTCACACCCTGCATCTGGCTCACATGAAACAGCTGCGCAAGATGCCGCATCGGCGGCGTTGATACTGGAGAAACCCCGCATGTTTATGGCCGTCGGCGAGCATCGGTTCGCCATCACCTTGACCGACTCTGCGAGCGCCCGTGCATTTGCCGCGTTGCTGCCGTTGACGTTGGAGATGAGCGATCTCAACCACAATGAGAAATTCGCCAGCCTTCCTCAAGCGCAGCCCACTGATGCCAGTATTCCGGGAACGCTGCACAATGGCGACCTGATGTTGTATGGCGCCGACACGCTGGTGGTTTTCTACCTGCGCTTTAACTCGTCTTACGCCTATACGCGGCTTGGTCGTGTGGACGACCCGGCTGGTCTGTCTCAGGCGCTAGGTTCGCGGGATGTGCGGGTGGAGTTTTCCAACGACTAACGGCTGCGCATGGGTAGATTCACGCCAATGAATAACGTCATTCTTCTACTCACGCGGCGGGCCAGCGCCTCCCCGCAGGGGTGAGATTTGCTCCGAGGTAGGCGAGCAAGGCACTGACCTTGGGCATCGCTTCACGGCTCTTGAGCCATACCAGATTCATCGGCTGCCCTTCGGTGGAGAGGTGTGGCAACACTTCTACCAGGCTGCCATCGTTCAAATGCGCCTGAACCAGCCATGTAGGCAGCTGGGCGATGCCCAACCCGGCCAGCACGGCCATCACCTCCCCTTCCCCGTCACCGACGGCGATATGCGGGTGCATGATTCTGCGCTCCATATCACCCGGTTGACGCCCTTTGAAATACCACGGGATCGCCATCCCATCGTTCTGGCCGTAACCCACGCACAGGTGCCCGTCCAAGTCCGATTCTGCTTGGGGCATCCCGTAACGGCGCAGGTAATCCGGCGAGGCGCAAAAAATCAGCTTCGGCGTGCCGAAAAACTGGTGCCCAAGAGAGGCAGGCCATGCATCAGAACCGCCAATCCTGACAACGATATCGATGCCCTCATGTACCGGATCGACGTAACGATCGGAAAACGACACATGCGGTGATAACCGTGGGTGCTCTTTGACGAAATCAAGAATGAGCGGCAGTACATGCAGCCGCCCATAGGACGCCGGCAAATCAATCCGCACCTTGCCGTGCGGCTCGGTCTGAGTGGCGGTCAGCGCGACCTCGACCTCCTCCAGATCGACAAGTACCGTCGTGCAGGTGCGGTAAAAGGTCTCCCCTGCTTCGGTGAGCGACACGCGACGCGTGGTGCGCTGAAACAAACGAATGCCCAGACGCGCCTCAAGGCGCCCAATGCTCTTGCTCACCGCGGAGCTGGTCAGGTGCAAGCGCTCAGCTGCGGCGGTAAAGCTGCCCAGATCGGCCACGATGACGAACACATCGATACCTTTTAAGCGCTCAGAAGAAAACATGGCGGCCCCAATTAATGAATTAAATTCCAATCACTTGGTAAAAACCAACCAAGATCAAGCGCTATTTCTCCAATAGGCTATGTGAAAACCTAGTTGGAGTTAAGTGTCATGCATTCCTCATCTGTCGCAGACGCGACGCTGTCCCCTGCCGAAACGTCGCGCTCAGGGCTGCAGATCCTGATCATGGCAGTCGCAGCCTTCATTATCGTCACCACCGAATTTCTGATTGTCGGTCTACTGCCTGCGTTGTCGCGAGAGCTGAACATCTCTATCGCCTTGGCTGGCCAGGTCGTGACCCTGTTCGCCTTTACCGTGATGGTGTTCGGGCCGCTACTCACCGCCAAACTGGCGCATGTGGAGCGCAAGAAACTCTTCACATTGATCCTCATGGTATTCGCCGCGTCCAACGTGCTGGCGGCGATCGCCACTAACATCTGGGTGTTGGCCCTGGCGCGCTTCATCCCGGCTCTGGCGCTGCCCGTGTTTTGGGGCACAGCCAGCGAGACGGCCGGGCAACTCGCAGGCCCTGGGCAATCAGGCAAGGCTGTTGGGCGCGTCTACCTAGGGATTACCGCCGCTCTGGTATTCGGCGTACCGCTCGGGACCCTGGCTGCTGATTCGGTCGGCTGGCGAGGCAGCTTCTGGATACTCGCCGCGATCTCGCTGCTGATTGGTGTGCTGATGCATGTGGTGATGCCTAAGTTACCGGTGTCTGCCAGCTCGCACCCTGACAACAAGCAGACGGCGATATTAGGCCAACCTCGCTTCCTGGCTCATTTGCTGTTGTCGATCCTGACCTTCACCGCGTTGTTCACCGCTTACACCTATTTAGCCGACATCCTTGAGCGCCTGGGCAACATTCCGGCTGGCCAGGTGGGCTGGTGGCTGATGGGCTTCGGCGCAGTCGGCATGCTCGGTAATCACCTGGCTGGCAGCATGGTCGACCGCAGGCCACTGGCCGCCATGGTGCTATTTTTAGTGCTGGCGGGCGCCGGTATGCTCGCCGCAGTTCCACTGGCCCCTCATCACATTGGGCTGATGGTTGCCCTGGTGGCATGGGGGATCGGCTATACGGCGCTGTTCGTGGTCTGCCAAGTGCGGGTTATGCAGGCCGGTGCGCAGGCTCAAGCCTTGGCCGCAACCATGAACATTTCCGCCGCCAACGCGGGCATCGGCTTGGGCGCGATTCTTGGCGGTATCGGCATTGAACGCTACGGCCTTGAATCAATCGGCGTCATCGCCGCCTTGATAGCCGCGTTGGCGATCGTCGTCACACTACTGTTGATGCGGCGCCAGTAATCACCTCGGCGGCAACCGCCCGAAAGGTTGCCGCCACTCGCGCACCTAAAAACCGCTGTGAGGGCGACCCACAGGCCGAGTCTTAATTACTGCGAGTCATCCTGGTTTTCAATCTGCGTACGCAAGGCGTTTTTAGCCGAGTTCAGGCGCACGCCCAAGCCATTGCTGCTAACGCGCACCGCGACCCCGCGTACTGCCGTCGACTCAGCTGGCAGGCCACTGACCTGCACGGTCAGCAACTCACCTTCGATGAAGGTCTTGTCGGCATCTTTTAGCTCGACAAAAACGCCCGTGTCGGAGATGTCTCTGGTCACGCCCGTCAACATGCCGCGCTGACCTTCGATTGTGACTGTCAGTTTGACGTTAGAGCGCAATGCCTTGCGGTGGGCTTTGGTCTGCGTAGCCTCTTTGCGCCACGCGTCTAACTGGCCACGTTGATCAATCAGTTGGTTTTGTAGTTGTGCCTCTACCCAGGCGGAGCGCGCGCTGTTATTGCTGGCTTGGGCGAGGTGTACTGCTCTATCGTTTTGCGCTATTGCAGTGAGCAGCTTTGAACGGGTATCCGGTGAGGTGGCTTTAGCGCCTGGGCTGTTCAGCAGAATTTCATTTTGCAGCTGCTCGATACGCTCTCTAATCATCGACAGTTTTTGCGCTGCTGCCGACATACTTGAGGACGAAAAAGGAACACCCAGCTTGAGGCGTAACTTGTCCGCAACAGTCAGTTTGGCTTGGGTTTCTTGCTCCAGCAGTTGCTGGCTCGCAAGTTCACTACGCAGTTGCTCACAGTACTCCACAGCGTCTTTGAGGGCAGCGAGGAAAACCTCATTAACGCGCTCGAGTTCTTGCTCAATCCAGCGTTGGTTAAGTTCGACTCTGAGCTGTTCAAGTCGCACAGCTTTGGTTGTATCGGCTGCGGAGCGATCTGTGGTCATAGATTCAACGCCATACATTCAGTCCATGTTTTTCGAGTATACCCGTTGAGTTGTAGACCCCAGCGGTTGACGCAACACTGAATCTCCCCCGGCTTTTACGTAGTGCGGATGGGCGTTGGCTGTCATGCGCGAAGGACAGCGTTGAGTCGATTTCTATCCCGAATAACCGCCAAAGCTAGGCCGCGCGTTAGAGCGGCAGGCTAAATGCCTATAACGTAGCGTAGCGTCATTACCGACACCCTAAAACAATCCATAAGTGTGATCTGTTGCCATCAATCAGGCGCTGTCGTGGCTTAACGCGAGTCAACATTCGCTGAGCGACAGCTCTCAAGAATTTCATCTGCCAGTGGGGAGTCGTCAGGGCAGGCCCGGGACAAAACCAGTGCGCCCAGAGCATGGGCAACGTTGTTAATCGCTCGGGCCCGCGCGTGCCGCAGTGCCTCAGCACTGCGCCCGTCCTCTGCGCCTTGCAGATCTGACAGCAGATTTTCGAGCCCCGCCGCAAAGGTCGCCTTGATCGCATCAGACTGCCGCGCCGCGTCACCGCTCAGCGCCGCAAGTGTGCAACCGCCACCGCGGTCGTCGCGGTGCTCGCGTGAGAGGTAGTGACGAAAAAAATCCGTCATATCCACGCCGTCCATCTGTGACTTCGTCTTGGCCACCCCACACGCAGCAGCCTCTGCCATCAACTCTGCCTTGGAGCCGAAGTGCCGGTAGAACCCGCCATGCGTGAGGCCGGCAGTCGCCATCAGCTCCGCCACACCGACACCGTCGTAGCCGCGCTCACGAAATAACGTGCAGGCCGTTTCGACGATGTGCGCTCGATTTGCCTCGACCTGCGCCTTTGTAACCTTCATGCCCTGCTCCCCTTTATGCCGACAACCACCCGGCAAGAATACATTGATGTTACTCATCATCAAAATGTTTGACTATTTTGATTATGACCGTAATCATAAACCCGCTCGCGTCAAAAAACGCCTCTCAATCGCGGCTTAGGTGATTGCAGAGCGCAGGTCTGGCGCGGCATAGACAAAGCGACTTACTAGCGAACTTTGCTCATTTTATTTTCAGGTAGCTCCCACATGTCCCAATCAGCTTCGTCCAACCCAAATTACCTGGCGCAACAGCTGCGTCTGCCCAACGGCAGCCTGTTGCGTAATCGCTTGGCCAAGGCGTCGATGAGTGAGGCGCTGGGCACCTACAACAACCGCCCCACCCAAGGGCTGGTCACGCTTTACCAGCGCTGGGCCGCTTCCGGTATTGGACTGATCCTGACTGGCAACGTGATGATCGATCGGCGGGCACTGGGTGAACCGGGCAACGTGGTGATCGAGGACGAAGCGGATTTGCCCATCCTGCAACAGTGGGCGCGCGCCGCCACCGATCAGTGGTGCCGCCATCTGGGTACAGCTCAACCACCCCGGCAAGCAATCGCCCAAAGGCCTGAACGCACGCAATATCGCACCATCGGCGGTGCCGTTTCGCGAGGACATGGCGGCGTTCTTTGAAACGCCCGAAGAAGCCACCCATGCCGAAATCCAGGAGATCATCTCGCGCTTCGGTCGTAGTGCCGCCATCTGCAAGAAAGCGGGTTTCAGCGGTATCGAAATCCATGGCGCGCATGGCTACCTGATCAACCAGTTCCTCTCCCCGCACCACAACCAGCGCACGGATCAATGGGGGGGCTCGCCGGAGAACCGCCGCCGCTTCTTGCTGGCCGTTTACGCCGAGATTCGCCGTCAGGTGGGCGATGACTTCCCAGTAGCGATCAAACTCAACTCCGCAGATTTCCAGCACGGCTGGTTTTACCGAAGAAGAGTCGCTGGCAACGATTAAAGCGCTGGTCGATGCCGGCATCGATCTGATCGAAATATCCGGCGGCACCTATGAAGCTCCTGCCATGAGCGGCGGGCTCCAAGAACAGAAAAAACCATCCACTGCAGCCCGTGAAGCCTACTTCCTCGAATTCGCCGAAAAAGTCCGCGCCACGGTGCACGTCCCGCTGATGCTCACCGGTGGTTTTCGCAGTGCCGCCGGCATGAATGCCGCGCTGGCTTCTGGCGCGGTAGATGTCATTGGCCTGGCGAGGCTGCTGGCAATCGACCCCGACGCACCGACCGCACTGCTGCAGGGAAAGGACAGCGCCCAGCAGGTGCACACCATCAAGACAGGCATCAAGCCGATCGACCGCATGGGGCTGATGGAGATTCTCTGGTACTCCCTGCAACTCAAGCGAATCGCCAAGGGCCGCGAGCCGCGCGCCAATGAAAGCGGCCTGCTGGCGTTCGTCAAATCGCTGGCCATGAGTAGCTGGGGCACCTATCGCACCCGACGCCTGCGCGCGCGCAACTAAGACTCGCGTTAAAACTGATCGTTGCTGCTCTATGAGTGGCTGCCACATATCCTGAAAATTAAGGTGCCGCTATGACATCCAACACTCCAGTCGCGCTGGTCACCGGCGCTTCATCCGGAATTGGCGCAGCCACCGCCAAACAACTCACGAAGGCCGGTTACAAGGTTTATGGCACCAGCAGGCGCGGCATCCAGGCCGCGCAAAGCAACATCACAATGCTGGCGCTCGATGTCACGGATGATGTGTCTGTATCAGCTGCGGTCAACGAACTGATCCAGCTTGAAGGGCGTATCGATCTGTTGGTGAACAATGCCGGTTTCGGCATTGCCCCTGCCGGTGCAGAAGAAAGCTCGCTCGAACAGGCCCAGGCGCTTTTCGACACAAACTTCTTTGGCATTGTGCGCATGACCCGCGCCGTAGTCCCGCACATGCGCCGCCAAGGCCGCGGCCGAATTATCAACATCGGCTCGATTCTGGGCGTCGTGCCCATGCCCTACATCGCACTCTATGCCGCATAGCAAACATGCCGTAGAAGGCTACTCGGAAGCGCTTGATCACGAGTTACGCACACGCGGCATTCGTGTCGCGGTCATCGAACCGGCTTTTACCAAGACCCAGTTCGAAGCGAACAACATCGAGCCCGATGCCAAGCTCGATGAGTACCACAACGTCCGCACGAGCCTCGCCAAGGTGTTCAGCCAATCGATGGCAAACGCCGATGATCCAGACGTTGTGGCCAAGGTCGTCGTAAAAGCGGCCAGCGCCGCGCGCCCTAAGCTGCGTTATACCGCAGGTGTAGCGGCTGGCCGTCTGAGCCTGCTACGCGCCTTCGCCCCGGCAGGAATTCTCGACGCTGGCATCCGTAAAAGCCTGCAACTTGAGGGGTAAATCGCTGGCAAAAAACCTGAGCCACGCTCACCGCAAGGCACACCCGGAATCCACATTACGTCGCAAGCCCGGGAAGAAAGACTCGCGTTCTGATGCTCATCCACAGGAGTTCACACATGAAGCAAACCGTTGATTTTTTCTTTGATTTCGTAAGCCCCTATAGCTACCTGGCGTACAGCCAACTGGACAGCCTGCAGGCGGATGTCAGCCTGCGCCCCATACATGTGTTGAGCGTGATGAAAATGGTTGGCAATACGCCAACCACCGTCACCTGTGCAGCGAAAGGTCGCTACGCCGGCACCGACCTTGCGCGCTGGGCGCGCCGCTATGGCGTCGCGCTCAAGCGCCCTGACATGCGTGCCATGAACAACGCCGCCTGTGCGCGAGCAGTGCTTGCGGCGCCGTCCAGTGAGGCCGCACGGCAGATCACCAGCGCACTGTTTAATGCCTGCTGGCGGGACGGACAGACCCTGACCACAAGCGCTGAAGTGCTTGGTGTGCTTGAAGCGGCAGGCATCGAAACAGCGAGCCTAGCTGACCTGATCGATGCACAAGAAACCCTTGAGCGACTGGAAAAAAACAACCAGGAGGCGGCCGAGCGCGGCGTGTTTGGCGCACCGAGTTTTCTGCTCGGGGTGAACTTGTTCTTTGGTAATGATCGACTTGATTTTGTTCGCGAACATTTGGCGGGAGTGTAACCATTATGACTGCAGCTACTCAGCAACCCCTGGCGTTGATTACCGGTGTCGGCCCCGGCGTCGGCTCATCCCTGGTTTGTCGTTTCGCCGAAGGCGGTTATCGCGTGGCGATGATCGCTCGCGACTCGGCACGGCTGGCCGAACTTGAGGCCGAAGTGCCCGGCACCTTTGCCATGCCCTGTGATGTTACCGACGCCGGGGCACTCAAGCAGGTGCTTGAGCAGATTGGCGCACCGCAAGTGGTGGTGCACAACGCGGTCGGCGGCTCCTTTGCCCCCTTCCTCGAGACCAATCCAGAAACGCTGCGCCGCAACTTTGAAATCAACACCATGGCGCTGCTGAACCTGGCGCAAATGGTCGCCCCGGCGATGATCAAGGCTGGCGAAGGCGCCATCGTCGTCACGGGTAATACCTCGGCGCTGCGTGGCTCGCCCAACTTTGCCGGGTTCGCGCCAACCAAGGCCGCGCAACGCATTCTCGCTGAGTCGCTGGCCAGGGATCTGGGGCCAAAAGGCGTGCATGTGGCTTATCTGGTTATCGATGCGGTCATCGATGTGCCTTGGGCGCGCGAGATGCACAGCAAAGCGCCGGATAATTTCTTCATCCAACCCAAGAGCATCGCCGCTGAAGTCTTTCACTTGGCGCATCAGCCCAAGGATGCCTGGACCTTTATCTCCGAAGTGCGCCCCTACTGCGAAAAATGGTAAGGAGCGTAGGAAAGGCATCGATCGCCAGGATTTGCTTGCCCAAGGGGTGTAAAAGGCGTTTCGGTGCGGCTATCGCCACAAAAAACGGGCTTATGCATCACGCATAAGCCCGTTTTTATTGAAGCGGTTGTACTTAGCCGCGCTGACGATTAGGCAACACGTCTTTGAGCTTGGCGTGCATGCCGCGCAGGGTTTTCTCGGTGGTGTCCCAGTCGATGCAGGCATCGGTGATGGAGACGCCGTACTTGAGCTGGCTCAGGTCCTTAGGAATCGACTGAGCGCCCCAGCCTAGGTGGCTTTCGACCATCAGGCCGACGATGGATTGGTTGCCTTCCAGAATCTGGTTGGCAACGTTGTCCATGACCAGTGGTTGCAGGGCCGGATCCTTGTTGGAGTTGGCGTGGCTGCAGTCGACCATAATGTTCGGACGGATGCCGGCTTTGGTCAGTTCCTGCTCACACACGGCCACACTCACCGAGTCGTAGTTCGGCTTGCCGTTGCCACCGCGCAGCACCACGTGACCGTAGGCATTGCCTTTGGTGGTGACGATGGAGACGCCACCTTCCTGGTTGATACCAAGGAAACGGTGCGGGCTGGAAACCGACTGCAGGGCGTTGATCGCTACCGTCAGGCCGCCATCAGTACCATTTTTGAAGCCAACCGAGGAGGACAAGCCGGAAGCCATTTCACGGTGGGTTTGCGATTCAGTGGTGCGCGCGCCAATGGCCGACCAGCTGATCAAATCCTGCAGGTACTGCGGGGAGATCGGGTCGAGGGCTTCGGTCGCGGTTGGCAGGCCCATTTCCGCCAGGTCACGCAGCAACTGGCGACCGATATGCAGACCGTCCTGAATCTTGAACGAGTCGTCCATAAATGGATCGTTGATCAGGCCTTTCCAGCCGACGGTGGTACGCGGCTTTTCGAAATACACGCGCATAACCAGATACAGGCTGTCCGACAGCTCAGCAGCCAGCGCCTTGAGGCGCTCGGCATACTCGTGGGCGGCCTTGATGTCGTGAATCGAGCACGGCCCGACCACCACAAACAGGCGGTGATCCTTGCCATCGAGAATATTGCGGATTACCTCACGCCCGCTGGCAACCGTGCGCAGGGCAGCGTCAGTCAGCGGAATTTCACGCTTGAGCTGTGCGGGGGTTATCAGGGTATCGTTGGAGGCAACGTTGAGGTCATCAATCGGTAAATCAGCCATCGTGCTATTCATCAGTAAGAGTCATCAGGTCACGGGTGCCGGCCGCCAGCGATCCCCGTGTGGCGGAGCACAGCAATAGGAGCACTGCGGGGAAGCCGAACCTTAGCGCGTAAAGGCACGGCTCGACAATGGGCTTGGCGGCTTGAGCCGTGCCGATGGTTGGATTGACTAATTCAAACTATCGCGGGAAAACTCGGCAGCGTGCTGGCTGATCCACTCTTGCGCCACGGCCTCAATCGATAAGCTACAGCCCTGCTGCTGCTCACATTGCTTGCGGTAGTGCTCGATGTGGCACACCTGTTCGACCATGCGGGCGCGAAACAAGGTGTCCTCATCAATAAAGGCGATACCCACCAGATAATGCTCACCCTGTTTACGGCACCATGCCACCAGCCCCGGGTAGCGCGCCTGCTCGCCGAACAGCGGGATGCGCATTTCAACAGCCGTGCCGCGGCGAAAAGCACGGCTGGAGTTGCAAGCCACGCCGCCGAGGCTGATATTGTTGAGCCGCTGTTTGGGCACACACGCCTGTTTGCGCAACACCAACTCCACCGGCATATCACTGGGATGACGCAGAAAGTGACGCATCGCTTACGACCTCAGATGCCATCAATTTGATATCAGACATGAGCAGTATAGTGACTGAACTGGAACTCACCGATTTAGATGCGGATCGTCACCTGCTCGACCTGCCCGGCACGTCATTGCTGATATTCACCAGCATAGGTTGTGCCAGTTGCCGTTGGGCGCGCCGTGAATTGGCCAAGCTGGACCTGCCCGTGCAGCGCCTGGCGTGGGTCGATGCGGGCAACAATGGCGGTTTGGTTACGCGTTACGAGGTCTTCCATCTGCCGGCCCTGTTTGCCGTGCGTGATGGCCAATTTTATGGCGCTGTGCAGGCTCGCTTGCTGAGCAGCGAATTAACCCTGGCGCTGGACACTGCCCTGTCGCGCCCCGCTGAGGAGCTTCCCTGATGACTGCAGCACCCCGTATCGGCATTATCGGCTGCGGCGCGATTGGCGGCTTTTATGGCCTGATGCTGGCCCGCGCCGGCTTTGATGTGCATTTTCTGCTGCGCAGTGAATTCACGGCTGTGGCCAGTGAAGGCCTGCGAGTCAACAGTGCTGTGCACGGCTCGCTGCATCTGGATAACGTGCAGGCGTACCCGTCGGTCACCGACATGCCGCCGTGCGACTGGCTGCTAGTCGCCGCCAAAACCACCAGCAACGCCGAACTGGCCCCGCTTATCAGCCAGGCGGCGGCGCCCGGCGCCAAGGTGGTGCTGATGCAAAACGGCCTGGATGTCGAAGACGAACTACGCCCGCTGTTACCCGACTCACTGCACCTGCTCGGCGGCCTTTGCTACATATACGCGCATCGCAGCGCGCCAGGTGTGGTTGAGCATCAGGCCCTGGGCGGCGTCAACCTTGGTTATCACTCAGGCCCGGCGCTGGATACAGAGAGTCGCCAGCTGATCCTTGAGCAAGGCACCGGCTTGTTTCAAACCGCAGGGCTGGCCTCCAAGGCGATGGCCGAGCTGAAGCAGGCGCGCTGGCAGAAGCTGGTGTGGAACGCGCCCTTCAACGGCCTGGCCGTACTGCTGAATAGCGGTACCAGCGCTCTGATGAGCAACGCCGAGAGCCGGGCCCTGATCGCCGCCCTCATGCAAGAGGTGGTAGAAGCTGCCAGCGCCTGTGGCTATCCACTGCCTGCGGAGTTTGCCGGTAAATTGCTGGCGGCCACCGAGCGCACACCGGACTATTTACCGAGCATGTACCACGACTTTGCCCTGCAACGCCCGCTGGAGGTGCACGCTATTTATGCCGTCCCCCTGGCCGCCGCTGCCAAGGTCGATTGCGCCATGCCACGCACCGAGATGCTCTACCAAAGCTTGCGTTATCTCGAACAACGCCAACCGTAAAACGGGAGCAGCCATGAGCAAGGGATTAGGCGACAAACTGGTACTGGCGATTTCCTCGCGGGCGCTTTTCGACCTGCGCGAAAGCCATCACATCTATGAAAGCCAGGGCGTTGCAGCTTATCGCCAATACCAGATTGAGCATGAGGACGAGATCCTCGCCCCTGGTGACGCCTTCCCTCTGGTCGAAAAGCTGTTGGCGCTCAATACCACCCTCAAGCAACAGCGGGTCGAGGTGATTCTGGTGTCGCGCAACAGTGCCGACACTGGGCTGCGGGCATTCAACTCGATCCAACACTATGGCCTGGGCATTTCCCGCGCCGCCTTTGTCGGCGGGCGCAGCCCGGACCCGTATCTCGCAGCATTCGGCTGCCAGCTGTTCCTCTCCACCCATGCTGAGGATGTGCGCAGCGCACTGCGCGCCGGCTTTGGTGCGGCGACCATTCTCTCCGGCGGTGCGCGGCGGGCAGCCAGCAATGAACTGCGCATTGCCTTCGATGGCGACGCGGTGTTGTTTTCTGATGAGTCCGAGCGGGTCTATCAGCAGGGTGGCCTGGAGGCCTTTCAGAGCCACGAACGCCAGTCGGCCCGTGAGCTGCTCGGCGGCGGCCCGTTCAAACCCTTCCTTGCGGCCCTGCATCGCTTGCAACAGGAGTTTCCTGAAGAGCAATGCCCGATTCGGACCGCCTTGGTCACCGCGCGCTCGGCCCCGGCCCATGAACGGGTGATCCGAACCTTGCGCGAGTGGAATATTCGCCTGGATGAATCCTACTTCCTCGGCGGTCTGGAGAAAGCCGCCATTCTGGAAACCTTCGGCGCCGATGTGTTCTTCGACGACCAGGCCGGGCACTGCGAAAAAGCCCGCGAAGTGGTCGCCACCGGGCATGTGCCGCATGGCATCAGCAACGAACCTCAGCCTTAACCCAGCCTTCTAAGCGGGGCACTGCGCCCCGCTGCCCCGCTTGCGCATATAACCATTCGTCCTCAAAACCCTGAGCTTCATTGACCTGCCAATTGTACTGCTAAGCTCAAATCGGGCCCGCCAGTCAGGCAGTCAAGGAGGCCGCATGATCCGTTCGATTCTCTATGCCACCGATCTGGGCCTCTACGCGCCTTATATATTGCAACACGCGCTGGAGCTGACCCGCTCCTTCAATGCCAACCTCTATGTGGTGCACGCTGTGGAGCCCATGGGCCTGTTTGCCGAGTCGGTGTTACAGACGTATCTGGATGAAGAGCGCCTCAAAGAACTGCGTGAAAACGGCCTGAGCACCGTGATGGCCAGCATCGAGCAGCGCGTGCTGGAAGGCTTTCGTGATGAAGTGGGCGAGACCTTGCATGACCTTGACCTGATCAAGGCGGTACGGGTGGTACAGGGTGATCCACCGCTGGTGATACTCGATGCCGCGCAGCAACTTGGCGTCGACCTGCTGGTCTTAGGTAGCCACAGCCACGGCACAGATATGGACATTCCACTGGGCCGTACCGCGTCCCGCCTGGTGCAGTTGGCCGAAGTACCGGTGTACCTGGTGCCGATGCTGCAGCACCGCAACCGAGGTGATCTTTAAAGAAGTGCAGCAGATTTTATTTTTTGGTCTAGTTTTAATGCTTAACTAATCATTATGGTTATATAAACGCCGACGACCTGAGCGGCTGTCTTTCTGCTTTGAGGGATTTTTATGAAGCTTCAGCAATTGCGCTATATCTGGGAAGTCGCGCATCACGACCTCAACGTTTCTGCCACGGCGCAAAGCCTCTACACCTCGCAGCCTGGCATCAGTAAGCAAATCCGCTTATTGGAAGACGAGCTGGGCGTGGAAGTATTCGCCCGCAGCGGTAAACACCTGACCCGTATCACCCCGGCCGGCGAGCGCATCATCAACACCGCCGGTGAGATCCTGCGCAAAGTTGAAAGCATCAAGCAGATCGCCCAAGAATTCTCCAACGAGAAAAAAGGCACCTTGTCGATTGCCACCACCCACACCCAGGCGCGCTATGCCCTGCCGCCAGTGATCAGCGCGTTTATCAAGCAGTACCCGGATGTATCGCTGCACATGCACCAGGGCACGCCGATGCAGATTGCCGAAATGGCCGCCGATGGCACGGTTGATTTCGCCATTGCCACCGAAGGCCTGGAGCTATTCAACGACCTGATCATGATGCCCTGCTACCGCTGGAACCGCTGCGTGGTGGTGCCCCAGGGCCACCCGCTGACCAAGCTGCCTAAGTTGACGCTGGAAGCATTGGCTGAGTATTCCATCGTCACCTACGTATTCGGTTTTACCGGCCGCTCCAAGCTCGATGAAGCCTTTAGCCACCGTGGCCTGACGCCAAAAGTGGTGTTCACTGCCGCCGATGCCGACGTCATCAAGACCTATGTGCGCCTAGGCCTTGGCGTGGGCATCGTGGCAAAGATGGCCGTTGATGCCACCCTTGATCCGGACCTGGTGGTATTGGATGCTAGCGACCTGTTTGAATCCAGCGTGACCAAAATCGGCTTCCGCCGCGGCACCTTCCTGCGTGGTTTCATGTGCGATTTTATCGAGAAGTTCGCCCCGCATCTGACCCGTGATGTCATGGCCAAAGCCGTGCAATGCCACGGCAAGGTCGAGTTGGAAGAACTGTTTGAAGGCGTTGAACTGCCGCTGCACTAGTCTCGATTCAACAAAAAGCCGGTCACATGACCGGCTTTTTGTTGCCCGCTATAAACAGCCGCTCACTCGCCGCGCTGCAGTTCCTTGCCATGGGCAAAGTTCACCCACCAGCCAAATGCGCCTGCGGTAAAGAACATGATAATGCTGTAGATCGCCGCCGGGATCGACATGGTTGGGTTGTTCAGCAGCATCGGACTGAGTGCTAAGGCAATCGCCAAGGTGCCGTTGTGGATGCCAATTTCCATACCAATGGCAATCGACTGGCGCAGGCTCAGTTTCAACAAGCGCGGCACCCAATAGCCCACCGCCAGGCTGATCAAATTGAAGGCCAGCGCCGCGCCGCCCACCAAGGGCGCGTAGTCAACGAACGTCTGCCAATCCTTGACCACAGCCAGCAGGATGATGATCAGCAAAAACAGCGCGGAGATGATTTTTACCGGCTTTTCCATGCGTGCGGCAAAGCCTTCGAAACGGCTGCGAATCCACATGCCGATGGCCAC
>Ga0180008_1000836_pt1 | contig 22035 bp, 23 predicted proteins | sample MM_PW_MetaG_FD_121121 | JGI IMG/M metagenome (GOLD analysis project Ga0180008, IMG submission 121121) | Groundwater microbial communities from the Aspo Hard Rock Laboratory (HRL) deep subsurface site, Sweden - MM_PW_MetaG | ecosystem: Environmental > Aquatic > Deep subsurface > Groundwater...
GCCCATGCGACCGCGCGCGCGCGCCGCAGCAAGGCCGGCATGGGTGCGCTCGGCGATCAACTCGCGCTCGAACTCGGCGAACGCCGCGAAGATGCCGAAAGCGAGACGGCCATTGGCAGACGTTGTGTCGATCTGCGCGCCGGCACCGGCCAGGACCTTCAACCCGACCCCGCGCGACCGGAGATCCTCCGCCGTCGTCACGAGGTGACGCAGATCGCGACCGAGCCGGTCGAGCTTCCAGATGACGAGCGTGTTGCCTGGCTGGAGCGCCTTCAGGCAGGCGGTGAGTCCCGGCCGGGCATCATGCCGACCCGAGGCCATATCCTCATAGATGCGGGATGGATCGATGCCGGCCGCGAACAGTGCGTCGCGCTGCGGCTCCAGCGTTTGCGTGCCGTCCGACTTGGACACCCGGATATAGCCGATGAGCAATGCGTACCCCGCCAGAAAAGATCACCGGCATGGTGCAAGATGGCGCTGGTTTTCACAACGGGTTTTCTTGCTGTTTTCGGGCAGCCGGAAGCGGCATCGCCCGACCGCGAGAAAACCGCTCGTTTTCCTGGCGGTCCCGGCATCGGTTTCCGGCGATCAGGCTGCGCTACGGTTTTCCACCGCCTTGCAAATTCTTTCTGCTGTCGCCTTGAGCACCTGTTCCACCAAAGCCTGGGAACCGAGCGGTAAATCCGAGGATTTGAATTCGGATACTAATCGCGCGCAGCCGTCGGCCCAACTTCGCCTCAACTCCGTCAATCGCTCCGACAGGTCGCCTGTGCGACCATCAACGGCTGCCTGGGCCTCTCGCTCGAGTTCGGCGGCAGCGCGCAGCACGTGCACGAGCTTTGCTTTCATGGGCTCAGGCAACTCGGGTAAATCGCCATGGGGATGGCTGCCGGAGGCCATCATGGCCTGGTTCCGTTCCGAAACCTCCTCCATGATTCTCGCATAACGCTCAAACCCGGGAAAGCGGTCACACAGATCGCGTAACGCCCGGTCGCTTGCAGTGGTGTAGATGGCGTGCAGGTCCTGCATGTGGCCGATCATATGATTGGCCAGCGCGATCCCGGTGATTCCCTGCGCTTCAAGCTGGCGGACCCGCAGGTTAATGGCGGCAGCGATCCGGTTGGCATCGGTCATCTCGCACCCGTCCTTTCGCTGCAGCATCGTGAGCACGTCGCCTTCGACTGGAGGCAGCACCGCGTGATTGCAAGCGTCGTGCGGAGCGGACCATGCCTGCGGTCTGTCATGGCTTAGCAACCTCACAGGTCGAAAGGGCCACGAAGTCGCAACGTCATGGCGTGTCCGCGATCCTGCGCCGATCGCCGAACATCTCGCGTCCGTCGCACCGATTGTGATTTGCGTCTCAACCAATGTGAGCCTGCCGGCCCCTAACGTCTCACCCAATGTGAGCCGGAAACCGCCCTTTATTGCAGTTCCGGGCGATCATCATTGCAAGCCGCTACACATAGCCGCCGGTTCTGCATGAAAACGTCCTCAACGCGCATCGCCAGCGCCGCGCCGATCCGCGCGAAGCTATAGACCATCAGCCCGATCAGGGCGCGATCGCGCAATCCCGCTGGCGTCGTCACGTCGATCGTGTCGAGCAGCCGCCGCGCTTCGTCGGGGGCCAGCACCGGCGTCTTGCCGCGCCGCTGACTATGCGCCGGCCCGCGCACCGATGCGGCGGGGTTCACCGGCATGACCTGGCCCATCACCAGCCAGTCGAACAGGCGGCGCACACCGGCGAGCTGTTGCTTCACGCTGGGCGCGCTCATCTCGCCCCCCAGTGCCTCGATCCACGCGCCGACGTGGAGCGGCTGCACGGCCCCAAGCGACGTGACCCCGCGCGCCGCTACCCAGGCCAGGAAGTCGCCGGCCGCGCGCGCATAGGCGCGGCGCGTATGCGCGTTGCGGATGGTGACGGCAAAGAACTCAAGGAAGCGCAGCCGCGTGCGGTCGTCGGCCGACGCGATCAGCGCCGGCAATACCAGCGTGGGCGAGGGGAGGGGGGCGAGCTGATTCATCGCGCGATCTTCTCCCAGCGCGCCGGCTCAGGGCGCGGCTTCGCCAGCTCCTGGCGCAATTCATCGAACACCTCGTCGGCGGGACGGGCCGATTCCAGATCGGCGGCCGATACGTCGAGCATCCGGCGTAGCAGCTCGTCGCGCAGATCGCGGTGCGGCTCAAGTTCGATGAAGTTGCCGACGATCGCGAACACCGCCTCGGAGGGATCATGGAACAGGCCTCGCTCCACCCGTTCCAGCAGCCAGTCGGCCTGGTCGCCGGTAAGATACGCCTCGAACCGCAGACCGCCCCCGCGCGCCTGCTCGCGCAGCGCCCTGGCCTGGGCACGTTCGGCGTGGTTGTCAGCAAAAGCGTCGTCGTCATCCTCATGCATAAGCTGTCCCTCTGTGTGAGCTGGATCTCGGTAGCGTTTAAACGGCCTCATCAGGGTCGCCCCCGGACATGGGCGGCGGGATCGATGATCGTGATGGCGTCGCGCGAGCCGTTGGCGACGGCATCGGCGATCCCGAAAATCTCGACGCGACCGCCTTCGTTGTAGATGCGCCCCGCCACGGTGCCATGGATGATCGCGCGCGCGCCGGTTTCGATCGTCAGGTTGCCTGCGATCGTGCCGTGGAGAATGAAGCGGATGCCCCGATGCAGCGTCGCATCGCCGGCGATCGTGCCATAAAGGGCGGTGTCTTCCTCGATCGCGAAAGGCCCCTCGATCTTTCCATGTTCCGCTCGCACGATTCACTCCGATTATGTATGATAAAGGACATTATCATATATAGAAGGGGGCGGGAATCCCTTCCCTCAATGCTTCAGATTTCTGTATCAAGGGACCACCAATATTCGCAGCCCATAGCCGGCATGGTTTCGGAGTTGCTCGGGTGGGAAAAAGATGGCGCTGATAATAATAGCAGGTGCGAGCGGCCAGCACGCCGCTGTCGTATATGAGGCCGCCATCCTCTCGGGTGCGCGCGTTGTGGGCTTCGCTACAATCGAGGACATTGCGCCAGTCCCTATGTTCGATTGCCGGTGGATCGGCTGCGTGGACAGCATCGCGGCCTCGGAGATCGCTCGCGGAACCCAGTTTATTATTGCTTGCGGTTCCAACGAACTACGCCGCCGGCAGAGTGAGGCGCTTCTGTCGCAGGGAGCTTCGCTCCAAAGCGTCTACCATCCGGCCGCGATCGTGTCCCCCAGCGCCAGCATAGGTCCGGGATCAACTTTGCTCGCAGGGGCGATCGTAGGCCCGCGCGCCGCGTTGGGCTGCGGCGTCATTATCAATCACGCTGCGAGCGTTGACCACGATTGTGCGGTTGGAGACTACAGCAACATCAGTCCCGGTGCTCGCTTCGGAGGATGTGTCCAAGCCGGGCCAGGCGTGTTCGTGGGGCTAAATGCTGCGGTCATTCAGGGCCTTCGATTAGGCGAGAACGCCATCATCGGCGCCGGCGCTGTCGTCACCCGCAACGTCGCGCCAGGAGAAACTGTCGTCGGCATTCCAGCCCGACCGATTGGACAAAGCTAAAGTCGGAACGACCGCTGCCCACAGAGCCGTGCTCAGCGATGCGAACTTTTGATTTCCGGTTCGCCTCCTTCCAGCCAAGAAAGGGACATGGAGACATTCGCACATCGACGGGGCTGGGGTTGGCTGCTGCTGACGGCGCTGACGCTCTCCACGATCGGCGATGAAATCACGCTCATCACCCTGATGTTCCGCACCGCCGGCGATCATGCGGCGCTCGCCATTCCCCTGCTGCTCATCGCGCAGCTCGTCCCCGGACTGCTTGCCGCACCCTATATCGGCCGCCTGACCGATCGGCACGACGCCGGGGTGATCTTGATTCTCGCCTCCTTGGCGCAAGCCGCGATCGTGGCCTGGCTCGCCTTCAGCGTCTCGCTCCCGGCCACGATCGTCGGTGCGTCCATCCTCGGCCTGCTATTCGCGATCAGTGGCACGGCCACATTCGCCCTGATCCCGGTCCTCGCCCAGGGCCTCGGCATGTCGTTGGCGCGAGCCAATGCCGGCCTGGAGTTCGTTCGCAGCGCCGGGATGCTGGCAGGGCCGGTCATCGGAGGCATTCTCGTGTCCTGGGGCGGCACCCGCAACGCCCTTCTGATCGACGCTGCCAGCTTCGCCCTGCTGGCGCTCGTGATCTGGGGCAGCGGCGTCAGGCGGCGGACACAGCCCGAAGATGGTGAGCAGCAAGCCACACCGACACTGCTCGCGGACTATCTGCCGCTGCTGCGCAATCGACGCATCGTCATCATGGTCACGGCGCTGACCCTGGAGGTGTTCGCCACCGCCATCGCCGATGTCGCCTTCATCTTTCTCATAACCGTTTCGCTCAGCGCAGGCGCTACCGCGCTTGGCGTCCTGACGGCCTTCTGGGCAGGCGGGATGCTGCTGGGCGCAGCGCTCGCGGGTGAAATCGCCGAACACCATCCCGCCAGATGGGCGTTTGCCACGGCCGCCCTCATGGGCGCGTCCATGCTCGCGATCGGCGTCATGCCCCTCATCATCGTTCCCAGCCTTGCCGGCGTCGCCATCGCCTTTGTCGTGGGAGGTGCGGCCAATAGCGTCCACAATGTCGCGGTCCGCACCATGCTGCAAAAGGAGGCTCCACCCGACGCGCATGGCAAGGTGGCGGCGATCTATGTCACAGCAACGCGCAGCGCGACAATAGCGGGCTTTCTCGCTGGCGGCCTGTTCGTCCCAGACAGTGCGTTTACCGCCTATGTCGTGGGCGGCCTCCTGGGCATCATCGCCGGTCTCGCCGGATGGGGCTTGTTTCGCTTGGCGCGATGATAGACATTTTGACGCGGGGTTCTGACGCCGAAAACCTGTAGGGCCGCGCGAACAGAGTGTTGGTGCCAAAACCGACCGGTTGTGACACCAGCCTATCGCTTTCTGCCGAACATTGGGATTTTGTATAGTCGCCCCAAGCTGCCGCCAACATGAGGCTGCTACCGTCGTGGCATGACGCCTATCCGATGCCTTCCGATCGCCACCTTGCCCCTGCTGGCGGTCCTGACAGGCTGCGGCAGCGATCCGACTTCACCCCCAACTCCCCCAGCCACGGCCGCGGCGGTCGCCCACGAAAGCGATTTGCTGAAGCTCACCCTCACGACGCAAGCGCAACAGCGTCTCGGCATCCGAACGGTAAGAATTGGTGATGGCTCGGCCGCGCAAGTCCGCGAAACCAGCGGCGAGGTCGTCGTGCCGGCAACCGACGGGGCGGGTGTGCCAACGGGATCGACGAGCAACCTCGCTCAAATCGGGGTCAGTCAGGTTGCGGCCGAAGGCGAGGTCGCGCGGGCGCAAGCGCAGGTGCGGCTCGCCTCCATCGCCTATAACCGCGCCGATGCTCTCGTGCGTGAGGAAGCGGGCAGCGTCCGCGGACGCGACGAAGCTGCGGCGGCGCTCGCCACCGCGCGGGCGGCACTGGATGCGGCGCGCGCGCAACGCGGGCTGCTCGGTCCCTCAATCGCATCGATGGGCAATCTCTCGACGCTGTGGGTACGGGTGCCGGTGTTCGGCACCGACGTGAGCGCCATCGAACGCGGTCGCCCGGCTACCATTCGTCCGCTCGGTGATGATCGCGCCGCCCCGCGCGCTGCGCGCCCGGTCAAGGCACCGCCCTCGGCCAATGCAGTCGCGGGCACCGTCGATCTGTTCTTCGCGCTCGATAATCGCGACCGTGCCTACCGCGTCGGTCAGCGCGTCGCCGTGGCGTTGCCGCTTGGCGGGAGGACGGATGGACTGTCGGTCCCGAGCGCGGCGATCGTCCGCGACATCTATGGCGGCGAATGGGTGTACCGGAAGACCGCGCCCGACACCTATGTTCGCCAGCGGATCGAGGTCGCAAGCGTCGCCGATGGCCGCGCGCTGTTGTCGCGCGGCCTGGAGCGCGGTGCCGAAGTCGTGACGGACGGGGCGGCCGAGCTGTTCGGGACCGAATTCGGGACGCCGCACTGATGCTTGCCTGGTTGGTCCGTGCCGCGCTGACCCAGCGCGTCCTCGTTCTCGCGCTCGCGGCGCTGCTGGTCGTCCTTGGGCTACGCGCGACCGGCGACGTGCCGCTCGACGTGTTTCCCGAGTTCGCGCCGCCGATGGTGGAGATTCAAACCGAAGCTCCGGGCCTCTCCACCGAGGAGGTGGAAAGCCTGATTACCGTGCCGATCGAAACGGCGGTCAACGGCGTCCCCGATCTGATGACGCTGCGCTCCAAGTCTGTGCTTGGCCTGTCGTCAGTGTCGATCCTGTTCGAGCGCGGCACAGACGTGATACGCGCCCGTCAGCTCGTTCAGGAGCGGGTGACGCAGGTTCAGGCGCGATTGCCTGCCGCGGCACGCCCTCCGGTGATGCTGCCGCCGCTGTCGTCGACCAGTCGGGCGATGAAGATCGGCATATCGTCGACCAAGCTCGATCAGATGCAGCTATCCGAACTGGCGCGCTGGACGATCCGGCCACGGCTGATGGCGGTGCCGGGCGTCGCCAACGTCGCGATCTGGGGTCTGCGTGACCGCCAATTGCAAATTCTGGTCGATCCCGACCGACTGCGCGCCGCTGGCGTGACGCTCGCCGAACTGCGCGCTGCGGCCGGCGATGCGGTGCTGGTCGGTGGGGGCGGCTTCGTCGATACGGCGACCCAGCGGCTCGCCGTGCAACAGACGAGCGCCATCCAGTCCTCGGCCGATCTTGCTCAAGCGATCATCAAGCAGAGCGGCGAAGCCCCGGTTCGCATCGGCGACGTCGCTCGCGTGGTCGACGGCTTCGCCGCGCCGATCGGCAATGCGATCATCGACGACGGCCCCGGCCTGATGCTGATTGTCGAGAAGCAGCCGACCGGCAACACCCTCCAGCTTACCCGTGACGTGGAGGCCGCGATCGGTGAGCTGAAGCCGGGCCTGCGCGACGTGAAGGTCGATACGACGATCTTCCGCCCCGCGACCTTCATCGAACGCTCGATCGACAATCTGACGCGCGCGCTCGCGATCGGCTGCCTGCTCGTGGCCGTGGTGCTGTTCGTCTTCACGCGCGATTGGCGGCAGGCGACGATCAGCCTCGTCGCCATACCGCTCTCGCTGCTCGGCGCGGGCCTGGTGCTGTTGTGGAGTGGCGCGACGATCAACACGATGGTGATCGCCGGGCTGGTCATCGCGCTCGGCGAAGTAGTCGACGATGCTATCATCGACGTGGAGAACATCGCGCGCCGGCTGCGGCTCAACCGCGAGGCGGGCAATCCGCGCTCCAACTTCGATGTGGTGTTGTCCGCCTCGCTGGAAGTGCGGTCGGCGGTGGTGTTCGCGTCGCTGATCGTGATGCTGGTGTTCCTGCCGATCTTCTTCCTGGGCGGGGTCGCGGGCACGTTCTTTCAGCCGCTCGCCATCGCCTATGTGCTGGCGATCGCAGCGTCGCTGCTGGTCGCGCTGGTGGTGACGCCCGCGATGTGCCTGTTCCTGCTGCCGAACGCACCCCTCAAGGCAGAGCGTGACACGAGGCTCGTGGGGGCGCTCAAGCGCCGCTACGCCGGGGTGCTGCCGCGCATGGTGGCGCGACCGGCGCTGGCAATGGGGATCGTCGCGGGCGGCCTGCTGCTGGCGGGCGTCGGCTATGCCGGGTTCAAGGACCAATTCCTGCCCGACTTTCGCGAAACCGACTTCCTGATGCACTTCGTCGAGAAGCCAGGCACGTCGATCGAGGCGATGGACCGCATCACGATCCGCGCCTCCAAGGAGCTGCGCGCGATCCCCGGCGTGCGCAACTTCGGCGCGCATATCGGCCGTGCGGAAGTCGCCGACGAGGTGGTTGGCCCGAACTTCACCGAGCTGTGGATCAGCCTCGACGAGAATGTCGACTATGACGCCAGCGTCGCGCGTATCAAGGAAGTGATCGACGGCTATCCCGGCCTCTACCGCGACGTGCTCACCTATCTGCGCGAGCGCATCAAGGAAGTGCTGAGCGGCGCGGGCGCGACCGTCGTCGTCCGCATCTTTGGCCCCGATCAGGTCGAGCTTCGTGCCACGGCTGAGCGGGTGCGGGCCAAGGTGGCGGCGATCGACGGGGTTGCCGACCTCAAGGTCGAGCAACAGGTGCTGGTGCCGCAAATTCAGGTCCGTCCCCGGCCCGGCGATCTCGCCACGCTAGGCCTGACCGCAGGCGAAGTGCGGAGACAGGCGCAAACGCTGGTCGCGGGGCAGAAGGTCGGCGAAATCTACCGCGACCAGAAAGCGTTCGACGTGGCGCTGTGGGGCGAACCCAAGGTGCGCGGCGATGTCCATGCGCTTGCCGACATGATGATCCAGACGCCTGCGGGCGCGCCGGTGCGGCTGCGCGACGTGGCCGATATTCGCATCATGCCTGCCCCGAACGAGATCAAGCGCGAGAACGGTCAGCGCCGGATCGACGTCACGCTCAATGTCGCCGGTGCGGACCTTGGCACGGTCGCGCGCGCTGTCGAAACGGCTGTGGGTCGGGTGCCGTTTGCGACCGGATACCATCCCCAGGTGCTGGGTGAATACGCGGCGCTGCGTGATTCACGCCAGCGGCTCTGGACGACGGGGCTGCTCTGCCTGCTCGGCGTCCTGCTGCTGGTCTGGCTGGAGTTCCGCTCGGCGCGGATCACCGCGCTGGTCGCGACCAGCCTGCCGTTCGCGCTGGTAGGCGGGGTGGTGGGCGTGGCGCTGACAGGCGGCGTGCTGTCGCTCGGGTCGCTGGTCGGGTTCGTCACCGTGATTGGCATCTCGGCGCGCAACGGCATCATGCTGCTGTCGCACTACGATCATCTTCGGCGTTTCGAGGGTGAAACGTTCGGCCCTCACCTGATCCTGCGCGGCGCGGAGGAGCGGTTGGTGCCGATCCTGATGACCGCGGCGTGCGCCGGCCTCGCACTGCTGCCGCTGATCGTCGCCGGCAACGCGCCCGGCCATGAAATCGAGCATCCGATGGCGATCGTCATCTTGGGCGGACTTGTCTCCTCGACCGTGCTCAACCTGTTCCTGATGCCCGCGCTCTACGCGCGCTTCGGCCGGGAGAAGCCTGCGCCCGATGCCCAGCTCGCCGGAGTCCCCGCATGATCCGCCGCCTAGCTCCGATCGTCGCACTCGGCGTCGCAGGCTGCATGACTGCGCCCGCCCCCCCGCCGACGATCGCACCCGCGACCGCCACGGGTGCTTTCGCAAGCCTCCCGACCGCGGCGATCGGCCCGGTCCCGGACGACTGGTGGCGGCTGTATGACGATCCGGCGCTCGATCGACTGGTCCAGGCGAGCCTTGCCGCCAATGCCGATCTGCGCGTCGCCTATGCCAATCTCGACGGCGCGCGCGCGGCATTGCGGCAAGCGCGCGCCGCGCGGCTGCCGCAAACCACGATCGAAAGCGCGGGGACGATCGACAACAGCGCGACGCAGCCAAGCGCGTCGTCGAACGTGCCGACCACCGATTACGACCTCGCCCTGACGGCAAGCTGGGATATCGACCTGTTTGGCCGCTTGCGCTCGGGCGCGCTGGCGGCGGGGGCCGATGCTGACGCGCAGGCCGCGGCGCTGGACTCGCTGCGCGTCGCGGTCGTGGCGGATACGGTGCTCGCCTATGTCGATCTGTGCGGCGCAACCCGCGCGGCGAGCGTCTCGCGCGAGGTGATCGCGGTTCAGGAACGCTCGGTGCGCCTGGTACGCGACCAGCTTGCCGCTGGCGAGATTTCGCCGCTCGAAGTTTCACAGGCCGCCAGCCTGTTGGAATCGACCCGCGCCACGCTCGCCCCGTTCGAGGCGGCACGCGCCAATGCGCTGTACCGGATCGCCACGTTGCAGGGTCGCCCCCCGGCTGAAGCGCGTGGGTTCAACATCGTCTGCAATGCGCCCCCGAAGCTCTCCGCGGCGGTGCCTGTTGGCGACGGTCAGGCATTGCTCTTGCGCCGCCCTGATATTCGCGAAGCCGAACGCCGTCTCGCTGCCGCCGCAGCGCGGATCGGTGTCGCCCGTGCCGATCTCTACCCTCGCGTGAACCTTGGCGGAGCGGTCGGGCTGCTGACGGGAGGCTTCGTCGCAACGGCATCGCCGCTGATAAGCTGGGCCTTTCCCAATCAGGCGCCAGCGCGTGCGCGGCTGGCACAGGCCCGCGCAACCGAGCGTGCGGCGCTCGCCGGTTGGGACGTGGCGGTGCTGCGGGCGTTGCGCGAAGTCGAAACAGCGCTCGCCGTCTATGATGGCGAGGTGCGCCGCAATCGTGCGCTCGATGGCGCGCGCGTCCAGTCGGCGCTCTATGCCCGCCGTGCCGCTGCGCGGGTCCGGCTGGGGGACGCCGCCTTCTTGATCCAGTTCGATGCCGAGCGCGCGCGGGCACAAGCCGCGCTCGCCCAGGCACAGTCCGACCTCACCGTGGCGCAATCCCAGGTCGCTCTGTTCCGGGCGCTCGGTGGTGGATGGCAGACGAACGGCCCGACGGGTTAGAAGGGCAGCCATGCGTATCTTGATCGTAGAGGATGATGACGAGACGAACCGCTTCGTGGCCCGCGGGCTTGCGGAGCTGGGGCATCATGTCGTCACGAGCTCCGATGGTCGGGACGGACTGTTTCAGGCGACTGGCGATCAGTTCGACGCGCTGATCGTCGACCGGATGCTTCCGGGCCTTGATGGCCTGTCTCTGATCAAAGCGCTGCGCGCGGCGGGCAACGTGACGCCCGCCCTCATGCTCACCGCCGTGGCCGGCATCGCCGATCGCGTCGAAGGACTGGAAGGCGGAGCCGACGATTATCTAGTAAAGCCGTTCGCCTTTTCCGAGCTGGCCGCGCGCGTCCATGCGCTCGGGCGGCGTCCGGCTGCCCAGACCGAAGCGAGCTTGCTCGTCATCGGTGGAATCGAGCTGGATCTTCATCGACGCGTCGTTACTCGCGACGGTCGCCGGATCGTGCTGCAACCGCGCGAGTTCGCATTGCTTGCCGAGCTGATGCGCAACCCGCGCCGGGTGATGACCCGCACGATGCTGTTTGAGCGTGTTTGGGATTTCGATTTCGATCCCAAGACGAACATCGTCGAGACGCACCTGAGCCGCCTGCGCTCCAAGCTCAACGCCGGGTTCGACGATGATGCGATCGAAACCGTGCGCGGCGCTGGCTACATGATCCGCGGCGCGTGATGACCCGCCCGTGGCGATCCACCTTCGGGCTTGTCGCGCTGGTCGCGTGCCTCTTCGCGCTGGGGACGCTCATCATCGGGGTCGTCGCCTATGAAGTGACGCACGAAGCCCTCGAAATCCAGCTCGATCACCGCGTCGCGATCGAAACTCGCGCGCTGATCGACGAAGGCGATGATGGTCCTACAGGCGTTGCGGCTGCAATCCGCCGGCGCGAGGCAGCGCGAAGCACCGCCAGCTTGGATTACCTGTTGGTCGATCCTGCGGGTCGCCGCGTGGCAGGGTTGCTCGACGCGACCGCCCCGACCGCACCGGGCTATCTGGAGTTCCTGCATTACCGGCGCGATGGCCAACACAGGATCGCGCAAGCCCTGACCACACGCTTGCCCGACACCAGCCGGTTGGTGGTCGCCGCCGATCGCGGCGTCATCGATGAGATGGATGCGACGCTGCTCAAGCTGTTCGCGGGTGCATTTGGCGTCATGCTGCTGCTCGGCATCGGCGGGGCCTGGCTGGTCGGTGCGGTGACGCGCGCACGCCTGTCGCGCATCGACCGCACCGCGCTCGCGTTCATAGATGGCGATCTGGCGCGACGTATGCCGCTCACCGGCGCGGGTGACGAGTTCGATCGCGTGTCGGCGACGCTCAACCGGATGCTCGACCGGATCGGCGGGCTGATGGACAATCTTCGGCAGGTATCGAGCGACGTCGCTCATGACCTGCGCACGCCCCTGACCCGCCTGCATAACCGGCTCGACGAGGCGCTTTCGGCACGGGACGTGGACGAGAAGCGCCAAGCGATCGAGGCCGCTACCGTACAATCGCGCGAATTGCTCGATATCTTCGCGGCATTGCTGCGCATCGCGGAAGTGGAAGCACTGTCCCCTCGCGGCCATTTTCAGGACGTGGCGCTGGACCAACTGATCGAGGAACTGGTCGAAACCTATCGCCCCGATATGGAGGCAAACGGCCACCTGCTCGTCACAGCGATTGTACCCGCGATATGGACGACGGGCGATCGACGGCTGCTGCAACAGCTTGTCACCAATCTCCTCGACAACGCGCTCCGCCACACTCCCTCGGGAACGACGGTTCGCGTCGAGCTGGAGCGTGATGACGCCATTGCTCGCTTGACGGTCGCCGATGACGGACACGGGGTAGCACCCGAAGATGCGCCCCGGCTGTTCCAGCGGTTCGCGCGCGCGGAACGTAGCCGATCGTCGCAAGGTCATGGCCTGGGCCTGGCACTCGTCGCCGCGGTCGCGACAGCGCACCGGGGCACGGCCTCGCTCCTCGCGCCGCCCGGATTTGGTGTCGCTGTCGAACTCCCGATCTGCGGGAATGACTGATTTTGGAAGTCGAGAAAACATGATGACGATCGGCGACAGGTGCGAACTCCTGGTCGTCTCAAACCAGACCGGCAAGATTCCACCATCCGCGTCGCTCGTGATCTGTCCTAGCAGTTTTCCGGTTCGCGATGGTGATCGGGCAGCCCGCTGGTCAGAGGTGAAGGCCGAGAAACGAAGCCCCCGCGACTGGGTTGAACGAGATCGGTTCCGCCGGAACGAAGCCAAGGTCCGCATATAGCTTACGGGCGGGGAGGAACTTCGCCTGCACATCAAGTCGCATTTCGCGATAGCCAGCAGCACGGGCTTCCGCGATCAGCCGTTCCGCCAGCTCGCGACCAAGCTGTTTGCCGCGGGCAGCAGGACGAACATACAGCCGCTTCATTTCACATATGGCAGCGGACACTTGGCGCATCGCGACGCACCCTTCGATCACGCCTCCAGTATCTGCCAGTAGAACGCATCCTTTGGGTGCAGCATACTTCTCGGTAAAGGTCGCGAACTCGACTTCATTGTTCTGATAATCGAGATTGACCGGGGAGTTAGCTATGAACTCTCGCCAGATGCTTAGCACGGCCGGGCCGTCAGCGGGAAACTCGGCTTTCCTGATGATCGTCATGGGACGACTGCATCACCGCAAATCGTGGCGGCAATAGGGACGCACTTTGGCATGGCTGGGTTTCCCGATGGGATAGAGTTTCCGGAAAGCCGGACCTCGCTCCTGTCAGGCAACGACCGATTTGGTCATCCTGCCGTCATCTAAGCCAGCTTCTTTGTTACAATGGTAGCCGGCGGCCTGATAGAAGCCCCGCGCTGTTTTGGTGCTGTCCAAGCTGCATTCGGTGACACCGAGACGGCCGGCTTCGGCTTCCATATGGGCTAGTAGAGCTTTGCTCACCCCGCGCAGCCGGGCATCGGGAGAAACGTAGTTCAGCATGATCTCGCCTTTGGCATTCATCATGCCGACACCAAGGATAAGCCCTGCCTCAGTAGCCACGTAGAGTTCGGCCGCATCCTGATCGACCCAAGTCCGCCACATTGCGGGTGTCTTGTTGCTGATCCACCCAGCGATGATCGCGGGATCGCCACCATGATCCGCATGGCATAGTTCCTCGATCGAACGTCGTAGAACAAGGCTGCCTTCTTCGGCGTCTGAGTGAGTTGCCTTCCTGATCTCCATGCGCGGTGTTGTAGTGCAGCACACTGCGTTCGCAACGACGCGATCATGGTCGAGCAGCGTTCCCAATCCTGATTGTACATCGCACCGTCTCGCGCTTTCGGGCTGCGGCCTTGCTGCACCCCTCGATCGTCTCGCGGTTGGCCGACACGATCGTGTCGGCTCCGACGATCGCGCGGAACGCGGTGGGGCTGGCGCTCTGCATCATGCGCTGCCCTGCTTCCCAACGGGGAAGGTCGAGCGTCCGCGCCGCCATCTTCTCGGGCCATTGCCAACTCGCCGGCGCGACCTCGCGCGCGACCAGGCCCGGCACGATCGCCCATGCGAGGATGCCGATCGCCATCCCGCCCAGTCCGAACCATAGCTGCCGGTTCTTCTGGTCGGCCCGCGTCCATGCCGATCCGGCGATGGCGCGAAGCTCGGCCATGACGCGGGCCTTGTCCTCGCCCGCCTTAGCGAGCGCCGCCTGATCCTCTCGCCGGGCGACGTTGCCCGCTGCGGCAATCCGCTGCGCCATCTGCTCGGGCGTCATCGCCAGCGCCGGACTCCGCGCGATCACGTCATTGATGACCGCGATCCGGTCGGCCGTGGCGTCCACGCCCTGCTGCATCCGCCCCAGCGTCTCGGAATAGTCGGGAACATCGATATGCGCCCGCTCGGCCGCCAAGCCCTCCACGGCACGGCGTAGCAGCGCCAGCTCGCGGTCCTGTCCCTCGATCACGGCGCGCAACCGGTCGAACGCCTCCGCCGGATCACCGCCTTCCTGAATATCGTCGTCCATCGTCACCTACCGGCTCATGCCACGGTCGCGGTCCCGCCCGATGCTGACCGACTGCGCCAGTTCCTGCCCGATCGACCGGCCCCGCTCCATGCTCAACGCCAACTCGGGGGCGCGTCGCTCTAACACGGATTCAAGCTGCGGGTCGCGATGCAGTCCGCCCGCGATGCTCTCCATGCGCTGGCCGATCTTCTCCGCACCCGCATGGTCGCCGGCACGCTCCATGCTGGCCCGTGCCTCCTTCATGCCCTGCCACTGTTCCACGAACCGGCCCGCGCGCTTCTCCGGGTCAATGCGGACCTGGCGCTCGGTTTCCATCGCCTTCGCCGCACCACCCGTGTTCCCCTCGGCCGCGTCACGCGCGAGCCGGGGGTCGCGCTTGATCGCGCTGGCGAGGTCACGCGCGCCATGCGGTCGCACCTGGTCGAGCGCGTCGCCGGCCTTCGCCAGCGCCTGTTCCTGGTGCGCCAGCACCGGCAACCCCTTGTCCCGCATCCGGCCTATATCGGCTGCGGCGCGCCCATAGCGTTCGATCGCGCGGGCCTGCGAGGGTGCCAGCGGCCGATCGGCCACGACACGCTCCGGTGACATCGCCCGCTCCGCTGCCGTCTTCGGTCGGAACCCGGCGAACATGCCCTTGGCCTTGTCGCGAACCTTCTCAACCACCTGGCGCGCGAGTTCCGGGAACCGGATCTCGCGCCGATCGGCGAACGCGCGTGCCTGGTCCTGCTCGGGCCGGGTGTAGTCGCCGGCCATGTCTTTGCCCCGGTCGCGCGACAGGGCGCGGACAAGCTGGCGCTGATCGGCGAAATCGTCGCGGCCATAGTGAAGCTGCACGTCGTCGCGGTGCCGCGACAGGCCGACATAGGCGCTGTGCCGGTCCATGCCGGGGGTGGCGAGGACGTGCGCCCGATCGACCGTCACGCCCTGCGATTTGTGGAACGTCGCCGCATAGCCGTGATCGACATGGGCATAGTCCTTCGTGTCGAACGCGACCCCGCGCCCGTCATCGAGGCGCACCGCCATGCCTTCAGGCGATACCCGCTCGATCGTCGCCAGCGTGCCGTTCTTGACCCCCATGCCGCGCTCGTTGCGCAGGAACATGATGCGGTCGCCGGTCGCGAACTGCCGCTCGCCGCGCTCGGCCTTCACCGTCACGTCGTCGCCAAGGTCGCCGGAGGCGCGCAACCGGTCGCGCGCCTCGCCATTGAGGCTCTGCACCTCGGCATTGGTGTGGGTGAGGATGATCCGGCTCTTGTCCGGTTCGGCCTGACGCGCGCGATCCCAACCGTCCACCAGTTCGCCCCGCGCCTGCTCGCGCGTGTCGGCCGCATGGACCATGCCCTTGCCGTCATAGGCGTGGATCGCCTCGCCGGTGCGCCCTGTCGCCAGCGCGCGCGTCGCGTCGCGCTGCCAGTCCTCGCGCTGCCGGCGTATCTCTGTGATCTCGGCTGCGCCGTGCCGCTCGGTGACGCTACGGAACGCCGCACCGGCCTCGATCGCCTGCAACTGCTCGGGGTCGCCCACCATCACGACCTTGGCTCCGGCGTCACGCGCCTGGGACAGCACCCGCTCCATCTGGCGCGAACCGATCATGCCGGCCTCGTCCACCACCAGCACGTCCTTGGGGCCTAGCTGCTCGCGCCCCTGCCCCCATGCGTGCTCAAGGCTGGCGATGGTGCGGGACTGGATGCCCGACCCGCCCTCCAGATTCTCGGCCGCGATGCCCGACAACGCCGCGCCGCGCACCGTGTAGCCCTGCCCCTCCCAAGCCTCGCGCGCGACGCCCAGCATCGCTGATTTGCCGCTGCCGGCGTAACCGACGACCGACGCCAGCCCTGCGTCGCCGGTGACATGATCGAAGGCGTCGCGCTGCTCGCCGGACAGGACAAGCCCCTTGGCGCTGGCCGCGCCGATCGCCGCCTCCCGGTGCCGATCGCCGACGCCATGCTCGCTCCGGCCTGCCAGCTCGTCGCCGGCGCGCTCAAGCCGGTTCTCCACCGCGATCATGTCGCGCGACGTGAACCGCTCCTGGTCGCGACCGTCCTTCCCCAGCGCGACCAGCTCGGGGCTGGCGCGCACTGCCCCCATCACCTGGTCGAACTGCTCCTTGCCGTCGCTGTGCCGGAACGCGAACGTCGCAAGGTCGCGGACGGTGAACGTCGCCTGCTGCCGCGTGATCGCGTCCAGCGCCACATTGGGGTTGGCGATAATCCGGTCGCCGTTCTCGCGGGCAATGCGCGTGTGATCCTCGATCCGCTCCGCCTCAAGCCCCTGCTCCGGACGACGTGATGCGGCCGGGCCAATCTTGTGCTGCGGCTCAAGCTCGATGCCCTGCGCCTCATAGCTGCGATGGTCGATCCGGCCCTCAAGCCCCAGCTCGGCCATGCGTTCGTTGACATGTGCGCTCCACGCCTCGCGCCAGTCCTTCAACAGCTCAGTACTGTTCCAGTCCCGGTTTTTCTTGCCGAACCCGTCCGGCCCCACGTCGCGCATCGTCATCATGACATGCGCGTGCGGCTTGGGAGTGCCATCCTTCGCCTTGTCCCAATGCACGTTCAGGTCCGCGACCATCCCGCGATCGACAAACTGCTTCTTCACGAAATCGCGCGCGAGTTGGACACCCTGCTTCTCGTTCATCTCGCGCGGAATCGAGAACTCCACTTCGCGGGCAAGCTGCGCATCCTTGCGCTTCTCGCCTGCCTCCACCTCGTTCCAGAGTGTCGTGCGGTCGTTTAAACGCTCCGGTGCGCCTTGCGACAACATCACCTCGGAGTGGATCACGCCCGCCTTGTTCGAGAAGTCATGGTCGCGCCCGAGCCGGTCGTCATGCAGCTCGGATGCTGAACGATAGGCGGCAGCCGCAACGGCGCTCGACCCGTTCGCGCGGCTCACGACTTTGGCGGAGAAGTGGTAGATCGCCATGACGCGGGTGATACTGCCTCACTTAGCGCACGTCGGCAACGACGTATAAGCGCGCACTCACACTCTCTATCGTTCCCGTGATTGACTTCGACGCATTTTCGAGTGTCGTCCGTTTTCTCCCTATGCGGTTGTGCTAAGATCCTGCTTCATCGACGTGCGAGGAAAGGAACGTGATGACAGCCAGCGACAGCCCGCAACTCAATGCACTCTGGCGCGATCCCGCCCACTGGTCGGACGGCCTGCTCGGCTGCTATTTCGCCAAGGCCGATCCCCGCCTCTGGGTGCCCAAACGCAATCCTGCATTGGGGTGGACGCTCAACATGGGCCACCCCCGCGCGGGATGGTGGATGATCGGCACCGTCCTGTTCGCGGCCCTCTTTCCCGTCGCCCTCATCCTCACTGTCGGAGCGATTTCCTATGCGTAAGGTGCGCGATTACGACGCGGAGCTGAAAGCGCTCGGCGACAAGGCTAGGGCATTAAAGGCCAAGAAGGTCCAGCAGCTCGGCGAACTCGTGATGGCAACCGGGGCCGACGCGCTCGATGCCGAAGTGCTGGCCGGCGCGCTGCTGCATATCATCGGCGAGGTGCAGGTCGCGGAAAATCGGGAGGCGTGGCGCTCTGATGGCGCTGCCTTCTTTCGGCGGCGTGGGCGCAAGACTAGGCGTGGCGCTACGGGCGACAGCGACGGCACAGGCGAAACTCCAACAGGCGGTTCGCAGGGCTGAGGCCGGACAGCGCCGCACCGATACGAGGAAATGGGTTGTGCAACGCCGAGAACGCACCCGCCACCTGATCGAGCTGGGCGGCCTCGTCCAGAAAGCCGGCCTCGTCGATCTCGCCGACGACGATCGCGCCACCCTCTACGGCGCGATGCTCGAACTGGCGGCGAAGGCGCGTGAGGATGGTGATGCGCTCGCGCTGTGGAAGCGGCGCGGCAAACGCGCGTTCGACGCGGAAACGATGGGGCAGGGCAATACGGAAGGAAACGCCAGTGAACGACAAGGATGATGAAATGGATGCCGCCGGCTATCTCGATCGCGCGGACACCTTCCTGCCCTCACCGGCTCTGCCCGCCGACCTCGCCGAACCTTTCCTGCACGGCATCAGCATTGCGATCGAACTGGCGACCAAGGCAGCGATGAAGCATGGGGGAGCAACCGAGGACGACTGCATCGAAGCGCGTCATGATCTTGAAGCTGGAATTGCGGCAGCCGAGGCACGAGGGTTCGTTTCGGATGACAATCTCCACGAACTCGCCCGCCAGCTAAGCCCTTGGTACCGGACGCACCGGCTCGGGTCCCTGATCGACGGTGGATACACATTCGACCAGACCAGCCTCCATCAGATCGTCTCCCGTCATATTGCGCGGATTGATGCCTGGATGAAGGATACGCCGGCATGACGGCGATCGACCTTGCAACGATCCGCGCTGAGGTCCGCGCGCTCGACTTCACGCGCGGCACACCCAGCGAGGTCGCCTCGTGGCGCGATGCCGACGCCGAATCCCGCGCCAATCTCGCGATCGAAGGCATGGCGCTCGACGCACAGGAAGACGCCCTGTTCGACATGCTGCGCGAGGAAGCCGTGCCCCCTCCCCTCGCCACCGCGATCATCCTCAAGCTGCTCGATCATCCCGACGCCGATCCGGCGCTCGCCATCACGCCGGCGACCACTGGAACGCAACCATCTCGCAAGTGATGGAAAGAAAGCATCCTGTGCCCGCCGCCGCGCCCGATTTCCATATCATCACCGGCGGCCCCGGTTCAGGCAAGAGCACCCTGATCGACGCACTGGCAGCAAAAGGCTTCCACCATATGCCCGAAGCCGGCCGCGCCATCATCCGCGATCAGGTCGCGATCGGCGGCACCGCCCTGCCCTGGGCCGATCGCATCGCCTTCGCAGAGCTGATGCTGGGCTGGGAACTGCGCTCCTGGCATGAGGCCGGCGACCTCGCCGGCCCGGTGATCTTCGATCGCGGCCTGCCCGATGTCGTCGGCTATCTGCACTTGTGCGGTTTGCCGGTGGCCACCCATGTCGAGCGGGCCGCCGATCTGTTCCGCTATCGCCCTCGCGTGTTCATCGCCCCGCCTTGGCGCGAGATTTTTGTGGCTGATGCGGAGCGCAAACAGGATTGGGCCGAAGCCCAGGCGACCTATGAGGCGATGGTCACGGTCTATACCGGTTTCGGCTACGAGCTGGTGACGCTGCCCATCGCCCCTGTCGGCGAACGCGCGCGGTTCGTCCGTGCCGCCATCGAACAGGAGAAATGCTGATGGAATGGCTGCGCCAGCTCGGCCGTGCGATCCGCAATGTCGCCCGCATTGCCCGCCAGAACCCGATATGCGCGATCACGGCGCTGACCCTCAGTCCGATCGCGCTCGTCCGCCATCTGTTTCGCGTGGCGATCCTGTTCCTGATCGTCGGCATAGCCCTTGCTGGCGGGATGCAGTTTGTCCTGCACTCGCTGCTCGGCCTGGCCCGCGATTCCCATATCTACCAGATCGTCATGATGCTGACGTTCCTCGTCATCATCCTCGTCACGCTGCGCGCCCTCTTTCAGCCCCTCATCCTGCAATATGGCGGTCCTGCCGGCGACTACACCCACGGCTCGGCCCGCTTCGCCTCCGATCGCGAGACTCGGCCCCTCGCCCAAAATGGCGATGGCCTGCTGATCGGCCGCGACCGTAAATCGGGCAAGCTGCTGCGCTATGCCGGCCCCGCCCATCTGCTGACGATCGCGCCGACCCGCACCGGCAAGGGCGTGGGCACCATCATCCCTAACCTCATCGACTATCCCGGCCCGGTCGTCTGCATCGATCCCAAGGGCGAGAATGCCCGCATCACCGCCCGCCATCGCGCACGGTTCGGGCCGGTCCATGTCCTCGACCCGTTCGGGGTGACAGGATTGTCCTCGGCCGCGTTCAATCCGCTCGATCGCATCGACGCGCAAGGCCTCGATCTCGCCGATGACTGCATGACGCTGGCCGACGCGCTGGTCTATGACGCTCCCGGCGAGGCTGGCGAAGCGCATTGGAACGAGGAAGCCAAGGCGCTGATCTCGGGTCTTATCCTCTCGATCGTCACCAGCGAGCCACCGGCGACGCGCACCCTGGCGACGCTGCGCGACCGCCTCACCCTTGCGCCCGCCGCCTTCACCGCCCAGCTCGAAGCGATGCAGGCGCAGGGCGGCCTCGCCGCGCGCGCCGCCAATCGCCATCTCGGCAAGTCCGACCGCGAAGCCGCCGGCGTGCTGTCGGCCGCGCAGCGCCATACCCATTTTCTCGATAGCCCACGCATGACGGCGGTGCTGGGACGATCGGATTTTACGTTCGCCGATGCGAAGGCGAAGGCCACTACCGTCTATCTCGTGCTGCCGCCCGACCGGCTCGCTACCTATGCCCGCTGGCTGCGTCTGATGCTCGCGCAAGGATTGACCGAGCTGGTCCGCGCGCCGGCGTCCATCGAACGCTCCGTGCTGTTCTTGCTCGACGAGTTCGCAGCATTGGGCCGCCTCGAACCGGTCGAACGCGCCATGGGCCTGATGGCCGGCTACGGCATCCAGCTCTGGCCGATCCTGCAGGACGTGCACCAACTCCGCGCGCTCTACGAGCGCCGCGCCGGCACTTTCCTGTCGAACGCCGGCGTATTGCAGATATTCGGCGTCAACGATCATGACAGCGCCAAGCTGGTCTCCGATCTGCTCGGCCAGGAAACGGTTGTGTTCGAGACCATGAGCCGCGCGATCGACGCGGAGGAAACCGGCATATCCTTCGGCGCGCAGCATGTCGGCCGTCCCCTGCTCACCCCCGATGAGGTTCGCACGCTGCGCGAGCATCTCCAGCTCCTGTTCCTCGCCGGTCAGCGCCCGATCGTCGCGACCAAGCTGCGCTACTATACCGATCGCGAGTTCGCGGGCCGGTTCGACAAGGTATGAAAGCGTTTAACGGCCGCGCCGGCATAGCCGTAATCTATGTAATATCGTTTGTATATCTATATGATGGCGTTCCGCCATATACTGCCGCGTGAATATGCGTAGCGAAGCGCGGAAAATCGGCCTCTGGCGTGCGTAAGGTGAGTTTTGGGGTAGGCCCTCACCTTGGCGATCGACGCCAACCTCGGCCCGTCGAGCAGGGCGGGTGAAGCCACGAAGATCTAGGTTCGGGGAATTGGCCGCCTGGGAAGCCTGTAGAGCGCCTTGATCGTCTGACCCTCTCTCAACCTGTTAAGTGCCTGAAAGAGGCTGTGCGGGCCAAAAAAACGCGCTTGTTGGGACGTTTCCGCCCTTCCCTCCCTCTCAAATGAAGTGCCGCATTCTCCACATGGCTTTTCGAAAAGCCAATTGGACGGTTGGATTTAGCGGCGACCTGGATTGTTGGGGGTGCGGTGGAAATGGGGCTGATCTGAACAAAAAGCGTGCCGGCGTAGCCGGCTCATCATGGGGATGCCGGGTGGGAGGATGGCTTTAGCCATCCGGGGCGCCCGCAGGGCGCGAGCCGGCGGGGCGAAGCCCCAAGAGGCGGTGCTTTCTTTTTCTTCTTCATTGGCCCAGTCGGCCCGAAGCTGCGATTTTGGCCAGGTTGAAGAACGAACACTGAACGCTTGATTGATTCTACCAGGACCGTTGCTGACCACCGACCTCGTAGATATCGGCTTCCATGGAGCA
>Ga0180008_1000837_pt1 | contig 22022 bp, 20 predicted proteins | sample MM_PW_MetaG_FD_121121 | JGI IMG/M metagenome (GOLD analysis project Ga0180008, IMG submission 121121) | Groundwater microbial communities from the Aspo Hard Rock Laboratory (HRL) deep subsurface site, Sweden - MM_PW_MetaG | ecosystem: Environmental > Aquatic > Deep subsurface > Groundwater...
ACCAGCGCACCGCCCACAGGATCACATCACCCTGGAAATGGCGCCACTTGAAATCCGTCATCGTTCCGTCCGTCCAATCTCCGCCAAGCATGCTCAAGCTTCACGATTTTTGCAACAGAGCCCTTGCAGTTCCCTGGAGCCGGACCGCGCCCTTTGCGCGTCCGGTCGTGCCACCGGTATAGTGGATCATCGCGATATCATCGGGCCTTGCCCGGCTGAGCGGCGTCGTGCTGCCGGCCGCGTCTGCAAGCGCGACGAGGTCAGGGCCGAAATCGGCGCCGCCAATAGCGAGGATGTCGATTTCGGCATCGAGAGCCGGAAGCAGGGCGGATGCGCTCTCGCTATGCCCTAGCGCGTCGATGATGAGGCATTTCGCGCCCGCATCGGCCACCTGATAGATGTGGTCCGCGATCGCATTCTTCGGGTGCAGTGCTGTTACACCACAGCCCAGCCCCTGCGCGGCAATTGTGACGCACCAGGATTCGAAGCTGTTATCGGTGAGGATCGCGATGATGTCGCCATTCTTCCGCCCGCGCGCGGCAAGCACCGCCTGGAATCTACCGATGAGATCGAGGGTCGCGCTATAGCTGAAGCGGTTCGTCTCGCTCTGGAATGCCACACGGTCCGGAAAACGCCGCAGGGCGAGAAGCGCCTGGGCGCCGAAGTCGACGGCGTTATGGTTTGGCTGGGGCATTTTGTTCTCCGATCCGGCGCTAGCGCGCCGTCATCCGGGCGCCACCGTCGAGATCGATGGTGGTCGCGTTGAAATAGGCGTTTTCCACGATTTGCCGGACAAGGCTGCCGAACTCGGCCGGATCGCCCATCCGGTTGGGAAACAGGATCGTGTTCTCCACAAGCGAGTTTACCACCTTCCCGGGAAGCTCGAGCAACATCGGGGTCGCAAAGACGCCGGGCGAGATCGTCACAACCCTGATGCCGAGGGGCGCAAGGTCGCGGGCGACGGGCAGGGTGAGTCCAATCAGGCCAGCCTTGCTGGCGCTATACGCGGCTTGGCCAATCTGCCCTTGGGTCGCGGCTCCAGAGGCGGTGTTGATGATGACGCCGCGCTCCTCCGCTGTGCCCTCTGGCGTGTTCTTCGCCATGTGCAGCGCCGCAAGACGAATGACGTTGAAGCTCCCAGTGAGGTTGACGCCGATCACCTTGTTCCAAATATCCAGCGGAAAGGCTTTCCCCTTGGAGACCGTCTTTGCGGCTCCTTCGACGCCCGCACAGTTGACGGCAATGTCGATCGATCCGAAGCGATCGACGACCTTGCTCAAGGCAGCAGAGATCGCCTGTTCATCCGTGACGTCAACGACCAAGCCGAGGCAGCCTTCCCCGAGTTCTTCGTTCAGCGCGCCAAGCCGCTCCTGATTGACGTCGAATGCCGCGATCCGGCTGCCGGCGGTCGCCAGGGCTCGCACGGTCGCAAGCCCCAATCCCGAAGCCGCGCCGGTGACGACCGCGACTTTATCTGCTGGATTCATATCCCCTCACCTTCTTTCTGAGATTTATCGCCCGAGTATCGTGATGCAGGCGACCGCCTCCTCGATCCCGAAAAGGCCGCCGCCATTCTCGGCGAGCGCCACCCGCGCGCCACCGACCTGTCGCTTGCCAGCCTGGCCGCGCAGTTGAAGAACGAGCTCGTGCAATTGGCCGAGCCCGGTCGCAGCGATCGGATGGCCCTTCGATTCGAGACCTCCCGATGGATTGACCGGGATCCTGCCACCGATCGCCGTATCCCCGCGCTCGGCAAGCGCTCCACCTTCGCCAAATGCGCAGAAGCCGAGATTCTCCGTCTGGATAACCTCGCCGACGGCGGTCGCATCATGCACTTCGGCGACGCTCACATCATTTGGCCCGAGACCCGCCTCTCCATAAGCGCGCTGCGCCGCCAGGGCGGTGAGATGCTTATCCGACGCCAAGGGATCGCGCGTGCTTCCTGTCTGGATCACCGATGCCAGCACGCGAATGCCGCGATCCTCAACGATACCCAGGCGCCTCAGCCCTTGCCTGGACGCAACGATCACCGCAGCGGCGCCATCGGAAATCGGCGAACACATGGGAAGAGTGAGCGGGTAGGTGATCGGGGCGGCGGCGAGCACCTGCGCCACCGAGAAAGGATCGCGGAACTGGGCAAGCGGATTGTGAACGGAATGCCCGTGGTTCTTCGCGGCCACGCTCGCGAACTGCATCTGGGTAGATCCGAACTGGCGCATATGCTGACGAGCGAACGCCGCGTAGACGTCCATGAAGACACTGTAGGGCTTCGGAGACGTCGTTCCCTCCGGAGCTTCGATGCCTTCGCCGAGCGCCGTCAGCTTGGCCCGGTTTGCCTCGGAATCGGCGATTTCCCAACCACTGTCGAACACTGACATCATCCGTTCCCGGTCGGGTGAGATCATTTTCTCGGCGCCGACAGCAAGAGCGATGTCGCAGCCTCCGGCGCGAACATGGTTCACCGCAAGCGCGAATTCCGTGCTTCCCCCCGCACAGGCGTTCTCGACATTGATGACAGGGATGCCTTCGATCCCCAGCGGCCGCAGCGCGATCTGCCCGCGGATCATGTGCTGCCCGTCGAGATGACCCTGCGTCGAATTGGCGAAATAGGCTGCGCCAATCGTGCTGACATCGGTGCCGGCGTCCTTAAGCGCCGCTCTCACGGCTTCTGCAACGAGTGATTTCAGCGGTCGGTCGGGCCAACAGCCGAACGGTGTCATCCCTACGCCAACGATGAACACCTCACCCGACATACTGCTCTCTCCCTTGATTTGTCTCATTGGAATATATATAGACCCGTGAGTCAAATCAATAATTCACGTATCGAGATAATGCCTTGACCAAAGCTATGGGCAATCCGGCACTCGTCCGCGAACTGCGAGCCCGCTTGGCGCTGCCGGCGGTGGCCGGCCCGATGTTCCTCGTCTCCAGTGTGAAACTGACCTTGGCGTGCTGCCGGGCCGGAATCATCGGATCCCTGCCGGCGCTGAACGCGCGCTCTTCCGACATCTTCGAGATCTGGATGGCCCAGATGGCGCCGCAGGCGGGCGAGCTAGGGATGGCCCCCTATGCGATCAACATCATCGTCCACCACAGCAATCCCAGGCTTGAAGCGGACCTGTCGATCGCGGCGAGATACGAAGCGCCGATCATCATCGCGAGCGTGGGCAACCCGGCCCCCGTCGTAGAACGCGTCAAAGGTTATGGCGGCCTGGTCTTTTCCGATGTCGCCTCGGTTCGCCACGCCCGACGAGCGGCGGAGAGCGGTGCAGACGCCCTGATCCTGCTCTGCGCCGGCGCAGGTGGCCAGACGGGCTGGCTCAACCCGTTCGCATTCGTGTCGGAAGTGCGGGAATTCTTCGTCGGCCCGCTGATCGTGGCCGGTGGACTGACGCGCGGCCGCCACTTGCGCGCGATCGAGCAGATCGGCGCGGACTTCGGCCTGCTCGGAACCTCGTTCATCGCGGCAACTGAGAGTTTCGCCTCAGACGCTTATCGCGACATGCTCATCGAAAGCGGCGTGGACGACATCGCCACGACCTCCGAGGTCACCGGCATTCCCGCCAACATGCTGCGCCCAAGTCTCGAGCGAGCCGGCTTCAAGCCATCGAAGGAGGTGAAGGAGGGACCATTCAGCGTGGTTTCGGAAACGGAGACGCTACGCGCATGGCGCGACGTCTGGAGCGCCGGTCATGGTGTCGGCGACGTCCGGGCGGCCGAACCGGCGGCAGCGATCGTAACCAGACTGCGCGAAGAATATGCCGCAGCCGCAGGTCCGGCTAAGGTATGTCAGGGGTTGGTTCCGGCTGAGGACGAAATGACACCCTAACCGCGATTATTCGCGACGGTTCCTCTTCTGGGGGTCGCTGGAGGTTGGCAGCTTTGTTCGCGTGAGCAGGACGAGCGGCGGCGCGGCGCCTTTTTCATCGCGTGGGATCGAGAGGCTTGCGAGGTTGATGGTAGGGGCTCGGATACTGGGCGGCACGGCCGCGGCGGCTATGTCGGGGCGGGCCTGAGCGCGCTGGCGGTGGTCCGGAAGACGGCGACGTCGGGACAGGCAGAAGCGAAGGCGACGCGGATGCGGGCGGTGCTCTCGATGACGCGGGCGGCGACCTTGAGGAGACGCAGGCGCAGTGTCGCGAACTCGGCGGAGGCGAGCGCAGTGCCCTTCGGGATAACCTGCTGGATGCGCCACATCAGCCAGAATGCAGCGGTGTGCAGGATTAGCCGCATCTGATTAGCGTTGGCTAAGCGACACGAGGTGCGATCGCTGGCGAGCTGGGACTTGTGCATCTTGATCAGGTTTTCGGCGCGACCACGGGCGCAATAGAGGATCTCGTAGATGTGCTCGGCCGAGCCCGCCTTGTCGTCGAACGAAGTGACGACGTAGCGGATATCCAAGCCGAGCGTGCTCGCCTCGATCCGCGCTGCGACCCGGCGTTGGCACTTCCCGCTCTTCGCGCCGTAGCGGGTTTCGGCATAGTGGCGAAGCGCAGGCGCCTGCGTGATCGCCCGTTTGGTCGCGCAGTGATCGGCGGCAGCCACGATCTCGGGATCGGCGCGCAGCACCGCGTTGGTGGGCAGGCCAAGGACGTAGTCGACGCCGTGGGCCTCACAGAAGGTCATCACTTCGGGCCTGCCGTAGTGCCCATGACCCCGGATCGTGATGCGGGTGGTGGGCCAGTGCCGGCGGATATGCCGCACGAGGCGCCGGATGTGGCCGGCAGCTTCCGCGCCGGTGGGCGTCTTGCCGGAGCGCAGCAGCATCGCCACCGGCCGCCCCGTCGCCGTGTCGTAGACGTGGATGGGCAGGAAGCAGCGCTCGCCGTGGTGGCCGTTCCAAAAGGACAACTGCTGGTAGCCGTGGACGACGTCGCAGGTATCGTCGATGTCCAGCGTCACCGCCTCGGGTGGCATAGGGTAGCTGGTACAGTAAACGCCGATCATGGCCTTCATCATGCGCGCCAACTCGCGCGTGGTTGGCGCGTTCTCCCACCGGCTTATCGTCGGTTGGCTCGCCAGGCCCGTACCCGACCCCGGCAGCTTGCCGAGCGCCAGGCGGAACCCCGGATCGTCGCGCAGCGCGTCGAGGTCGTCGGCGTCCTCGTACTCGCAGGAGATCGCAAAGATGCGCGCCCGCAGGATGTCATCGAGCTTGTGGGCTACCCGCGATTGATCGCGCGGATCGGCAATGCAAGCCGCCAGTTGCGCGCAGAGCCCCATCTCACGTTCCGCCTGGGCCAACAGCAGCACCCCGCCGTCACAGGTCAGCCGACCGCCGTCAAAGGCGGCGGTCACCTTCTTGCGATGCACCGCTGGAAACGAAAACAGGGCCGCGCTATCGTCCTGTTCGGCGGGTGTGGCCTGTGGCATTTAGTGCCTCGTCGAAGGAATAGTCTAGACACCCAATTTCCTACTTCAAAGCAATAGCTTATGCCACTTCCGCCAACCCCTCCTGCCCACCCTCATGAATATGATGGGATAGGGTGTCATTCCGCCCTCAGCCGGAACCGACCCCTGTCAGGCCCTGATCGCAGCCGCGAACAGGTCGGCGAATTGGGCGGCGACGAGGCTTCCGTCCAATTCGCCGCCAGCGTCGAACCAGCGTGTCGCCCAGTTCACGGCACCCAGATAAAAGAATTCGGCCATCTTGCCGTTGATCGCGCCACGAACCGATCCGTCGGCCTGGCCACGCTCGATCAATTCCAGGAACGTGTTCCCGAAGCGCGTGCGTCCTGCGGCGACGATCTTGCGGTTCTCCGGCTCAAGCGCATTGAATTCGGTCAGGATGGCGAGGGGGCCGCTCTCGCCGACCAGCAATTCCATATACCGGCGCGCCAGTGCCACCACGCTGTCAAAGCCGCTGCCGTCGATCGACCGCGCATGTTCGATCGCGCGGTCCCCCAACGCGATCGAATTCACGTGGCACTCGAACAGGATATCCTGCTTGCTCTTCACATAATAATAGAGCGCGCCTTTCGTGACGCCGAGTTCACGGGCCACGTCGGCCAGCGACGTGGCGTGATAGCCGCGCGTACTGAAGGCCCGCGCGGCTTCCTGGATCAGCACCTTGCGCTTGAGATCATACTGCTCCTCTCGGCTGAGGACCGTAACTTTCCAGGCCGATGATTTCCCGGAATCTGCCTCCGACACCTGCTTCATACTTACTTCATCTCACTACTTCGCCGACCGAACAGCGCTGCGCAGCGTGTAAACGACTTTCAGGGCTGCACAGGCCCGAGCAGATCGAACAGCCAGACCGTGCTCCTAACTAACTACACTTGTCGCTTCCGCTCCGTCAGTCAACATCCCCAATGGTATGTCTGTTGACTGACGGGTTGAATCCGGCGTAGATGTACAGGAAACGAGGTCAAGACCTCGCCAAACAACCCGGCAATGTGGGGGAAGAGGAGGGGTATGCTGGATAAATCACCATTTTGCAGTCGCTGCAGGTTCGCCGTCATCGCGGTGACGGGCGTCTCATGTTTTGCTCTTGCCGCGCCGGCCTTGGCGCAGACGGCGCCGCAGGCCGACAGCCCGCCGGCCGAGGCGACGCAACCTGAGGCCGGGCCACAGGACATCGTCGTCACCGCCCGCAAGCGTGCCGAGAATCTTCGCGACGTGCCGGTCGCGATCACCGCGATCGGCGGAGAGGCGCTCCAGCAGAAGAACATCACCCAGGTGATCGACCTGCCCCAGATCACCCCCAATTTCAGCTTCAGCTATGGCGCGGTCCAGCCGTTCACCTTCATTCGCGGCTTCGGATCCGGCGCGAACGCGTCGTTCGAGCAATCGGTGGGCAAGTTCATCGACAACGTGTCCTTCGGTCGGGACCAGGACGGACGCATTCCGATCTTCGACGTCGAACGCATCGAGATACTCAAGGGCCCGCAGGTCCTGACCTTCGGGAACAGCGCGACAGTCGGCGCGATCAGCATGGCGACGAAGAAGCCCGGACGGAATTTCGAAGCCGACGGTTCGATCGGATACGAAATTCTACAATCACGAATTCCAGGTCCAGGGCGGCGTTACCGTGCCGCTGGCTGATTGGGCGAGCCTGCGTATCGGCGGCTTGTACCAGGATTTGTCGGAGGGGCGGCTCTACAATCCGATCAAGGATCAGACCGAGCCGAGGACGCGCAACATCGCGGTGCGCCCATCCTTGCTGCTTTCTCCCGCGCCCGGCCTGGAAATCCTGCTCAAGGCCGAGGTCGATCGCCTGCGCGACTATGGCAATGCGCTCGTCTCCGTCGCGCAGCCGCTGGATGCGACCCGCGCTCCCTATCCTGTCGTCGGTGACACGGGCACGCGCTACTCCAACTATGACGTCGCGCCATATTATAGCGACGAGCTCAGCTTCATGGACGCCAACCTCTACCAGGCTGACATCAATTATGACCTGCTAGGAGGCAAGCTCACCTCGACCAGCGCCTGGCGCACGTCGCACTCCGACGTTCAGTTCGGCAGCGACGGCGTCAACCACGCCCAGACCTACATGAACCTATTGTGGCAGCACTATCGTCAATTCAGCCAGGAACTCCGGTTCAGCGGCACATATGGGCGCCTGGATATCACGGCGGGCGGCTATTATCAGCGCGACACGCTCGGGATCGATCTTATGCAGGAGTTCACGCTCGGAGGCTTCGGTCTGACGGGCGCCGCCACGACCCCCATCGGACGTGTCGAAACATATGATCAGAACAATCGCGTCTACTCGGGCTTCGTCGACGCGACGTATCGCATCACCGACCGTCTGAGCCTATCCGGGGGCGTCCGTTACGCCGACATCAACAAGACTGCCGGTCAGGCATTGTTCGGTACCGGCGTTATCCCGCACCTCGACTTCGATACCACGCGTTCTGATCTGCAGGCGGGTCGCAACGCTGCTCTGGACCCGATCTTCAACGCAGTTTTCCGGTCGGCCCAGCACAATTTCCCGTTCGGGACACTGCGCCTGTCCGAAAACCACTGGCAGCCCCAGGCAATCGTTCAATATGAAATCGCGCCTCGCAACAAGGTATATCTGAAATTCGTCCGAGGCGCCAAGTCGGGAGGCTTCGACTTCAGCTATGCCGGCGGCACACCATCGGCTGCCGCATTCCGGCCAGAATTTGCGTCGATGTTCGAAGCAGGGGCGAAGGGGCTCATCCTCGACAACAGGCTCGAATATTCGGTCGCCATCTTCAGGACCACGTTCACGGCGCTGCAACAGTCGGTCTTCCAGAATCTCGCCTTCGTCGTCTCCAACGTCGGCAAGGCCAGATCCCAGGGCGTCGAACTGGACCTGACCGCTCGCCCCGCCGATGGACTCGAGCTTGGCTTTGCAGGCTCCTATCTGGACGCGAAGTTCGTCGATTTTCCAGGTGCCGCATGTTCGAGTGCGCAAAATGCCGGACTTCAGCCGGGCTGTGTGGGCGGCTTCCAGGACCTTGCGGGAACGCCGACCCAATACGCTTCAAAATGGACGGGTACGTTTCGCGTCGACTATGCGCGACCCCTCGGGTCCGGAGACTATCAGGTCGCCGCTGGCGCCTCCATCTTTGCCAGGTCTCGCTACAACGCCGGTGCCTATAATGACCCGCGGATGGAGCAAGGCGCGTTCGCGCAGATCGACGCCCATCTCGATTTTGGCCCTACCGACAAACGCTGGCGGATGTCGCTGTTCGGACGCAACCTGGGCAACAAGCGCCCACTTGAATATGCCGTAACGCCACCCGGCCAGCCGACGGCCGTCGTTGGGACATATTCGCGCGGTCGCCAGATCGGCCTGAAGCTCAGTTTCTCGGTGCGTTGAAGAACCGTGCGGGAGGAATTAAAAACCCTTGGTTGGAACGGCGGCCTATTGGTCGCCGTTCCTTGTGTCGCCGAATGACAACCTTCCTCCTCATCCACGGCGGCTGGCATGGGGGCTGGGCGTTTCGCGCCGTCGCGATCCACCTGCAAAAGGCTGGCCACGAAGTTTACCGCCCGACCCTGGCTGGCGTTGCGGAACGCGCATGGGAAGCACGGCTCGGCATCAATATCCAGACCCATGTCGACGAGTTAAAGGCCTTGGTCGACTGGGAGGACCTCGACGACATCGTTCTCGTCGCCCATTCCTACGGTGGCTTTGTCGCCACCGCCCTGGCAGATGCTATCCCGGAGCGTTTCCGGGCCATTGTCTATCTGGACTCGTTCGTGGCGGAGGACGGCGACACGCCCTTCCGCCTCGTTCCTCGCCCCGAAAGTCTCGTCGTCGATACCGCCGGAGATGACGGGCTGACGATGAAGCTGCGGCCGGGCGACGCGATGTCACGCGATATCGACCACGGGCGGCGCGTCGCGGGTTATCAGATCGTCCACCCAGTAGGGACCATGATGCAGCGCATCCGCCTTAGCGGGCGATACAAAGAAATCCCGAAGAAGGCCTATATCCTCGCAGTCGGAGGGGACGGCAATTCGCAGGAACCCCATTTCCAGCGTTACCACCAGGCAGCGACCCAACATCCTGAGTGGGACGCATATACGCTCTCGGGCGGTCATAACCTCATGCTGGATGATCCAGTCGGTGTTGCCGCCATCCTGCGACGCTATTCCGACGACAATGATGAAAGCATAGCCGATGACGTTTGAGCAGATTTCCCTCGAGCAGCGCGGTCCGGTCGCATGGATCACCCTTGAGCGGCCGAACGACCTCAACTGCCTCAGCCCGATCATGATCGACGAGCTGAACCGGTCGCTTGATCAGCTGGAATCGAGGGCGGCGGTACGCTGCCTCGTGCTGACCGGACGAGGCCGTGCCTTTTGCGCGGGCGCGGATCTCAAGTTCATCGGCGCTTTCCCTCCTGCCGACCGCGACGCAGAAACAGCTCGGTTCCTGCGACGCGCGACGGATCTCTTTTCGCGGATCGAAGCCTTCCCAAAGCCCATCCTTGCGGCCGTCAACGGTATCGCAACAGCGGGCGGAATGGAACTGCTCCTCGGCTGCGACATCGTGATCGCCGCCGAGGGCGCGCGCCTGGGAGACGGACACGCCAATTACGGCCTGTTGCCGGGCGGAGGAGCCACCGCACGGATGCCGCGACGGCTCGGATTGAACCACGCCAAGTTTCTGATGCTCACCGGCGACCTGCTTAGCGTCTCGAACCCGCTGTTCGCGCCACTCGTGAGCATGATCGTTCCGGATAGCGAGCTCCAAGAGGCGGTGGACGGCATCGCCAGCAAACTTGCCTCGAAGAGCCCCCTGGGTCTGCATCACATGAAGCAGCTTTTGAACAACGCTGTCGAACTTGCCCTCCCGGAGGCGATCGAGGCTGAGCTGGACGTCAATTCGACCTACTCCTCATCGTTCGATCGCAATGAGGGCTTGGCCGCATTTCAGGAGCGACGCGTACCGGAATTCCGGGGTGCCTAGAACGCCATAACGAAAACACGGGGTGAAATCCTCTGAACTCGACAAGAGGAGCGCCCGCTTATTGTGGAGAGATGAAGTGGGCCATTCCATGGCGGGCGCCAATGCCATAGGTCGAAGCGGAGGGCCGCTGGTTGCACGAGCCAACGATGTCCGCATCGCCCATCGATCCCATTTTGCTTCGCAGTTGGCCATCGATTTGGACATCGAGACGCCGCCGGTACGGGCCCAGACAACAGATTTCACCTGGACGTTGTTCAGTGACCTTGCACTTCTTCGTTTCGCGTCCAAGGCATGCAGCCTCAAATATGCCGCCAAGGCCTTTCGCGACTTCTATCTGCTGAAAGTGCAGAAGGAGGGGCATGCCGCAATCCATCTGGATGATCGGGTGATCACAATTGGCCCGGGTGATGTTGTCCTCTGCGACGGCGCCGCGGCTCACCAATATGAGTTCGACGACGATAATGAGCATGTCTGCCTCGTCTTTTCGAAACAGTCGCTCGAAGCGCGCATACGGCGTTCATCCCCGCAGGTCGGCGACATGATCAATCACCGCATCGCAGCGCATCGATCCACCGCGATCATGATGAGGAGTTATGCGATCGGGCTGTTGCAGCAACTCGAGACGTGCCAGACGGGCGCCGACGAACCCCTCGCCGCTCGCGTTCTGGGCGACACCATTCTGACCTGCTATTCCGCCGAATTCGAGACCGACCGGCGTCGCAACAACAGCTGGAGCTCGGTTCAGAGATTTGTTGAATCCAATCTCGAAGATCCCGCTCTGCGTCCAGGCTATATTTGTGAAAAACTGCGGCTTTCGGCCAAGAGCCTCCAAAGCGTCTTCCGCAGCCAAGGAACCTCGTGTCACAAATACATTTCTGACGCTCGGCTCGACGAAGCCGGCCGCCGATTGAGCGATCCTTCCCTGAGCGCCCGTATAACCGACATCGCTTACGACGTCGGGTTCGACGATCTCAGCTATTTCAGCCGTTCGTTCCGTCGCAAATTTGGAGTGTCGGCGCGGGAATATCGGCATTCGGCGCTGCGCGGAACCTTGCCCCTCTGGCGCGGCCGCCCCTCAAGCTGACCTGTTTCGTAGCCGGGCGTCCGCAATTGCAGTCCAAAACATGATCACCGGCGGCACCACCAACTCGATCGCTATCGCCGCAGTGAGAACGAAACCTGGCGACCCATACCGAAGATAGGCCAGTGTCCGTGCGAGGCCACTCAGAAAAACGAAGCCGAAGAGCAAACGCAGGAGCAAGAGCCGCTCACGCAGATCGCAGCTGGCATACCAGATGAGCGGCGCGTAGCCGAGCCAGATCGCTCCGGCGAACATCAGCTGGCTGTTCAGTGTCGGATCGGAAAGCGCGGCGGATGGGAGCGCGGCGCCGGCGGTCGCGAGAAACTTCGCGCCTTGGGCGATGTCCCCGATACCGGTAGCCAGAGGAACGATGCAAAAGGCTCGTACCGCCGCGGAGAGGCCCCGCCCACCAATTGCTTCCGCCCTACCGCCCATTGTCTTCGCTCCCTCTAAACCTACAGAGCCACGAGAACTGATTTGGTTTCGGTATAGGCGAGCACCCCCTCCCGCCCATGTTCGCGGCCGAGCCCGGACTCCTTGTATCCGCCGAACGGCACGGCAGGATCGATGGCGTTATGACAGTTTCCCCAGACCGTGCCCGCCTTGAACGACCGCGCCAGCGAATGCATTGCACTGATGTCGCGGGTCCAGACCGACGCCGCCAGCCCGTAGCGCGTGGCGTTCGCGCTCTTCACCACGGCGTCGAGATCATCGAAGCGCGACACGCAAACCACTGGCCCGAAGATCTCCTCACGCATCACGCGCATCTCGGGGGACACGTCGGCGATAATCGTGGGCGATACATAATAACCCTGATCGGCAAGCTGACCGCCTCCTGAAACGACCGAGGCACCTTCAGTCGATGCGCTCTCGATGAAACCCATGACGGTATCGCGCTGCCGCGCCGACACCAGCGGTCCCATCTGCGTATCCGGCGCAAGCGAAGGACCGAGACGAAGCCCGCGCGCTGCGTCAGCGATCCCTTCCACCAGCGCGTCGAACACGTCCCGATGGGCGAAGACGCGCGAGCCCGCTGTGCAAATCTGGCCAGAGTTGAAGAAAACGCCTCCCGCCACGCCTTGAGTTGCCTGTCCGAGATCGACGTCGGGCAAGACGATCACAGGCGACTTGCCGCCAAGTTCGAGCGTCACGCGCTTGAGGCTGTCGGCGGCCGAGTGCGCGATCATCTTGCCGACCGAGGTCGAACCCGTGAAACTGATCTTGTCGACCTCGGGATGTCGCACCAGCGCCGCGCCGGCACCACTGCCAGCGCCCGTCACGATGTTGATCACACCTGCCGGGAAACCGGCCTCAAGCACCAGTTCGGCGAACCGCAAGGTCGTCAGGCTTGTCTGTTCGGCCGGCTTGAGAACGGTCGTACACCCTGCGGCCAGTGCTGGCGCGAGCTTTAGGGCGGCGAAGAAAAGCGGAAAGTTCCAGGGCACGATCAGGGCCGCGACGCCGATCGGCTCGCGCCGGGTGTAACCATGGAAAGCGCCGGATGGCGCGAGCAACGGCTCGACGCTCTCTCCATCGAGACGTGATGCCCAGCCTGCCATATAGCGTAGCTGCGCGATCGCGCCGGGAACGTCCATCTGCGATGCGGCGGTGATCGACTTCCCATTGTCGATCGCTTCCAGCTCAGCGAACTCGGTGGCGTTCGCCTCGATCAGATCGGCCAGCCTCCGGATCGTCATCTCCCGATAGTAAGGAGACTGGCCGCTCCACCGGCCGTCATCGAACGCCGCGCGCGCCGCGCCGACGGCCCGATCGACATCCGCATCGCTGGCATCGACGATCGCCCCGATCTCGATACCACTCGACGGATCGTAGACCGGTACGAACTTCTCGCCTGAGGAGGACTGCCATTCCCCGTCTATCAGGAGACGCTTCGGCGAGGCGATGAACGCACTCGCTGTATCGGAATATCGCGGCTGCGGCAAAATGGACGTCATCGGAGTGCCTCGCAGAATTGCTGGTTCGGGGTGAAGATTGCCCGGCGCGTCTAGAAGCGACCGCTCAGGCGAACGCCAAGCTGTCGCCCGCGCGAATATGTTCCCATCTCGCCGAATGTCGCTGGAATGGTCGGCAGAGCGAAGCTCAGATAGCGCTTGTCGGTCAGGTTCCTTCCGAACAGCGAGATTGTCCAGCTGCTGGAATTCGGGCTGAGGTCGAGGTTCGCATCGAGCTGGGCATAGCCCTTCTGGCGCTCATCCGGCGAATTCGTGCTGCCTGCATCATAGGAAGAACGTGCCGATACGTCGATCCGGCCGGCGAGGCGGTAATCGCCGCCGAGCGGCTGCTCATAGGCGATCCCCAGGTTGCCCGACCATTTCGACGCATAGGACGTCGGCGCGCCGGAGAGGTCCTGGGTGCAGGTCGGGCCGGCAATCAACGACTGCTCGTTCGTGCATGTCGCACCAGGAAAGCTCAGATATCTGGCATCGAGATAGGCACCGTTGAAATCGATACGCAGGCGGGGTGCAGGGGCCCAGTTGAGCTCGAGCTCGACACCGCGCGTCCGCGCCTTGCCGACATTCGACACGAGGAACGACGAGACGTTGTCAAAGACCGAAAGCTGCAGGTCCTTGAACGTAGTCGAGAAGATGGTGAGCGCATAATCGAGGTGGCCGCTCGCGAGCCGGTCCTTGGCGCCAAGCTCGAAGGACGTCGCCTTCTCAGGACCGAACTTGGTCGCGTTCGGATTGGAAGCAGGGGAGATCGCGTCGACGCCGCCGGCCTTCGACCCGCTGACGAACTTGGCATAGACCATGTTCGCCGGCGCGATCTCATATTGTACGATGACCTGCGGCTGGAAGTAGCCGTCATTCTGTTGAATGCCGCGATAGTCATGCGGCGAGACGCCGAGAACCGCCAGCTGAACTGGATCAAGCGCGGGATTTATCTGCTGCGCCACCGTAGCCCGCTTCGTGTTTCTTGGAAGCGAGGGAATGATATTGGCCGTCGCAAGCAGCTGGTTCACGTCCTTTCGTGTGTCGGTATAGCGGAAACCAGCTTCCACCTTGAGCTTTGGCGTGATCCGCCAGCGCAGGTTTGCGAAGCCCGACCAGGCATCGGTGTCCTGATCGAAGCTCAGATAGCGTGCGAAGGGTGGAACAGGGACCCCCAGAGGCGCCAGATTGAACTCGATCAACGTGAAGGCACGCATCTCGTCGTGCTGATAATAGCCTCCCAACGTGTAATCGAAATCGCCCGACGTGCCCTCGAAACGGATTTCCTGCGCAAACTGCCGATAGCGGTTGAAGATAAACGCGTTGAAGATGTCAGCAGCTAGCCCATCGCCGTCGGCGGACGTCGACGACATGTAGTTTCGGTAGCTGCTGGTCGAGATCAACTGTCCGCCAAGGACGTGATAATTGACGTCGGCCTGATAGGTCTGGTTTCGCAGATAGGCGTAGCCTTGCTGGAAATAAGGCGGGCCGGCGTTCGAGTTTGAGGTCCGCCCATCCAGCTTCGTGTCATCGAAGAGGCCCGGCACCGCCAAGGACTGCTTGTAGACCTGGATGTTCTCGCCCTCATCGAGGAGCCGGTCATATTCGGCCTTCAGTTGTATCTGGAGATCGGAGCTGGGCTCGATGCGCAAGATCGCGCGGCCAGCATAATTGCGCGTGCGCGGACTGTCGAAGCCGGTCACATTGTTGTGTATCCAGCCCTTGTCGAGATGCTGCAGCAAGCCGGCAACCCGCAGGCTGACGCCCTCGGCAACCGGGAGTGTTGCACCACCCTGTACATTCGTCTCGTTATTGTTGAATTCATAGCCGATCGAGCCATCCGCCTCGAATCGGTCGCCGGGCTTTCGCGTCGTGATGTTGAGAGCGCCGGCCGTCGCGCTATTGCCGAACAGCAGCACCTGAGGTCCACGCAGCACTTCGACTCTTTCCAGGTCGAACAAGGGAATGCGACTGTCTTGGTCCCGCCCATAAGACACGTTGTCGACGAATTTTCCGACCGATTGATCGAAGGAGAGATTATCGCCCGAGCCAAAGCCGCGGATAAATGTCCGAGGCTGGATGGTACCGTAGGAGACAGTTAGGTTAGGGAGTGTGGTCACAAGGTCGACCATCTGCGTGATGTTGCGATGCGTGAGGGTGTCACCCGAGACTGCCGTAAGCGCGACCGGCACATCGCGAAGATTCTCGCTCCGCTTACGCGCCGTGACGACGATGTCCTCCAAGGCACCTTCGGTCGAGCCTCCCGGTCGAGAGCTGTCATCCTTCGTGGCACCGACACCCGATGCCACCGATGACGCGGGCGCGTTCGTGGCAGTCTGAGCGCACGCTGCGCTCATCGGGTATGCAGTGGCGAAAAGGCCGATCGCACTCCCCGCGAGCAGGCTCCTCATGTTCGGATGTCTCAATCAATCCTCCCTAGACATGCGTTATTGCGTGTTCTCTGGGCGAGATTATTCGGAGGGCAGCGCTGGCGCTTGGAGAAACCGGGCTGCATTATTTGTAGCTTTGCGCCGTCAAGAATTGCGACCGGGGAACGGCCTGGAGGGTCAGTATCCAGCAGCGCCGAGCGGGAGTTCATTTGGAAAAGCTTGTCGCCTTGCGGTCCAAAGGAACCCGGGCGGACTCAAGCGCCGGCGAGCATCCGCGATGCTCGCTGGAGACACCGCGAATCCCACCACTCCCGCCGTGTGACGTCCTCTCTTCTCGCAGCGACCGGGGCCAAGCGAAGTCAAATTCGCGGGCCGGATTTTCCAAGTTCGACGGTGACATCGACCGTAAACTGGCGAACCGGGATCGAGCGAAAATCCCCTGACAAGGATAAATCCGCCGGGAGAGGCCATGGAAATCTTCAGTACATTTTCAATCCGAAATCTCATTTCGGTCTCGGTAATCAGCGCATTCTCGCTTCTTGAGAGCGCGCGCAGTTCGTCGTGCGGCTCATTCGCGTCGGCACGATCTTCCTAGGTAGCACCAGCCGGTCGGCACCAGGCAGGAGCTATGGCCGAGCGCTCGGTCGGTCCAGATCTCTGCGGAGACAATATATATGCCAGACTATGTCATTATCGGGGGCGGCTCGTCCGGAGGCGTGATCGCCAGTCGTTTGTCGGAAGATCGGGAAACGACGGTATGCCTGCTCGAAGCTGGCGGATCGGGTAATTCCCCGCTCGTTTCGACACCAGGTGCCTTTGCGGCACTGATCCAGGATTTTGCGATCAACACGCACAACTGGCGCTACAATACCGAGCCAGTTACGGCGCTGAATGGCCGCCGCCTCTATAATCCTCGCGGTAAGATGCTGGGCGGGTCGAGCGGGATGAATGGCATGGTTTACATCCGTGGCGACCGATCCGATTTCGACAATTGGCACGACCTCGGCAACCAAGGTTGGTCGTACAACGACGTTCTGCCTTACTTCAGAAAGGCGGAGCGCAATGTCCGGGGCGAGAGTCAATATCATGGCGCCTTCGGTCCGCTTCACGTATCCGAAGGCGATGCTTCGTTCGAAGCCTATCGAGCGTTCATCGAAGCCGCCGCGTCACTTGGTTATCCACAGAACAATGATTTCAATGGCGATACCCAGGAAGGGATCGGGGTCTATCAGTTTACGGTCAAGGACGGCCGGCGGGCCGGTGTGAAGCGCTGCTATATCGACCCGATGCTCGACCGACCCAACGTCCGCGTTGAGGTGAATGCGCGCGCGAGGCGGATCGTTTTCGAAGGCAAGAGGGCGGTTGCCGTGGAGTTCGTCCAGGACGGCCAAGTGCGGCGAGTCGATGTCCAGAAGGAGGTCATCGTCAGCAGCGGTTCGTTCAATTCACCCCAGATTCTGATGCTCTCCGGTGTCGGCCCGCGCGCCGAGCTCGACCGGCATGGCATAGAAGTCGTTCAAGAAATAAATGGCGTCGGGCAGAATCTGCATGATCATCCCGACGTCATGATGATCTTCGAGACGCGCAAGCGCATTGGCATTGCGCTCAATCCATTGGGATTGATCAAGAGCACAAAGGATCTTCTGCACTATATCGTGCGCAAAGGCAGCTGGCTGGGCAATCCGCCGACTGCCGCAGGAGGGTTCCTGCGCTCCGATCCCGATCGGGACCGCCCGGACTTCCAACTCCACGTGATTCCGCTAGCCTATCGCGACCACGCACGCGACTATCGTTTGATGACGAAATGGGGCTTCACGGTTCTCATCAATATCGGTCATCCCAAGAGCAGAGGTGCAGTGCGCCTTCGCGATAGTTCCGCTCTGTCCGATCCCCTCATCGACCTCAATCTTCTGAGCCATCCTGACGATCGAACCGCGTTACGAAACGCCTTCAAGATAACGCAGGACATTCTTTTCTCAGAGACGATGAATGACGTGGTCAAGCGACCGCTCTACCCCACCCACAAGCTGAATGAAGATCAAGAAATTGACGCTTACCTCACTGAACATGTGGATCATTCTTATCACCCGGTCGGCACGTGCAAGATGGGAACCGACGCGCTGGCGGTTGTCGACACTCGTCTCAAGGTTCGAGGGCTGCAAAATGTTCGCGTGGCTGATGCCTCGATCATGCCAACGATCAGCAACGGCAATACGAACGCCACTTGCATCATGATCGGCGAAAAAGCAGCAGACATGATCGTAGAGGACCAGAGACCTCAATGACCCCAAAGCACTGATGGCGCGTATTGGCCGCCAGCGTGACACGCTGGCTAGTCTAGATGGTCAGGCGGCTGCTTGGGAGCATTATAGAGCTATAGAGGCAGGTTAGTCACCCTGCCGCGAGCAGGAGGAAAGACTTGATCGGATGTCCTATATTGGCGCCGTATCGAAAGCTCCATTCGGCCTCGCGCTGACGAGCGTCGTCGTGGAAGCGCTTCGGTCAGTCGGGAACCATGCGGAGCTGGTCGGACTGATGGAGGCCGTCACGCGTGAAATGCTATTCCGGCACTACGCCCTAATTCATCACGAAGACCTGCGACATCGCCCACCCCACCTCGTCGACCTCAAGGACTATCCGCCAGCGATAATTGAACGTCTAATCGGCGAACAAAGGTATCGTCGAGGGCTCTGTTGCAAACATTCGGGACCGCCGAGCGGCACCGCGCCTTTGTTGGGATCAGGCCGCTTTGTTGAAATGCTGATTGAGCATGGCCATGGCCTCGGTCATGGCCGAGGGGCCAATGCCAAATGATCTTTCGATCAGACGCACCTCTCCCCTGATCCCTGGCTGCAGGCACCATGCCCGGGCCTGCCCTTTGCGCAGGGCGCGCATCACCTCGAAGCCCTTGATCGTGGCGTAGGCTGTCGGCATCGATTTGAAACCACGCACGGGCTTGATCAGCATCTTGAGCTTGCCGTGGTCGGCCTCGAGCACGTTGTTCAGGTATTTCACCTGCCGGTGTTCGGTTTCTGGGGCGAGCTTTCCTTCTCGTTTCAACTCGGCGATTGCGGCGCCGTAGCTTGGCGCCTTGTCGGTGTTGAGTTTCGTCGGCTTTTCCCAGTCCTTCAGACCGCGAAGGGTTTTGCCAAGAAAGCGCTTCGCAGCTTTGGCGCCGCGGGTCGGCGACAGGTAGAAATCAATCGTGTCGCCCCGTTTGTCGACCGCCCGGTAGAGGTAGGTCCATTTGCCCCGCACCTTCACGTAAGTCTCATCGAGACGCCAGCTCGGATCAAAGCCGCGCCGCCAGAACCAGCGCAACCGCTTCTCCATCTCCGGCGCGTAGCGCTGCACCCAGCGATAGATGGTCGTGTGATCGACATCGATGCCACGTTCCGCCAGCATTTCCTCGAGATCACGGTAGCTGATACCGTACCGGCAGTACCAGCGGACCGCCCATAGGATGACTTCTCCGGTAAAATGCCGCCCTTTGAAATCGTCCATCACAACCGACCTTACCAAGACAAGGCCCAACGTTGGCAACCGCATCAGAGTTTGCAACAGAGCCGATGCTTGCGCTTCGTCATGCCGTTTCCTGTCCACAAAAGGTCATCTGGGCCTATGGACAGCGAGGAGTAAAGAGACATAGTATGTGGACGGATATGGGTGGGGCGCAGCGGCTGCCCTCCATAGCGTCCACAGAACGACCGTTGGGGAGACGCACGGCATGGGCGATATTCTGGGCTATGCCCGCGTCAGCACCGGCGATCAGGATGTTTCGGGCCAAACCATGCGACTGGAGAAGGCGGGCGCCAGCAAGGTGTTTACCGACGTCATGTCGGGCAAGAGCATGGAGCGGCCCGGTCTGGCCGAACTGATCGCCTATGCGCGTAAGGGTGATACCCTAGCGGTGGTCCGCCTCGATCGGCTCGGGCGCTCGTTGGCCGAATTGCTCGCCACGGTCGAGACGCTACGCGGCCAGGGCATCGCTCTTCTGAGTCTTGAGGAAAAGATCGACACATCGTCGGCCGCCGGCGAACTCATCTTCCATGTGTTCGGGGCCATTGCCCATTTCGAGCGACGGCTGATTTCCGAGCGGACCAGGGACGGCATCGCTGCCGCACGCGCCAAGGGCAAGCAGCCTGGCCGTCAGCCGCTCGACATGTCCAAGGTGGATGCCGCGATCAAACTGGTTGAAGCCCGTATCTCGCCGACCGAAGCGGCGCGGCAACTCGGCATCGGCCGATCGACTATCTATCGCGAAATGCGCCGCCTTGGCGTGGAAAGGCCTGCCTGAATGTCCAGACCGAAATCCGCTCACGATCTTTCCGGATTGATGAAGTACTTGGGCCGTGCGCCCTGGGACGAGATGATGGACGAGATGCTCGTCGCGCATCTTGGCCCGGCCTGCGATGCGATGGATCTTGAGCCTGATGATATATTCGACATCATCGGCGATCATTGGGAGGCGCAGCTGTGGGGCTGTGCTTTCGAAGACTTGCTCACACAGGAACTCGAGCCTGAAGGCCTCAATCTCGTCGATGAGTATCTCAAGCGCCGGGGCTGGAACGAGAAAGCGCCGAACAAGGCTTACATGCGCGCACTGCGCGATACGGTGATGTCGCTCTATGAGGTTAGCGAGGTCGTCCCCGGGCAGTCGATGACCTTGCGGGATCTTCTGCGCGATATTGCGCCGGTCACGGTGCGCGAACATAGCGCAACGCAGACCCTTGTTAACTGGGACAAGATCGCCGCACGGGTCATCGAGGTGAATGGCCGCCATGGGATTTCCGGCGCCTTATTACCGTTCAGCGCGGACGGCGCCGGGCGAGTGATCGAGGCCTTTTCCCAACTTGAAGACGATGGGCCAGGTACTGACCGACTGTCCCCTCCCGAAAGGGAGGGCCTCCTAAAAGCGTCAGGTCCGATTTTCACCAATATCTGGCTGCTTGATTGTCTGGGCAAGGCCATGTCCGGCAGCGTGCCGGAAATGGTCAATGCCGATGGCGATGATCTTGTGTTCCACCGTATCGTGTTCCCCCTGGCGAAGGGCGTGATCGGCAAGAGCGTGGTTCGCAGGCTGAACGCGGCGCAATGGCTGGAACCTGCGAGCGATACGTTCTGGAACTGGCTGGCGCCAGTGACGAAGAACAGGAAACCACGAACGACCAAAGGCGGGCAGGCTTTTGTGACAACCATGGAGGACGGCACACCTGTTTTTGCCAATGTCGAACTGGTGGGTCGCAAACTGATCGTTGAGGTCAATAGCGCCGCCCGCGCGGAGCAAGCGATCACGCAGATGCGCGAATGGCTCGGTGATTGCGTGAGCACACCTATGACCGAAATTCGGACTATGGCCCAGTTCATGGCCGATGACGCCGCCCGCGCTCCGCAGGAAGAGCCGCTCGATATCCCGTCGGACGAAAGGGAGCGCATCGTTCATGAGATGCTGACACGCGAATATACCAAAACGCTTGATGAAGCGGTGCCCGCCCTCGGCAACAAGACACCGCGGGCTTTGGCCCGTACAAAGGCAGGCCGGGCGAAAGTTGCCGACTGGCTAAAATATATAGAGAATGGTGCGGCAAAATCCGGGACTGGCGAGCCAATGGCCACCTATGATTTTACGTGGATGTGGCAAGAGCTGGGGCTGATCGACTTCCGCCGTTGACCGCCCTCACATCGCCGTTCTGGTATTGTTCGGGCTTAGCGTTGTCTGGCGTACCATCCACGCGATGCCCTCCGGTCGCGCGCATCCTCGGGCAGGTCGGCGTGAAAGCGGGCGCGGCGACGACCGGTGAGAAAGCAGTTCTTCATCACGGTCCGGGTCCAGGCGGCGAGGCTTGTTCCCGCCGCGAAGCTGGCGCGCGCGGTCCAGCACCGAAGCATGGTGTCCTGCAGAAGGTCGTCGGCATCGGCGCCCCCTCCAGTCAGTCGCCGCGCATAGGCGCTGAGCGACGCCGCCTGCTCGATCAGCGCTGCTCCGAACGCATTGTCGGGCATGGCGATCGGCAAGGGAACACGGGCAGGTATATCGGACGGCATCTCATTCTCCGGGCAGGGCTCTCCTGCCCCTCAAGCGATATAGGCCCAGTCGGCCCGAAGCTGCGATTTTGGCCAGGTTGAAGAACGAACACTGAACGCTTGATTGATTCTACCAGGACCGTTGCTGACCACCGACCTCGTAGATATCGGCTTCCATGGAG
>Ga0180008_1000839_pt1 | contig 21963 bp, 18 predicted proteins | sample MM_PW_MetaG_FD_121121 | JGI IMG/M metagenome (GOLD analysis project Ga0180008, IMG submission 121121) | Groundwater microbial communities from the Aspo Hard Rock Laboratory (HRL) deep subsurface site, Sweden - MM_PW_MetaG | ecosystem: Environmental > Aquatic > Deep subsurface > Groundwater...
AAAAAAAGAACTCCGCAAGGGGTTCTTTTTTTACATCCAAAGCCTTGTAGGGGTAGGCGGTCCTTCACGCTGGAGCAAAGTGATTTTTTCGCAGAAAATGATGCTTACTCGAAAAAAGCATGCTTGATCAGCTGGCACAACGAAAACATCGGCTTTCTGAAGCCAAAAAAACAAAATAATTAAAAGAGCCTCATTGTATTGACAATACAATGATACCGTGCAATAACTAGTATAATGCAATGCAATTATTCGTGTATTGTTGAAGGATTTGGAGGAGGTCAAAATGATCGATATCCCATTGTGTTCGAAAGCTTTGCTGGCAACTGGCGCTCTAGCAAAGCACTCCAGGGTCAAGGCTGCTATCGGTTTGCTTGAAAGTTGGCTTGAGGCCCAGATTGCTTACGAGGGAATCCCTGGTATGTCCATGGCAGTAGTCTATGACCAGGAACTTGTATGGGCACGGGGGCTTGCTTGGGCCGATCGAGATAAAAAAACACCGGCGACACCCGAAACTCTCTATGGTATCGGCTCAATTTCGAAGCTGTTTACCAGCATCGCCGTGATGCGCCTTCGGGATGAAGGGAAACTCCGATTGGAAGACCCCATCGTTATGCATCTTCCTTGGTTCAACATACAGCAGTCTTTTTCCGATAGTCCGCCTATAACAATTGCCACTGTCCTTTCGCATATGTCTGGCCTGCCTCGCGATTCAGTTCATTCATATTGGAGCGCTCCTTATCACCTGTTTCCGACTGTGGAAGAATTAAGGAAAACCATAGCAAGCCAATCTACGGTATTTCCCGCAGATTCCCACTTTAATTATTCGAATCTTGGCTATGCACTATTGGGTGAAGTCGTGGCAGTAGTCTCCGGGCAATGCTATGATACGTATATAAACAATACTATCCTTGCACCGCTTGGGCTGGAGGCGACTGCGACTGAACTTCCCCTCAAGCATGTCGATGGGTTATTGGCAAGCGGGTATTCATCGACCACTCGAGAGAGAACGCAGAATAGGCTGCCGTTTTTCCAAGCCCGGGCCATGGCTCCCGCAGCAGGCTATTCCTCGAGTGTCCTAGACCTGGCACGCTTTTCGATGTGGCTATTTCGTGTTCCCCAAGGAGATGGACGGGAAATACTCAAAGCCGAAACCTTGGCTGAAATGCAACGGCCGCCGATGCGGCATCCAGAAGTTCCTTGGGGATTGGGATTTACGGTTTGGAACGTTGGCGAAACCTCCTACGCTGGGCATGGTGGAATATGCGCAGGATATCGCTCCCAGCTTATCCTCCGCCCGAAGGAGAAAATTGCCGTAGCGTTCCTGACGAACTCTTCCGGCGTTAATTCTGCGCTCTATGCGCAACGCGCTTGTGAAATAATGGCTCCCGCCATAGCTGAAGCTCTGGCCTCACCCGAATCTGAGGATCAGCAGAATCTTGATTTTGGAAAAATCTGCGGAACTTATAGTTCATATCCCTGGGGAGGGGAAATTGCAGTATTACCTTGGAAGGATGGTCTAGCCACAGTAGATTTCCCATCAAACAACCCGCTTGCAGGATTAGAGCGCCTTAAGCACATAGATGGCATGAGGTTCCGATCGATCAATGAAAAAAACGAACTTGCGCCTGAAGAAACTTTTTTCGAACTTGGATCTGAAGGAAAGGTAACTAAAATGTGGAATGAAGGAAATTTTAAACCTAAAATATAGAGACTCTTTCATTCAGCCGTTACGGTTTAAGTTTTACTGGTACGTGGGGGCTAGTTCTTGCAGGATAAGGGACTGATAGGTTATTTTGGAATTTTTACATAGTGTGCCGTTCTTCTTGGTAGAGGTGCCGATACTTCAACGATGCCTCCCTTTGCTTGACAGATAGAGGATGTAAGCACAAACGCAGCTCAACCGAATGTTAACTTAGCGCTGCGCGCGCAAAAAGGAGAAAACAAATGCCTAGCTACAAAATGACAAATTCTGGAATTCATTTTATTGAAGAACAAACCTACAGCGGGGTACTTGCGCGGCTAAGCTCCAGCATTCAGACACTTGTACAAAGCGTCAAGCGTTTCAAAGTCGATTGATGCCGGCCGAAATAATCGTGGTGGCGGCCATTCTGCGCGACGAAAATGGCAGGATACTCTGCGCCCTGCGCAATCCGGTCGGCAGCCGGCCGAACTTGTGGGAGTTTCCCGGGGGCAAACTGGAACCGGGCGAAACAGCCACCCAGGCCCTGCAGCGTGAACTGATGGAAGAACTGGGGTGTACTGTAGAAACAACGGGGGATATTTTCGTGGAAAGCTGCCATGCTTATGAAGATATAAGCATACGCCTGCTGGCCATGCCATGCACACTGCAATCTGGTCAGCCGCGGCCACTCGAGCACAGCGCACTACTGTGGCTGCCGGCAGCCGCCCTAGCTTCGCTGGTCTGGGCTCCAGCCGATCTGCCGATAGTCAGCAAACTGCTCCAGGAAGCTGTGCCCGAAGACTCATCACGGCAAGCCTGAGTAACGCCGCACAAGCTGTCCGGTCGGCTTTTTAATCCTGCCGACCGGAACAGATCATATCAGCGTTTGGCCAACATCAGCCGCGCAAACACTTTAGCATCACCAATAATGTTACTAATTTTGGTATACTCGTTTGGGGCATGCATGGTTTCGTCCTGGGTGCTCCATACCACGCAGTCGTAACCGGCCTGACGCAGATAAGCGCCGACGGTACCACCACCGATACCGACCGCCCGGCTTTCTATACCGTAGGTTTCCTTGATGGCCTGCTTCAGCAAACCCACCACCGGAGCATCCACCGGAGTAGCCGGACTCTCATTCTTCATGACCACTTCAGCCTGTACCGTTACACCGTATTTTTTTTCAATCTCGCGCATCCGCTTTTCGGCCTCTGCCACCACATGGTCAATCGAGTACTGCGGCAATACCCGCATGTCCAGATAGAAGATATCTTCACCCGGCACCGTATTGATATTCGGCACCCCGGCTTCCTTTTTGGTGGGAGTGATAGTACTGCGGTCAGGATCAAAAATCGGCGCACGGTCGGTGAACACCTCCGTCTCCATGGCATTCAGGCGCAAAGCCAGTTCGCAATTTGCCAAAAACGGATTCCGCCCCTCGTCGGGAGTGGAGGCGTGGCACTGTTTGCCTTTAGTAACAATCTTCAGCCAGCAGATATTCTTCTCGGCAACCTCAATCTCCGAGCCATCCTTCTTGCCGCCGTCCGGAATAATAATCAAATCATCTTTTTTGAATAAATCGGCATTCTCCAGCAGCCACTGGATACCGTACACCGAACCGAATTCTTCGTCGGCCACAAACAACAGTTTTACATCATGCTCCGGCTGTACGCCCTGCTCAAGCAGGGCCAGGGCGGCGAACACGCCGGAAACCAGCCCCTGCTGGTTGTCTTCCACACCACGGCCGTAAATCTTGCCGTCCTGGACAGTGGCCTTAAACGGCTCATAAGTCCAGAGCGCGTGGTCGCCTTCGGGCACTACATCAGTATGCGCCATAATCCACAAACGCTTGCCGGCATTCCGGCCCTTTATTGTAGCCACCAAGTTAGGCCTCTTGCCGGCACTCACCCGGCTATCCGGCGCATCATGATGAACGATATCGGCAAAGCCTCTGGCGCGCAGCCAGGACTCCAGCACTTCGGCTTTCTTCCATTCGCCGTCGCCGTTCGATTCGGGAGCCAGCGCCGGAATGGCGGTAATCAGCGTCTGCAGCTCGATAATCGGCTGCTCCGCTCCATCAATAAATTGCAGAACCTGTTCTATACCTGCCACTGTGTTCTCCTTTTAGTGGTTTAAGTTCAAGATTTCATGCGGCTTTTATACACCTGCCAGCTGGTGCGCACCAGAGTATCGACATCCGAATGCTCGGCCTGCCAACCAAGCAGCTCTTTGGCACGGGCTGAACCGGCAACCAGTTTAGCCGGGTCACCGGGACGGCGTGCTACTGTTACCGCTGGCACTGCCTGCCCGCTGAGGCGCCTGGCTGCCTCAAGAATCTGTTTTACCGACAGGCCCTCTTCGGAGCCCAGGTTGACCACCAGGCTGTCCCTTCCACGGGCCAGATGCTCCAGCGCCGATACATGGGCTTTTGCCAGATCAGTCACATGCACATAATCGCGCACACCGGTTCCGTCCACAGTATCATAATCATCGCCGAATATTTTCAGTTCGGATCGCATACCGGCGGCAACTTCCATGATCACCGGAAGCAGATTGGCCGGATTTTTCTCCAGCCCTGTAACCCTGTTCTGTATATCATAGCCGGCGGCGTTAAAGTAGCGCAACGCGGCGTACTTAAGCCCCTTCAGCTTATCGTACCAGGCCAGCAGGCCTTCAATTTCCAGCTTGGTATAGCCGTAAAAGTTTTCCGGATTTTTTGGATGCTTTTCGTCAATAGGCAGATATTCAGGCTCGCCGTACACTGCAGCGCTGCTGGAGAACACAAAATATCTTACACCGGCAGCCGTCATCGCATTCAGCACATTGATAGTACCGCTGATATTGTTGCGCGCATATTTTTCCGGTGCTTCCATCGATTCTCCGGCAGCTTTGAAGGCGGCCATGTGAATGACGGCTTCGATACCGTCCGCCATGGCGGCAGCCAGGTCGGACGGGTTCATGATATCACCCTCAATGAACTTTTCACCCGCAAATAAATTATCACGTGTTCCGGAAGAAAGATTGTCAAACACACAGACTGAATGACCCGCTTCCATCAACTCAAGACAGACATGGCTGCCGATATATCCGGCTCCGCCCAGCACAAGTACTTTCATTTTTTCTCCTTAGGGGAAAGAAGCCTGAATTTCCAGGAATTTCCCGATATGTTGTGAAAACAGCTTTACCAGCTCCGGATCGAACTGGCTGCCGGAATTGTCTTCTATATATTTGGCCGCTTCGGCTATGCTCCAAGCCGTCCGGTATACCCGGTTATTGGTCAGGGCGTCAAAAACATCGGCTATCGAAGTAATACGCGCATACTGATGGATGGCTTCGCCTTTAAGTCCGGCCGGATAGCCGGTGCCGTCCCAGCGCTCATGGTGCTGCAGCGAGATAATGGCCGCAGCCTGAAACAGCTCGCGCCGTGAAAAGTGCAGCATATGCGACCCAATTACGGTATGTTCCTTCATCGCATTAAACTCGGGTTCGTCAAGCCGGGAAGCCTTGTTCAGAATTACATCCGGGATGGCTACCTTGCCGATATCATGCACCGCGCTGGCTACCTGAATCAGCTTCACCTGCTCTTCGGCCAGGCCGGCCAGTTCGCCAAGCAATCTGGCATATTCGGAAACCCGCTTTACATGCCGGCCGGTCTCCATGGAACGCTGCTCTACTATATCGCCAAGTGTAAATATTAGTTCACGATGATTGTCTTCGATTTCCCTGTTCAGATAAATATTGTCAAAGGCTACCGCCACATTAATGCAGTAAATATTGATCAGTTCAATATCCAGGGAGGAAAGATCGGGGCAGTCCTCCAGAAAGATCAAATTCTGCGAACCGGTTTTGGTCTCGATATAACCAATGTAGTGGTTCATCGCATAACTGGAGGACTTCCGCTGCAATGCGGACTGTATCAAAGAAAGCTGTTCAGGGTGCAGCACTGTTTCCAGCCTCTGGTCTATGCCGTTTTCGAAACGGCCAGTACCGGCAAGAATAACAAAACCATCACCCTCGCGGGTAGCAGTAAAGCTGCCCATCCCAAGATACATGGCATCGCGGTCAACATTTATCAAACCGGTCAGCTGTTCAAGCACTCCCGAAGCAAACTTGCGCAGCGACTGCAGCTCAAAAATGCTCGCGGAGGATTCAATTATTTTATGCAGGCCAATACGGCTTTTTTCTATGGTTATTATGTCTTTATATGAACGGATGGCGGCAATCATTGCCGTATACAATTTCTGAGCGGTAAGTTCGGTTTTTTCTTTATAGTCATTAATGTCATATTCAAGTATAACCCTGCTTTCCGGAGCCTGCCCCGGCTGGCCGGTCCGCAGGATAATGCGTACCGTATTGTTGCCCAGATCATTACGGATATACTTAACCAGACGCAGTCCGGCGTCATCAGTCTCCATTACGACATCAAGCAGAATAACCGCAATGTCATGTTCACGTTCAAGATAGCCTACCGCATCGACTGAAGAATACGCGGACAAAAACTCCAGTCTGCGTCCGGCAAACTGAAAATTCGCCAGAACCAGTTTGGTTATATGATGAACTTCGGCTTCATCATCCACAATCAGAATTTTCCAGGCATCTGAAACAGGAGCAGCGGCCGTTCCGCTTTCTTCTGCGAAAATAAGGTTGTCATCACCAGGTATCATCAAACATCCTTGTGTTGCGGCATTGTCTGTTGGGGCAGAGTCATGATGAACCGTACACCTTCGCCTGGTTTACTCTCACACTTGATACTGCCACCAAGCTTGGATACGATGTTGTATACGATATACAAGCCCAGCCCAGTACCTCCCTGCTCACGCCGGGTAGTAAAAAAGGGCTGAAAAATTCTGGCCATATTATCGGGGCCTATACCAGAACCATCGTCTGAATATAGTAACAGTATATCGTCATTTTGTACATCAGCGCTCAATTCTATGGATCCGGCCTGTTTGTCCGGATAGGCATGAGCGAGTGTATTCATGAGCAGATTGGAAACAATTTGCGAGAGCATACCGGGATACCCGTACCAGCTGATGCTTTCCGGAATGTTCAGATTAATAGTATGTGGGGTATTCTTCAGCCGGGGGCGCAGACTGAACAGGATTTCACCGATATACGCATTCAAATTTACCAGACGCAGATCTTCATTGCTCTGGTCCGCAGTTATTTTTTTAAAGCTGGTAACAAAATTGCTGGCCCGCTGCAGATTCATCAACAGAATGTTGGCGGTCTCATCTGCTTCTTCGAAAAAATTATCCATAGCCGAGCGGGTTAGCTGACCGGCAGCAAGCTGGTCACGCACGTTGCGGATCAACTCCTGCATATGCGAAGCCGCAGTCACACCAACGCCAACCGGAGTATTTATTTCATGGGCCACACCGGAGGTCAAGCTTCCCAAAAAAGCCAGCTTTTCCGACTCCACCAGGCGACTGGTACGCTCGGCCACCATGCCTTCCAGCCCGGCCGAATATTCCTGGATAGTTTCAACCATCCGGTTCAGATTTCGGGCCAGTGAACCGATCTCATCCTGCCGCCGGATCTCCTTGCCCACGCGCACCGTAAAATCCTTGTGGCCGATACGGCTGATCGCATTGTTCAGATTGGCAATTGCGTCTATTATTACCAGCTTAACGTAAATGACCAAAATCAAAAGCCCGGCGAGTACAATAAAAACCGAACGCAGGCTAAAAGCCAGAAGCTCCCGGTTAATGTTCCTGATTACCGAATCATAGACAAAGCCCAGCTCCAGCATTCCGAGCAAAGTGTTGGCGTAGTTCAACTCGGCGTATATCACCTGATCTGAAGCATCAGCATATACTGTATTCGGCTGCACCGACACCGGCTCACCATCTTCCGCCCGGCTGAAACCGGAAAACAGGGTGCCATCGCTGTTCCAGATACGCGCATACGAGAGCCGTTCGTCGCGCATGGCAACCACCAGCATGGTCTCGGCCTGAGAATAGGCGAAATTCCAAACCGCCTCCTGCAGTAACGATACCAGCTGATCTTTGAGCAGCAGAGATTCCTGCTGTGCCTTGGTAAATTCATTCTGCTTTTCAACTATGGATATAAAAAAACCACCGGCAAAAGTGAGCAACGTTAGAATAAGCAGAGCGGCACCAAAAATCTGGATACTTAAGCTGGATCGTATTTTCATCCGCATTCCTTGTTAGCTTAGTATACTAGCATAAAACAGCCGCCACAAAAAGATATGTTTACAATAAAAAAAACCGCCCCGGAAAGGGACGGTCAGGTGTTGCCACCGGTCAGAATTGAACTGACGACACGTGGATTTTCAGTCCACTGCTCTACCAACTGAGCTACAGCGGCTTAACAAGGCACATTTATACCTAAAATCGCTTTTTTGGTCAATACCCAAGTCCGAAAATGTCAGTAATGGCCAAGAAAAATTCCGGCAGATTCCCAGCCCGACGCTTTCCGGTTATAATAAACGCATGCAATGCATACTACTGCAACCCCCTTTTACCCAACTCAACGCGCCATATCCGGCAATCTGGTATCTGGATCGTTTTCTGCGCGACCGGGGACACGACAGCCACCCCTACGACAGCTCAATTATGTGCCTGCGCAGTATTTTCAGTGCGGTCGGCCTGCGCGCAATATTCGCCCAAGCCCGGCTGGTCGCCGGCACCAAGCAAAAGCAGCAAAACACCGTTGTCCGGCAGCGCATCGCCGACTATTTCAGGCAGGAAGACGATTACTGCCATAGCATAGAGGCTATCTGCGCCTATCTTTCCGGAGAAGACCCAGGCTTTGCCTATCGCCTGGCGGTTGGAGCCGGCATTCCTTCCGGCATGCGCACCGAGGCCGTTTTGGGCGAGGCCGGTGGCATACAGATTGACGATGCCCCGGCCCTGGCCACCGCAGTGCTTAATGATCTTTCAGATTTTATCCGGGGCACGGTCGACTCCGGCTTCGAAACTGTCCGCTATGCCGAACGCATCCCGGCCTCGGCCAGCTCCTTCGAAACCATTTTAAATGCGGTTAACAACAGTTGGATACTGCAGAATTTCTACCGCCCGCTACTGGATGACATCTTCAGTCGGCATCCCCGGCACGACAGCGAGCCGGTACTGGTCTGCTTGAGCGTGCCCTTCCCGGGCTGCCTTGCCGCGGCGGTAATGGCAGCGCAATGTGCCAGGCAGCATTACGGACCGGCAGCAATCATCATTCTGGGTGGCGGCTATGTGTCCACCGAGCTCCGCACTACCGAAGACCAGCTGCTCTTCCGCAACTTCGATTATCTGGCCTATGACGGCGGCTATGGTGCGCTCCTGTCAATTATTGACCATGTACAAAGCAAAGCAGCCAAGGCTGCAGCATCCGCGGCAACCCGGGCAACTCCGACAACTCCGGCCGTCCCGACAGCATTATACGGCACCCGCTGGCTGGATTCCAGCGGCCTTCAGCCTAGCGTAGTACCCCTCCAGAATCCGGTGGCCGAACAAGACCCGGATTATGCACGGCAATTCCAACACTACCGCGAAAAAGAAAATCAGGCCATTGCCGAAATCCATCCCGATTACCGAGCTGCCGATTTCAGCCAATATCTGCGCATAGTAGATTCACCCAATCCCATGCACCGCCTGTGGAACAATACGCCCTGGCTTAAATACCGCATGGCCTATGGCTGCTACTGGCAGCGTTGCGCCTTCTGCGACACCCAGTTGCATTATATCAAACACTATCAGCTCACCGACCAGTCCAGACTGCTGCAGGCCATGGAAGACGCCGCCGGCGAACATAAATTATATGGCATCCATTTTGTCGATGAAGCCATGCCGCCGCGTCTGGTACGCAGCCTGGCAGCCATTAACCGCAGCCGCAAGCGGCCCTTCACCTTTTGGGGAAACATACGCTTTGACAAAAGCTGGACAGCCGAGCTCTGCGCCGAAGCGGCGGCTGGCGGCCTGGTAGCAGTTTCCGGCGGCATCGAAATAGCCAGCGGCAAGGGCCTGCAGATAATCGACAAAGGCTTTACCCTGAATCAGCTGTTGGTCTGCCTGGCCAATTTCAAACAGGCTGGCATACTGGTACATGCCTACCTGATCTATGGTTTTCCCGGGCAAAGCCACCAGGACATAGCCGACTCAGCCGAGATGGTCCGGGTGCTGCTGGCCGAAGGTCTCATCGACTCGGCCTTCTGGCACCGCTTCATACTAACCACCTATTCCCGTCTGCATGGCGACTACAAGGCCGGCAGTTGTAAAAATCTGCAGCCACTCTACCCGTCCGGCTCGTTTGCCGAGAACGATCTCGGCTTTCAGGGCGAGGCCGACTATGACCCCTGGACAGCCGTACTGGACAGCGCACTGGCCGCCTGGGCCGACGAAGGGCAGACCGAACTACCGCTGAGGCATTTTATGAAAGGCCAACAAAGTACGCGGCTACCGACCCCGCGCGTACAGGCCCTAAAACTCCTGCGCGAAGCCGGTGTTATATAAGCCAACAGGCACAAATAAAAAAAACACCCACACCGAAGTATGGATGTTTTTATGGGCGGTATTGGATTCGAACCAACGACCCCTTGCGTGTCGAGCAAGTGCTCTAGCCAACTGAGCTAACTGCCCAAAATTGCGGCTCCGTTATACGGTAAAGTACAACAAGGCGCAGTTTTTATACCAGAGGCCGGCAATAATGTCAAGCGAAGCTGGGTTTTACTTCGACAGGACGTGCTGAATGCGTTCCAGCACCTTTTTGCGATCCAGTGGTTTAACAATATAATTTTTAGCCCCGGACAAGAGCGCCTGCTTTACCAGATCCTGTTTACCCAATGCGCTTATCATGATCACCCGCGCGTTTTTGTCAAAATCGATAATTTTCTGCAAAGCGGTCAGCCCGTCCATATTCGGCATGGTAATGTCCATAGTGACCAGATCAACATTCGGAAACAGTTCTTTATAGCGCTCCAGGCCGATAAGCCCGTCAGCAGCCTGCCCAACCACATCATAGCCTTCGGAGGTTAGTATCTGGGTAATCTGTTTTGCCACAAACATCGAGTCGTCTACAACCAAAACCCGGAAAGGCGTTCCATCAGGTTTCTGCCCTTCAGGCTTGCGTTCATTTATAGAAGGAAAATCTTCTTTTGTCTTCATTCCATCCTCCGTTATGCCCGCTCGCGAATGGCTACATTTATTTCGACTTTGCCGTGGGCTGTTTCCATCGGCACAATCAATGCTTCCACATCCTGATTGCTTACTTCCATGTTATCACCGGTAAAAATAGCAGGCGGAGTAAGATCAAACTGAAAACCAAGTTCATGCAGCTTGGTAACGGCCTGGGCAGTTATCATGTTGGCCAACTCGGTGATGGTCGCTTTAACCAGATCATCCATGACAGTCAGGTCCTCGCCATTCATGGCCGAGGCAATCGAAAGGGCCGAAACCTTGTCCATATCGAATAAGACGCGTCCTTCCACACCACCGGCCAGACCTACAATGGCAGCTACCCCCATAACCGGCATGGAAGTCGACTTAAGGTACAGCTCACCGCGCCGGACATCGCCGCCAAGCACTTCCTTCATTACATTGAAAGCTGCCTCTACAAAGGGATTAATATATTCTACTCTCATCATCAGCTCCTGTTAATTCTGAAGTTACTAGTGCCGGTCTGCTCAGGCACCTTTTGTATACATCGAAATGCCCTCAATCGCAATAGCCTGCCATCCGGCCATAGGCATGCGCTCATTCACCCCAAGCAATAGCACACCTTTGGCCTTGGTCTTTTCATTAAAATCCGAAAGTAGACGCTTTTGATCCACCGCGGACAGGAAGGACACCGTATCACGGCACAACACCAGATCCACCGGCGGAATAGGATTGGTATTCAGCACATCATGGAACTCAAAGAAAATCGAATCGCGTATATTTTGCAGGAAAGCCCAGCCATTACGCCCTTTAATCATGAATTCTTTGTACATGTCCGGCACATTTTCCATCATGAACACCATGTTCGGAGCCATGGAAATAGCCAGCAAGTCAGAATCATTGGCCCAAATCTTAATCCTGGCCTCAGGATAGCGCAATTTCAGCAAGCAGGCCAGAGAATACGACTCATAGCCCTTACCGCAACCGGGATTCCATACGTTAATATTTTTCGAGCTGATATCAGGCAGCATCTGCATAAGTTGCCTGATGTAATCCTCAGACCATAAATCTCCGGTATGTGGAGAAAAAAAAGTCTCGAGGAACTGATCCGCCTCGCTGTGCTCTTTAAGCTGCAGATCCATCGCCTTGCGCACCGACTTCCATTCCTCATAGCGTCCGGAGAACCACTCTTCATTTACCGGGGTAACCGCAAAGCGCTTGAAGGCAAACAGGGTTTCTTTAATGAAATCAGAGGTAACATCCGTACTGGCCTGCTGCTCGTCGCGGAAGGTTTGAGCAGCCTCAAAGGGCCGCAGGGCGGTTTCGGGAGGCAAATCCAGCGGCTTGGCCATAGCAGCAGCTACGCTGGCCGGCTCTTCGGCTTTTTTGGGAGCAAACAGCTTTTCGACATTCAGGATGATATACAGTTTACTGGCATTCTCTATGATGCCCTTGATGTACTTTACATTAATGTCGCCGAAAATCGGATGCGGCGGCTGAATGGAGCTGCTGGAAATACCGACCACCTTGTCAATATTGTCCACAATTACACCAAACACATGATCATCAACATTAAGAATCAGCAGGCTCTCCAGCGCATCCTCGCCTTTGCGTTCCGAAGGCAGGTGAAACATGGTACGCAGGTCGATAATGGAAATAATGTCGCCGCGCAGATTATACACACCGCGTACAAAGGGGGCGGCATTAGGTACATAGGTGAATTTTCCGGCCCGCGCGATTTCCTTGACATTCATGATGTCGATTCCATACTCTTTGCCGGCAAGGGAGAAGGTGACCATCTTGTAATCTATTTTGTCGCCCCGTTCCCGCTTTTCTTCCTGCTGGCCGCTTTCGGCCTTGGAATCTGCTGACGTTCCGGTATTCTGCGTACTCATATCAATTGTGCTCCCATCCAGTTAACCATAGTACTTTCACGGGCTAAAAGCCCGCGTCCGTTATCCGGAATCAACGAATCGTCATCTCCAGACGCTGCCGCTCCTCAAGCTCCTTCTTCTGTCCCAGCTCCAGCAGCTGACTGACATCGATAATGAGGCAAACCGAGCCATCACCGAGAATGGACGCGCCGGCAATTCCGGGCGAATTGGTAAACTGGTCATGCAATGGCTTGATAACCACATCCTCTTCACCGATCAGCGAATCGACCATCAGGCCAACCCGTTTCTCGTTGGTTCCTACAATGACCACAAAGCAATAATCGCTCTGCTCGTTGGTCTGAATCCGGAAAAGGCGGTTCAGGCGCAGCAGTGATACAACATCACTGCGCACATTAAACACCTCATAGTTATCGATCATCTTAATATCGCTCGGCTTGATGCGATGGCTCTCAATGACCGAGGTTATCGGAATGGAATATATTTCGCGGCCAACCCGCACCAGCAGACCCTGAATGATAGCCAGGGTTAGCGGCAGCTTAATGGTAAACCGGGTGCCCTTGCCATGTTGGCTGGAAACCGTAACCGTACCGTTCAGCTTCTCGATCTGGCGCTTTACCACATCCAGACCAACTCCGCGGCCGGAAATATTGGTAATACTGGCCGCAGTCGAAAAACCGGGTTCAAAGATCAGATTGAATGATTCCAGCTCGGTAAGCGCCTTGTTTGGGTGAATCAGACCGCGTTCGACCGCTTTTCGACGCACCGAGTCCACATCAATACCCTTACCGTCGTCGGAGATATCGATAAGGATCATGTTACCTTCATTGGAAGCCCGCAGAACTACGGTTCCCTCTTCCGGTTTGCCGGCGGCCTTGCGTTCATCGGCCTTCTCGATACCATGATCGAGCGCATTACGCACCGCATGCATCAGCGGATCGAGCAGGTCTTCGATTACCGACTTGTCCAGCTCGGTATCTTCGCCTTCGATAACCAGATTTACTTTCTTGTTCAGGTTCTTGGAAAGATCACGTACCAAACGCGGGAAACGGCCGAAAATCTGGCTGATGGGCACCATACGGATGCGCATCACCCCTTCCTGCAGTTCGCTGGTAATACGGCCCAGATTCTGGGCGGTGGAACGGAACTTGGCAACATTGGTCTTGATGTCGGTTTCAAGCCCGTCGAACACCGTATACAGGCCGCCATACTTCTCAAAAACTTCTTTTTTAACGTCTTTGATGGTACGGCCTTCTTCTATAGACTTCAGATACTCGGGCAAACTGTCAAAAAGATCCTTCAGCTCATCACGGAAACGATTCTGGGAAGTCTGGAAGGTACTCTGCAGTTCGGTAAACTGGCTGCTGATCTGGTTAAACGTAGCCTTGTTGATAACAGTTTCGGACACCAGATTAAGCAAATTGTCGATGCGTCGAGAATCAACACGCAGGATAGAGCCGGAATTCTGCGACTGCCGGCGCTGGTCAACATGTTTGTCTTCGGAAGCCAACGCTGCCTCTGCCGCCATGGCTTCTTCGGCATTGGAATCCTTGATCTGTTCAAGCGGCGGCTGTACCGGAGCCGGCGGCTGAACTGAAGGCCGTGCAAACGTCTCCGGGGCCGGAGCCGCTATGGCCTGCGGAACCTCAGCCCGAGCAGGGGCCGCCTCGACCCTGGCCGCCGGAGCAGCATGCGTCTGCCCATCCAGCCCCACCTGGGTAATTGTCAATTTTTTTACCACATCGGGAATCATGGCTATCCGCTCAAGCTCATCCACGGTCTTCTGGGTGGCCAGATAATAGTCGACCTTTGGATGGAACATGTCTTCATACAGCTTTTCGAAATCGGGGACAGTCTTCAAAACACTGCCGACATCGCGGATAGCGGCGAAGGCGTGAATGGCACTTACCGTGTTCATCACGTTTTCTTCGTCAAATTCGAGCGATAGTATATATACCGTCCGGTCTGCCCCGGCGGCTTCTTTCATTTCAAGAATCTCATACTCGGTCAGCCCGGCAGCACCGGCGGAAACCGCAGCGGCAGCAGCTTTCTTGGGTGCGGCTGACGTTGCCGGCGCTTTGGCCGCCGGTTTGGCAGCGGCTTTAGGCGCATTCTTTCCCGGAATAAAAGCGGCCAGGACGGCTTTCTGGCTGCTTATATCTTTGGTATAAGGCTTACCGTCAGAGCGCGAGTCAAGCATAGCTTTAATAATGTCTATTCCGGCCAGCAGGGAGTCGATGACATCAGCATCGACCTTGACCAGGTCTGACCGGATAGCATCAAGCAGGTCCTCCACCACATGGGTAAAGGCCGTAAGCTCATGCATCTCTACTGTACCAGCCCCACCCTTAAGGGTATGAGCAGCTCTGAATATCTCGTCAACTGCGTCTCGGTTTGCAGGATCATTCTCCAGAACCAGAATATTCTGTTCCAAAGCGTCGACTTGGCTTCTTGCCTCGGCAAAAAAGTCTTTGAGAAGTTCCTGATTGTTGGGGTCTAGGTAATCGCTCATTGTACTTCCTAGTCTTATACGGAATGAATGATTAGTCAAGGCTTTCAAACAAAGCTTTCCTAATAAAATAACCGAATCAACCGATGAATAAAAGAGTGTTCTGTGATAAATTCCAGTGGGGGAATCATGATAATCAAAAGCCAAGCTAAAGCTATACTTACGCTCGCCGTTTTCTGCATTATGGCAGTATCAGTCCATGCCGCCGACATTCTGATCCCGGAGCTGAGCATCAGCACCCATGGCAGCTTTAATGACGCCGACCGCTTTGTGCTGTCCTCCCGGTCCTCCTTCGACTTGCTTATCCAGGGCGGGGCAAAATTCTCGGCCTTTCTGAAGCTGGGTTTCCGTACAACCGACCTGGAATCTCACCTGAATGCCATCGGCACCGGCGTTAGCTTATCCAACACACCGGACAACAGCGAACTTGCAGCAGCCATCAGGCAGCTTGAACATATGCAAGGGCTGGAATTCCGCAGTACAGCAGTTACCATCGACAAACTGTTCAGCACTCCCCTCGAACTGAGCGTTTTTATTGGTCACCATGATGTTTTTGCGTCAGGAGACGATTTTGTCAATCTTTTCGGTTCAAAACCCTTTGCCACCCGCATTAAAGGCTTCATGTATTACCCGGAAGGCATCGGCCCCAATCAAAACATCTGGTACGACGGGCTGCACGAGGCCTACGGTACCGGTTTCCGCCTTTCATGGAAGGGTCTGCCAGTAACTCCCTATGTATATGCCTATCAGGATTCCTGGCTAGGGGTCGGCCACTATTCTTTCGACGCCCGTATGCTGTTCAATCAGGACCTGCTGAAACTGGAAGCTTTTGCCGGCGCAAGTATCCCGGTGGGAACTATGGGGGCCTACCGCGGCGGCATATTATTCTATGTAGATACCGGCACAATCGGCAGCTTTTATGCCCAGATCGGCGTACCTTACTGGCAACCCGATAGCGAGTTCGCGCTCAGCAATATGTATTTTCTGTTCGAGCCACGACTGCAGTTCGGCATCGCCAACCTCACGCTCTCGCTGTTCTTTCATCCGGCCTACTATCTGCAGCAGCTTACCGAAAAAGACGGTGCTCTGGATTTACGCGTAAACGTCCTGTTCGGCGACATAAATAAAGTAAGCCGCCAGGGCGGTCTCGACTCCAAACTGTCGTACGATCCGAATGCAAGCGAACAGAATATTCAGCTGGAACTGGCTCCATACTTCCAGATGGTTAGTGGCGGCGTGCGCTGGGATCTCCGGCTTACCTCCAGAATATTACCCCTCCCTGCCCAGTGGTATCACATTTTTGCGCCTACCATCGGCATCACCACATCATTCTAGACAAGGAGGCGGCATGCGCATCATCACCAGCCTGCTACTATTATTATTGTTGACCAGCACCCCGCTGTTGGCCGGAGACATAGAAACCACCGCACATTTCGGCAACATCGGCTTCCTGTGGAGCGCCGTTGACCCGATCGCCGCCGGCACCACCTTTCCAGCTACCAACTGGAATTATGGTGCTACAGTAAGCTATACCGACCAGCTGGCGGAGAACTTCACCTTCAAGGCACAATACAGCACCGATACCATTCTGCGCCACCTGGTTAAAGGCTATCTTTCCTTCCAGACCGGCATTCTTACCATTACCGGCGGACCGATACTCGGCGTATTCAACTCGGAGGCCATGCCGATAAAAGGCGGCATTGCAGTGGGCATAAGCCTGAAGCTGCCGGGCATTTTTATAGTCGAGTTCAGCAGCGAGGCCTCGATGGGAGCCGGCCTGTATACCGCCGGCGACTACATTCAGGAAGCCGGCCGCATTACCGCCGGGTTTTACGTCCCCAATGCTATCTGCACAGCATCAATATATACTCGTAAATATTACAATGCACTTACAGCCACAACCCGCATCATCGACAGCTCAGTGCTGTATAACTTCAATGTTGACGTTTTTAAGAAAGGCGTACCCTACCGCCTGATTGTGGACCTCGGCTACGAAGACATTGCACGCAGCTATGCCGACACTTCTGTTGACCAGCTGGCCAGCATTATCCTTGGCGCAAAAGTACATACCAATATAAACCAGACAGTCAGCCTACATATCGGTGGCCGCTTTAGCGTCTTCTCCTTCGGCATGCAGCAGCTGGAACTGCGCGGGCCGGCTCCGGCCTCCCTCTTGTTCCAAAGTTCAGCCGGCGTAGCCATACATCTGTAAACAGCTTATTTACGGGCTGCGGCCTCGTTCTGCTTGCGGCGTTCTTCGGCCATCTTGCGGATAGATTCCTGAAACGCCGGATAGCGGCCGATTACCTTGTCGAAGGTAGCCTTGTCCAGCACATACAAGTCGCAATACTCTACAGCCTTAATGGTTGCGGTACGGGCTGTGCTCAACAGCAGAGCCATCTCACCGAAGAACGCACCAGAAGTCAGCGTAGCATACTTTGCCGTCTCATCCGGCGACATGACATCCACCGAACCGCGGCTGATAAAGAACACCTCGTCGCCATATTCACCGGCACGCACCACATAGTCTCCGGGAGTAAAAACCGCTGGCTTAAGATTAATGATAATGTCGCGGATTAAGGGCGGTTCAGCTGAATTAAACAGTGGTACCTTTTCGATAATCTCCTTGTTCAGGCATAGTGCGACCGACTCCTTCAGGGCATTTGGCAGATCATCGAGAATTGCCATTTCGTTATAGCCCCGACGGGTCTCCCACAAATAGGCATAATAGTTATCAATTTTCCGCTTGATTTCTGCCGGGATAGCCCGGTATTTAAAAAAGGCGTTTATTTTTTCCAGTTTTTCCTTGTATTGGGTTTTTGCCACATCAATATTGGCAATCAGTCCGGCAATATTACCAATAACCAGACCATACATGGCTGCACCGAAGATCTCCACCATAATCACAAACAGAATCTGGGTAGTACCCTTTGGAGTTATATCACCATAGCCGATAGTTGTTATCGTCGTTACCGTCCAATACATCGCCAGTACATAACGGTCCACCGGAGCAAGCTGATCCGGATTGCCGGATACAATGATCCAGGCACAGGAGATCAGATGAGCAGCAATAATAATCCAGAATACCAACAACATAAGCCGCAAAATAGCCGGATTTATCCGCTCTTCTACAAGGGTTTTCACCAGCCGGTTGGCTTTTACCAGCTTAAGCAGGTGCACCAGACCGATGAGCGAAAAAGCCGATGAACCTGATTCAAACAGCAGCGACACCATCAAAAACCAGGGCAGCGCCGAAATCAGATCAAGCACAAAACCATGCCGCAGATAGCGGCTGGCAATTTCCTTACGGTCAGTCACCACCTGCCCGATCCGGACATAGCTGGTAAAAAACTCCAGAACAAGATCAATTGCAAACAGCATGGATAAAAACAGACCGCTCAGCACAGCCATTGCCGGTGACAGTATCGGATACACCAGCGACAGCGGCAAAACAAGGACAGCGCCAATGCTTACCAGACTAATAAGGATATTCCAGAAAAAACGAAATTTTGAATCGGCTGCTATCATGACACCTTCACCAGTATTGCAGGATAATATTGCGTTCTCAATCCGGACCGCAGTACTATTGTAATGGACTGACAGTAAAATGCAATGCGGAGACAAAAAAAGCCTGCCCGTGGCAAACGGACAAGCCTTTGTAACGATCATGTTGAGATGCACAGGATTCGAACCTGTGACCCACGCCTTAAAAGGGCGTTGCTCTACCTACTGAGCTAGCATCCCGATCAATCAGCCCTTTCTGCATCTGTATGCTGGAAGTGCTGACAGTCAAAGACAATACCCAAAAGCAGGCCGGCGTGTCAACGGCTAGCGGCATTTTGAATAAAAAAAACTGCACCGGCTACATGGCGGTGCAGTTTTTCGGATACCAAAACCCGATCAGGCACGGTTAATGCTGATTACCCGTTCCTTGGCTTCCGGACTCTTAGGCATTGTTATGGTCAAAAGTCCATCTTTAAAAGTGGCATTGATGTTATCCACATCCGCATTGCGCGGCAGGGTAAACGAGCGGCGGAAGCTGAAGCTGCGGCGTTCACGCACCAGCCAGCGGACCTCAGCGGATTTGGCTTCCTTGTTATCGTTAAGACTGGCAATGGTCAGCACACGATCCTGAACCTTGATGTCTACATCTTTGTCGGAGAGACCGGGCAGCTCTGCCTCCAGAAAATATTCATCCTTGGTCTCGCGTATATCCACCAGGGGTGAAACGCCGCGCAGACTGTTGCTGTTTACAAAAAAATTATCAACCAGCTTGTCCCAGTCATCAAATACCGAAAGTACAGTCTCGGGGTTGTAGGTCATTACAGTGTTCATGCTAAGCTCCTTATGTTTACGGCTTGCTCTGCCGTCTTGCCACAATATGGCAGTGTGAACCCTGGGCCAACAGCCTGTATCCACATCCACTCACTATATTGCTATAAGCATGCCAACTATGAAAATATGCAATATTTTTTAGAAATATTTTTAATTGCAATTAATATAATAAATTATGCGGTTATCATAATGACAGTGATACAAAAACACTTTTCAATTCAAAGAATTTCAACCCCAAAGCAAGCACCATAGTGACCAACTGAATATTCAGCGTGTAATTATGAAACACCTTGATGAGTAATAATGAAACAAATTGATCAAATTGAAACACCAAGCCGGCTTTAGCTGGATACCGGCGTAAAAGGGGAACAGTTCTGGCGCTAAAAGCTAAGGCAGAATATCAAATTCGGTAAAATATAAATCTTCCACCACACCCAACACCAAGTACTGATTGAGTGTATCGCGAAGGGCGGCCTTAAGGACCATTTCATTAGTCTGTTTCAGCTCTGCCAGGCTCTGGCCGGCAAAAAAAGCAATGGCCGCCGAGCGTAACTGGTCACGCTTGTCCGAAAGCTCATCCCGCCAGGCACTATCGGCAGCATCATAAGGGAAAACAATATTGACCAGAATTAAAGCATCGCTATCGGCCGCTTTTGTACGGATACGGCCTATTCCATTATACACAGTCTGCGTAGCCGCCAGGTCGGGTATGAGCTGCCGAGCCAGCTTCTGGGTACGCGTCCCGGAAAGCACGGCATACACCGTACCGGTTATTATAACAAGCACCACCAGTGCCAATACAAGCAGGAAAAACAGCTGAAATTTGCGCATCACCGCTCCCGTCACTTGAAATCTCCAAAAAGATACTGGATACTATACTGCAAATGCTTCAGATTTGTCGAATACGTAATTTCGGATTGCTTATTTGACAAACACTACAATAGGAAATCCCGTGCTGCCTGATCCGGACGGGAATACTGCTGCAAGCAACAAGCCCGTTCGAGCGGGCAAACCAGGTTCGGAGGTTGTATGTTTTTTCTCTGTGTTGACGACTCTGCAACATTACGCAAGATTCTAACCATGACACTTAAAGGGGCCGGTCATCAGTGTGCCGAAGCGGAAAATGGCCAGCTTGCCCTGCAGTACCTGGAAGCCAACAAGGTGGATTGCATCATACTGGATGTTAACATGCCCGTAATGGGCGGTGTGGATTTCCTGCGTGAGCGCGCAAGCCGGCCGGATATAAAAAAGATTCCGGTAATCGTGCTAACCACCGAATCCGACCAGGGCCTAATCGGCACGGTGCAGGAGCTCGGCGCAAACGGCTTCTTGGCCAAACCCTTCCAGAAAGCCGACTTGCTGGACGCGATTGCCCAGGTAACCTGAAAACTGTGCAGCCCGCGGCAACTGCTCGGTTCCGCGGGTACTGTGCCTGCGGAACCGCCGAATAAAAGCTTGATCGCGGCGCAGCGACAATCAGACCAGCGGCAGCAGCAGGCTGAACTGAACCAGCGGCTGGGGCTGTGCTTTGGTATAGTCCACCACGGTTTTATTCTCCAGCCAGCCGCCCATGCGCCGTGCCAGGCTGCGGGCTACAAACAAGCCGGTGCCGTGCGGCCACTCTTCTGCCGGATGGGTGGTCGGGAAGGCTTCCAGCGTGTAAAAAAGGTCAAAAAGCAGCTCGCTGTAATCATAAGGTACGCCGCTGATCTGATTACCCTGCTTGTCTTTTGCCTGCAGCAGCCGTGGATAGTTACGGAAGGTGAACACCACACAGCGCTGTGTGGCAGAGCTGCCTTCCGGTCGGCCTTTCAGCACCTGCTGCGGATCAGCAGTAACAATATCCAGATAGACCGGCGTCTCGGCCGGCGAGTATTTGAGCGCATTTATCAACAGTTCGTCCAGAATCTGGTACACCAGCCGGCGGTCCGATACCACCTTGCCATAGACTCCGGCATCACTGTGATACAGATTGAACTTGCGGTGGTCGGCCTCGGCCAGAGGTTTAAGGCGCTGCTCGCAATAGGAAACCATATCAAGAATGAACTGCCGGCCCGGCAGGGGATCCTCCACCATTTTCATGGTAGGCAGCTGGCTGATAAAGGTCAGATAATCAAAGGTCTTCCGCTGGGTACCTACAGAATCGATAATCAGGTTCAGGAATTCGGCATCCAGTTCTACCGATCCGTCATCCTTGCGCGGCAGTTCTTTAAGCAGATCAAGCCACATATAGCCACCGCTGGCATTTACCGACCGGGTAAACAGCTTTATCATCTGCTCGGTTTGGGTAATATCCTTTAGGGCATACAATAAGCGCCAGTTAACCAGTTTTTCATTTTCCAGCTCTATCAGGCTTTTTTCGCGCTCTATGCGGTCAAGCTCGTGCTGCAGTGAAAGTTCGGAAAAAATGGTTTCCAGCCGGTGCAGCATGTCTTCCGG
>Ga0180008_1000840_pt1 | contig 21958 bp, 15 predicted proteins | sample MM_PW_MetaG_FD_121121 | JGI IMG/M metagenome (GOLD analysis project Ga0180008, IMG submission 121121) | Groundwater microbial communities from the Aspo Hard Rock Laboratory (HRL) deep subsurface site, Sweden - MM_PW_MetaG | ecosystem: Environmental > Aquatic > Deep subsurface > Groundwater...
GGACGCGCCGGCCGCGCCGCTTTCCCCGTCGGGGCCGTTCCCGCCCGCGGGCGGGACTATCCCGTCGGCGAGCGCTCCGGCGATAGGCGCTACGGCCGAGCGGGGCGGCGGGCCCAAGGCCGTGGACGCCTCGTCGTTCTGGCTCCTTAAGGGAGTCGACGAGGACCTGGCGGTAGAGGCGCTGATGGCGCGGATGCGCCCCGAGGAGCGCCTCGGGCAGCTGTTCATGCTTTCCTACGGAGGCGACGCGCCGACGCCGCTCCTATACTCGTGGATACGCAAGCGCGGCCTCGGCGGGGTCAAGATCTTCGGATGGAACACCGACGATACGTCGAGGCTCGCCTCGGCTATCGCGGCTATCCAGAAGGCGGCGGAATCGGGCTCCCTCGACGTGCCGCCCTTCGTCGCCACCGACCAGGAAGGCGGCTGGATACGCCACGTCAGGGGCGCGACCAGCGTGACGCCCGGCAACATGGCCATAGGCGCCTCGGCGTGGCCGAGCGACTCCTACCGCAGCGCGTACTATATAGGCGCGGAGCTAGCGGCGCTCGGGATCACTATGAACTTCGCCCCCTCCGTCGACCTTGCGACGCGCCCGGAATCGACTATCATCGGCCCGCGGGCCTTCTCCTACGACCCGACCGAGACGGGCGTGCTGGCGGCGGCCTGGGCCAGGGGTATGGCCGACGCCGGCGTCTTCGCGACCGCGAAGCACTATCCCGGCCACGGCGACACCGACCTGGACTCGCACGGCGTCCTGCCGGTCATAGACATAGACGAGGAGACGCTCTGGAACCGCGAGCTCGTGCCGTACCGCATGCTCGCCGCCGAGGGCGTGCCGGGCATCATGACCGGGCACCTCGCCTTCCCGAGGATCGTGGGATCCATGGATCCCGCGTCCCTATCCAGGCACGTCGTGCAGGACCTGCTACGCGACCGCATGGGCTACGACGGCCTCGTCATAACCGACGACCTCATGATGACGGGCGCCGCGAGCTCGGGCGGCCTATCGGAGACGTGCGAGCGGGCTATCCGGGCGGGCAACGACGTGCTGATGTTCAGCCGAACCCTCGGGCTTGACGACGCGGCATGGACCAGGCTCGCGGCCCTATACGGCTCGGATCCGTCGTTCAAGGCCAGGGTCGACGAGTCGGCTCGCCGCGTGCTGCGCGCCAAGCTGCGCTGGCTCCTGCCGCTCGGCCGCGGCGGCGTCGACCCGGACGCCGATCCCGGCGCGGCCATGCGCAGCGCCGAGTCGAGGGCCTTCTTCAGGGAGCAGGCGGCGCGGAGCGCCACCGTCTTCGGGACCGCCGGGCTTCCGGTGCCGGAGGGCGGCAGGCTGCTCGTCGCCGGCCCCTTCGGAGACTTCCTCGCGGAGGCCAAGGCGCGGCTGCCAGGCTCCGAGCCGTTCCGCTTCACCTACCAGCCGGAGGGTAGCGAGCTCGCCGCGGAGCTCGCGGCCTTCCGATCGCGGCTGGCCGGCGCGGATTCCGTAGTCGTCTGCGTCGCCGACGCCGCGGGCGCGGCCTTCGCGAAGGCGGCCCGCAAGGCGGGCAAGCGTCTCTACGTGGTCTCCGCGCTCAACCCTTCGTACTCGCTCGAGTTCGAGGACTACGCCACCGTCGTGGCCGTCTACTCCTACGCGAGGGAGTCGTTCAAGGCGGCCTTCGCCGTGCTGGCGGGCGACGTGGAGGCGGTCGGCCGCCTCCCTATCCGGGCGGGCTCCTGATATCGGGTTCATGGCGGCGCGCGGCGCGCGGGGACGAGGCCGCGCTGCGCGCGCTGGCGGAGCCGCGCGAAGCCTTCGCGACTGGTTTCTCCTACCGCTCCGTGGGATCCGACGGCTCCATAGCGGCCTTCCCGCGCGGTACCGGCGGCATCTACCTGTTCGGCGACCGGGCCCCGGGATCGGGACCGTCGATCGCGGTTCTCCTATCGCCGAGCGGATCGGCCTTCCCCCTGCTCTCGGGCCCCTACGATTCCGGCGGTCCGGAGGCGGCCCTGGCCTTGGCCGGCCTCAAGGGTTCCCGTACGGCCAGGGCCTACCGGCCATCCGCCTGCGTCGGGGCCGCCGACCACGTCCGGGCCCTAGAGCGGGCGATAGACTGGAAGCCGGCCCTGGACGTCGAGTACGACGCGATGAGCCTCGTCCCGGCCGCGGCTCCCGGCGCGGCTCCCGGGGCGTTCCGGGGCCCGGCCGAATACCGGCGCGCCGGGGCCGACGACCTGGACGGGCTCTACCCCTTGGCGGCAGAGTACGAGCGGTCGGAGGTCATGACGGCCATGCACGCCTTCGACCCTCGGGCCTGCAAGGCAGCCCAGGCGAGGAGCCTGCGCGACCACGTCGTCTACGTCGCCGTCGCCCGCGGCAGGATAGTCGCCCGCGCCCAGACGAACGCGCGGGGCTGGGCCTACGACCAGATCGGCGGCGTCTTCGTCGACCCGGCGTATAGGGGGCTCGGGATCGGGCGGGGCGTCGTCGAGGCCCTCGTAGCCGATATAGCGGCGCGGGGCCGGGGAGCGTCGCTCTTCGTGAAGAAATCAAACGCCGCGGCAAGATCCCTATACCTCGGCTTGGGCTTCGCGACGATACGGGATTACCGCGTGTCGTATTTCGCGTAGCCGCCGCTCGCCGCCGCGTTACCTCGGCTCCGCTATCCAGAACTCGCCCGAGAGGCAGTATTCGGGAGCGGTGGCGACGAAAACGGGCCCTCCCTCGGGCCATTGCGCGACCAGCCTATCGCCGCCGACGATGACCGAGGCCTCCCTATCGGCGTAATCGGCCTCTACCGCGGCGGCCAAGGCGGCCGCGGCGGCTACGAGAGGGTCCCGGGTTCCGCGGCGGACGCGCAGCTCCTGCCGCGACACGGCGAGCGCGTCGACGCGCGAGGCGGTACGGCGAACCGATTTCCTGGCCGGCGGGCTATCGAACAGCACGACCTCCAGCGTCTCCGCGCCCAGGCGGACGGGCATGGCGACGCAGAGCCCGGCCGGCGCCGAGAACCCGCGCCCAAGGGCGCCGGCGGCCTCGCCGAGCGAGGAGCCGTCCTCGCGCGACGGAAACCCGACCGACAGCCCAAGTATCCTGGAATCGATGACCATGACCTCGGCCTCACCGGAGGGAATGCGGAGGGAGACGGAATCGGGGCCCGCCCTCCCGGCGTCGAACAGCAGCCTCGACGCGCAGAGCAGCGCGGCGGGCGGCGGGTCGCGGGGCTCGCCGGCCGAGTCCCAGGTACGCGCCTCGGGGCGCCCGTCCCTCCTGCCCAGCACGATGACGCCTACGGCCGAGGCTCCCCGAGACCGGCTGCAGATATCGACGGCTATAGGACCCCACGGCAGCTCGTCGCCGGGCGCCTCCGAGGAGCGATCGAATACGATCCAGGGGCAATCGGCGACGCGAAGCTTCAGGAAGGGCAGGTTCATCCGGACACAGTAGCTCGACGCGGACCGGCGCTTCAAGTACCGGTCAGCCTCCGGCCGCCAGCCTGGAACGTAGACAACGACTCGGTTATTCATATACTTTAGCTAATCCTCGGGCCCTACCTTCGGAGCGACATGAAAGACTTGACCCAAGGCGGCGAGACCCGCACCATCATATTCTTCGCCCTCCCCATGCTCATAGGCAACGTCTTCCAGCAGTTCTATAACCTGGTGGACAGCGTCGTCGTCGGCAACTTCGTCGGCACGACCGCGCTCGCCGCCGTCGGGACGGCCTTCCCCATCATATTCCTGATGATATCGCTGGTCATGGGACTAACGATGGGCACGATGGTGCTCGTCGCCCAGTACTTCGGGGCCAAGGACGAGGAGAAGGTCCGCGCGTCCGTCGACACCGGCTACATCACGCTCTTCTGGTCGGGGCTCGCCATGTCGATCATCGGGGTCCTATCCACCGACGCGATCCTCACCCTGCTCAAGGTCCCGGCGGACGTTTTCCCCGAGGCCTCGGCCTACCTGCGCATCATCTTCTCCGGGCTCCTGGCGATGTTCGGCTATAACGGGATATCGGCCGTGCTACGCGGCCTCGGCGACTCCAAGACGCCGCTGTACCTCCTAATGGCCGCGAGCCTGCTCAACGTGGCGCTCGACCTCCTATTCGTCGTCGCTTTCGGCTGGGGAGTCTCCGGGGTCGCGTGGGCCACCGTCATCTCGCAGGGCGCCTCGTTCGCGGGGGGGCTAGCCTACGTCGACAAGAAGAACAGGCTCGTCCGCCTGGAGCCGAAGGCGCTGCGCTTCGACAAGGACATCTTCAAGCACAGCCTCCGGATAGGGCTGCCTACCGGCGTACAGCAGACGATGGTGTCGCTAGGCATGATGGCGCTGTCCCGTATCGTCAACGGCCACGGCACCGCCACGATAGCGGCGTTCTCCGCGGCGTCCAGGCTCGACAGCTTCGCGTCGATGCCGGCAATGAACCTGAGCCAGGCGGTCTCCACCTTCACGGGGCAGAATATGGGCGCCGGCAAGACCGAGCGGGTCAAGCGCGGCCACCTATCGGCGATCGTAGTAGGCGGCGCCATATCGCTGGCCGTAGGCGCCGTCGTCGTGTTCTTCGGGGAGCAGCTCATGGGATTGTTCACGCGCGACGCCGAGGTGATGGCGATAGGCGCCAGGTACCTCGCGATAGTCGGCGCGACCTACCTCCTCTTCTCGACGATGTTCATTAACAACGGCGTCATGCGCGGCGCGGGCGACGCCTTCATCCCCATGATCAATACGATACTGGCGCTCTGGGTGGTACGCATCCCCTGCGCCATCCTCTTCTCGGGGCCGCTCGGGCTCGGCTCGGACGGAATCTGGTGGAGCGTCCCGGCGGGATGGCTGATGGGGGCGACCTTCTCCACCTGGTACTACCTCGGAGGGCGCTGGAAGCGCAAGGCGATCGCCGCTCCGGGCCCGGGCGCCGCGAGGAGCTAACGACAGTACCGGGGCGCCGATAGCCGAGAAGCGCTCGCGCGGCTATAATCGAGCCATGACTAAGCCCCGCGCGGCATCGTTACGCAGGCCCAAGAGCAGGATAGAGCGCTATAGATCCCGCTTCCTGGCGTTCAACGTGCTCAATTCGCTATCGTTCATGCTCCTGTCGGGCAATATACCGACCCTGTTCGCCCTCGAGATGGGCGCGACGGGCACCTACATCGGCATCCTCGGCTCGCTTAATTTCATCACGTACTTCTTCATGCCCCTAGGAAGGCGGGCCATCCGGGGCAGGCCTATCATCAAGGTATTCGGCTGGTCGTGGATGTTCCGCTACTGGGGCATGGCTCCCGTCATAGCCGCGCCCCTCCTGGCCCGCGCGGGAGCGCCCTCCTGGGGCCTCGTCCTCCTCCTCGGCGGAAGCCTCCTCTTCAATATCTTCAGGGGAATAGGCCTCATAGGGAACAACCCCGTGCTGGGCATGATGGCGAGCGAGCGCGACAGGGGGGCCTTCCTGTCGAACGTCCAGATCGCCAACAGCCTATCGGCTATCGCGACGAGCGTCGCGACCATGCTGGTGCTGGGCGCCTGGTCCGGGGACGCGCTCTACGGCGCCCTCATAGGCGCCGGCGTGCTGGCCGGCTCCGCGGCGTCGTCGATACTGCTCGGCCTGCCCGAGCCCGAGGCCTATAGGCCGCCGCAAGGCTCCTCGTTCTCCGCGACAGTGAAGGAAGCCTGGGCGGACCCGCGGCTCAGGCGCTTCGTATGGGTCTTCGCGCCGCTCTCGTTCTCCGCCGGCATGGCGCGCACCTTCATAGTGACCCACTCGCGCGTGCTGTACGGCCAGAGCCCGGGCCTCGTCATGGCCTACTACGTGGCCTTCAACCTAGGGAGCGTCGCCGTGGGCTACCTGTCGAGGAAGCTGATGGACCGGCTCGGGGCCAAGCCGCTATACGTGGTGTTCACGGCCGTGGCCGCGCTGGCGATGATACCGGCCGCCGCGAGCCCCGCCTTCGGGACCGCGGCCGGCACCGTCGCCTTCCTGTGCCTCCTCAACTTCATAGTCGGCCTGGGCATCTCGGGCGAGGAGAACGCCGGCCAGACGTACTTCTTCTCCATAGTCAGGCCGGAGCACATGGTGGACCTCGCCGTCGTCTACTACGTCGTCTACGGATTCGGCGGGGCTCTGGGATCGGCCGCCGGAGGCGTTTTCCTCGACGCCTTGTCGGCCGTCGGGATTAGCGTCGCGACGAGCTATCGCTACCTCTACGCGGCGGCCTTCGCGGTGACGGCCCTATCGGCGGCGTGGGCGCTGAAGCTGAGCGCTCCGGGCTCGGCCTCGGTCAGGGAATCGCTCGGGGTGCTCTTCTCGATGCGCGACCTCAAGGCCATAGGGCTCCTTGAGCTCCTGGAGAAGAGCGGCTCGCCGGCGGACGAGATACGCATCATCCGCGAGCTAGGCGGCTACGGGGCGGCGGTAGCGGAGCGGGAGCTCCTGCCCTACCTGTCTAGCCCGAGGTTCGACGTCAGGGTGGAGGCCCTGCTCGCGCTGGAGAACCTGGAGCGGCTCTCGGCCAAGGCGCTCAAGGCCATCGAGCTCGAGATAGAGAAGAACACCTATACCACCGCGTACATCGCCGCCCGCATCCTAGGCAAGCGCGGCAGGGCCGAGAGCCTTCCGGCCCTGAGGGCGGCGCTGGGCGCGGAGGACTATATGCTCCGCGGGGCCGCGGTGACGGCGCTCGCGGCCATGAGGGACGAGGCGAGCCTACCGGCCATCGAGGCGCTGGTCGAGGGGACGGGCAACCCTAGGCTCATGATCAGCGCCGCCTCGGCGATAGAGCAATTCGGCAAGGCCAGCTCCGTGCCCACCCTCGTCGCGGTGCTCAAGCGCAAGGATCCGCCTTCGTACGCCTTCGACGAGATAGTCCTCGCCCTCGCCGGCATCCTCGGCGGCCTCCGGGGCTTCTACCTCTCGTATTCCGCGTACGCCCTCGACCCGAGGGAAGCGGTGGCGGGCCTGCTAGACACGCTGGAAGACGCGCTCCCCCCGAGCGGATTCTCCGGGACGGCCGAGTTCAAGGCCGCGCTCGCGGCCTTCGTCGCCGACGGGTCCCACGGCACGGCCGTCGCACGGGTCCTGGACGACGCGGGCTTCCTGGACGTCGGCGTGGCGACGGTGCTCGCCGAGGCGGCCCTCGACGACGACCTAGCCGCGCACGGCGGCTTCAGGTTCTTCTTGGCGGCCTGCGCGGCCGAGTCGGCAATTACTGGGCGATCGTTACCGAAAGGACGCTAGAACATGGGTAGGACGATAGGATTCATAGGCGCGGGCAAGATTGTCGACATCATGCTCGGGGCGCTCGGCCCCGCGCTCTCCGGCGACGAGCTGTGGGTCTGGAACCGGACCGCGTCCCGCTCCGAGGCGCTCGCGTCCAGGTATCCGGTGCGGGTCGCGCCTAGCATACGGGAGCTGGCGGAGCGGTCGGATTGGCTATTCATAGCCGTGAAGCCCCACGCCGTCGCTAAGGTGCTATCGGAGGCGTGCCTGCACGTCAAGGAAGACGCGCTGGTCGTCTCGATGGCCGCGGGCGTCACAATTGACTCGATCAAGGCCCATTTCGCCGCGCCCCCGGCCATAGTCAGGATCATGCCTAACCTGCCGCTCTCGGTAGGGCACGGCATGACGGCGATCTGCCCCGATCCCGCCGTAAGGCCCGACGACGTCGAGTCCCTCCTTACGCTGTTCTCGACCGTGGGCCGCGCGAGGCTCGTCGAGGAGAGGCTCTTCGATACGGTCACTGCGCTCTCGGGCTCGGGCCCCGCCTTCGCGTTCCTGTTCATCGAGTCCATGGCTGACGGCGCGGTGCTCAACGGCATGGATCGCACCCAGGCCTACGAGTTCGCGGCCCAGACGGTGATGGGCGCGGCGAAGATAATACTCGAGTCCGCCAAGCACCCCGGCGAGCTCAAGGACATCGTCGCCTCGCCGGCGGGCACGACCATGGCCGGCATCCACAGCCTCGAGCGCAAGGCCTTCCGCGCCATAGTCATGGACGCCGTGGACGCGGCCGCCCGCCGCTCGCGGGAGCTGAACGGCTAGCGGCCGGCCCGGCTGGAGCCCAGCCAGGAGCCCGGCCTAGAACGCCGCGGCGGCGAAATCCGCGGCCGTGAACGTGTACTCGCCCAGCTTCCTGTTCGACGCGTCGTAGACCTTGACGAGCACGTTAACCGTGACCTCGCCAGCGGCCGAGCCGGCGACGTCGGCCAGGGATAGCGTGGCGTCGTAGCTCTCGGCGAACTTCAGGCTGACGACGTACTTGCCGCCCTTGTGGCTAGCGGTCTCGTCGAGCGAGAAGCCCGCGTTCATGGAGACGGCCGCGTAGCCCTTGGCCCTGTAGCCCGCCGATAGCGAGCCTGTGAGGGTCGAGTCGCCCTTGGCCTTGAGGTTCATGACGGCGCCCTTGAGCCCGGCGGGAGAGTAGGCCCCGACAGTGGCCTGCAGGTCGGCGTTCAGGCTGACGGAGACGTCCATCGCCGCCGCGAGGATGTTCTCGGCCGTGCTCGCCACCGCGTTGGCCGACATCGAGTAGCCCATCGACCCGCTCAGGCTGACGGCGGGGTTGCTGGAGAGCGCATAGCCGGAACCGGTCCAGGAATAGTCCATGCTGCCGTCCGAGTTAACGGTAAGGCCGGTAGTAGGGAGCGCCCTCGAGGCGGCGGCGGGAGCCGGCTCGGAATAGGCGGGCAGGAGCCGGGGGAAGGCCCTGGCGATGACGTCTCCGGACGGCCCGGAAACGGAGAACTCCGCGACGGGCACGGCGCCGGATTCCAGCCCGGCTATGACGGCCGTCTTGGCCTCCGCCTGGCTCGAGGCGGGCGTTCCCGAGAACGGTTCCAGTTCCGTGGCGCTCACCTGATCGGCGTTGTAGAACAGCGAATCAATGAGCTGGCAGGAGGAAAAGGAGAGCAGCGCGATGGCTGCGAGGGCGAGGACTAAGCGCTTAGCCATTGAAAACCTCCGAATCGATATTTAGAACGAACGCTCGTTCGTTAGTACGATTGTAGTATAACATGCCGCGCGTCGTATGACGACACCCGTGTCTGCGCACGCTCGATTCTTTATTAATCCCCCATTGTGCTATATACTGATCCGGATCGGGCCGGGCCCGGCCGCCGTACCGCTCTGGCGGAATCGACATTGGGAGAAAAAAACATGTTCGACCTTGGCAACCTCGTGGCCATAGGCATTACCTTGATACTACTGCTCGCGTACCGGCTGCTCGACCGCGATAACAGATCGCTCGAGAAGGTCAAGCGCTACGCCGACAAGCTGCGAGAGGAAATGGCCGCCTTCGCCGATAAGGGATCGGAGGACCTCAAGTCGTACGCCATCGAGCTAGAGGTTCACCAGAAGGCCGCCAAGGAAGTCCTGCGCCGGGTGCAGGTCGCCGAGGACGCTCTTAACGCCAGGGCCGAGCAGATAGGCGGCATGGCGGCGCGCATCGCCGAGTACGACAAGGCGCTCGCCGAGCTCCGCGACATGAGCGCCCGCGTCGACGAGAACCTCGCCGCCATACACGACGAGAGCGCCTTCGTCGACGGCGTCGCGAGGACGCTCAAGGCTAGCAAGGACGAGATCGAGCGGCTCAAGGCTTCAGTGCCAGGCATCCGAGAGGGCATAGCCTCCGACTCGAAGGACATGATGGACGACCTTCGCTCCGTCTTCTCCGACGAGATCCGGTCGGCGCTCGACGACGCGCAGGCCCAGGTCGAGGCCCTCCGCGAGCGCGCCCGGGAAGGGACCGACGCGGTAGCCGAGACCAACGCCGAGGCGGTGAGGGCCGCCGAGGAGCGCTTCAGGGCCATAGAGGCGCAATTGGCCGACGCGTTCAAACGCGCCCGCGAGGAAGGCGAGCGGCTCGAGGACTCGAGCTTCCAGAAGCTGCAGGGGCAGATAGAAGCGCGCGGGGCGAAGCTCGGGGAAGCGATAGAGGATCGCTTCAACGCGCTGCGCGACCAGGCCAAGGAGAAGATCGCCGAGACCCAGGGCATGCTCAAGTCGTTCAAGGCCGAGTGGCGCAAGGACGCCGACGCCGTCCTCGCCGAGCTCAAGGCCGAGGCCCAGGACGCGGCCGATCGCTCGTCGGAGCGCATAGACGAGGCGGAAGCCAAGGTAGCCAAGGCGGAGTCGCTGTACGAGGAGCGTTACGCCCGCATCGAGGCCAAGGCCCACGAGACCGCGCAGGCCCTCCAGCTCAAGGTCAAGGAACAGCTCAAGGCGTACCAGGAAGATAGTGCCGCCAAGCAGGCGGCCATCAGGTCCGCTATCAAGGAAGGCCTCGTCGAGACGAAGGGCGAGGCCGAGGCCGCGGCGGCGGAGCTGGCCGAGACGCTCGCGGCGTTCCGCTCCAGGATAGACGAGACCGCCTCCGAGCAGGCGTCTCGCATCGCGGCCATGAACTCGTCGCTATCGGCGGCCGAGAGGAAGGCCGACGACGCCGTCGCCGCGCTCAGCTCCAAATTCACCGACCGCGGCGCGGACCTGGAGAAACGGGTGCTCGCCGGGTTCGAGGCGCGCGCTACCGAGCTCCGCGATGTCGTCGAGTCGGGCCTATCGAGGCTCGAGGGCGTCCGCCTCGACGCCGACCGCATGGAGGCGGCCCTCCGCGATTCGATGGCCGGCGTGGAACGCCGCGTCGAGGAGGATTTCGCGCTGTTCGGCAAGGATCTCGCGTCGAGGCAGGCCGCGTTCGAGGAAGAATTCCGCGGCGAGTCGGCCCGCGTGAAGTCCGCGGTGAAGGACCTCGACAGCGACCTGAGCGCCCTCAAGTCCAAGGCCTACGCGGACGTCTCCGAGAAGCTCAAGATCTTCGAGGACGAGTTCTTCACCGACCTGCGCGTCAGGAGCGAGGACGCCAACGAGCGCTTCGCCGTCTGGCGGGCGGAGATGGACGACCGCCTCGCGTCGACGATACGCGAGGCCGACGCGGCCCGGGCCGAGACCGACAAGGCCTGGTCGGAAGAGGCGCGCGCCAAGCTGGCCGAGACGCAGGCGCGGGTCCAGGACCAGCTCGAGAAGCTGGCGTCGCAGGTGGACGCGCACCGCTCGGCCATCAGCGAGCGGGTCGGCGAGGCCGACGACGCGCTCGCGACGCTCAAGGCGGCGGTCAAGGCCGACCTCGACGACGCCCGCGCCGCCGCGGACGCCTATATGAACGCGGAGCTGGAGCGCTGGAAGCACGCGGCGGGCGAACGGGTCCGCGGCGCGGAGAGGCAGGCCGACGCCGACGCGAAGGCCCTCGTCGAGGCGGCCGAGGCCGCCAAGCGGCGTTTCGAGGAAGCCAGGGCCGCCATCATCGCGGATTCCGGCGAATGGAAGGCCCGCTTCACCGAGGCCATGACGGCCGCCGAGTCCGATCGCGTAGCGTCCGTCGCGGCGCTGGCCGAATCGTTCAAGACCGACGTCGCTTCCATCTCGGAGAGCTGGGAGAAGGAACGGCGCAAGGTCATCGAGGCCGCCAAGCTCGAGCGGGACTCGCTGGCGAGGGACGTGCGGGCGCTTTCCGACGACGTCGGCAGATTCCGCCAGGAGCTAGCCCAGAAGACGGCCCAGGCCCTCGACGACTTCAACCGCTCCTACGACGGCCTATCCCAGGACGCCGCCCGAAAGGCGCGCGAGTCCGCGGCCGCTATGGACGCCGCGATAGAGGACTACAAGCGCGAGGCTCGCTCCCTCAAGGACGGGTTCGAGGCGGCGAAGTCACAGATGACCGGCTCTCTCGACGAGGAGAAGAAGGCCAGGCAGCGGGCCTTCGCCGAGATGGACAAGGAGGTCAAGGCCTTCCAGGCCAGTACCAAGCTGTTCGAGCGCACCGACGAGCTGCGCTCGTCCCTTTCCGAGGCCATGGAATCTATGAAGGCGGACCTTTCCAGGGTCGAGTCGAGGCGCGCGGAGATGGCCGAGCTCGAGACTCAGTACGGCCGGGTCAAGCGGCTCGAGGACGAGCTGGGGCAGAAGATAGCCAAGTTCCTCGCGGAGAAGCGCCGCCTGGACGCCATGGAGGAAGACTTCAAGCGCCTCCTATCGCTATCGCAGGCCGTGGACCAGAAGCTGGCCGCGGTCACGGCCAACAACGACCAGCTGACCCAGATCCAGGCCGAGGTCAGGAGGCTCTCCGACATCTCGGACGAGGCCGCCGAGAAATACGACCGCATAGAGAAGAAGTCTAACATCCTCGACTCCACGGCGGACGCCGTGGACAAGAGCTTCCAGGCCATAGGGGAGCTGGAACGGAACGTCCGCGCCATCGACGCCGAGGTGCGGGAGATACCTGACCGCGTCATAGACCTCAAGCGCTCCATGGACGAGGTCATGTCGTGGAAGCCCAAGCTGGACGCCGCCGTCGTCAGGCTGGACGAGGTGGACGGCGTCCTCGTCGACGCCGAGAAACGGGTAACGGAGCTGCAGAAGGCGCGCGACTGGCTGGCCAGGGCCGAGACGCGATTCGACGAGCTCAATAAGAAGACCCAGGACCACCTGAAGCTCCTGAACGACATACTGAAGGACGAGCCTAGCTCCGGCCGCAAGGACAAGGGAGCGCCCCCCATCTCCGTGCAGGAGACCGTGCGCAAGCTCGCCCACCAGGGCTGGAAGGTCGAGGAGATAGCGCGCGCCGTCAAGCTGTCGCGCGGCGAGGTAGAGCTGATCCTGGAGCTAGGCGGGCAGGACTGACGCCGCCGCCGGCCCCCGGCCGTAGCGTCGGCGGGCTATGCCCCCGGACGGCGGTACGCCTCTCGCGAACTGCCCTTCCCGGGCCTAGGGGCTACGGAGTCGGCGTCGGCGGGGCGTCCCCCGTCGGCTGATCGCTCGTCGCGGGAGGGGCTTTCTCGGCTAGTATGCCGGCCTCCTCGAGCGCGGCTCGGACGGCCCCCGGAGAGACGAGCCCGGGGGCGTCTAAGAGGCCGGCCGCGAGCTCCCCGTCCGCGAACCCGTTGAGCAACGCCGACTTCAGCGCCTCGAGGCCTCCCGGACCGTCCTCGGCCACCGTAAGCCTGAGCCGGGCGAGGGCGAACCAGGACTGGGAATCGGCCTCGTCCTTGCCGACCAGGGAGGCGTAGGTCTCCATCGCCTTGGCGTAGAGCCCGGCGCGTTCCTGAGCCAGGGCGAGCGCCCGCGCGGCCGGGGCCGCGTCTGGATTGGCCGCGACGAAACGCTCCAAGAGCGGGATCGCGGCCTCCGCGTCGCCCTCGGACGCGAGAATGAGGCCCTTACGGAAGGCGGCGTTAGGATCCTCGGGCTTGAGGGCGAGCACGGCCTCGTAGCGCTCCAGCGCCTCGCCTCCCCTTCCCGCCGCCTCCAGGAGCACCGCCAGGTTGTAGACGCTCGCGACGTCGCTCCCGTTTAGGGCGACTACCCGCTCGTAGACCGCCAGGGCCTCGTCGTCGCGCTCCGACATGTGGAGGGCGTAGGCCTTGACCGAGAGCACGGCCGCGTTGTCGGGATCGGTCTCGAGATACTCGTCGCTCTTGGCTATCGACTCGTCGTACTTGCCGGCCTCGGCGAGGGCCCTGGACAGGTTGTAGCCCGCGACGCCCTGGCCGGGATCGAGGGCCATAGCCCTCGACCAGGCGTCGCCGGCCTTGTCCCATCGGCCGAGCTCGGCCCACGCGTTGCCCAGCTCGGTCCAGCCTACGGCCTGGCGCATAGCCTGCTGCGAGGCGCAGGCGCCGGCCGAGAGCGAGAGGGCCGCGGCGAGGCAGGCGGCGAGGCGACGGTAGCGGGCCGAGGCCCCGCCGGAAGCCCGGAGGACGGTCATCGCCTGAGCACCGTCTCCTCTATCGTGCGGATCTGCGCCCGGTAGAGACTGGAGATGGTCGATCCGTAGTCGGCGATCAGCTGTATCATGTCGCGCGGCGTATCGTCCATGTCCTTGCCGTTGATCCTGTCTCCGGCGTCGCCGAGGCCGGGCATGATGTACGCCAGCTCGTTGAGCGCGGGATCCATCCAGAGCGTGTACACGGTCATGTTCTCCACCGCGCGGACGGCGCGGAGCGCGCCCTTCAGGGCGGAGATGATGGTCAGGAACTTGACCGAGCGCGGCTTGACTCCGAGGTCGAGTATGTACTTGACGACGGTGACCAGGCTGCCTCCGGTAGCGTTCATGGGGTCGGCGAATATGAGGTCCTTTCCGTCGAGCTCCTCGGGCCGGAAATAGGATCGGTCGAGGTCCAGGACGTACTCCATGGTGGACTCGTTCTTGGAGTCGTCCCGCTTTATCTTGAACAGCGCGAACGGAGTGACGTAGCCCTTGGACGAGAACTCCTGTATCTCCTTGGACAGTATCATGGAAGGCAGGAGGGCGCCCCGGAGCATGACGCACATCACCGAGTTCTCGATGCGGTCGTCTATATTGGGGATCTTATGCACCGCGAAGTTCTGCACCGGCACGGTCACCGGGGTGCGCGGTATCAGGTAGTTCTTGTTCTCGCTCTTGGCCCCTCCGAAGGCCAGCCCGAAGAGGAGCTCGTAGGCCCGTTGCGTATAGTAGGTGAATTCCTGGTGCTGCGTATTGATGTCGCGGAGCTTGGCTATGAGCCTGGAGGCCTCCCCGTGATGCTCCGGGGCCGTCTCGAAGGAATAGACCTGGATCCGCGGCTCGGCCTTGCATATCTCCTGCATCAGGCCGCCCATCTCGTTATAGAGGGAGATGAGGTTCGCTTCCTCTTTCTTGCGCTCCGGCTCTCCGCGGGCGGCTGACAGGATGCTGAAGGACAGCATCGCCTTGCGGTACAGCCCGTCCATCTTGTCTATCGTCGACCTGTCGGCGTCGTTCAGATACCCGTCCAGGTCCTGGGCCTTGAGCACTACCTTGTTCATCGCGTTCCTCCGGGCCCCCGTCGCGGGGGCGGGCGCGCCGCTCGCGTCGCGGCAATCGATGCGGCGGCCGCCGCGACGGCCCCGCGACTAGGTCCTGGGATCCGTCAGGCTCGGCGTATCACCGTGCCCATGGCGCCGTTGCCGATACCGACGGCGTTGCCCTCGTCGAAATCGAGGTGGCACTCGAGGGCGTAGGCCGCGTTGACGCGGCAGACGACGTCGCGGAAGACGGCGCCGCGCTCTCCCGGGACCTCGAGGTCCACGATCTCGGTGTCCTTGACGCCGAACGCCTCGGCGCTCTTGGGGTCGAAGTGGATATGGCGCTTGGCGACGATGAGGCCCTGGGACTTCTTGACCGCGCCGGCCGGCCCCTCGATCTCGAAGGGGCTGGAGCCGTCGAGCTTACCCGACTCGCGGGTAGGGCAGCCCGGGACCCCGAGCTTGAACATCTCGCTGGCCAGTATCTCGCACTGGGTCTCCTTCCGCTCCGGCCCGAGGACGCGGACCTTGGCGATGGAGCCCTTGGGTCCCTTGATCGTGACGACCTCGTCGCAGGCGAACTGGCCTGGCTGCATCAGGTCCTTGGTCTTCGTTAGCTTGTGGCCCGCGCCGAAAAGGGCTTCCACGTCCGCGGAGCAGAGGTGGATATGGTGGTTGGAAAGGTTGATGAGGACCTGGGTCTCGGGCATGGTATCTCCTTGATCGCCGCCCTGGGCGGCCGTTTGCTATGGCGGGACGCTTTTTCAGGTGAATCAGCGTCATCGGAGTATAGCAAAGATCCCTCAGGCTGTCACTGATCAAGTCGAGCAGGTAGGCCGTCATGAAACCTATCGAGACACGGAGGCACGGAGACACGGCGAAGTGTATAGAGGCGAGGAAACGGAGCCTATGTTTTTCCGCGCCCGCATGGCCTGGCGCAGTAGCGCCGTCAGGAGCGTAGCGGCGGCGCCTGCCAGCACGGAGGGACTATACGGTTGAGGCTGCTGTCACGCGTTACCGGCTGTGCCGTATCGTGAAAGAAAGGTCCTTATGATCTCTTGCTTAAAATCCGGGGTCATCTGATCGAGGATTCCTCCTTGGTATACCGCCGGCCAAGTGAAGGCTCCACCCAACATCGCCGAAAAGACCCTCGACGCAAGGATATAATCATCGGTAGCGAGCTTGCCATCGAGGAACGCGGCGCGCATCCAAGATATCAAGCCGTTCTCGGACCTCGCATGCCTAGCCATCGCTTCCTTGGCTAAATCGGGATACGTCGTGAAAACCGAGAGCAACAGCCTGATCAACCCCATCCATGTCGGATTTTGGGCTACGGAAACCTCAACGTCGATAAACTCGCCTAGCTGCTCGTCTATAGTCCGGCTATTGTCGTATGGAATGTCCTTTAATTGCCGCATCTCCTCTTCAAAGAGTTCTATCACGGAACGCAAGAGGTCTTCTTTACGAGGAAAATGGTTATAGACTGTTCGCTTAGACGCGGCCGCGGCCTCGGAGATCCGGTCCATGCTGGCGTTCTCGAAACCCTCGCTCAAGAATACTTTCACCGCCGCGTTCAAGATGGATTTTCGTTTTGCGCTCGTATCTCTTTTACGTCTGTCCGTGTCTCGGTCCTCCATTATCCCGCCTCTTCCGATGAATACATACACTTATCAGTGTACTTTATCTTGACTTAATATACACTACACCGTACAGTGTATTTTATAATGCGTCTTATATTAGATCGCCATTGAAAACAAGGAGACTACCCATGGATGAACAGGAACTTTATAGGAATCGCAGGAAAAAAGCCAGGCTGGCTGGTGTATGCTACCTGATTCTCGCCTTGGCTGCGTTGCCAGATATGCTTCGCAAGTCTCTCTTCATAGCAGGCGACGCCGTCGCCACCGGCGGGAACATCTTGGCCAACGCCGCGCTTTTCAGGCTAAGCATACTCGGGGATATAGTGACCGAGGTTTTCTTCCTTTTCTTAGCGCTATCTTTATACGGCCTGCTCAGGGAAGTCAGTCGTGGAGCCGCTCGGGCGATGCTCTCGCTGGTCGTGATCGCCGTAACCATGACGGTATTCAATACGGGTAACGAGATCGCCGCGATAGGCCTTTTCGAGGCCGATGACCAGGTCCATGGCATCCTCATGATCGCCGCCTATCAAGCGTCTGCCCTCCCCGTCTCGGTCTTCTTCGGGCTCTGGATGATGCCCCTCGGGTACCTCTTCCTCAAGTCAGGATTCATGCCGAGACTATTGGGAATACTCGTGACGATCGGAGGCTCGGGGTACGTGATCCATTCGATCGTCAGCGTCATAGCGCCTAGAGCCACTGAGCAATTCGTCTTGCTGTCGGTCATCGCCGAGGTCGCGACGATCGTCTGGCTTTTGGCTTTCGGCGTAAAACGACCTTCCGGGAAAGGAGGCGTTCGCTCCGCGATATGAGAGCGGCCAACGCGATCCCGACGCCGCGGGCTTAAGCGAGCCCCGGCGCCTTATTCCGCTTTCCTGGCGTCGATGATTACGAGCTGCGGCGACTCTTGGCCGTTCCAGTAGTTCTTCGTCAGCTTGAAGGCCACGTCGAGGCGGTCGCCCTCGCGGAAATCCTTGCCGTAGCGATCGGCCGAGTTCCACCAGAGGGCCGGCCAGCGGTGGGCGCCGAAGTCCAGGAGCAGCTTCAAGTGGCTCTTCTCCTGCTTGCCCACGATATCGGCCTGCAGGACGGTAACCGAGCGCGAGCTGAAGACGAGCGGCGCGTTGCCCTCGCCGTAGGGCTCCAGGCGATCGACCAGGTCGGCGAGGCTCGGGGCCAGGTATTCGTGAGGGAGCTCGGCGTCGATGTCGACGGTCTCCTCTACGACCTCCAGGTCCACCGCCGAGAGGTACTCGGAGGCGAGGCGCTCGAACTCGGGCCACTTGTCGGCGCTCATGGAGAAGCCCGCGGCCGCGTCGTGCCCGCCGTAGTCGTAGAACAGCGCCTGGCAGTACTCGAGGAGCCCCTTGACGTTGAAGCCCCGGGCGCTCCGTACCGACGCCACGGCGCTGCCGTCGGCCATGAAGGTAGCCGCGACGGCGGGAGCCTTGAAGGTGTCCGCGAGGCGGCTGGCGACGATGCCGGTGATGCCGCGGAATATATCGGGCCTGCCGACGATCACGAACTTGCCGCCGGAGGCCTCCGCGGACTCGCGGGCGGCCGGGTAGACGGCGTCCCAGCACTCGGCGCCCATGCGGCGGCGCTCCACGTTAAGCTCGAGGAGGGCGTCGGCCTGGGCGGCGCGCTCCGCCGGATCGTCGGCCAGCAGCATCTTCACGGCGACGTCGGGCTTGCCCATGCGGCCGGCAGCGTTGATGACGGGAGTCAGCTGCCAGGCCGCGTCCGTGGAGCTTATACGCTTGCCTACGAGGTTCTGCCTGGCGACGAGCTCCGCGAGGCCCTTGCGGGGCTTGCGGTTGAGCGCGGCCAGGCCCTGCCGCACGAGCACGCGGTTCTCGTCGCGGAGCGGCATCAGGTCCGCTACGGTGGACAGGGCGACGAGCTGGAGGGCGTCGCCCTCGGCCTCGCCGTTGCATCCCGCCTTCCTGAGCGCGAACGACGTGAAGAGGCTCGCGAAGGCGTCGAGCTCGCCCGAGGCCTTGTCGGAATACTTGCCTATCTTAGACATCTCCGCGAGCCGGACGAGGCTGGCCCCGGCGGCCTGCGGGATGACGCGCCCGACGTCGGGCCGCACGTCGTAGAAATTGACCTCGGCTGCCTTGCCGAGGGCCTTGGCCAGGAGCCTCTTCTGGATCTCGCCGTCCCAGACGAATATCTGCCGGTCCTTGAGGAAGGGCACGAGCCTCGTGCGCTCCAGCTCGACCATGCCCGGCACTATAGTCTCGGCTATGCGCGCCGTCTCGACGAGGTTTGAAAGCCGCAGGGCCTCGATGACGTAGGCGTCCTTGACGGGCCTGACGTTGAGGAGGGCTATCTGCTGCTTATACAGGCCGCCCTTCGCGAAGCGCAGGGCCCACGCCAGCTTGTAGGCGACGCCGCAGCCGGAGAGGTCCCGGAACGGGTAGCCGGAATCCGCGAGCTTGGGATTGACGACGGCGAGCGCCGGAGGAGGGACGTCCCCCTGGAGCACGTGGTGGTCGACGACGATGACGTCCACGCCCTTCTCCCTGGCGTAGGCTATCTCCGCGTGGTTGGAGATGCCGCAGTCGACGGTGATTATGAGGCTGCCGTAGTCGGCGGCGAATTCGTCTATGGCGGCGCGGGACAGGCCGTACTTCTCGTCGTCCGTCGGTAGCCTATAGCGGGCCGCTATCCCGAGCGCGGCGAGCGCCTCGACCATCAGCGTCGTCGCCGATACTCCGTCGGCGTCCCGGTCGCCGAAGACGAGGACTTTCTCCTCCTCGTCGGCCGCGAGCAGTATGCGGTCCACGGCGTCCTCCATGGAGGAGAACAGGAAGGGGTTGCGCAGGAACCGCGCGTCGTCCTCGAGGAAGAACAGCGCGTCCTCGGGCGTCTGGACGCCGCGCCTCGCGAGCACGGCCGCGGTGAGGAGGTCCAGGCCGAAGCGCTCCGCCAGCTCCCGGACGATCGACGGCGCGGCGTCGCGCTTCTTCCACCTCATAGCGCGGTTATTTCCTTGACGATGAGGGAAGTGGCGGCCTCGGGGGCCGGGCCTACGGATAGGGCCCCGGACACCAGGTCCCAGGCCGCGTCGAGGGACGCCGCGTCCTTGCCGTACACCGTGGCTACGAGGTCCCCGGCGGCGACGCGGGCGCCTTTTTTCCGCTCGAAGACGAAGCCGACGTCCGGCGCTACCGGATCGCTCGTCTTATTCCTCCCGACTCCCAGGTAGACGCCCGCGAGGCCGATCTTGAACGCGTCGATAGAGCGGATGAACCCGGCCTCCGGGGCGCGAAGCTCCCGCGAGTGCCCGGAGCGGTAGTTACTGTAGAGCGAGAGCATCTTCTCTACGTCGCCGCCCTGGGTCCTGACGTTGCGCTCGAAGAGCCGGTACGCCCTGCCGGAGGCCACGGCCTCCTCGCACATCGCGGTCGCGCTCCCCACGTCCCCGGCGACGCCGCCGGCCACCAGCATCCAGGCGGACAGGCGGTAGGTCACCTCCATGAGGTCGGCGGGCCCCTCGCCTCGCAGGCAGTCGATGGACTCCTCCACCTCGAGGAAATTGCCGACCTTGTCTCCGAGCGGCTCGGTCATGTCGGTGATGACGCCGACTATGCGCTTGCCCATCGCCTGCCCGGTCCTGACGAGGCTGGAGGCGAGGCGCTCGGCGTCCTCGACGGTCTTCATGAAGGCGCCGGGGCCGCTCTTCACGTCGAAGACGAGGGCCTCCGCGCCCTCGGCTACCTTCTTGGACAGGATGCTCGCGGTGATGAGCGGCACGGACTCGACGGTGGCGGTGACGTCGCGGAGGGAGTACAGCCGCTTATCGGCCGGCACGATGGCGTCCGTCTGGCCGGTCATCGCGAAGCCGTCGCGCTCGATGTACTCGCGGAAGCGCTTCTCGTCGAGGCGGGTCGTGTAGCCCGGGATGCTCTCCAGCTTGTCCAGGGTCCCGCCGGTATGGCCGAGGGCCCGGCCGGACATCATGGGCACCCTGACGCCGCAGGCGGCGACTATGGGCGCGAGGATCAGCGAGACCTTGTCGCCGACGCCGCCCGTGGAGTGCTTATCGACGAAGGGGCCGGCGATGCCGGAGAGGTCCATCGTCGAGCCGGAGCGCAGCATCAGGTCGGTCAGGTCGGCCGTCTCGCGGAAGCTCATGCCCCGGAAGAACACGGCCATCAGCCAGGCGCTGACCTGGTACTCGGGCACCTCGCCCGAGACGTAGCCGTTCACGATAGCCGCGATCTCCTCGCGCGAAAGCTCGCCGCCGTCGCGCTTCTTCATTATGATGTCCACGGCCCTCATCGAGGCCTCCTTACAATAAGCCGGAATTCAGGGTCTTGAGCGGCGAATTCGCCGCCTTGGCCGCCAGGTCGAGCGCCATGGCCTTGAGCGCGTGGCGTGCCTCGTCCGCGAGGCCTACCCTGACGGCCTCGATGAACGGCCTGCGGCCCGCCGCCTCTAGCCAGGCGATGGCGCCCTGGGGCACGGGAACGGCGTCGTGATCAGCCTCGGCGCAACGCGCGCAGGCGAACCCCCCGGAACCGCGGGAATAGGAGTGTAATGCATCGCGGCGTATTGCGCCAGCGCAGGCGGCGCATTCCCCGGGATCGGGCATCAAGCCCATGGCGTCGAGGGCGCGCAGGGCGAAGAGCGAGACGGCCCTATCGACGGCGCAGCGATCCCGCCCGCGGGCGGCCTCGTCTATGGCGGAGAGCGCGCCCAGGGCCAGGTCCAGCGCGTCGGCCCAGTCGCCCCCGAGCGCGCAGGTCGCGAGCAGGAACTCGCTGGCGAACGACGCGGCGGCGATCGCGCCGAGGTCGCCCCTGATGTCGGGGAACTCGCGCAGCGGGTCGAAGTCGGTCAGCTTGACGAGGCCCTTGGCCGCGTCCCTGTATATCCAGGCCCGGCCGTAATGCCAGGGGGACGCGAGCGAGCGGAGCTTGCTCTTGCCCCCGCCGAACACGAACGCCTCGACGAGGCCCTCCTCGGCCGATAGGAGAGTAGCGACCCGGGCGCCGGAAGGCACCTCTTTTGAGCGTAGTAGTACCGCTTCGAAGGAAGCCGAGCGCGTCGCCATAAGGAAGGCGAGTATCGGCCGCCCCCGGCGCCCCTGTCAAGGCGCGCCGGGCCTACTGGACGATCCGACGAGCCCCGGGCTTGCGCGAGCGCGCGCCGTTGCATTAGCCTTAACGCGACGCCGACGAGGTCGGACGATCCGAGAATCGCTATTAATGGAGGAATCTTATGATTTTCCTTCCTATCGGCCTAGCCGCCGTCGCGGCTATCCTTTTCTTCATCGGCCGGAGCCAAGGCAAGAAAGCCCTCGACATAGCCTCTACCGAGACGTCTACGGCCGCGAGCCTCGCTACCGAGGCCTCGGACGTCGCCGCGGAGATAGGCGCCGGCTCCTTCGCCAAGGCGGCCGAGATCAAGGGCGAGGTCGAATGCGACTCGCCCCTCGAGGCCGAGATGTCGGGGATCCCCTGCGTATGGTACCGCTCCACCGTCGTCCGGGAATACGAGGAAAGCTATACGGAGCGCGACTCCAACGGGA
>Ga0180008_1000841_pt1 | contig 21953 bp, 23 predicted proteins | sample MM_PW_MetaG_FD_121121 | JGI IMG/M metagenome (GOLD analysis project Ga0180008, IMG submission 121121) | Groundwater microbial communities from the Aspo Hard Rock Laboratory (HRL) deep subsurface site, Sweden - MM_PW_MetaG | ecosystem: Environmental > Aquatic > Deep subsurface > Groundwater...
TAGCCGCGTCCGTTTAACTCTGTGCTCAGCAAGTGGCGGAAGCCGTGGCCGGTTTGCCTGTCTTTATAGCCGGCGTCGGCCAATGCCTTGTTGATGGTGTTTTCACTCATTGGGCGGTTGGTGTTGTTGCGCCCGGCAAATACCAATGCATAACCCCCGGTTACTTCTTGAAGCTGGCGCAGGATGGTAACGGCCTGGCGTGGCAGTGGTACTGAGTGGTCGCGTCGGGCTTTCATGCGCTCTTTCGGAATCGTCCAGGTGGCGGCCTCAAGGTCGAACTCGGCCCAGGGTGCGGCGCGCAATTCACCAGGGCGCACAGCCGTCAGCACCAGCAGGCGGATGGCGTGGCGGGTCAGGGTATTGATGTTGGCTGCTTCGATCTTGCTCAGCAGTTCGGGTAACTCTGCACAGGTGACATGCGGATGGTGTCGCGTTGCTGGTGCGTGAGCTGCGATCACGTCCAAGTCAGTTGCCGGGTTTGCCTCTACTGACCCTTGTGCCAGGCCAAAGCGGAAAATCTGACTTAGCCATTGGCGGGTTTTCTTGGCGACGTTGTGCGCCCCTCGTGATTCGATCTTGCGGATTAGTGCTACCAGCTCAGGGCGGGTTATGGCTTTGACGGGGCGATGGCCAAGGGCGGGCAGTAAATCAGACTCCAAGTAAGCAGCGGCCTTGTCGGCTGTGGACTTTGCCCAGCGTGGCGAGCGGTAAGCGTGCCACTCACGCGCCAGTTCCTCGAATGTCTGCGCCTCAAGTGCTTGCGCCTGTTTAGTGGCTTGGCGTTCTACGCCTGGGTCGGTGCCTTCGTCGAGCAGTAAGCGGGCGTCATCACGCTTGCGGCGGGCGGCGGCCAAAGGCACGGCAGGGTAGGCACCCAAGGAAAGCATTTTAGCTTTGCCGTTGAAACGGTAGCGGTAGCGCCACAGCTTGGAGCCGGTTGGGGCGACCTCTAAGCACAGGCCGTTGCTGTCGGCTAAGCGATACAGCTTGTCCTTGGGCTTGGCTGTTTTGATTGCGGAATCGGTCAGCGGCATGGTGCCCCCGTGTGAGCCATGCCGGGCGGCGTTTGGCGGCTTAGGTGTGAGTAGATTTATCGACCAAACTCGATCTACTCACAAATCTACTCACAATCCAGTGGGCTTACAAGGTAACGGTAGGGAACTGCGGGCAATAAAAAACCGGCTCAAGTGGCCGGTTCTCTAGGGTTTCAGGTCGTTTCGGTACGTCCTGAGATGTTTGTATGGTGCCCCGGGGGAGACTCGAACTCCCACTTCTTTCGAAAACGGATTTTGAATCCGCCGCGTCTACCGGTTCCGCCACCGGGGCACAATGGCGGCGGAGTATAGAGATGGTATTTGCATTGGTCAATGCATTGCGTGTTCAGAATGTGCGATTTCCGGTAAGCTTTGCCGCCCTTCAAGATGACCCTCTTTAGCCATGCGTGTTGCCGACTTCAATTTCGAGCTGCCAGACGCTCTGATTGCCCGCCATCCTCTTGCCGAACGCCGTGCCAGCCGCTTGCTGGTGCTCGATGGGCCGACGGGGGAGTTGGCGCACAAACAGTTCAGCGACCTGTTGGATTATCTTCGTCCCGGCGATTTGATGGTGTTTAACAACACGCGGGTGATTCCGGCGCGGCTGTTCGGGCAGAAGGCTTCGGGCGGCAAGCTGGAAGTCCTGGTCGAGCGGGTGCTGGACAGCCATCGTGTGCTGGCTCATGTGCGTTCGAGCAAGTCGCCCAAGCCCGGTTCGACCATTCTGATCGACGGGGGTGGCGAGGCTGAAATGGTTGCCCGTCACGATGCCTTGTTCGAGCTGCGTTTCAGCGAAGAAGTGCTGCCGCTGCTGGAGCGGGTCGGGCATATGCCGTTGCCGCCTTATATCGATCGCCCGGATGAGCAGGCTGACCGTGAGCGTTATCAGACCGTTTATGCCGACCGTGCCGGTGCCGTGGCTGCGCCGACCGCAGGGTTGCATTTTGATCAGGCGCTGTTGGCAGCGATTGCCGAGAAGGGCGTTGAGCGCGCCTTTGTCACGCTGCATGTAGGGGCGGGGACGTTTCAGCCTGTGCGGGTTGAACGCATCGAAGACCACCATATGCACACCGAGTGGCTGGAGGTCGGCCAGGATGTGGTTGATGCTGTGGCGGCTTGTCGGGCGCGTGGTGGGCGAGTAATTGCTGTCGGCACCACCAGCGTGCGCTCACTGGAAAGCGCGGCGCGCGATGGCGTGCTCAAGGCCTTCAGCGGCGATACCGATATTTTTATCTACCCAGGCCGGCCGCTGCATGTGGTCGACGCACTGGTGACCAACTTCCATTTGCCGGAGTCGACCCTGCTGATGCTGGTGTCGGCGTTTGCCGGTTACCCGGAAACCATGGCGGCTTATCAGGCGGCGATTGCCGGCAAGTATCGTTTTTTCAGTTACGGTGATGCCATGTTTATCACCCGCAACCCCGCACCGCGCGGGCCAGAGGAACAGTTATGACGCGCACGTGCCGCATGTCTTTCGAATTATTGGCGACCGAGGGCAAGGCGCGCCGTGGTCGGCTGACCTTCCCGCGTGGCGTGGTGGAAACCCCCGCGTTTATGCCGGTGGGCACCTATGGCACGGTCAAGGGCATGCTGCCGCGTGATATCGAGGCGATTGGTGCGCAGATCATCCTCGGCAATACCTTCCACCTGTGGTTGCGCCCTGGCACGGAAGTGATCAAGCAGCACGGCGACCTGCATGACTTTATGCAGTGGCAAGGGCCGATCCTTACCGACTCCGGCGGCTTCCAGGTGTTCAGCCTCGGCGCCATGCGCAAGATCAAGGAGGAGGGTGTGTACTTCGCCTCGCCGGTCGACGGTGCCAAGGTGTTTATGGGGCCGGAAGAGTCGATGCAGGTGCAGCGCGATCTGGGTTCGGACATCGTGATGATTTTCGACGAATGTACGCCGTATCCGGCCGGGTTCGATGTGGCCAAAAAGTCGATGGAGTTGTCCTTGCGTTGGGCCAAACGCTCGAAAGAGGCCCATGGCGAGAACACCGCGGCGTTGTTTGGCATCGTTCAGGGCGGTATGCATGAAGAGCTGCGTAAGGTTTCTCTAGAGGGCTTGGAGCAGATCGGCTTTGACGGTTATGCGATTGGCGGGTTGTCAGTTGGTGAGCCGAAAGACGAGATGATCAAAGTCTTGGATTACCTGCCTGCACAGTTGCCAGCTGATAAGCCGCGCTACCTGATGGGCGTTGGCAAGCCAGAAGATCTGGTCGAGGGCGTGCGCCGCGGTGTGGACATGTTCGACTGCGTAATGCCGACCCGTAATGCGCGCAACGGCCATCTGTTTGTCGACACCGGCGTGCTGAAAATCCGTAATGCCTTCCATAAGCAGGACAATTCACCGCTGGATCCGACCTGCGATTGTTACACCTGCAAACATTTCTCCCGCGCCTATCTGCATCACCTGGATAAGTGCGGCGAAATGCTGGGTAGTATGCTCAATACAATCCATAACTTGCGGCATTATCAGGTGCTTATGGCTGGTTTGCGTGAGGCTATTCAACAGGGTACATTGGCCGCCTTTGTCGATGCCTTCTATGCCAAGCGCGGGCTACCAACGCCGCCTCTGGACTGATTTCCCAACCTTTTAAAGACCTTTTAACAGGAGTGTTATATGAGCTTTTTTATTCCCGCTGCGTTCGCTGAAGGTGCCGCACCGGCTGCCGGTCCTGCTGGTAGTGGTTTTGAGTGGGTGTTTCTGGTCGGCTTTCTGGTCATCTTCTATCTGATGATCTGGCGTCCACAGGCCAAGCGTGCGAAAGAGCACAAAGGTCTGATCAGTGGCCTGCAGAAAGGCGACGAAGTGGTCACCAGCGGCGGTATCGCTGGCAAGGTGTCGAAGGTTTCCGATGACTTCGTGGTAATCGAAGTGTCCGACACCGTCGAGCTGAAGATTCAGAAAGTGGCGATTGCCGCTTCGCTGCCTAAAGGCACGCTGAAAGCGATCTAAGCCACACACCTTTACCATTCGACGGGGCGCTTAATGCGCCCCGCGTCATAACGGGCGGCGTCATGCTCAACAAATTTCCCCTCTGGAAGTACCTGCTGATTCTGGCTGTGCTGGCAATCGGCTTTCTTTATTCTGCGCCCAATTTGTACCCGGATGATCCGGCGATCCAGATCAGTGGCAACAGCTCCGCCATGCGCGTCGAGCAGGCCGACCTAGAGCGTGCTAAGCGTGCGCTGGAAGCGGCTGGTATCAGTGTAAAAGCAGTCAGTGTGGCGAATCAGGGTCGTGCTGGTTTGCTGCGTTTGAACAGCGCTGAAGATCAACTGCCCGCCAAAGAACTGGTGCGTAAGGCATTGAGCGATGAATTTGTGGTGGCCTTGAACCTGGCGCAGACCACGCCGGATTGGTTGCGTAACCTGGGCGGTAGCCCGATGAAGCTCGGCTTGGACTTGTCCGGTGGTGTGCACTTCCTGATGGAAGTCGACATGGATAAAGCCCTGGGTGCGCGCCGCAAGGTTTACGAGGGCGAGGTCAAGAGCCTGCTGCGTAAAGAGCGTGTGCGTTATCGCAGCCTTCCTGAGCTCAATGGCGCCATTCAGCTGGGTTTTGTCGATGAAGCGGCGCTGGAGAAAGCTCAGCAGCTGATTCGCAAAGACTTTAACGATTTTGATATGACCACTGTGCAGCGTAATGAGCTGCAGGTGCTGCGTTTGTCGCTAACTCAGGCCAAGCTGGTCGAAATTCGCGAATACTCGATCAAGCAGAACCTGACCACGGTGCGTAACCGGGTCAATGAGCTGGGTGTGGCTGAGCCACTGGTTCAGCGTCAGGGTGCCAACCGCATCGTGGTTGAGCTGCCGGGGGTGCAGGACACCGCTGAAGCCAAGCGTATTCTCGGCAAGACCGCCAACCTGGAATTCCGTCTGGCCGCCGAGCCGGATGCTGCTAGGGCGGCAACTGAAAGTTTTGAATTCCGTCAGGAAGGCCGTCCACCAGCGCTGCTGGAGCGTGATCTGATCATCACGGGTGACCAAGTCACCGATGCGCAGGCCAGTTTCGATGAGAATGGCAGCCCGCAGGTAAACATCCGTCTGGATGGTCGCGGTGGTGACCTGATGAATCGCGCGACTCGCAACAACGTCGGGCGCAGCATGGCGGTGATCTTTATCGAGCAGAAGCCGGTGACGCGCTACGTGCGTCAGGTGGTCGATGGCGTCGAGAAAGAAGTCGAGCTGCAGACCTTCGTTGAAGAGAAGAGGATCATCAGCCTGGCCACTATTCAGTCGCCGCTGGGTAGCCAGTTCCGCATCACTGGTCTGGATGGTCAGGGCGAGTCGTCCGAGCTGGCCCTGCTGCTGCGTGCCGGTGGTCTGGCAGCGCCGATGTACTTCGCAGAAGAGCGCACCATTGGCCCGAGCCTGGGTGCTGACAACATTGCCAAGGGCGTCAATGCGTCGCTGTGGGCAATGCTGTTTGTCTCGCTGTTTATCATTGCCATCTACCGCGCTTTTGGGGTGTTGGCGACTATTGCGCTGGGCCTGAACATGGTGCTGTTGCTGGCGCTGATGTCGTTGCTCAGCGCCACGCTAACCCTGCCAGGTATTGCCGGTATCGTGCTGACCATGGGTATGGCGGTGGACGCCAACGTGCTGATCTTCTCGCGTATTCGTGAGGAAATTGCCAATGGCATGTCGATCCAGCGCGCTATCCATGAAGGCTTTGACCGGGCGTACTCGGCGATTGTCGATGCCAACCTGACCACGCTGTTGGTCGGCGGCATTCTGTTTGCCATGGGCACGGGGCCGGTTAAAGGCTTCGCGGTGACCTTGTCGCTGGGCATCATCACATCGATGTTTACCGCCATTCTGGTCACGCGTTGCATGGTCAATCTGACGTGCGGCGGGCGTGACTTTAAGAAGTTGTGGATTTAAGGGGCTGTGATGAAACGTACGATCAACTTCATGGGGGTGCGCAATATTGCGTTCGCCCTCACCGTGGTCCTGACGCTGCTGTCACTGGCGAGTCTGTTTACCAAAGGCCTGAACCTGGGCTTGGACTTTACCGGTGGTACGCAAATCGAGTTGAGTTACGAGCAGTCGGCCGACCTCGGTAAGATTCGTGAGCAGCTGGCCGGTGCCGGCTATGCCGATGCTGTGGTACAGAGCTTTGGTGCCACCACTGATGTAGTGGTGCGCATGCAGGGCAATAATCCTGAGCTGGGTAACAATGTGGCCACGGCGCTGCGTCAGGCCGGTGAACAGCTTGAGGTGAAGAAGGTTGAGTTCGTCGGTCCGCAGGTCGGCGAAGAGCTGCGCGATCAGGGCGGTCTTGGCCTGTTGTTGGCGTTGGGTGGGGTGATGCTCTATCTGGCCTTCCGCTTCCAGTGGAAGTTCGGTGTGGCAGCGATTATCTCGCTGGTTCACGACGTGATTGTCACCCTTGGTGTTCTGTCGTTCTTCCAGATTACCTTCGACCTGACTGTGCTGGCGGCTCTGTTGGCGATCATTGGCTACTCGCTGAACGACACCATTGTGGTGTTCGACCGGGTGCGCGAGAACTTCCGGGTGCTGCGCAAGGCGACGTTGATTGAGAACATCAACATCTCCACCACGCAGACCCTGCTGCGTACCATGGCGACGTCCATCTCTACCTTGCTGGCCATTGGTGCGCTGCTGCTGTTTGCTGGCGACAACCTGTTCGCCTTCTCGGTAGCGCTGTTTGTCGGTGTGGCGGCGGGTACTTACTCGTCGGTCTATATCGCTAACGTGGTGCTGGTATGGCTCGATCTGACGGTCGATGACCTGATTCCGCCGGTGGTGGAAGAAGAGGTCGATGAGCGCCCCTGAATCTGTGGGTTTCATCGCAAAAGTTTGAATGGGCCGGGCGGGTGTTGAACTTGCCCGGCTTTTTTATGCTCCAAGGCAAGGATTAAAGCGCATTGCGCGCTAGGCAGCGGTTTAGGAGGTTTGTATGAATAAGTCTTTGTTGGTCGGCGCCGTGTTAGGTGCAGTGGGTGTAACGGCGGGCGGAGCGGTGGCCACTTATAACGTCGTTACTGCGCCAAAATATGCGGAAGTGCTGGCAGTGAAGCCGGTAAACCAAACCATTAAAACCCCGCGTGAAGTGTGTAAAGACGTGACGGTTACCCGTCAAGCAGCGGTCAAGGATCAGCACAAAATTGCCGGTACGGCGATTGGTGCTGTGGTTGGTGGCTTGCTGGGTAATCAGGTGGGCGGAGGTAATGGCAAGAAGTTGGCAACGGTCGCTGGTGCGGTAGGTGGTGGTTATGCCGGTAATAAGGTGCAGGGCAATATGCAGGAAAACGACACCTACACCACCACTGAAACGCGCTGTAATACGGTCACTGACACCAGTGAGAAACTGGTGGGCTATGACGTTAAATACGAGCTGGACGGTAAAATCAGTCAGGTGCGTATGGCCAATGATCCGGGTCAGCGGATCCCGGTGCGTGATGGTCAGTTAGTGCTGGTGGAGTAAATCCTCAGGCAATAAAAAAGCGCCCTAGGGCGCTTTTTTATTGCCTGGCCTGTTAGCGCTTCAGTGAAGCTGACAGGTGCGGCTGAATGGCTGTCAGGACTGCTTTGAAGCACTTGGTGTTACCGGCAACGATTTGGCCTTTTTCAAGGAATTCGTGGCTGCCGCTGAAATCGCTGACCAGGCCGCCTGCTTCTTGAATCAGCAGGGCGCCCGCGGCCATATCCCACTCGGACAGGCCAAACTCCCAGAATGCATCAAAGCGGCCCGTGGCAACGTAGGCCAAGTCCAGGCTTGCTGCCCCGCCGTGGCGTAGGCCGGCAGCCTGGCCAACCAAGCTGCGGAGCATGCCGATGTAGTTCTCGAGGTTGTCCATCTGGTTGTCGCGGAACGGGAAGCCGGTGCCGAGCAGTGCGCCTTCCAGGCCCTTGCGATTGCCGACACGCATGCGGCGGCCGTTGAGGGCTGCGCCACGACCGCGGCTGGTGGTGAATTCTTCTTGGCGTACGGGGTCGATGACCACTGCGTGCTCAAGGCGGCCACGGTATTTACACGCGATGCTGACCGCGTAGTGCGGAATGCCGCGGATGAAGTTAGCGCTGCCATCCAGTGCGTCGATGATCCACACATAGTCGGCGCCTTCACCGCTGCCTGCGCTCAGGCCGCTTTCCTTGCCGAAGATGCCGTGAGTCGGGTAGGCCTTGCGCAGTGCCTGGATGATCAGCTGCTCGGCAGAGCGATTAAGCTCGGTCACGTAATCCTTGGCTTCTTTCTCGTCGACCGAGATGACGTCCAAGCGTTCGGTCGAGCGGAAAATCATTTCGCCGGCGCTACGGGCTGCGCGCAGCGCGATATTCAGCATGGGCTGCATGGATGTTCACCTGGGTCGTTAAAGAAAGCCGGCCATTCTAGCAGAAAAGCCGGGCGGTTGAAGTACAACCTGAGCCTTGCGTGGCGTAAGGTGGGTTGCTTCTGTAAGATTTGCCTCTCTAAGCCTTGTCTGTGAGCGTTTGCGTTGCTAGAAAATATTCGCGTTGTTTTGGTCAACACCAGTCACCCAGGCAATATCGGTGGCGCGGCGCGGGCCATGAAAAACATGGGGCTGTCGCAGTTGGTGCTGGTTGATCCGCAGGATTTCCCGAGCGCCGATGCGGTGGCCAGGGCTTCGGGCGCAAGCGATGTGCTCGATGCGGCGCAGGTGGTGGGTACGCTGGAAGAAGCGCTGGTGGGTTGCAGTTTGGTGCTCGGTACCAGCGCGCGTGATCGGCGTATCCCGTGGCCACTGCTGGATCCGCGTGAGTGTGGCGTGGCGGCGTGCGAGCAGGCGCAGCAAGGTGCGCAGGTGGCGTTGGTGTTTGGGCGTGAGTATGCCGGGCTGACCAATGATGAGCTGCAGCGCTGTCACTTTCACGTGCACATACCTTCTGATCCTGAATTCAGCTCGCTGAATCTGGCTGCGGCGGTGCAAGTGTTGGCCTATGAAGTGCGGATGGCCTGGTTGGCGGCGCAAAATCAGCCGACTAAAACGCTAAAGCTGGAGGCTACGGCCATACAGAGTTCGCTGCCGGTCACGGCGGATGAGCTGGAATCGTTTTACACCCATCTTGAGCAGGCGCTGGTTGAGATTAAGTTTCTCGACCCGTCCAAGCCGCGACATTTGATGAGTCGCCTGCGCCGTTTGTATGGGCGTAGCGAGGTCAGCAAGCTGGAAATGAATATCTTGCGCGGCATCTTGACGGAAACCATCAAGGCGGCGCGTGGCGAGCACCCTGGGCAGGAGAAAGCAGATGTTTGAGCGCATGCGAGAAGATATACAGAGCGTATTTCATCGTGATCCGGCGGCGCGTAATGGCTTTGAGGTGGTCACCTGCTATCCAGGGTTGCATGCAGTCTGGCTGCATCGCGTGGCGCACGCGCTGTGGGGTAGTGGCTGGAAGTGGTTGGCGCGCGTGGTGTCGAACTTCGGGCGCTGGATGACCGGCATCGAGATCCATCCGGGTGCGAAGATCGGTCGGCGCTTCTTTATCGATCACGGCATGGGCATTGTCATTGGTGAGACTGCCGAAATCGGCAATGACGTCACTCTTTATCAGGGGGTGACGTTGGGCGGCACCAGTTGGAATAAGGGTAAGCGCCATCCGACGCTGGAGGATGGTGTGGTGGTCGGTGCTGGGGCCAAGGTGTTAGGGCCGTTCACCGTCGGCGCGGGGGCCAAGATTGGTTCTAATGCCGTGGTAACCAAAGAAGTGCCGGCGGGTGCGACGGCGGTTGGTATTCCGGGGCGAATTATCGTCAAGGCGGATGATGAGCAGGAGGCCAAGCGCAAGGCGATTGCAGAGAAGCTGGGCTTTGATGCTTATGGTGTGGGCCAGGATATGCCTGACCCGATTGCGCGCGCTATCGGTCAGTTGCTTGATCACCTGCATGCGGTCGATGGGCAGTTAGAAGGAATGTGTGGCGCGCTCAAGTCCCTGGGTAGTGATTACTGCTCCAAGGGTTTTCCTGAGCTGCGCAATGAGGATTTCGAGAGTGTGGTCAAGGACGCAGACAAGCCTGCGGCTTGATGGCGCAGGGGTGCGCTTTTTTGCTAAACTGCGCGCCCCTCATGCGGCTTAATCCCGACAAGAGTGCTAGGTCTTATAGTTGACTTAAATACTCGGGAATTGCATAATCGCTGCATATTGCGACCACGCGGTAACCCTCATGCGACTAACAACCAAAGGCCGTTATGCCGTCACCGCCATGCTTGATCTGGCGCTGCATGCGCAGAGCGGGCCGGTGTCCCTGGCTGATATTTCCGAGCGGCAGGGCATTTCCCTGTCTTACTTGGAGCAGCTGTTTGCAAAGCTGCGTCGCGGCAACCTGGTTTCCAGTGTGCGCGGGCCGGGCGGCGGTTATCAGTTGTCACGCGGTATGCAGGGCATTCAGGTGGCTGAGGTGATCGATGCGGTCAATGAGTCCGTCGATGCCACGCGCTGTCAGGGGCAAGGCGATTGCCATGCGGGTGATACCTGTCTAACCCACCATCTGTGGTGTGACCTTAGCCAGCAGATACATGAATTTCTCAGTGGCATCAGTCTCGCTGACTTGGTGACCCGTCGTGAAGTACAGGAAGTTGCCCAGCGCCAGGATCAGCGCCGTTGCAATGGCAGTACGCCTTACTTAGATAAGATTGAAACGTCCGCCGTCGATTGAGCGCTAGGCGCTGGCTAGCTGGCCTGATACCTGATTAGGAGAGAATTGATGAAGTTGCCGATTTACCTCGATTATTCCGCCACCACGCCGGTTGATCCGCGTGTTGCGCAAAAAATGAGCGAATGCCTGCTGGTTGACGGTAACTTCGGCAACCCAGCGTCGCGCTCCCACGTGTTCGGCTGGAAGGCTGAAGAAGCGGTAGAGAATGCCCGTCGTCAGGTGGCTGATCTGGTCAATGCTGACCCGCGCGAGATTGTTTGGACCTCCGGTGCTACCGAATCCAACAACTTGGCGATCAAAGGCATTGCCGACTTCTACAAGAGTAAAGGCAGGCACCTGATCACCTCGAAGATCGAGCACAAAGCGGTGCTCGACACGATGCGTCAGCTTGAGCGTGAAGGCTTTGAGGTCACTTACATCGAGCCGGGTGAAGACGGTCTGATTACTCCGGCTATGATCGAGGCTGAGTTGCGTGATGACACTATTCTGGTGTCGGCCATGCACGTGAATAACGAGATCGGCACCATCAACGACATTGCTGCGATTGGTGAGTTGACCCGTTCGCGTGGTGTGTTCTTCCATGTCGACGCGGCGCAGTCCACCGGCAAGGTAGCAGTCGATCTGCAGTCGTTGAAAGTCGATCTGATGTCGTTCTCTGCACACAAAACCTATGGTCCTAAGGGCGTTGGTGCGCTGTACGTGTGCCGTAAGCCGCGCGTGCGTCTGGAAGCCCAGACCCATGGCGGTGGTCACGAGCGCGGCATGCGCTCCGGCACCCTGGCAACCCACCAGTGTGTGGGTATGGGCGAGGCTTTCCAGATTGCCAAGCAAGAAATGGCTCAGGAAAACCAGCGCATTCTGGCTTTGCGTGATCGCTTCTTTAAACAGGTTGATGGTCTTGAAGAGCTGTATATCAACGGCAGCATGACCGCTCGTGTGCCACACAATCTCAACCTCAGCTTCAACTATGTTGAGGGCGAGTCGCTGATCATGGCGCTTAAGGATCTGGCGGTTTCGTCCGGCTCGGCCTGCACCTCGGCTTCCCTGGAACCGTCCTACGTATTGCGCGCCCTGGGTCGTAATGACGAGCTGGCGCACAGTTCCATTCGCTTTACCTTCGGCCGCTTCACCACTGAGGAAGAGGTCGATTACGCCGCGCAGAAGGTTTGTGAGGCGGTCACCAAGCTGCGCGAATTGTCGCCGCTGTGGGATATGTACAAAGACGGTGTCGACATCTCCAAGATCGAGTGGGCGGCGCACTAAGTAGTCGCCGAGCAAGAGCGACTCTCTGATGAGGAAGGAATACCAGCATGGCTTACAGTGAAAAGGTCATTGACCACTACGAGAACCCGCGCAACGTCGGCAAGATGGACGCAGAAGACCCAAGCGTAGGCACCGGCATGGTCGGCGCGCCGGCTTGCGGTGACGTGATGCGTTTGCAGATCAAGGTTAACGAGCAGGGCGTCATTGAAGACGCCAAGTTCAAGACCTATGGCTGTGGTTCGGCCATTGCCTCCAGCTCCCTCGCTACTGAGTGGATGAAAGGCAAGACTCTGGACGAGGCGGAAACCATCAAGAACACCCAGCTGGCTGAGGAATTGGCCCTGCCTCCGGTGAAAATTCACTGCTCGGTCCTCGCGGAAGATGCCATCAAGGCAGCCGTACGCGACTACAAGCAGAAGAAAGGCTTGCTCTAAGGAGGTTTGTCGATGGCTATCAGCATGACCGAAGCAGCGGCTCAACATGTGCGTCGTTCGCTTGATGGGCGTGGCAAGGGTGAGGGCATCCGTTTGGCTGTTCGCACCACGGGCTGCTCAGGCTTGGCCTATGTGCTGGAGTTTGTCGATGAGACTGCTAGCGAAGATCAGGTGTTCGAGAGCTTTGGGGTCAAGGTGATCATTGACCCAAAAAGCTTGGTTTATCTCGATGGCACAGAACTCGACTTCGTTAAAGAAGGGTTGAACGAAGGCTTCAAGTTCAACAACCCCAACGTGCGTGGCGAATGTGGCTGCGGCGAAAGCTTCAACATCTGAGGCGCCCGTGGGTACTCCTTGTCACTTTGCTTTGTTCGATCTAAAGCCTGGTTTTCGTTTGGATCTTGAGTTGCTGGCCAGCCGCTATCGCGAGCTGGCGCGGCATGTCCATCCGGACCGTTTTGCCGATGCTTCCGAGCGCGAACAGCGCGTGGCGCTGGAGCAGTCTGCCAGCCTTAACGAAGCCTATCGAACGCTGAAAAATCCACCGCAGCGCGCGCGCTACCTGCTCGCGCTGAGTGGGCCTGAATTGCCGCTGGAAGTGACCGTGCAAGACCCGAGCTTCCTGTTGCAGCAGATGCAGTGGCGCGAAGAGCTGGAAGATCTGCATGACAGTGCAGACCTGGCTGGGGTTGCGCAATTCAAGCGGCGGTTGAAAGTCGCTCAGGATGAGCTGAATGAAAGTTTTGCCGTTTGTTGGGACGATGCCTCGCGGCGTGAAGAGGCCGAGCGCCTGATGCGCCGCATGCAGTTTCTCGACAAGCTCTCTCACGAGGTTCGCCAGCTGGAAGAGCGCCTCGACGATTAACGCTGGTGCGCTGCACCCGATACCTAAGCATTGATTACTCATGGCCTTACTGCAGATCGCTGAACCCGGACAAAGCCCTCAGCCCCACCAGCGCAGGCTGGCGGTGGGGATTGATCTGGGTACCACCAATTCGCTAGTCGCCGCTGTGCGTAGCGGGCTCTCTGAACCTCTGGCTGATGCCGCAGGGCAGGTCATTCTGCCGTCCGCGGTGCGCTACCACGCTGATCGTGTTGAGGTTGGCGAGGATGCCAGGGCGGCAGCTTCGGGCGACCCGTTGAATACCGTGCTGTCAGTCAAGCGCCTGATGGGGCGTGGCTTGGCCGACGTTAAGCAGCTGGGTGAGCAGTTGCCTTACCGCTTTGTCGGTGGTGAGTCGCACATGCCGTTTATTGAAACGGTGCAGGGGCCGAAAAGTCCGGTCGAAGTTTCCGCCGAGATTCTCAAAGTGCTGCGTCAGCGCGCCGAGGCGACGCTGGGTGGCGAACTGGTCGGTGCGGTGATCACCGTGCCGGCCTATTTTGATGACTCGCAGCGCCAGGCCACTAAAGACGCGGCGCGTCTGGCAGGGCTGAATGTCCTGCGTTTGCTCAACGAGCCGACTGCGGCGGCAGTTGCCTATGGGCTCGACCAGCACGCTGAAGGCGTGGTGGCGATTTATGACCTGGGCGGCGGTACCTTCGATATTTCCGTGCTGCGCCTGACCGGTGGTGTGTTTGAAGTGCTCGCCACGGGCGGTGATAGTGCGCTGGGTGGTGATGACTTCGACTACGCCATTGCCAGCTGGATTGTGCAGCAGGCGGGCGTGTCGGAAGACCTGGATCCGGGTCAGCAACGCTTGTTACTACAGACCGCCTGTGCAGCCAAGGAAGCGTTGACCAATAACGCGACTACCACGCTCAGCTATGCCGGCTGGCAAGGTGTGCTGAGTCGCGAGCAGCTTGATGCGCTGATTGAACCGATGGTTGCGCGCAGCCTTAAAGCATGCCGCCGTGCGGTGCGTGATGCGGGTATTGAACTGGAAGAAGTCGAAGCGGTGGTCATGGTCGGTGGTTCGACCCGCGTACCGCGCGTGCGCCAGGCCGTCGCCGAATTATTCTCCCGTGAGCCGCTGGCCGATATCGATCCCGATCAAGTGGTGGCCATTGGTGCTGCTATTCAAGCGGATGCTCTGGCGGGCAATAAGCGCGGTGACGGTGAAGAACTGCTGCTGTTGGACGTGATTCCGCTATCGCTGGGGCTGGAGACCATGGGCGGGCTGATGGAAAAGGTGATTCCGCGCAACACCACCATTCCCGTAGCGCGCGCCCAGGACTTCACCACCTACAAAGATGGCCAAACAGCCATGATGATCCATGTGCTGCAGGGTGAGCGCGAGCTGATCAGTGACTGCCGCTCCCTGGCACGCTTCGAGTTGCGCGGTATTCCGCCGATGGTGGCCGGTGCGGCGAAAATTCGTGTGACTTTTCAGGTCGATGCTGACGGCTTGCTCAGTGTGTCAGCCCTTGAGTTGGCGTCGGGTGTTGAGGCGAGTATCCAGGTCAAGCCGTCTTACGGTCTGACGGATGGCGAGATTGCCCGCATGCTGCAGGATTCGTTCAAAAACGCCAGCGACGACAAAGTGGCGCGCGTACTGCGCGAGCAACAAGTCGATGCCCAGCGTTTGCTGGAGGCGGTGGAGGCCGCTTTGTTGGCGGATGGTGAGCGCTTGCTGGATGCTGATGAACGCGTGGCCATCGAGGCGCAGATGCAGCAATTACGCGACTGCATGGCGGCCAACGATGGTCTGGCCATTGAGCAGCAAACCAAGCGATTGACCCAGATAACTGATGCCTTTGCGGCGCGTCGTTTGGATGCCACGGTCAAAGCCTCGCTGGCTGGCCGTAGTCTTGATGAGATTGAGGAATAAGCATGCCGCAGATTATCTTTCTGCCCCACGCTGTACTGTGCCCAGAAGGTTTGGTGGTTGAAGTGGCGCCCGGCACGTCGGTGCTTGAAGTGGCGCATGAGCATCATATCGAGATCGAAAGTGCCTGCGGGGGCGTCTGTGCCTGCACCACGTGTCATTGCATTATCCGTGAAGGCTTTGATTCGCTGGCTGAGGCGGATGAGTTGGAAGAAGACATGCTCGACAAGGCTTGGGGCTTGGAGGCGCAATCACGGCTGTCCTGCCAGGCCATCGTGGGTGATGAAGATATCACTGTCGAAATTCCTAAATACTCGCTCAATCATGCCGCAGAAGCGCCGCACTGATTCAAGGAGCTGTTATGACGCTGAAATGGGCTGATGTTCTGGAAATCGCTATTCAGTTGGCTGAGTCCAAGCCGGATGTCGATCCGCGTTACGTTAATTTTGTCGATTTGCATAAATGGATTCTGGCGCTGCCCGAATTCAGCGACGATCCGACTCGCGGTGGCGAGAAGGTGCTGGAAGCCGTTCAGGCTGCCTGGATCGAAGAGGCTGACTGAGTCGCCCTGTACGCTGTTAGGCAATCCCAATAAACCCGCGTATAATTCGCGGGTTTAATTTTTCGCTTTAACCACTGTTTCTGGAGTTTCACATGGCTGTTCAACGCACTTTCTCCATCATCAAGCCTGACGCTGTTGCTAAAAACGTTATCGGCGAAATCACCAGCCGTTTCGAAAAAGCCGGCCTGCGCGTCGTCGCTTCGAAAATGCTTCAGCTGTCTGAGCGCGAAGCTGCTGGTTTCTACGCTGAGCACAGCGAGCGTGGCTTCTTCAAAGACCTGGTTGCTTTCATGACTTCCGGCCCCGTTATCGTTCAGGTTCTGGAAGGCGAAAACGCTGTTCTGGCTAACCGTGATCTGATGGGCGCTACCAACCCTAAAGAAGCTGCTGCCGGCACTATCCGTGCTGATTTCGCCGTTTCCATCGACGAAAACGCTGTCCACGGTTCGGACTCCGAAGCTTCTGCTGCTCGCGAAATCGCTTACTTCTTCGCGTCCACTGAAGTTTGCGCTCGTATTCGCTAAGCGAATTGAGTGAGGGTGAAGCCATGATCGCATTGACCGGTAAAACTAATCTGTTGGGTCTGACCCAGGCAGAAATGGAACAATTCTTCGAACAAATCGGGGAAAAACGTTTCCGCGCCGGTCAGTTGATGAAGTGGATTCACCACTTTGGCGTCGATGACTTCGATGCCATGAGTAATGTCAGCAAGGCCTTGCGCGAAAAGCTCAAGGCCTGTGCTGAAATCCGCGGCCCGGAAGTGGTCAGCGAAGATATTTCCACTGATGGCACGCGCAAGTGGGTAGTGCGGGTGGCGTCAGGTAGCTGTGTTGAAACTGTTTATATACCCCAGGGCACGCGCGGCACTTTGTGTGTTTCGTCGCAGGCCGGTTGTGCGCTGGATTGCAGTTTCTGTTCGACCGGTAAGCAAGGCTTTAACAGTGACCTTACTGCTGCGGAAATCATCGGTCAGGTGTGGATTGCCAATAAGTCGTTTGGCAGTGTGCCGGCGAAGATTGACCGGGCGATCACCAACGTGGTGATGATGGGCATGGGCGAACCGTTGTTGAATTTTGACAATGTGGTCGCTGCCATGAAACTCATGATGGATGACCTCGGCTATGGCATCTCCAAGCGCAAGGTGACGTTGTCCACCTCGGGCGTAGTGCCGATGATAGATAAGCTGGGTGAGGTCATCGACGTGTCGTTGGCGCTGTCGCTGCATGCACCCAATGATGAGCTGCGCAGCCAATTGGTGCCGATCAACAAGAAGTACCCGCTGGAAATGCTTTTGGCAGCCTGTAAGCGTTATGTTTCTCGGCTGGGTGAGAAGCGCGTGCTGACCATCGAGTACACCCTGCTTAAGGATGTAAACGATAAGATTGAGCACGCTGAGGAAATGATCGCACTTCTCAAAGATGTGCCTTGCAAGATCAACCTGATTCCGTTTAATCCCTTCCCTCACTCGGGGTACGAGCGGCCTAGCAATAATGCGATCCGCCGTTTCCAAGACCTGCTGCATAAAGCCGGGCACAATGTCACCGTGCGTACCACGCGCGGTGAGGACATTGACGCAGCCTGTGGCCAATTGGTTGGCCAGGTCATGGACCGTACCCGCCGTAGTGAACGTTATATCGCTGTGCGTGAATTGAGTAGCGAGGCCGAAACGCCGAGTGCCGCCGCCAATCGAACCTAAGGGGAGGATACCCATGACCTTGCGACCCGCGTTATTGCTGTTGGCCGCTAGTCTGTTAGCCGGTTGTGTCACAACCGGTACTGTTGATCCGATGAAAACCGGCAAGGGCCGTGAAGAAGCGCGGGATGCCTATGTACAACTGGGCATCGGCTACCTGCAACAAGGTCAAACCGAGCGCGCCAAGGTGCCGCTGAAAAAAGCCTTGGAGCTCGACTCGTCGAATGCCGATGCGCATGCCGCACTGGCGTTAGTGTTCCAGATAGAAATGGAGCCCAAGCTGGCCGATGAGCACTTTCGCAAGGCCATTTCGCAGCGTCGTGATGATGCGCGCTTACTGAACAACTACGGCAGCTTTCTGTATGAGCAGCAGCGTTACCAGGAAGCACTGGAGCGCTATACCGAAGCCGCTCAGGACAACCTTTATCCCGAGCGTTCGCGGGTGTTCGAAAACCTCGGTTTGACTTCATTGCAGCTGCAGCAGCGTGAGCAGGCCAAGGCTTATTTTGAACGCTCACTGCGTTTGAATAGCCGCCAGCCGCGGGCGTTGATGGAGATGGCGCAGTTGTCCTACGAGGACAAACAATACGTGCCTGCTCGTAGCTATTACGAAGCCTATATGTCCTTGGCACCGCAGAATGCCCGCAGCCTATTGTTAGGCGTGCGTTTGGCGAAGATTTTCGAGGAGCGCGACAATGCCGCGAGTCTCGGTTTGCAGTTGAAGCGACTTTATCCGGGCACGCCGGAATATCAGCAATACCTGTCGGAGCAATGATGAAAGCGGCGCATCCTGAAGGGCTAGCAGTTCCCCGTATCAATCCGGGTGAGACGTTGCGCGAGGCTCGCGAGAGCCGTGGTTGGGCCGTGGCAGAGGTCGCTGCGCAGTTGAATTTGACCTCGCAACGCTTGAGTCAGATTGAGCAAGGTGCCTTCGACAAGTTACCAGGGCATACCTTTGCGCGTGGTTATGTGCGCGCTTACGCCAAGTTGTTGGAGCTTGATCAGAATCGTCTGGTGATGGAGTTCGATCAATTCACCGGTAGCGATGCCGCAGGCAGCAGCGTACACAGTCTGGGGCGCATTGAAGGGCCGGTGAGCTACTCGCAGCGTATTTTGCGCATGGTCAGTTTTGTGTTGTTGCTTGCCCTGGCTGGCTTGAGTTTCTTCTGGTGGCAGGAAAAGACTGAACGCCAGGCTGAAGACCTTGCCACTCAAAGCCTTGAGCATGTTGAAGTAGACGGCGCTGACGGCACCACACAGATTCATCCTTTGGATGAGCCCGAGGATCAGGCCGTGGAAGCGGCCCAGATGGAGGCTGAAACAGTTTTGCCGCTGCCGTCTGAAGATACTCCCGCCTTACCAGAGCCTGGCGTTGCTGAAACGCCCAGCGAGAATGTGCCGGTGCAAGAGTCGCTTCCGCCAGTCGCCGCCGCTGCCGCTCCGGTCACTGTAGAGGCATTGCCTGCTGTATCCGCTGAACCTGCGCCTACGCCGGTTCAGGCTGGTGCGGGCGAAGCCGTGGTCAGTTTGACCTTTATTGCAGATTGCTGGACGCAGCTAACCGATGCTAATGGCAAGGTGCTGTTCAGCGCCCTCAAGCGTAAGGGCGACAGCCTGCAGTTGACGGGTAAGGCACCTCTGGAACTGCGCCTGGGCTATGCCCGTGGTGCGCAGGTCAGCCTCAATGGCAGCCCGGTTGATGTGGCGCCTTTTATCTCTGGTGAGACCGCGCGTCTGAAGTTGGGTGGGCAGTAACATGCATGGTGAATCTCCAATTAAACGTCGTATTTCACGCCAAATCTGGGTCGGTTCGGTGCCGGTTGGCGGCGATGCGCCGATAGCCGTGCAGAGCATGACCAACAGCGATACCAACGATGTGGCCGCGACCGTGGCGCAGATTCGTCGCCTGGAAGATGCCGGCGCGGACATTGTGCGGGTTTCGGTGCCGGATATGGATGCAGCCGAGGCCTTCGGCCGGATCAAGCAGCAGGTCAAGGTACCGCTGGTGGCTGATATCCACTTCGATTACCAGATCGCCTTGCGTGTGGCAGAACTCGGAGTTGATTGTCTGCGCATCAATCCGGGCAACATCGGCCGTGAAGACCGTGTGCGTGCGGTGGTTGAGGCCGCGCGTGATCGAGGCATCCCGATTCGCATTGGGGTCAATGCGGGCTCGCTGGAAAAAGACCTGCAGAAGAAATATGGCGAACCGACGCCCGAGGCCTTGGTCGAGTCGGCATTGCGCCATGTCGAGCACCTCGATCGCCTGAACTTCCCCGACTTCAAGGTCAGCGTAAAGGCTTCCGACGTGTTTATGGCCGTGGAAGCCTACCGACTGCTGGCCAAGCAAATCGAGCAGCCGTTGCATTTGGGGATTACCGAAGCAGGCGGCCTGCGCTCCGGTACAGTCAAATCCGCGGTAGGCCTGGGCATGCTGTTGGCCGAAGGTATTGGCGACACTATCCGCATTTCCTTGGCCGCTGATCCTGTTGAAGAGATCAAGGTTGGCTACGACATCCTCAAATCGCTGCGCCTGCGTTCCCGTGGCATCAATTTTATCGCCTGCCCAAGTTGCTCGCGGCAGAACTTCGATGTGGTGAAAACCATGAACGAGCTGGAGCAGCGCGTCGAAGACCTACTGGTGCCGCTGGATGTGGCGGTGATCGGTTGTGTGGTCAACGGTCCCGGTGAAGCCAAAGAGGCGCATATCGGCCTGACTGGCGGCTCGCCTAACCTGATTTATATCGATGGCAAGCCGGCGCTCAAACTGGGTAATAACAACCTGGTCGATGAGCTGGAAAAGCTGATCCGCCAGAAAGCGGCCGACAAGGTCGCCGCTGACGCCGCCGTTATCGTGCGTAGCTAACACCGTTAAGGAATTGAATTGAGCAAGCCCCTGCAAGCCATCCGTGGCATGAACGATATCCTGCCCGAGCAGACTCCGCTTTGGCGCTACTTCGAAGGCACTGTGGCCAATCTGCTGGATGGCTATGGCTATCGGCAGATACGTATGCCGATCGTCGAGTTCACCGAGCTGTTCAAGCGCTCCATCGGCGAAGTCACCGATATCGTTGAAAAAGAGATGTACACCTTCGACGACCGCAATGGTGATTCCCTGACCCTGCGCCCGGAAGGCACTGCGGCGTGCGTGCGCGCGGTACTTGAGCATGGCCTGTCCGGCGGCGGGCAAACCCAGAAGCTTTGGTACATCGGCCCGATGTTCCGTCACGAGCGGCCGCAGAAAGGTCGTTATCGCCAGTTTCATCAGATTGGCGTGGAAGTGTTCAATATTGACGGCCCGGACATCGATGCTGAGTTGATCGTCTTGACCTGGCGCCTTTGGGGCCTGCTGGGTATTCGTGATGCGGTGAAGCTTGAGCTCAACAGCCTCGGCACCAGTGCAGCCCGTGCGGTGTACCGGGATGCGTTGGTCGAGTTTCTCTCGGCGCATGCCGATCAGCTGGATGAAGACAGCCGCCGCCGTATGGGCAGCAATCCACTGCGTGTACTCGACAGCAAATCGCCAGAAACCCAGGCGGTATTGGTTAATGCGCCGAAACTGGCGGATTACCTTGATGAAGAGTCGCGGCTGCATTTCGAAGGGCTGAAGGCCCGTCTGGATGCTGCGGGCGTGCCGTACGTAATCAACCCCAAGCTGGTGCGCGGCCTGGATTACTACAGCAAAACCGTATTCGAGTGGGTCACCGATCAGCTCGGTTCTCAGGGTACCGTTTGTGCTGGTGGCCGTTACGATGGCCTGGTTGAGCAGATGGGCGGTAAGCCGACGCCGGGCGTGGGTTTTGCCATGGGCATCGAACGCTTGGTGCTGTTGCTCGAAACTCTAGGTAAAGTACCGGCTGAAATCGCCCGCACGGTTGACGTTTACCTGTGTGCTTTCGGTGAGGCGGCTGAATTGGCCGCTTTGGCCTTAAGCGAGCGTCTGCGTGATCAGTTGCCAGGCTTGCGTCTGCAAGTGAATGCCGGGGCCGGTAGCTTCAAGAGTCAGTTCAAGAAAGCCGACAAAAGCGGCGCGTTGTACGCCTTGATCTTGGGTGAAGACGAATTGGCCCAGCAAGTGGTAGGTTGCAAGCCGTTGCGTGGTCAGGGCGAGCAGCAAAGTATTGCGTGGTCGGCATTGGCCGATCATCTGGCGAACTGCGCCAATCAGGCCTGAGCGTCTGTTTAGTGATTTAGCGAAAAGGAGTGTTGGGGTGGTTTCGCGTACTGATGATGAAGATCTGGCGGTAATCAAGGACTGGTGGCAGCAAAATGGTATGCCATTGCTGACTGGCGTTGTGCTGGCGTTGGCGGTGGTGTTCGGCTGGCAGGGTTGGCAGAAGTACCAGAGCAATCAGGCGCAAGGCGCTTCATTGGTGTATCAACAGCTGCTTGAGGCTGCTTTGGACCCTAGTGGCAAGCCGGATGCCGGTAAAGTTGCAGCGCTGGCTCACACCCTGAAAAGTGATTACGCCGGGACTCATTACGCCCAGTACGGCAGCCTGTTCGTCGCCAAAGTAGCTGTTGAAGCGGGCAAGCTGGACGACGCCGCTA
>Ga0180008_1000842_pt1 | contig 21952 bp, 16 predicted proteins | sample MM_PW_MetaG_FD_121121 | JGI IMG/M metagenome (GOLD analysis project Ga0180008, IMG submission 121121) | Groundwater microbial communities from the Aspo Hard Rock Laboratory (HRL) deep subsurface site, Sweden - MM_PW_MetaG | ecosystem: Environmental > Aquatic > Deep subsurface > Groundwater...
CGGTGCCGATACAGCTCTATTTTATGTGCCAGCGAATCCGGAATTGTCATATCTGCGCAATGGCGCCAGAACTCGGTATCGCGGCGGCCTGTCAGTTTATAGTGCAGGATCAGGAAGTCGCGTATTTGCTCCAGCTCCAGATTGTGCAGCCGGTTGACTTCTGTGATGTCGCATTCTGCAAATCCCTGTGATGGGAAAAAAGCCTCCAGTTTGGCCAGTGCTGTTTGCACCAGTGAGATACTGGTCGATTCCAGAGGCTCGAGAAAACCCGAGGCCAGCCCCAGCGCAAAACAGTTTTTATGCCAAATCTTGTCACGTCGGCCAGGGGTAAAAGATAGTTTGCGGGGTTCAGTCAGTACTTCACCTTCCACCGTATCCAGCAAGGTTTGTCTGGCTTGTTCGTCCGTACAAAAAGCACTGGAGAAAATATGACCATTGCCCATTCTGTGTTGTAACGGAATTCGCCACTGCCAGCCGGCGTCCATAGCTATGGAACGGGTGTAAGGCAGGATCTCACCACTTCTGGTTGTTTGCACCGCAAAAGCGCCATCGCAAAGTAACCAGTGTTGCCAGCTTTGATAACCGACTCCCAGGGCTTGTCCCAGCAACAGGCTACGAAATCCTGAGCAGTCGATAAATAAATCTCCTTCCAGTACAGTGCCGTCTTTTAATACCAGACTCTCTATAAAGCCGTTGTCAGGTTTTAGCATCACATGCGCGATTTCCGCATCTATATGCTGTACTCCGGCAGCTGTGGCTTGTTGTTTTAAATACGCTGCGTACAAGGAAGCATCAAAATGGTAGGCGTAGCTGTAATCGGCTAAAGGTGACTGAGGCTGCGGGTTGGGTTGGGCAAATTTATTCTGCTGCGCCAGAATGCAGGCAAAACTATAGTTCTCATAGTTAACTGGCACGCCTGTGCTGGCAAGGCGGTTCAGATAATGATGAAAAGCAACACCATCAACAGGCATGCCGAAATCTGCGAAAGGATGGAAAAACTTACTGTCGTGCTGATACCAGTTTTCAAACTGGATACCCAGCTTAAAACTCGCCTGAGTCGCTTTGATAAAGTCCAGCTCGTTGAGCCCGGCTTTGCGATTAAAATGCACTATACCGGGAATGGTCGCTTCCCCTACTCCAACAGTGCCTATTTGACTGGATTCAACCAGTGTGATTTGCAGTGGAGACTCTGTTTTAAAGCGTGCCAGACTGATCGCTGCCATCCAGCCCGCAGTGCCACCGCCTGCAATAATTACTCTTGATATTGACGCTGTCATAAGAACCTCTGAAGAGCCCAAACTATTTTTTACACTTGATTGACAGCGTTGTCAAATGCTTGAACTAGATGCAAGGATGACTGATAAAGTGAACCGAAAATGCAGGTAAACGTCTGAAATAAGCCAGAGTATTAGCATAAAACTGTTGATGCTATCCGGCAGCACCAGCAGCTTGGTTTGAATGAGGAGCCGCTTAATTGTTGGCGAAACAAGCAGTTAAAGTGGTCATTATTCTAAAGACAGTTCGGACCAGACTAAACCTGATTTACATGATTGCAGCAACGGGTCAATTAATGGTAGTGTCAGTGCCTGTAAACTAAAAGCCGAAGTTCTGTACAACAGAAAATGAGACGGCTAAGTCGTAAATGTTATAGAGGTTATTCATGTCACTGCAAATTACCCAGCTACAAAGAGAAAAACACGCAAAAACAAAAATTAATACCGCAAACGCCTTTCGTTATACACAAGATCAGCACGCTCTGCCGGTAGTGGTTCAGGAGTTTGTCCGTGTAGGCGCCGAGTTACCTATAGTGTTCGTTAAACATCCGGAAAAAAACGAGTTTGATGCTGTCACTATGCTAGGTCTGAAAACAGGTGAGAATCTGATGATTGTTGATGGCGTATGGCAAGGTTTTTATGTACCAAGAGTACTGTGGAACCATCCTTTGGTTCTTGCCGAGCACCCAACTCAACAAGATCAGTTGGCTGTCGCGCTGATTGACTCCAGCCCAATGGTGAATACAGAGACTGGTCATTCTTTGTTTAATGAAGATGGTTCTGAGACAGATTTCCTGAAAGCTCGTATCGAATCATTACGTGAATCTTTAGTGCAGAGTCAATCAACCAAAGCATTTAACAAAGTTCTGGCTGATCTGGATTTATTCACGGCTCAAACTTTATCCATAACAATCGAGGGTCAACCTCGTGATATTTCGGGTCTCTACATTGTGGATGAGAAGAAATTGAACGAGCTGCCGGATGAGAAGTTATTAGAACTGCATAAACGTGGAATGATGCCAGCAATTTATGCCCACTTAATGTCACTGCAGCAAGCTCAGCGTTTAGGTCAAAAGGTAAGTCAAGCAGCTGTAGCAGCAGCCTGATTATTCCAAAATGAACAGGCAGCACTTAGTGTGCTGCTTGTTTTTATGTCTTTCTGCTACCCACCCCACTCATTTTTTGTATTTTCCTTACGGGTTTTCCCGCTTATTAAATTTCCCCTTTTTTAACCTAAGAAACACTTGATTTGGCTAAAAAAAACACTAATATAGTTATGACAGCGTTGTCATGTGTGTGCAGCTCCTGTTTTTGGCTTTTGGGGGCTTTAGTAAATTGTAAAGTAACGGGGGTAGTCAGAACTTTGCTGGGGTCTGATTGTTGTGTTCTCCCTCGTTAGAGTCATGTTGGTTGGTAGTTGGTCAACAAGGTTCGCCAGCAGACATGGAGGTTGCGTTTTATTTGCCAATCCTTACCCAAGGGATCTTTGAGGATACTGCTTGCAGTATCCTCTTTTTTTTGTGCAGGGCATCCGTATCTGGCCAGACGTTTTGCTGGAAATCTGCCAATCAACTATTTAAAGTGCTGTAAAAGCAGTGAGGATATCTAGGGATGAAACAAATCCGGTGGGGAATTATTGGCTGTGGTAATGTCACTGAATTAAAAAGTGGCCCGGCTTTTAACAAAACAGAGCAATCCAGCTTAGTGGCCGTGATGCGCCGCGATGCGGCCAAAGCCGAAGATTATGCCAAACGTCATCAGGTGCCACGCTGGTATAGCGATGCACATCAGTTGATTAACGACCCTGATGTAGATGCTGTGTATATCGCCACTCCTCCTGACAGTCATAAAGACTATGCATTGTTGACCGCCGCCGCAGGTAAAATTTGCTGTGTTGAAAAGCCGATGGCTTTAAATACTGCAGAATGTGTTGAAATGGTGGATGTTTTTGAACAGAAACAACTGCCTTTGTATGTGTCTTATTATCGCCGCTCTTTACCCCGTTTTTTAAAAGTCAAAGAATGGCTGGAACATGAGTTGATAGGCACTCCTCGTCAGATCCAATGGAGTTTCAGCCGCACACCTAATACTGCCGATTTAGCTGGCCAGTACAACTGGCGCACTGATCCATCCAAAGCTGGTGGTGGTTATTTTATTGATTTGGCCAGTCATGGCTTGGATTTACTCTTGTATCTGCTGGGTGATGTGGTGAATGTGAGTGGTATCAGCTTAAATCAGCAAAAGCTTTATCAGGCAGAAGATGCGGTAGCTGCTGTATGGCAGTTTCAGTCGGGTTGCTTAGGCACTGGATTCTGGAATTTTGCAGCGGGTGAGCGTAGCGACAAAGTAGTGATCTACGGTAGTAAAGGCCGGATTGAGTTTTCTGTGTTTGAAAATGAGCCTGTGCAGTTGTTTACAGCAGAACAACAATTAAGCTTGGACATCGCTCATCCTGAAAACATCCAGTTTTACCATATCCAGGCCATGGTGCAGGATTTGTTGCATGGCACTGGCCACCCGTCTACAGGTAAAACCGCGTTAAAAGCCAGCTGGATGATGGAGCAAATACTGGGATAATTCGGGTCAGAGTAAAATTAAGCTGTATTTAATTTTACTCTGACCCGAATTAAATTGGCGTTAATCCAGCTTAGTCACTCTGCTGGTTGCGCCATTTTTCGCTTTGGTGCGCAGCAGTAAGTTACTGCTGACTTTCACTGCCTCAGTGTAGGGTAACCAGCTTTTGCCCTGATCTTCACTGTATTCGACCACTAAACCTGGCCATGCACTGTTGGCCAGCAATAAGCCATCCTGCAACACTGCACCTGGTGGTGGCAGATATAAAGCAACACCAGCTTCTGCTAACCGCGGTAATTCCTTTTGCGTTAAGGTCCAGCCAAAGCGCTGCCAGTCCTGCTGTCTGACTTCAGTATCAGGCTCTGTACCTTCCCACTTTGCTTTGTGCCAGGCCCGCTCTGCCAAGGCCAATAAGCGTGGGTAGAGCATTTTTTCCAGCTGTTCAGGGGTGCGGATAGTTTCGGTCCAGATCTGGCCTTGTATACCCAGAATATTTTCCGGTTTCTCTAAATCAGGCAGCTCCTGACCTAACAAAACTTCTAAATCTTCAATCACCTGACCTTCGCGGGTTTTATCAGCATTGGCGTATAAATCATCCGGCATATAACCAAAGACCTTAGCGACATCTGTAAAGCGGGCAGCCCAGTAGTAGCCTCGCTCTTCCGGATGTGCTTCATAAGGATGGTCAAAATATAAATGGGTACCATGTGACAACACCACCTGATAACCGGCATTTGCCAGACGGTAGGCGCGATCCGCTACACCCCATTCCCAGATATTGTCCCAGACATTGGCATAAACGTTTTCATTGGCAAATTGCTTACGGTTGAAGGGGGTTTTGGCGTCATACATCAAACCATCTTCCCAGCCGCCTAAGGTGAGCTGCCGATTGGCTGCCAGTTGTGCAACTTTGGCCACAAAATAAGGTTTTAAGTCGGCCACTCCGGCGATGCCTGTTTCCGGGTCTGCAATCAATTGCTGACAAGCAGGAGATGCCGTCCAGGAGCCAACGCCAGTTTCATCACCACCCATATGGAAGGTGCTGAGTTTTAAACCCGCCTGACGGTACATTTGCTGCAACTCGTAAATCACTTTATCGACAAAAGCATATGCAGAAGGCATACAGACGTTAATCGAGTTGTCAGTATAGTTTTGCACTGTCATATACTTCGACTTATCCAAAGGATCGGACAATAAATACTGCTGAGCTTCAGTTTCTTTACCTTGCTCTTTTAAGGTCAGATAACGAGCCTGCATGGCTTTCACCGCAGCTCGTGCGTGACCCGGCATATCTATTTCGGGAATGATTTCAATATGTCGAACAGCGGCATATTTTAGAATCTCAATAAAATCTGCAGTGCTGTAATAGCCATTGCCGTTGCCTGATTTAAAAGGACCAGTGCCGAGCTGGGTCAGCAGGCAGTTACGTTCTGATAAATCAAAACAGCGATTTGCACCTATTTCAGTCAGTTCAGGCAAGCCCGGAATTTCAATACGCCAGCCTTCATCTTCTGTTAAATGCAGATGCAGTTTATTCAGCTTGTATCGCGCCAATTGGTCGATCATGCGCAAAGTGACTTCTTTACCATGGAAGTTACGCGCCATATCGTAATGCAAACCCCGCCAGCCAAAACGTGGCCAGTCGCTGATGGTCAGATTGGGTAATACAGTGCGTTCTCCATCCACGGGAAGCAAAGCCAGCAGGCTTTGTACTGCATAAAAAGCACCTGCGTTGTCATTGGCATTTAATGCAATTTGTTCATCATGGATCACCAACTGATAGCCTTCAGTTTTTTCTTTTTGACCCGAAATGCCCAAGGCTATATGAGGCTGGTTATTGGCAGGAACCTGTGTGGTTAAGGTTAAAGGCAGGCCTGTAACCTGCTTTAATTGTTGCTGTAAATAACTGGCCTCAGACGTTAAACGGCCACTGTGGTAAATCACCCAGTCAGAACTCAGCTGGGTTTTGCCTCGCTGATAACTGATCTGTTGTGGACTTGGCACTATGGATAATTGCTCTGGTTTTTCAAAAGCAGACAACTGTTGCTGATTCAGCACAAAACGATTTTGGCTGGTCGCTATAGGGTATAAATCCGGCCCGGGATTATTAAAGCGTTGTAACTGTTGTGGTTGGGTATAAGGTTCAACAAAACGACTGAAATCTTCAGTATCTGTATTGGCAAAAATTTCTGGGGTTAAACCTTTGGAAGTAATAAAAGCCCTGGGCATCCAATCACTGTAGCTGACCAGAACTGAAGAAGGAGAAAAAACAAAACGTAGCAGCTGGCCAGGTTTTAAACCTTTAAAATCAGCTCCCGGAGTCAGGCTATGCAGGTCACCTTGCACATGCTGTAAGGTTAAACCGTCCTGTGTGGTGGTCTCCAGTTTTCTGATCGCATGAAAATACAGCACCCAGTCGCTGGCTCCTGCGCTCAGTGTTTTCGAGGATTTATTATGTAAAACCAGTTCTGCCTGGCTTTTACTCTGAGTGGCTGACGTAAAATTGCTTTTAACTGCAAACTTTAATTCAGTATTTTTGGCAAATTCAGCCAGTTCTTTTTGAGTGAATGCCTGAACTTGCCAGCTAAAAAAGTAACTAATACAAAGCCATAGTGGTAAAAAATACTTCATCGTACGCTCCCCTGAATAGCGGTACACTGTACCGTGGGCTTATTCCCTGATGGATTTTATGTAAATTGCTTTGGCATATTGCATTGCTTTCGATGTGCAAAGTGACAGAGCAATGACAAGATGGACCTCTTTTAATTTGTTGATTTTAAATATAAATTTAATTTATTTTGAGCTTGTTTTGAAAAATTAAGCTCGATTTTTAAACAAGGGTCTTGTTATTTGTCAAAATTATTATATGCTGAATTAAAAAAATGACAACGCTGTCAATTCAGTTTTTGACGAAATAATGGGCAGCAACAGGTGAAAGCTTAATCAAACTGGATTAAAGCTGACTAGCGGACAATGCAACGAGGTTGGTAGGATGACTACAGCAGTAGGCTATGATGGCCCGTTTTATTTAGGTATAGATGGTGGCGGCAGTAAATGCCGGGTAATCATAGTCACAGAAGACAACCAGGTCATAGGTGAAGGCTTATCCGGCCCTGCAAATCCATTACGTGGTATGAAAGTCGCTACAGACTCTATTCTTGCTGCTACTCAGCAAGCTCTGACCTGCGCCGGCATGGCTTTTAAAGATATGTCCAGATTGATTGTTGGTGCCGGCTTAGCTGGCGTCAATATGCCTGAATATTTCCGTATTTTTTCCGAATGGCAACATCCTTTTGCGCAATTACATTTAACCAGTGATTTGCATGTGGCTTGTATTGGTGCACATCAAGGTGGCGATGGTGCTGTGATTATCGCAGGCACGGGGTCCTGTGGCCTGGCTGATGTGAAAGGCCAATTGATAGAAGTAGGGGGGCATGGTTTCCCATACGGCGATAACGGCAGTGGCGCATGGATAGGCTTACAGATGGTGCATCATGTGTTGTTAGCCAAAGACTTATTGGGCCCGTCCACTTTAATGACTGATCTATTATGCGATGAATTAAAGCTCAGCCACACTCTGGCGCTGGTGGATTTCTTTATGCATGCCACTCCAACCACTTATGCGAAATATGCACCTTTGGTTTTTACTGCGGCAGAGCAGAGTGATGTGCTGGCAGAGCAGATAGTGCAACAAGCGGCGGCTCATATCAGTGCTATAGCCCAACGATTATTAAGTATCAGTCCACCACGTTTATCTTTAATTGGTGGTCTGGCACACAAGCTACAACCTTATTTGGCTTCAGAGGTACAGCAAAAAGTCACACCGGCTTTAGCTGCCCCTGAATTTGGCGCTGTTTGGTTTGCTAAGCAATGTCAGCAAAAAGCCCTGCGTATTTCTTAACTATTAGCTGTGAGTACCACAAAGATGACCCGAACTATTATGGCGCAGGAAGCTGCAGAAGCACCAAGCCGGATCCGTGAACAATTAGCTGCCAATGCCAACCGCATTGCTGACATAGTCCGGTTGATCAAACAAAAACAGCCTCGTTATGTCTATATGGTCGGTCGTGGTTCCTCTGATCATGCTGGTGTGTTTGCCAAGTATCTGATTGAAATTGAAATAGGTTTACCTGTTGCAGCCGCTGCTCCTTCTATTGCCAGTGTGTACAACAAGCAACTGGATTTAACCGGCGCTCTGGTGCTGGTGATTTCGCAGTCGGGCCGCAGCCCGGATATTCTGGCTCAGGTCGCCATGGCCAAAGCAGCCGGAGCTTTAGTTGTTGCCCTGGTGAATGATGAAAGTTCGCCTTTAGCTGAACAGGCTGATCAGGTGATCCCTTTAAATGTGGGTGTAGAAAAAGCAGTCGCAGCGACAAAAAGCTACCTTGCTACGTTAAGCGCTTTATTGCAGCTGGTGGCGGCCTGGTCTGGTAATAGTCAGTTGCAAAATGCAGTGATTAGCCTGCCAGAGTTACTGGAACGAGCCATTGAATTACCCGCTCAGTTAACAGCGCAGTCCCTGGAGGGCGTTGAGCATTTAGTGGTGTTGGGTCGAGGTCCTGGTTATGCCATCAGCCGTGAAATTGCACTGAAATTAAAAGAAGTTTGTGGCATTCATGCTGAAGCTTTTTCCAGCGCTGAATTTCTGCACGGCCCTGTGACATTAGTCAAAGATCAGTTTGCCATTGTTGATGTCAGCATAGCGGACGAAGCTAATGCTGCGCATCAGGCACAAATTGCGGAAGTACGTAGCCGTGGCGCCAGCATTGTGCATCTGCATCATGCTGATTTGGTATCCAATCCACGCGTTTTACCACTGGCTTTATTGCAGCGTTTTTATCTGGATGTTGAAGCTGTGGCTCGTAGCCGTGGTGTCAATCCGGATGCGCCTCCAGGCCTGAACAAAGTCACTAAAACAGTGTAACGAGGTAGTGATGCAGCAGATTTCAGTTGCCCGGCTTTTTGATGGTCAGAACTGGCAGCATAATGTGACTTTAAGTATTGAGGCTGGCCGTATTCATTCGATTCAGCCTGCTGATGGCGCTGTACTTTCGGGCGCTTTAGTGCCGGGTTTTATTGATGTACAGGTCAATGGCGGTGGTGGTGCTTTATTTAATACAGATACCAGTCTTGAAGCGCTTCGCACTATGGTTAAAGCTCATGCTCAGTTTGGCAGCACGGCTTTATTGCCTACAGTCATTACCGACTCAGTTGCTGTGATGCAACAAGCCGCTGACGTGATAGCTCAGGCTATAGCCAGCAAAGAGCCCGGTGTTTTGGGCGTTCACTTTGAAGGTCCACATTTATCTGTGCCAAAAAGAGGTGTGCATCCACAGAACTTTATCCGGCCTTTATCAGAAGCTGAGCTGGCGATTTATCGTCGTACCGACCTGGGCATCAAACTAGTGACAGTGGCGCCTGAGAACATCAGCCCTGAACAAATTAAAGAGTTAGTTAAAGCCGATGTCATTGTCTGTTTAGGCCACAGCAATACAGATGCGGCTACAGTGCAGGCTGCTTTGGCCGCCGGAGCCACGGGCTTTACCCACTTATACAATGCCATGTCGCCTTTAACTTCGCGTGAGCCTGGTGTAGTAGGGGCTGCACTTGCCGACCCACACAGCTGGTGTGGCGTGATTTTAGATGGTTTACATGTGCATCCGCTGGCGGTGAAAGTGGCTTTAGCTGCCAAACCTAAAGGCAAACTGCTGATCGTCACAGACGCCATGTCGCCAGTTGGCACCAGCCAGACCGAGTTTGACTTTTTTGATGGCAAAGTGATTCGGGATGGCAACAAGTTAACCAACTTAAACGGCAACCTGGCGGGTTCTGTGCTCGATATGGCCAGCGCTGTGTCTTATGCCGTGAAAGAGCTTGGCCTTGAACTTTCGGAAGCTGTCCGTATGGCGTCCTTGTATCCGGCCGAGTTTTTAGGCATTAGTTCCGATCGCGGTCAACTCCATACAGGTGCCAAAGCCGATCTGGTATTACTGAATGATGAAGGCCTGGTTCAGCAATGCTGGCTTGAAGGTAAAGCTTTTATCGAATCGAAGTAATTCATAGACCCAATAAATTCAACACAATAATAATTACAGCAACAGGAAGGAATTATGGAAATGACTGTCGATACCCCCAAGGCGCGCAGCAGTGTTGTGCCCATGGCTATAGTGGCCATGCTGTTTTTTGTTCTGGGTTTTGCCACCTGGCTCAATGGCTCTTTGATGCCGTATTTAAAACAAATGCTGCAGTTAACCCCCTTACAGGCATCCCTGGTGCTGTTTTCATTTTATATAGCAGTCACTTTTACCGCATTACCCTCGGCCTGGTTAATACGCAGGGTCGGTTATAAAAACGGTATGGCTTTGGGTATGGCGGTGATGATGCTGGCTGGGCTTTTGTATATTCCAGCAGCACAAACTCAAACCTTTGGCTTATTTTTGTTTGCTCAGTTGGTGATTGGCGCTGGCCAGACCTTATTACAAACCGCTGTGAATCCATATGTAGTTAAAATTGGACCTGAAGATACAGCAGCAGTGCGTATCAGTATTATGGGGATCCTGAACAAAACTGCGGGTGTAGTTGCTCCGCTGGTATTTACTGCGTTGATCGTCAGTGGTTTTACCGCTCCGGCTGATGCAACTCTTACTGCTGAACAAATTGATGCTATGGCGGCCAGTCTGGTATTTCCTTACTTGGGGTTGGCAGTCTTTTTAGGTTTGCTTGCGCTGGCCGTGAAATATTCGCCTTTGCCTGAACTGGAAAAAGAGTCGGATACAGGTACTGGTATCGATCAGTTAAAAGCTGTGTTGGCTAAACCTGCTTTGGTGTTTGGTGTGTTGTCGTTATTTGTCTATGTGGCCGTTGAGGTTATAGCGGGTGACACCATAGGTTTATTTGCCTTATCACTAGGGGTTGAACGTTATACCGTCATGACCTCCTATACGATGGCCTGTATGGTGCTGGGTTATGTGCTGGGCATAGTACTGATCCCGAGGGTGTTATCACAACAAAAGGCTTTGGCTGTATCAGCAGTTTTAGGTTTGGCATTAACGCTGGCGATTGTGTTAGGCGACAGCAGCTCTTATCTGATTGCGAATACGTTGTTGGTGCCTTTTGGTGGCACAGCTTTACCAGATACCTTGTTGTTTATTGCGATTCTTGGTTTAGCCAATGCCATTGTCTGGCCAGCGGTCTGGCCTCTGGCGTTATCTGGCCTTGGAACTTTAACCAGTATTGGTTCCGCTTTGCTGATTATGGGTATAGCTGGTGGTGCTTTTGGTCCGTTGTTCTGGGGTCTTGCCAGCAGTACAGGTCTTGGGCAACAAGGCGCTTATCTGGTGATGTTACCTTGTTACGCTTTTATCCTGTTTTATGCGCTGAAGGGACATAAGTTAACCAGCTGGAAAAGCTCTTAATTTGTTATAGGTGGCTTTATGTCTTCACAACGTTTTTATGCACTGGATGCCCTGCGCGGACTGGCGATAGCTTTAATGATTTTGGTCAACACGCCTGGCTCATGGCAGCATGTTTATAGTCCGCTGCTGCATGCAGCATGGGACGGATTTACCTTTGCTGATATTGTTTTTCCGACCTTTTTATTTGTGGTGGGGGCAGCGATGTTTTATTCGCTGAAAACTACAGTGTTATCCAAAGATAGTTTCTGGCGGGTGAGCAGCCGGGCTTTAAAATTGATTGGTATTGGTGTGCTGCTGAATTATGTGCCTTTTAGTGTGGATCTGGCCGAACTGCGCCTGCCGGGTGTATTACAACGTATAGGTTTAGCGTATTGGCTCGCTGCTTTGTTGGTATTGAGCGTCAAACGCAGTTATTTGCCTGTTATAGCTGTTGCTCTGGTTCTGTTGTATTGGTTAGCGCTGGTGCTGGGCGGTGGTGAGCAACCTTATAGTCTGGAACACAATCTGGTGCGGCAATGGGATCTGGCTATCTTTGGCGCTGCTCATTTGTATCAGGGCTTTGGAGTGGCTTTTGACCCTGAAGGCCTGTTAAGTACAGTGCCTTGTGTGGTGGCCGTATTAATTGGTTTTGGCACGGCTTCAGCTTTGCAGGGGAAGCCGCAGAAAGAGGCATTGCGACTGTTGTTGTTATCCGGAGTGGTATTGGTTGTTCTGTCTGCGTTATGGCAATTGCTTTGGCCTGTGAATAAAGCCTTGTGGTCCGGCAGCTATCTGGCGCTGAGCAGTGGCTTAATTTTATTGCTGCTAGCGGCTCTGGTCTGGTGTATTGATATAAAAGGCTGGACTACTCTGGCAGAGCCTCTGAAAGTTTATGGCACCAATCCGCTGTTTATTTATGTGCTGGCCTGGCTCTGGGCTGTGCTGATAGGTCAGTTGATTTTTATTCCAACCGACGCAGGTTCAGTATCGCTGTCTCAGTGGGGCTTTGAGCAGTTAGCTTTAGTCTTTCCGGCTAAACTGGCTTCCTTTGTATTTGCTTTATTGCACGTGATTGGTTTCTGGTATCTGTCACTGCTGCTGTATAAACGCAATATAGTGATTAAGCTGTAAAAAATGGGGTCAGATCACATTAGTTATGCGTAACTAATGTGATCTGACCCCATTTTTAAACCGCAGTAAATTTCAGCTTCAGAGCCTGCTCGACGTGAGGAGCAACAAAACGGCTGACATCGCCACCGTGGCGGGCTACTTCTTTCACTAAAGTGGAAGAGATAAAAGTATTTTTTTCTGAAGGTGTCATAAACAAGCTGTCTAAATCTGGGTTCAGTTGTCGGTTCATACTGGCAAGCTGAAACTCGTATTCAAAGTCGGCCACAGCGCGCACACCACGTAACAGCACTTGAGCCTGATTATTCTTGGCAAAATCGGCCAGCAAGCCCGAAAAACCCACCACTGCCACGTTAGGAATATCTGCGAAACATTGTTCAGCCAACTGCACACGTTCTGCCAGCGTAAACAGAGGTTGCTTGCTGGGGTTAGAAGCAACAGCCACTATCACCTGATCAAATAAACGCGAAGCCCTCTGAACTAAGTCACTGTGACCATTAGTTAAAGGGTCAAAAGTGCCGGGATAAATTGCTTTAGTTTTCATTGTTTTGTATCCATCCCTGTGTTGCTTATCTGAACGACTAGAGTTTTTAATCGAATTGGCGTTACTATAGCAAACTAATAAAAAATAAATAAAAAAGAAATACGCGGATGGATAAGAAGCTTCGAACCAAAGACAAGATACTGCAGGCCAGTATTGAGTTGTTTAACCAGCAGGGTGAGCGTTGTATCACCACCAATCATATAGCGGCGCATTTGGGTATCAGCCCCGGCAATCTGTATTACCACTTTCGCAATAAAGAAGACATAGTGCGGAATATTTTCCGCGAATACGCCAAGTTGCTGGATAACAGACTGCAACCTCCAAGCCAACCGTCAGAAGCACTGGACTCGCTGGCTCAGTATCTGGACGTGGTATTTGAGCTGATGTGGCGTTTCCATTTCTTTTACGCCAACCTGCCGGATATTTTGTCGCGCGATCAAGCCTTGCAACAGGATTATTTAACTGTGCAAAAGGCGGTGCTGGCAAAAGTAATTTCAGTATTGAGTGCGTTAAAAAAGGCAGATGTGATTGCAATCGATGACGCTGACATCGCCAATTTTGCTCACACCATTAAACTGGTGGTGACTTTCTGGATCAGTTATCTAAAAACCCAGGAGCCTCAAACCACCATGAACAAGGAGCAGGCTTATCTTGGCGTACTCAAAGTGCTGCTGTTATTTAAGCCCTATGCCACTGCTCAGGCTCTGCCACGTATAGAAAAATTGCAGCAGCATTATCAAGCTTTGTCCGGTGATCAGACGATCTGACTTCTAACTGGCAACAATTTGCTACGCAACTAATCCGATCTGCAGCCTTTTCTGACAGAAAAGCGCTGCATCCCCTTGATATAGTGATTACAATACGGCGGTTTTTACCAAGTCCCTCAGCCTTTCTGGAGAAAGTTATGCGAACGACTCCTTTCCTTGCACAGTTACAACAACAAATAGAAGACGTAAAAGTGCAGGGCCTGTACAAAGCTGAACGAGTGATAAGCTCGCAGCAACAAGCTAGTGTGACCGTAGGTCATGAACAAGTACTTAATTTTTGTGCCAATAACTATTTAGGCTTAGCCAATAACCCGGAACTGATTAAAGCAGCCCAGCAAGGCCTTGACTCTCATGGTTTTGGTGTAGCGTCCGTGCGTTTTATCTGCGGTACTCAGGATATTCATAAAGAACTGGAACAAAAGATCAGCGGCTTCTTAGGCACTGAAGACACTATTTTGTATTCCTCTTGTTTTGATGCCAATGGTGGTTTATTTGAAACCATTTTAGGCGCTGAAGACGCAGTGATTTCAGATTCGTTAAACCATGCTTCTATTATCGATGGCGTGCGTTTATGTAAAGCTAAACGCTACCGTTATGCCAATAACGACATGGCCGAATTAGAAGCCCAGCTAAAACAAGCGGATGCTGATGGCGCACGTTTTAAACTGATCGCCACAGACGGTGTGTTTTCTATGGATGGCGTCATCGCTGACTTAAAATCCATTTGTGATTTAGCCGACAAATACAATGCACTGGTGATGGTTGATGACAGCCATGCTGTAGGTTTTGTTGGTAAAAATGGCCGCGGTACCCACGAATACTGCGACGTGCTGGAGCGTGTTGATATTATTACCGGTACCTTAGGTAAAGCCTTAGGTGGCGCTTCTGGTGGTTACACTTCAGGCAAAAAAGAAGTCATTGAGTGGTTACGCCAGCGTTCACGCCCTTATTTATTCTCTAACTCTTTAGCGCCTTCTATTGTCACTGCGTCCATCAAAGTACTGGATTTACTTGCCAATGGTGATGCGCTGCGCGCTAAGTTATGGGACAACGTCAGTTATTTCCGCGAAAAAATGTCAGCCGCTGGTTTTACACTGGCCGGTAAAGATCACGCTATTATTCCTGTGATGTTAGGTGATGCCAAAGTCGCAGCTGAAATGGCGCGCCGTATGCTTTGTGAAGGCATTTATGTGGTGGGATTCTCTTTCCCTGTAGTGCCAAAAGATCAGGCGCGCATTCGCACTCAGATTTCTGCTGCTCATAACAAAGAACACCTGGATAAGGCCATCAGCGCCTTTATTCGTATTGGTAAAGAAATGGGCGTAATTGCCTGAGGACGCCATGATGAAAGCATTAGCAAAATTAAAAGCAGAACCGGGTATTTGGCAAACCGAAGTCGAGATGCCAAAAGTTGGCCCAAATGATGTGCTGATCAAAATCAAAAAAACCGCGATTTGTGGAACAGACGTGCATATCTACAAATGGGATGAATGGGCGCAAAAAACTATTCCTCATGGCATGGTCGTGGGCCATGAATATGTCGGCGAAATAGTGGAGATGGGCTCTGAGGTGCGTGGTTTTGCCAAGGGCGACCGTGTATCAGGCGAAGGCCATTTAGTTTGTGGTTTCTGCCGTAACTGCCGCGCTGGTCGTGTGCATTTATGCCGCAACACCATAGGTGTGGGCGTCAACCGTGAAGGCTCTTTTGCTGAATATTTATCTATTCCGGCTTTTAACGTGTTTAAAATTCCGGACAATATTCCGGATAATATCGCCGCTATCTTCGACCCATTTGGTAACGCAGTGCACACTGCTTTGTCTTTTGACTTAGTAGGGGAAGACGTACTGATCACAGGCGCTGGCCCTATCGGCATTATGGCCGTGGCAGTTGCCCGCCATGTCGGTGCCCGCCATATAGTGATCACAGACGTGAACCCGTACCGCTTAGAGCTGGCGCGTAAAATGGGTGCGACCCGCGCTGTGGATGTTAGCAAAGAAGATTTAAAAGATGTGATGAAAGAGCTTGGCATGACCGAAGGTTTTGACGTAGGTCTGGAAATGTCCGGTGTGCCTTCGGCGTTCCGCGGTATGTTAGACACCATCAACCACGGCGGCAAAATTGCCATGTTAGGTATTCCCCCTTCAGATATGGCGGTGGACTGGAACAAGGTTATTTTTAAAGGCTTGGTGATCAAAGGCATTTACGGCCGTGAAATGTTTGAAACCTGGTACAAAATGGCTAGCTTAATTCAATCAGGTCTGGACTTAAGCCCAATAGTTACCCACGAAATGCCAATGGAAAATTACAAGGAAGGTTTTGAGATTATGTGCTCAGGCCAATCCGGCAAAGTCATACTCAACTGGTAATTCTTAATTCGGGTCAGAGTAAAATTAAATCTGGAGGTTTAATTTTACTCTGACCCGAATTACTTCCTGCTTGGCAGTCTAAATGCGATCTGTTATCATTTGATAATTGTTCTTATCTGAACTCGCTACGGCTCCAATGATCGCCCTGACTTTTGCTCTGCTGTTTTTGACATTCTTCTTATTTGGCCGTGGTTATTGGCAGCATATTGCTTTGCCAAAATTACAGAACCAGCGCTTGCAACTGCAACTGGTGCGGGTAAAACGTCAGGGCCAGTATCTGAAGTTATGGCTGCAGCATCCGGATGGCTTGTTATTACCTAAGGCCAAAGCGGGTCAGCATATTCTGTTGTATGGCAAAGACTTACAGGGCAAACCTGTCAGCCGTGCTTATTCACTGGCTCAGGATTGCAGTCAACAGCGTTATTACCAACTGGTGATTAAAGCTGAAACGGATGGCCGTTTGAGTCAGGCTTTATTTGCGCATTTAAAAGTGGGTGATTTAGTCGAAAGCTCTTATCCACGTGGGCATTTTTTATTAAACCGCTCGCGCCAGCCGTTGGTGCTAGTGGCTGGTGGTGTCGGTATTACGCCCATGTTGGCGATGGCGTATGCCGCTATCCGGCAAAAACGTCAGGTATTTCTGGTGTATCAGGCCCGCCATCTTGAAGATATAGTGTTTTATCCGTTACTACGCCGGTTACCGCGTTTGCACCTTCGTATTGCTTTGACTCAACCGCCAGCAGACTGGCAAGGCTTTAAAGGCCGCATTGATGCCGGTTATTTGTATAAACTTGCAGGCCCTCAGGCTCAGTATTACTTTTGTGCTTCGGCAAAAATGGTGGAGCAACTGATTTATGATTTGGGCATTTTAGGTGCGCAGCATTGTTATGCCGAGTTTTTTAGTGCTTCGGCAAGCGAACAAAGTTTCCCTATTGAAATCAATGGGGTATTTGCCGACAGTCAGGGCCATAAATCAGTGTTGGACGCTATTCTGGCCGCCAGAGTACCGCTGAATTACGACTGCAAAGGCGGTTCTTGTGGCCTTTGTAAAGTGCGGGTTGTCAAAGGTGAATACCAGCAAGTGCTGGAACCCAGTATCAGTTGTGGTGGGGATGAAGTATTGGCTTGTTGTATTCAACCGACTTCGGCTTTGGTACTGAGTGCGGAGATTCAGTCCGAAGAGTTATCGCCAGAACAGTCGACTGGTTTAATGCCTGCGACCACCAGTCATTCCTAAAAATGTGTATGGCGTCAGTCCTAATGAACTTCTGCCAAAGCCCCACGCAAAGTGGCTACTAAATCAGGTGCTTTTTGTTGTAAACGCAGTTGCTGAAACAAAACTTCGGCTTCGACGTATTGCAGCTTCAGGTAACTAAACCACTGTTTGATGCGGTTGGAGTAATACAGGCCTTTATCGCCTGCTATTTCATAGTCTGAGTACTGCAACAGCAGTTCCAGTACTTGAGGCCATGGCATTTTCTGATGAGTGCCATTGGCAAAATGCTGTTTGATATCTCGTGCTAAGCCCGGACTTGCTAAAGCGCCACGACCTAACATTAAATCCGTACTGCCAGATTGTTCTAAACACAAAGCTGCATCTTGGGGTGTCCAGATTTCGCCATTGGCGACCACATTCAAAGGAATAGTTTGGCGGATTTGTTTGATCCAGGGCCAGTAAGCTGGTGGTCGATAGCCATCACTTTTAGTGCGGGCATGGACTGTTAGTTCAGTCGCTCCGGCTTCATAAATAGCGCGGGCGTTGTCGAGTGTCAGGCTGGTATCGTCAAAACCTAAACGGATTTTTGCTGTAACTGGAAACTGGGATGGCACTGCATCACGCACAGCTTTAATAATCTGGTATAGAGTTTCGGTTTCTTTTAAAAGCACAGCGCCGCCGCGGCTTTTATTGACCGCTTTGGCCGGACAGCCAAAATTCAAATCGACACCAGGAGAGCCAAGTTGCACTGCACGTACGGCATTTTCGGCAAGCCAGGCAGGTTCCTGACCTAACAATTGCACCCGCACCGGCACACCGGCTGGGGTTACGCCACCTTGCTTTAATTCAGGACAAATACGGGTAAAAACCCGGTTTGGTAACAGTTGATCGACCACCCGGACAAATTCAGTGATGCATAAATCAAAACCACCAATACGGGTTAACATATCCCGCATTAAATGGTCCACCACACCCTCCATTGGGGCTAATACAATACGCATCTTTATAAACTCTTCAGAATAAAAAATGGGAGCCTAAGCTCCCTGTATCAAGCGTGGTATCTATTTGGCACACCTTGCTGCTGCAGGTAATCGCCTAAGTCGTGCAGAGCCAGTTCGTCCAGTTCCAGAATATCCAGAATAGTGGCTTTATGGTGCTCCCATTCCGGATCCATATCTAAATCCAATAAAACTTTGCTTTCATCCGTCATATGCTCAGCCAGCTTCAGCAAAGCAAATAAACGTTTTTCATAGATATCATCAGAGGCCAGGATTAGTGCATGGCTGTGGTGATAGGCAATTACATTGGTCAACTCAGGTGCCAAACCCCAGGACTGAGCAATCATATAGCCCAGCAGTTCGTGGGTGGTCTGAAAATTCTGATCTTCAGCGTCAGACATGCTGTAGCCCGCTAAATGAGCTTGTTTCAGAACTTTGGCATAATCTTTAAACTGGCTGCTGATCAACAGCATACCGGCATTATGGAATAAGCCTAAGCTGTAAGCATCGTCAGCGCAATCTGTGCCATAACGCAGCTGCTGTGCTAATAAAGTGGCGGCATTAGCGACATTGCCGGCGCTTTGCCACAGGTTTTCAGTGAAGCGATCTGTCCGGCCTTCACTTAAGGTAAAACGCAACACCACAGAGCTGACTAATTTAATCACCCGGGTTAAGCCTAAAAACTTACAGGCATGTTCTACCGAGCTGATTTTACGACGCAAACCGAAATAGACAGAGTTCACCACTTTGAGGGTGAAGCCTGCAATACCCAGATCCTGATTGATCAGTTCAGCAATACGCTTGATGTTCGGATCATCACTTTCAATTTCTGCTTTGATACTCAATAAAACAGTCGGCTGAGGGGGAATAGTAAAGCCACTTAACGCTTTTTCTACCTCGGCCATATTAATTGCTTTTGCCATGCTGCGATTCCGGCGAACTGGGTGATGAAATAAAGTGCATATAGTAAAAGGCCTGCGCCTAAAAAGCAAAACGGGATCAGCACTGGCGCGACAAATCTTGTCGTTATGGCATGGGCTTCGGTAGATCTCTGGAAAAGCCTGTTATTCAGTCTTTTTCCGCCGGCAGCGCTCCGAGCAATACTTCACTTCAGGCCAGCTTTTTTGCCATTTCTTCCGCCAGCTAAAAGCTAAACCACAGCAGGCGCAGATTTTTTGAGGAAGGTGTAATTTATGATGGGTCATACAGGCTCCATTTTTATGCATATACGTTATCTGTTTGTGCTGAGATCTGTACTTTGTATCACATGCGAAACTTCGGTTTGAAAACCCATCTAAAAGCGTTCCGGACGTTGCCTGTTTTGCTGCTTTTCTCCATAACCCTAAGTGAGGGTTATTCGTGTCGTAAGGTATCAGCTGGTCTGAACGCTTGTTTTCAAAAAGGGCCCTCTGTTTAAAACAAAATAAAATCAACAGGGTGGCTGAGTTTTACCGCTGTGGCTGTACGGCAAGCCAGTCCCCACGACAAAGGGTAGCGACATGATATTTAAGAGAAAACTTCTGGCTTTACTGATAGGAGCCAGCTTGCTGGTGGGTTGTAACAGTGATAATGATGATCCTGCACCTATACCGGATATTGATGTTGAGGTTCCACCACCGGATACCAGTGCCGTCACGCTGAATAATCTGGACACTGTTTATGGTTATGCCTCAGAAAATGGCGGAACTACCGGGGGCAGTGGCGACAACAAAGTTGAAGTCACTGTCTGTACCGGTGAGGAAATGATCAACGCCCTGAAAAATAAAGACCCGGCCAAACCACTGACTATTTGGGTGAATGGTGCCATTACCTTACAAAATGCTAAAAACAGCCGCATTGATATTAAAGATATTTCCAATGTTTCTATAGTTGGCCTTGGTAGTCAGGGGGAAATGGCTGGCATTGGTTTTAACATTGTACGGGCGAACAACATTATTATCCGCAACTTGCGCATCCACCATGTCCGTGCCAATTTAGGCGCACCGGGTGACGGTATCAGCATGGAAGGGCCGGTCCGTAATATCTGGATTGATCATAACGAAATCTACAATAGTCTGACGGTAAATGATCCAACACTCACCGAAGATCAGGTGAAAGACTATTACGACGGTTTGGTGGACGCAAAAGGGGACGCTCAGTTTATTACGATATCCTTCAATAAGTTACATAACAGCTGGAAAACGTCGCTGGTTGGATCTTCAGACAGTGACAACTTTGATCGGACCTTAACTTACCATCATAACCATTGGCACAACGTGAATTCGCGTTTGCCTTTATTCCGTTTTGGCAAAGGTCATATTTATAACAATTATTATGATGGTGCGGTTGAAAGTGGTATCAACAGCCGTATGGAGGCCGTGATCCGTATTGAGCATAACCACTTTGCTAATATGAAAAATCCTGTGATGTCCATGTACAGCCTCAAACCAGGCTATTGGCAAATGATCGATAATCTTTTTGAAAATATCAGTTGGGTCGAAAGTCCTGCCGATGGCTTAGTTGCGGGTGCTACTCCAACATCTACAGCTGAGCTGAATGTTCCTTATAACTATCAGGCCAATTTGTTGCCTGTACACAATGTAAAAGCCACAGTGTTGGCCTACGCCGGCGTTGGTAAAATCGAGACTCCGCCAAGTCCCGGTATTTGTCTGGTGCCGGAACCTCCTGTTGTGGAACCTGAGCCGGAGCCAGAGCCAGGTCCTGGTCCTGTTGATCCAACCGAACCGCCACAAAGTGTGGACTGGGGCAGTTATGATGGCAGTCAGCACCCTTTTGCCGCTAACTCAGTTGAACTGTCGGATGGCAGCCTGACTAACTTTGTAGTCCAGCAAAATAGTGGGGTGGATGAACCTAATCTGTTTAGTGCGAATGGCGACGGCACTGTCCGTTTTGATAGCACAGCCAATGGAGCTGACCGTAGCAGAGCCAAACTGCAGAACGTAGTTGCCGATGATGGTGTTTATCCTAAGCATTTCACGCTGTTAATGGGGGTGAAAGGTAATGCCGGCGGCAATCGTGTGCTGGAGACTGAAATAGCCTTGGGGGATGCCGCTGCCAGCAGCGCAACCAGTAGATTAAAAATCATTTTCCGCAATGATGGCAACAACTCTGGTGTGCAATTAGAAAACGCCAACAATGGCTCTTCTGTCACAGCAGGTAAAGGCAACGAACCTGATCCACTGGATATGAGCGCATACAGGGTGTACCACTTTACTGTCAGCCTGACGTCTGCTACTACAGGCAATGTGGCCTTGTATGTTGAAGGTAAAAATACCCCGCTGCTGGCTCTGGAAGGCGTGACCATGCGTCCAGCCAGTACCAATAGCGATAACTACCTGCAAATAGGTGATGCTGGAAGCAGCAGTTATCTTGGGGATATAGACTGGGTGCTGTGGAGCAGCGCTGGTGCTTATACCCCTGATATGCTGAAAGGGCTGTTGCCTGCTGATATTGGCGACATTACAGGTTATGAGGCTCAACCCTAAAGCTGTATGACTATTGCAGGCAATAAAAAGGAGACTTTCGAGTCTCCTTTATAGGGTTCTTTGCGTTTTGGCTGAGCATCACGAATCTAAATAAGGCCGGCCAGACATCATTTGTTTGGCCAGCTGTGATTCTGCTTCATCATCTTTTAATTCCAATGTGGCAAATTGCACATCAAACTGAATTAAATCATCGTCCGGCATCATC
>Ga0180008_1000843_pt1 | contig 21925 bp, 13 predicted proteins | sample MM_PW_MetaG_FD_121121 | JGI IMG/M metagenome (GOLD analysis project Ga0180008, IMG submission 121121) | Groundwater microbial communities from the Aspo Hard Rock Laboratory (HRL) deep subsurface site, Sweden - MM_PW_MetaG | ecosystem: Environmental > Aquatic > Deep subsurface > Groundwater...
CAGGCGTCTGCTTTTAGCCAGTTCCTAACTATCGCGACTGGCAGCTTCAGGTCGTTTTCTGCCTGACGCGACTGGCTGCTTTTGGCCGACTCAGGCCTATCGCGGCAGGCTGAAATCGGCCAACACCGGCCATTCAGCGTCTACGGATTCTGGGTCAATTCACTGCGACTTAACCCAGCTCCGCTCACGAGACATTGCCCATGGAGAGCACGTGTCATCGCAAGCCATTGTGATGCAGCAGAAAACTAAGCGGCAAGAGCAGTTTGAGATTACAGAGCAAACGCGGACGACTTTAGAGGCCTGGATAATTCGGACTCATTCAATCAACCCCAACCGTACTCTCGAGTTTTACTTTAAGGAAACGCCACCTCGACGGCATCGCCATTAAAGCGCACCGGCCACACGCTCAACGCCTGCTTAGGATATTCCAGGCAGGTACCGTCCTCCAGGCGAAAGTGTTGTTTGTACAGCGGTGCAACCACCACTAAGTCCCCGGCCAAACTGCCCACCAGGCCACGGCCAATCACATTGGCTCCCGACTTCGGGTCGCGGTTATCAATGGCGAACAAACGCTCACCTTCCGGCTCGTTGGGTAGGTAGAACAGCGCCACTTGGACGCCCTCCAGCAAGGCCACTACACCAGAGTTGGAGACTAGGTCCTGACGGGTGCACAGTGTTTTCCAGTGGGTGTATTGGGCAGCTACGACGGCATTGGCTTGGCTCATCAGACGATCTCCTCGGCGGCTATCAGGTGCAGCTCTTCTGCACGAATTGGACGGCGTTGGCCGCGTTCTTTGACGAAGTGAATATCAGGGTCAGCGCCGTTATCGTTGACGAAGGTACGGAAGCGTTTGAGCTTCTCTGGATCTTTCAGGGCGTTGGCCCATTCGCATTCGTAGCGTTCGACCACCAACTGCATCTGCCCTTCCAACTCGGCAGCCAGACCCAGGCTGTCATCGATAATCACAGCCTTCAGGTAGTCCAAGCCACCCTCCAGGCTTTCGCGCCATACAGAGGTGCGTTGCAGCTTGTCGGCGGTGCGGATATAGAGCATTAGGAAGCGGTCGATGTAGCGGATCAGAGTGTCGTCATCGAGGTCGGTGGCGAACAGTTCAGCGTGCCGCGGGCGCATGCCGCCGTTGCCGCTGATGTACAAGTTCCAGCCCTTCTCGGTGGCGATTACGCCAACGTCTTTGCTTTGCGCTTCGGCGCATTCCCGGGTGCAACCGGATACCGCAAACTTGAGCTTGTGCGGCGAGCGCAGGCCCTTGTAGCGATCATCAATCAGCAGGGCCATTTGCACACTGTCTTGCACGCCATAACGGCACCAGGTACTGCCCACGCAACTCTTCACCGTGCGGGTGGACTTGCCATAGGCGTGGCCGGTTTCAAAGCCGGCGGCAATCAGTTCCCCCCAGATATCTGGCAGCTCGTGCAGTTGCGCGCCGAACAGGTCGATACGCTGGCCGCCAGTGATCTTGGTGTACAGATCGTACTTTTTCGCCACTGCACCAATGGCAATCAAACCATCTGGGCTGATCTCACCACCGGGAATACGCGGTACCACCGAGTAGGTGCCGTTCTTCTGCATGTTGGCCATAAAGGTGTCGTTGGTGTCTTGCAGCGGCACCAACCATGATTCCTGAATTTGCCGGTTCCAGCACGAGGCTAGAATGGAGCCCACAGCGGGTTTGCAGATGTCGCAACCGAGGCGGCCTTTGCCATGGCGGGCCAGCAGTTCGTCGAAGGTTTCGATGCCTTCCACGCGCACCATGGAGTACAGCTCCTGGCGGGTGAAAGCAAAGTGCTCGCACAAACTCTTGTCAACGCTAACGCCACGGGCCGTCAACTCATGCTCGAACACCTGCTTAAGCAAGCTGGCGCAACCGCCGCAACCGGTGGCGGCTTTGGTCTGTGCTTTAAGGCCGGCAAGGTCGCCGCAACCAGCGTCGATGGCGCAGCAAATCGCGCCTTTACTGACGTTATGGCAGGAGCACACGGTGGCCGTAGCTGGCAGGGCATCAACGCCAAGCGCCGGTGCGGCTTCGCCAAGGGGCAGAATCAACGACGAGGGGTCGGCTGGCAGAGTAATGCCGTTTTGTACGTATTGCAGTAGGGTGTCGTAGTAACTGTTGTCGCCCACCAGCACCGCGCCCAAGGCTTGTTTGCCATCGGCGGACACCACCAAGCGCCGGTAGCTGCCTGTGGATTCATCAATAAAGCGGTAGCTACGCGAACCGGCGATGGCGCCATGAGCGTCACCGATGGAACCGACATCTACACCAAGCAGCTTGAGCTTGGTGGACATGTCGGCGCCCATAAACGGAACGGCCGTTTCGTCACAGAGTTGCGCCGCAACGCTGCGGGCCATTTGGTAACCCGGCGCAACCAAACCAAATATGCTGCCATTCCAGGCCGCGCATTCGCCGATAGCGTAAATGTTGGCATCGCTGCTACGGCATTGGCTGTCGATGGCGATACCGCCACGGGCGCCTAGCTCCAATTCGCATTGTTTGGCCAAGGCGTCCTGCGGGCGGATGCCAGCGGAGAAAACTATCAGATCTGTTTCCAAGAACTCATCGTTGGCGAAGTTCATGCGGTAGCGGTATTCGCTGCCGGCGGAGATCGACTGGGTACCGCGAGACAAATGCACGCTAACGCCAAGAGCTTCGATACGCGACTTCAGAGCGTGGCCGCCGTGATCATCCAACTGCACCGGCATCAAGCGCGGGGCGAACTCCACCACGTGGGCTTCCAGGCCCAAGCACTTAAGGGCGTTTGCCGCTTCCAGACCGAGCAAACCGCCCCCCACAACCACGCCACGACGGGCGTTCTTGGCGGCGGCTTGGATAGTATCGAGGTCGGTCAGGGTACGGTAGACCAAGCGCGAGTCGCCGGCGGCACCTTCAATCGGCGGCACAAAGGGGAACGAGCCGGTGGCCAGTACAAGCTGATCATAGGGCACGCAACCATTGGCAGTAATCACCTCGCGGCTGGCGCGGTCGATTTCCAGCACCGGCACGCCCAGGTGCAGGGTGACGCCTGGGGTTTGATACAGCGCCCAGTCGCCAAGGGCGAGGGATTCGGCATCGCGCCCACCGAAGTATTCGGACAGGTGCACACGGTCGTAGGCGCGCAGCGGCTCTTCGCTGAACACATGAATCTGGTAGCGGCTCAACGCGCCGCGTTCCACCAACTGCTCTACGCAGTGGTGACCAACCATGCCGTTGCCGATGACGACTAATTGCTGAAGATCTTTGCTGTTCATGTGTACACCCGCCAACGCCGCTACAGTTTTTTTTGAGCAAAAAAAACGCCTGGAACCAAAAGGTTCCAGGCGTCTTTGCCTGTTCGTACTGCCGGCCTAGTAAGCCTGACGCAGTCCTTGTCACCCGGGCCTGTCTCAGCCAACGATCGCCATTGATCGACGGGGTGTCTCACCTGCGCAATGGCAGTGAGTTCATAAAGACTATGCAGTGGCTGTGCCAGAATTTTATTTGCACCCTGAAAACGCCGTATTTACGGGCTTTCCCTCCAAGCAGGGGAATTACCTCACGTGCCAATTCAGAGCTAAAACAGTGCAGTTTTCGACCTACCGCCCCAACGTGACGCGACTTAGGCATCACACAGTACCTGTGGGAGAGGCTTCAGCCTCGATGCTTTTAAAGTCAAAACTCGCGACTGAAGCCGCTCCCACACAACCGCACACGAGCTTGCGACACTTTTGGCCCAGCCATTGCTAAGTACAAGCAAGGCCGTCAACGATGATGGCCAACACATTCAAGCAATACACACGACAAAGGCGCCGTGCAGCCCCCGTTGAAAGACGAGGAGCAGCATGGCGCCTTTGTCGTTTCTGCAGGTGGATACGGCGATGGCAGCACTACCGACAACCAGCAAAACCGTACGTAGCGTATGCCCCTACTGCGGGGTGGGCTGCGGCATTGTTATGCAGGTGGAAGACAACCTGATCGTCAACGTTTCCGGGGACAAACAGCACCCCAGCAACTTCGGTCGCCTGTGCACCAAGGGCAGTACCTGCGGCCAAGCCGTGGTCAACAGTGGGCGCATGGAGCACGCGTTTATGCGCCAGGAGCGCAACCTTTCCCCGGTGCGCGTGGCCATCGACCAAGCCATCGACGCTACCGCCAGCCGTCTGTGCAGCATCATCGACGAGCACGGCCCGGATGCCGTAGCCCTGTATGTCAGCGGGCAAATGTCCCTGGAGGCGCAGTATCTGGCCAACAAGCTGACCAAGGGTTTTATTCGTAGCAGCCATATCGAATCCAACTCGCGCCTGTGCATGGCCAGCGCCGGCAGCGGCTACAAACAATCCCTCGGTGCCGATGGTCCGCCCGGCTCCTACAGCGACTTTGAGCACAGCGATGTGTTTGTAGTGATCGGCGCCAACATGGCCGACTGTCACCCCATTCTGTTTCTGCGCCTGCTCAACCGGGTTAAGGCCGGGGCCAAGCTGATCGTCATCGACCCACGGCGCACCGCCACTGCCGACAAGGCCAGCCTGTACCTACAAATCGCCCCAGGCACCGACCTGGCGCTGCTCAATAGCTTGCTGCATGTGCTGGTGAAAAACGGCCATACCGACCCAGCGTTTATCGCTGAATTCACCGAAGGCTGGGAGGTAATGCCGAGCTTTCTTGAGGACTACTCGCCCGAGAAAGTCGCCGCCATTACTGGTTTGAGCGCGGCCGATATTCGCCAGACCGCGCAGTGGATTGGTGAAGCAGAAAACTGGATGAGCTGCTGGACCATGGGCCTCAACCAGAGCGTGCAAGGCACCTGGCACACCAACGCCCTATGCAACTTGCACCTCGCCACCGGCGCCATTTGTCGTCCAGGCAGCGGGCCGTTCTCCCTTACCGGCCAACCCAATGCCATGGGCGGCCGCGAGATGGGCTATATGGGCCCCGGCCTACCTGGCCAGCGCTCCGCCTTGGTGGCCGAGGACCGCGCGTTTATTGAACGGATATGGGCCCTGCAACCCGGCAGCCTTCGGAGCGAAGGTGGCGATGGCACGGTGGCCCTATTCGAGGCCATGGCCGCCGGCGAAGTAAAAGCCTGTTGGATTATCTGCACCAACCCGGTAGCCAGTGCGCCCAATCGCAAAACCGTGATTGAGGCACTACAAAAGGCCGAACTAGTGATCACTCAGGACGCTTACCTGGACACCGAAACCAATCGCTATGCCGACATCCTGTTGCCCGGCGCGCTGTGGGCGGAAGCCGAGGGGGTGATGATCAACTCCGAGCGCAACCTCACCCTAATGCAGCAAGCCGTAACTCCGCCAGGCGACACCTTGGCCGACTGGAAAATTATCGCCCGCGTGGCCTGCGCCATGGGCTACAGCGAAGCGTTTAGCTACAACAGCGCCAGCGAAATCTTTGAAGAAATCAAACGCTGCTGGAACCCCAAAACCGGCTACGACATTCGCGGTGCCAGCTATGAACGCCTGCGCGAGCAACCGTTGCAATGGCCCATTGCCGATAGCGACGCGGCCACGCGTAACCCACTGCGTTACTTGAATAATGACACCAGCCAAACCCTGAAACTGGCCGCAGACGGCAGCCAACCGGCACTGGTGTTTGCCACCGACAGTGGCAAGGCGCAGTTCTTTGCACGCCCCCATTTGCGGCCTGCAGAACTGCCCGATGAGAACTTCCCCCTGATACTCAATACCGGTCGCCTGCAGCACCAGTGGCACACCCTGACCAAGACCGGGAAAGTACCCACACTGAACAAGCTCAACCCCGGCCCCTTTGTGGAAATTCACCCCAGCGACGCCACCCGCCTGGCAATTAGTGAACGCGACGGCGTGGAAATTCGTTCCCGCCATGGCGTGGCGGTGCTACCGGCCTTAATCAGCGACCGCGTACGCCCAGGCAACTGCTTTGCGCCCTTCCACTGGAACGATGTGTTTGGCGAACAGCTGGCCATTAACGCTGTGACCAGCGACGCCATTGACCCCGTATCCCTGCAGCCGGCGTTCAAGTTTTGCGCCGTTAGCCTACAAGCCGTCAGCCGTGCGCCGTCCCCTCAGGGGACCACTGTTTCCGAGGAGCTCGCCCCCATGCAGACCAATGTCTTTGCTCGCCTGCTTAACCTCGACACCCCGGCGCAGTTGCAACTGAGCGCCGCCGAGGAGCTGTATATGCAGGGCTATCTGTTGGGCCTACGCAGCCTGGAAGGGCGTGTAAGTGGCGTGCCCACCCTGCCCGCCAGTGCACCGCTAACGGAAAACAAACGCCTGTTGCTGGATGGCATGTTGGCGGGGCTGTTTTCACGCCAAACCGCGGGTCTGGATATGCCCAGCCATGCGCTGCAACTGCTCAGCGCAGCACCGGCAGAAGTCATCGCCCCGCAGTGGTTGGTGCTGTGGGCCTCACAAACCGGCAACAGCGAAGATCTGGCCGAAACCTGCACACAGCGCCTACGCAGTAAAGGCCAACGCGTGCGGATGATGGCCATGGATGACGCCAAGCTGGAGGACCTATGTGGCGCCGCCGGCGTACTACTGGTGACCAGCACCTTTGGCGATGGCGAGCCACCGGACAATGCCGCCAGTTTTTGGGCTAGCCTGGAAAACGCCGAAGCCCAAGCCTTGGCCAGCAGCCGCTACAGCGTGTTGGCCCTGGGCGACTCCAGTTACGACCAGTTCTGTGGCTTTGGCCGCAAGCTGGATGAGCGCCTAGCAGCCCTCGGCGGCGAATGCCTGCACGCGCGCCAAGAGTGCGAACCGGACTATCAACAAGCTGCCGAGCAGTGGCTGGAAAAAATCTGCATAGCCTTGCCAAGCGGGCCCATTGCCGCAGTGGAAAAAACCTCCAACTTGTTGCCAACCCCCATCGAAAGTAGCCGCTACAACCGTCACAACCCGCTGATCACTCGGTTGCTAGAAAACCGCATTCTCAACAGCCAGGGGGCGCAGAAGGAAACCCGCCATATCGTCTTCGACCTCGGCGACCACGACTTCCCCTACCAAGCCGGCGATGCCCTGGGCGTATGGCCGAGCAATTGCCCAGAGCAGGTCAATGCCCTTCTCAAGGCCTTGCAGCTCGATGGTGATTGCAGCGTTGAGCTCAAAGAACAAACGCCCATGACCCTGCGCATGGCCCTAGAAGAACACTTGGAAATCGTCCGCATCACCCCTCAGCAGCTGCAGTGGGTATGCGAGCGCTCCGCCAGTCCGCTCTTGGAAGAGCTGCTGCAGGGCGGAGACCAAGCCGAACTCAAGGATTGGCTCTGGGGCCGTCAGTTGCTCGACCTGTTGTTGGAGTTCCCAATCCCCCTCAACAGCGATGAACTGCTGAGCTTGCTCAAGCCGCTGCAACCGCGCCTGTACTCCATTTCATCGAGCCCTAAAGCGCATCCAAACCAAGTGCATATCACCGTTTCTACCGTGCGCTACCAGCACCAGAACAAGCAGCGTGGTGGCGTCTGTTCAACCTTCCTAGCCGACCGTGCAGAGGGCCGGGGCGCACGGATATTCCTGCAACGCTCGGCGCACTTTCGCCCCCCACAAGACCCGCAGTTGCCGCTAATCATGATTGGCCCAGGCACCGGCATCGCGCCTTTCCGCGCCTTTCTGCAGGAGCGCCAAGCCCAGGGCGGTTCTGGCAAAAACTGGTTGTTCTTTGGCGAACAACGCGCCGTAAGCGACTTCTACTACCACGACGAATTACGTACCTGGCAACGCAGCGGCCTGCTCACCCGCCTAGACACCGCCTTCTCCCGCGACCAGGCAGAAAAAATCTACGTGCAACAACGCATACTCGAAGAGGGCGCGCTGCTGTGGAGCTGGCTGCAACAAGGCGCCTCGGTATGCGTCTGCGGCGACGCCGCACGCATGGCCAAAGACGTCGACGCAGCCCTGAAAAAGATCGTGCAAGTACACGGAAAAATGAGCAGCGGCGCCGCCACCCTGTACGTCAGCGGCATGAGCAAAGAGCGACGGTATTTGCGCGATGTGTATTGATGCCCACGTTTGCGGGGATCGCGACTGAAGTCGCTCCTATGCAGATCAAGAGCCGAACCCGCCAAACACAAACTCGGCACAGCAATTGCTGTTCTTCCCGCTAAGGTCGCCAGTAAACGCCACGTGGCGACCTTACTGACAACTGCGTCGTGCTACCCGGTTGATAACCCGCGGTAGGGACATCGTTTTTTGTGGTCTAGGTTTTCAGGAACACCCCTATGAGCGATGGCCTGCTTATGCACTCTCTGGCCTGGGTAGCGGGCAGCGATGCCCCAGAAAGGAACGTCCTCAATATCGGCTACATGCCGCTTAGCGACTGCGCCTCCGTGGTCGTAGCGGCCACCCAGGGCTTTGCCCAGCCCTATGGCTTAACCCTCAACCTCAAACGCCAGGCCTCCTGGGCTGGCATCAATGACAAGCTGATAAGCGGCGAACTGGACGCCGCCCACAGCCTGTACGGCATGATCTACGCCATTCAACTGGGCATCAGCGGCGCCGCTGCTACCGATATGGCCGTGCTTATGGGTCTGAACCAGAACGGCCAGAGCATCAACCTGTCGCAACCACTGAAAGAGGCTGGTGTGACCAGCGCCAGTGCACTGCAACAGCGCGCGCACCAAAGCGGCACAAAACTTACCTTCGCCCAGACCTTCCCCACCGGCACCCATGCCATGTGGCTGTATTACTGGCTGGCCAGCCAGGGCATTCACCCGCTGCAGGATGTAAACAGCGTGGTGGTGCCGCCGCCGCAAATGCTCGCGCACCTGGAAGCAGGGCGCATTGATGGCTTTTGCGTGGGCGAACCCTGGTGCGCCAATGCCGTGGAGCATGGCCAGGGCTTTACCCTGACCACCAGCCAAGCCATCTGGCCGGATCACCCGGAAAAAGTCCTGGCCTGCACTCGCGAATTTGTTGAGCAAAACCCCAATACCGCCCGCGCTCTGGTGATGTCGGTGTTGGAAGCCAGCCGCTTTATTGAGGAAAGCCACGAGAACCGTCGCAGCACAGCACAACTGTTGAGCAGCAGTGAGTACCTAGATGCGCCGTTATCCAGTGTCGAACCGCGCCTGCTGGGCGAGTACAGCGATGGCCTGGGCAATCAATGGCACGACGCCAACGCCCTGCGCTTCCATAACAACGGCGCTGCAAACTTTCCCTACCTCTCGGATGGCATGTGGTTTCTCACTCAGTTCCGCCGCTGGGGTTTGCTGCGCCAGGACCCTGACTACCTCGCCGTAACCTGCCAGGTGCAACAAACTGAGCTGTACAGCGCCGCCGCAACCGCCCTGGATATTCCTGTGCCTAATGCCGCCATGCGCACCAGCCGCCTGCTCGATGGCAGCGTTTGGGACGGTACCGACCCTGCCGGCTATGCCCGCAGTTTTAACCTGCATGCCCTCAATGATCACTGACAGGAGCTGGCCGCTATGCTGCGTATCCTGCTGATCAATGACACCTCGAAGAAGGTCGGGCGCTTGCGTACGGCCTTGAGCGAGGCGGGCTTTGAAGTGATCGACGAGTCAGGGCTGACCATCGACCTGCCCGCCCGCGTGGAAGCCGTGCGTCCGGACGTGGTATTGATCGACACCGAGTCGCCAAGCCGGGATGTGATGGAACAAGTGGTGCTGGTGACCCGCGACCAGCCACGGCCGATTGTGATGTTTACCGACGAGCACGATCCCGGCGTGATGCGCCAGGCGATCAAGTCTGGTGTGAGCGCCTATATCGTCGAAGGCATCCATGCCCAGCGCTTGCAGCCGATCATGGACGTGGCCATGGCGCGCTTTGAAAGCGACCAAGTGCTGCGCTCGCAACTACACGCCCGCGACCAGCAGCTGGCTGAGCGCAAACGGGTTGAGTTGGCCAAGGGTATGTTGATGAAAATGAAAGACTGCAGCGAAGAGGAGGCGTACACACTGATGCGTCGCCAAGCCATGAGCAAACAGCAGAAGCTGATTCAGGTGGCAGAGCAGATTATCGCCATGACTGAGTTGTTGGGCTAACCGTAGGAGCGGTAGCTGCGCGGTGCGCACCCTACAAAATCAAACGCAGCGCCTGCTCCACAACACAGCACACTGCACCAACAGTGGCTGTACACAGCCTAAAAGGCTCTGCAAATAAAAGTAAAACCATTGCCCTAGAGCTCTCCAGCCTAATTGGCACACAACCTGCTTATGTATCAGCACAGGTAGCCAACGGCGGTTGCCCCACCACGACAAAGACGTCGCACTTCCCCTCGCTAAAGCGAACTTGGGATTGCGGCGTCTTTTGCGTTTATGGCCTTGGAAACGGGGCCTGGTGGGCAGCTCTCAAAGCTACCCACCTGCAAACACAACTACCTATTTGCAGATGAGGTACTGGGAATGAACACCAACAGTTTCTGGAAAGCCGGCCACACCCCCACGTTGTTTGCCGCCTTTTTGTATTTCGATTTGAGCTTTATGGTTTGGTACCTGCTAGGCCCAATGGCAGTACAGATTGCCACTGACCTGCAACTAACCACTCAGCAACGCGGATTTATGGTGGCTACGCCGATTCTGGCTGGCGCCCTGCTGCGCTTTTTGATGGGCATACTGGCGGATCAGTTGTCGCCAAAAACCGCCGGTATCTTCGGCCAAGTGGTTGTGATTGGCGCACTGCTGGTGGCTTGGCAGTTGGGCATCCACAGCTATGAACAAGCACTGCTGCTCGGTGTGTTCCTCGGTATGGCCGGTGCTTCGTTTGCCGTAGCCCTACCGCTGGCATCTCAGTGGTACCCCGCGGAACACCAAGGCAAGGCCATGGGCATCGCCGGCGCTGGCAACTCGGGCACCGTGATTGCCGCTTTGGCTGCCCCGCTGCTGGCCGCAGCCTTTGGTTGGAGCAATGTGTTTGGCCTGGCGCTGATCCCACTGGTGCTGACGCTTATCGCCTTCACCCTGATGGCCCGTAACGCTCCAAACCGCAGCAAAGCTAAATCCATGGCCGATTACTTCAAGGCCCTGGGCGACCGTGATAGCTGGTGGTTTATGTTCTTCTACAGCGTCACCTTTGGCGGCTTTATCGGCCTAGCAAGCGCCCTGCCCGGTTATTTCCACGACCAGTACGGCCTCAGCCCAGTGACCGCCGGCTATTACACCGCGGCCTGTGTATTCGGTGGCAGCCTGATGCGACCTCTAGGCGGCGCCCTAGCCGACCGTTTTGGTGGCATTCGTACCTTGCTGGGCATGTATGCCGTGGCCTCCATCTGCATTGCTGCGGTGGGCTTTCATCTGTCTAGTTCGGTGGCGGCATTAGCCTTGTTCGTTAGCGCCATGCTGGGCTTGGGTGCAGGTAACGGTGCAGTGTTCCAACTGGTGCCACAGCGCTTTCGTAAAGAGATTGGTGTGATGACCGGCCTGATCGGCATGGCACGAGGCATCGGCGGTTTCCTCCTGGCTGCAGGCCTGGGTGCAATCAAACAGAATACCGGCGACTACCAAATCGGCCTGTGGTTATTTGCCAGCCTGGGCGTGATTGCCTGGTTCGGTTTGCACGGTGTGAAAAAACGCTGGAGAACCACGTGGGGTTCGGCTGCCTTTACCGCTGCACGGGTCTGAGTAAACCGCCATGGGCTTGCATCTGAGCTACGCCGAAAGCAGCGCCAGCGGGCCGCGCGTGGAGAACCAGGATGCGGTGCGTCTGGTCACTCCGGCGCCATCGCTGGCTGGCAGCAAGGGTTATTTGTTTGCCTTGGCTGACGGCGTTAGCCAATGCGCGGACGGTGGCTTGGCTGCCCGGTCAACCTTGCAAGCACTGGCTCACGACTACTACGCCACGCCGGAAACCTGGGGCGTGGCGCAAGCCCTGGACCGTCTGTTGCTTGCACAAAACCGCTGGCTGCATGCCAATGGCGGCGGCCAGCCGCTGCTCACCACCCTCAGTGCTTTGGTGATGCGCGGTCGGCACTTTACCCTCGCACATATCGGCGATTGCCGGGTGTACCGCTGGTTTGCCGGGCAGTTACAGCGCATCAGCGAAGACCACGTGTGGGGCCAACCGGGTATGCAGCATGTGCTCAAGCGCGCCATGGGCTTGGAGCAGCATGTGGTGGTGGATTACCTGGATGGCGAGTTGCGCCTTGGCGAGAGCTTTCTGCTGGTCAGCGATGGCATTTGGGCCACCCTGAGTGAGGCCTCAATTGCCGGTATTCTGCGTGATGAACAGCAGTTGCAAGCGGCCAGCCAGGCCCTGGTTAGTGCTGCCCATCAAGCTGGCAGCCAGGACAACGCCAGTGCCGTGCTGGTACGGGTCGATGAATTGGGTGAGACCAGCTTGGGCGACGCTCTGGGGCAGCTGGATCAATGGCCACTGCCACCATTGTTAAAGCCCGGGCAAGTATTTGAAGGCTGGCAGGTGGAGGCCCTTGTGGGGCAAAACCGCCAGTCTGTGCTGTACCGCGTGCGTGACAACCAGCAGCAACCCTGGCTGTTAAAAACCCTACCTGCCAGCCGGGACAGTGACAGCACAGCCGGGAATGCCCTGTTACAGGAAGAGTGGTTTCTGCGGCGCGTGGCCGGACGTTACTTTCCCGAGGTGCACCACGCCAACCAGCGTCAGCACCTTTACTATCTGATGCGCGAACACCCCGGCATCACCTTGGCCGAGCACTATCACGTGCACGGCAACTTCGGCCTTAATCAATGGCTGGGAATCGCCTCGCTCCTGTTACGGGCGCTGGGCATGCTGCACCGACGCAACATCGTCCATCGCGATATCAAACCGGAGAATCTGCTGCTCAATAATGATGGCGAGCTGCGGGTGCTGGATTTCGGTTTAGCCTATTGCCCTGGGCTTTCCAATCAGGCACTGGGCGAGTTGCCCGGCACCCCCAGTTTTATTGCCCCGGAAGCCTATGCAGGCGCGCCGCCCAGTGCTGCGCAGGACCTCTATAGCGCCGGCGTTACTCTGTATTACCTGCTTACTGGCCACTACCCCTACGGCGAAATCGAGGCCTTTCAGCGCCCGCGCTTTGGCACCCCGGTGGCCGCCAATCGCTACCGCCCAGACCTTCCAGAATGGCTGGTGAAGAACCTCGACAAAGCCCTGACCAGCGACCCCACCCAGCGCTTTGAAACCGCCGAAGAGTGGTTATTGGCCCTGCAGCAAGGCGAACACCAACCCAGCACTCGACACCGGCCATTGCTTGAACGCGAGCCGCTGAAAGTGTGGCGAGCACTGGCGCTGGCCTCACTACTGGTCAATGGCCTGCTGTTGATTTGGTTGCTGCACGCATGACTTCAAACAGCACAATATCGCAGCAAAGCATGCAAGCTCGCTGCGCCGTATACACAGCCCTGATTAGGAAGACCCCATGAGCGCAAAAGTCTGGTTGGTGGGTGCCGGTCCCGGTGACCCTGAATTGCTCACCCTGAAGGCCTTGCGCGCCCTCAATAGTGCCGACGTGGTGATGATAGACGACCTAGTTAACCCGGCAGTGCTCGAACACTGTGTGAACGCCAAGGTTATTAGCGTCGGCAAGCGCGGCGGTTGCCGATCTACCCCGCAGGAATTCATCCACCGCTTGATGCTGCGCTACGCCCGCCAAGGCAAGTGTGTGGTGCGCTTGAAGGGCGGCGACCCTTGCATTTTTGGCCGTGGCAGCGAAGAGGCCGAATGGCTGGGCGCCCACGGAATTGAAGTGGAGCTGGTGAACGGCATCACCGCAGGTTTGGCCGGCGCCACCCAATGCGGCATTCCCTTGACCTTGCGCGGAGTTGCCCGTGGCGTCACCCTAGTCACCGCCCACACCCAGGACGACAGCAGCCTTAACTGGCAGGCTCTGGCACAAACCGGCACCACACTGGTGGTGTATATGGGCGTGGCCAAGCTGGAAGAGGTACAACGGGAATTGATGGCCGGTGGGCTTGCTGCCAGCACACCGGTGGCCATGATCGAAAACGCCTCCCTGCCCCATCAGCGCGAGTGCAGAAGTGATTTGGCAACCATGAGTGATGCAGCACAGGTTTTCAGGCTCAAGTCACCGGCGGTGATAGTAATAGGCGAGGTCTCAGGACTAGGGCACGTGACGAGGGCGTGCCAAGAGACCAGAGATCGCGGTCTAGCGGGGGGAGGTTAGAGTGAACTGAAATACTCTAACCGGCCAAAAGCAATGGGATGGACTCCCCCTCACTTCGGCATCTTGAGTGCCAGACTGAAGGTGCGAACCACAGTCATTGATGAGAAGGAGTCCACACATGAAGCTTATGCGCATTGGGGTCGACCTGGCCAAGAACGTGTTTCAGATTCATGGCGTCGATTGTCATGAGAAGCCGGTCTGGCGGCAGCGCTTGCCACGCGAGCGTTGGCTTCAAACGGTGCTGGAGAAGATCGAACCAGGCTGTGAGATCGGCATGGAGAGTTGCGGTGGTGCTCACCACTGGGCGCGACAACTTGAGGCTCGCGGATTTCGGGTCAAATTAATCGCACCTCAGTTCGTCAAACCCTACGTCAAAAGCAACAAGAATGACGCCAATGATGCTGAGGCAATTTGCGAGGCGATGAGCCGTCCCAGCATGCGTTTTGTGGCGATCAAAACGGTTGAACAGCAGGATATTCAGGCGACACACCGAATTCGTTCGGGACTGATCGAGCAGCGCACGGCCAAGGCTAATCAGATTCGAGGTTTGGTCTCTGAGTACGGTCTTGTCGCGCCAAAGGAATTGCTGTCATTGCGTCGCGCAATACCTTGCTGGCTGGAGGATGCGGCGAACGGTTTAACGCTTCGTTTTAGACATTTGCTAGACGGCTTGTGGGGCGATCTTCGTGCCTTGGACGAGCGTGTAAAAGAGCTTGATAGTGAAATATCCGTGATCGCGGCAAATGAGCCCAGAGCCCAAGCTTTACAACAGCTACGCGGGGTTGGGCCGATGATCGCGACTGCACTTGTCGTGGCCATTGGCGATGCCCGTCAGTTTGTAAATGGTCGGCAGTTTGCTGCATCGCTAGGCCTTACGCCGAGGCAGCACAGCTCAGGTGGAAAGGATCGATTGCTCGGCATCAGCAAACGCGGTGATACCTACCTTCGAACACTGATGGTGCATGGCGCACGATCAGCCTTACGAACAGCTAAATCAAAAGATGATCGGCTGAGCCAATGGGCTGTGCGTTTGGCCGAGCGATCACACGCCAACGTCGCCGCGATAGCGCTGGCTAACAAAACTGCGCGCATGGCCTGGGCGATGCTGCGTAATGGCACCCACTACCAACCGGAGCTGGCCGCAGCCTGAACCGTAAACCGGCAAAACCTAGCAAGACAGCAACCGTCACCCACGATTGCGAAGCAACCTGAACGATGGCAAACCGGTCGAACCGGCGCTGGAAAAACCCTCAAATGTCCACGTGCGAAAAGCACGAAAAAGCGATTGGGAGCCAGCGCGCGAATAGCCCATCATGGCCCGCATCGAAACGATGCAGATATCAGAGGCCGAATATACGTGCGCAGTCGGCACGGGCGCCAAAGTAAAGGGGGCTTGCAATGAGGGGGAGTCCATATACGGACAATTTTGTCCCAAGCTCTGTTGCTCAGATATTAGACTTGGAAGTCTCTAGGAAAGCTGGGCCTATTCATTGTTCGGGCCAGCGGGCCCTATACTAAGTCTCTGTTTGACATGCTGGCGTCTGTCGAGTCAGATCTGCGCCGCTTTTCTTTAAGGCGCTACTTACGGGGAACAAATGGACTTCAGTGAGACCTGTTTCGAAGAACTACTTGATGCGCTACACGACGGTGTATACATCACAGATGCCAGCGGTATGACGCTGATGGTCAATCGGGCATATGAACGCCTGACCGGCCTGCGTAGCGAGGAACTCCTCGGGCGGTATATGCAGGATTTGGTCAAGGAGGGGGCCATCTCGCAATCGGTCTCGCTGCGGGTGCTCAAGGAGGGCAAGGCGATCTCCATGATGCAGAGCCTGAGCCAAGGCAAGCAACTGCTGGTCACAGGTACGCCGATCTTCAAGGCCGACAAAAGCATCCGTTTTGTCGTCAGCACGGTGCGCGACATGACCGAGCTGCTGCACATCAAGCACGAACGCGACGAGCTGCAACAGCTCAAACAACTGCGCAGCAGCACCGCCAAGCTGCATGCCGGCCAGCGCGACAATTTGCTGCATTCTCAGCTGGTCGCCGATCAAGAAGTCTCCGGGCGAATTTTTGCCCAGGCCCGGCAGGTCGCCGGCAGCGACGTCAAGGTGCTGCTACAGGGCGAGACGGGGGTGGGCAAAACCTTGGTGGCACACTACATCCACAACGCGAGCGCACGGGCCAAGGAGCCGTTTATCGCGCTCAACTGCGGCGCGTTGCCGGAAAACCTGATCGAGGCCGAACTGTTCGGCTACGTCCCGGGTGCCTTTACCGGCGCAGGCCCCAAGGGCAAGCGCGGCCTGCTCGAACTGGCCAACCGCGGCACGGTGTTTCTCGATGAAGTTGGCGACTTGCCGCTGCCCTTGCAGGTCAAGCTGCTCAAGGTCATTGAGGAGAGCTGTTTCATTCCAGTCGGCGGGCTGGAACTCAAAGAGGTGGATGTGCGGATCATCACCGCCACGCACCATGACTTGAAGCAGATGGTTGCCGACGGGCGCTTCCGTGCCGACCTGTATTACCGTCTAAACGTAGTGCCGATCAATATCCCGGCGCTACGCGAGCGCAGCGAGGAGGTGGAGCCGCTGCTGAACTACTACCTGGCGAGCTTCAATCAGCGCTACGGACGGGAGCTGCAGTGGAGCCTGGAAGCCCTCGATAGGCTGCTCGACTATGCCTGGCCGGGGAATATCCGAGAACTGATCAACCTGGTCGAACGTCTGGTGGTCATGTGCGAAGGGCCGAGTGTGGCGGTGTTAGATCTGCCGGAAGAGTACCGCACAGGCGCTCTGGACAATGCCGATGAAAGTCAGCTGCCGCTGCGCAAGATAGTCGAAAACGCCGAGCGCGGTGCCATCCGTAACGCCATGGTGCAGCACAAGACCACGCGTCAGGCGGCCAAGGCACTGGGCGTGAGCCAGGCGACCATCGTGCAGAAGATGAAGAAGTGGGAGTACGTTGAGTAGAAAATCAATCATTTGCCGGGTTTCCGATTAATCAGCTAATCAGATTTTCCCGTTTGAAGGTTGAGGCTTTACGTTGAACCGCTCTATTTCAGGGGTTGTAGGGGGCTGGCACAGTATTCGCTATAGATCGGTTAGACCGCGTTCAGAATAACAACGTATAGGTATAGCCGATGAGTTTCACTGCTTTCAAAATCGCTAATAAGCTGATCACTGGCCAAGGTGCCGTTGAGCAGCTGGCTGGCGAACTGACCCGCCTGAATATCACCAATCCGCTGATCGTCACCGACGCCGCGCTGCTCAAATCAGGCACCGTCGAACACGTCATCGGCCAGCTTGGCGAGCGCCGTTATGGGATCTTCGGTGAAGTGCAGCCGGAACCGGAAATCGCCATTGTCGAAGACTGCACCCGCGTCTACCGCGCAGGTGGTCACGACGGCCTAATCGGTGTCGGCGGCGGTAGCGCGATCGACATCGCCAAGAGCGTGGCGGCCTACGCCGATCACGATGGCAAGCTGGAAGAACTCTTCGGCGTCGACTTGGTAACGCGCAAGGGGCCGCCTCTGATCGCCATCCCTACCACCGCCGGCACCGGCTCTGAAGTGACCAACGTGGCGATCCTTTCAGACAAAGCCGCGCAGTTGAAAAAGGGCATCGTCAGCGACTACATGCTGCCTGATGTGGCCTTGGTCAGCCCGCTGATGACCCTGACCTGCCCCCGTAGTGTCACTGCCGCTAGCGGCATTGATGCGCTGGTGCACGCCATCGAGGCGTATCTGTCGACGAACGCCTCGCCGATTACCGATGCCCTGGCGATTGGCGCGATCAAGCTGATCGCTAAGGCGTTGCCCAAGGCTTATGCCGCCCCAGCCAACCTGTGCGCCCGTGAGGACATGGCCACAGCCAGCCTGATGGCTGGGATGGCCTTCGGCAATGCTGGCGTCGGCGCGGTGCACGCTTTGGCCTACCCGCTTGGAGGTCGTTTCAATATCGCCCACGGGGTGAGCAATGCGTTATTACTGCCATACGTCATGGCGTGGAACAAGCTGGCCTGCGTCGAGCGCTTCCGCGATATCGCCGAGGCCATGGGTACCAAGGTCGCCGACCTGAGCGACAAGGATGCGGCCGACCAGGCGGTCAAGGCCATGGCTGATATATGCGCCGCGGTGGAGATTCCCACCGGCCTGCGTGGCTTCGGTGTGCCGGAGGACGCTATCCCTGCCATGGCCGAAGAGGCCAGCGGCATAGAGCGCTTGATGCGCAATAACCCACGCAGGCTCAACGCCCAGGACATCGAAAAGATCTACCGCGCGGCTTACTGATCCGCCAGCAAAGATGCACCACATCCGTCCCCTAGAGGGACGGGTGGGGTAGCTGTGCTACAGGCTCCATAACTTCAAAAATAAATAGGTGCTCAACATGTCTCAGCCTTCCGAATTAGGCCAGGAAACTTCCTACACGCCGCTCGGACCTTTCAAGATCCGACTGCCGTTTATTCATTACAAGTTCGAGATGTCGGACTACATGCAAGGTCTGCTGATGTGTGCGGTGGATCTGGCGGCAATTCCGCTGATGACCGAGTTTCTTGGCATGCCGTTCGAAGTGGCGCTGGCGGTGGTGATGCTCAACGGCTTGCTCTATCTGACCCATCACCTGCTCGGCGACCCGGTGGTACCCGGCTGGATCACCCCGGCGATTCCGCTGCTGATGGCCTACTGCGAGCAATTCCCCGAAGGGCCGGAACGCGTGCATGCGTTGATCGCCTTCCAGATGATGCTCGGGATATTTTCCATAACCCTTGGCATAACCGGGATGGCCCGCAAAGTCGTCGACTTCGTCCCATCGGCGATCAAGGCGGGGATCATCCTCGGTGCCGGCCTGGCAGCGGTGAGCGCGGTATTCAAAGTTGGAGGGCGTTTCGACAGCTTCCCTTGGACCATCTCGATTGCTGTAGGCATCGCCTTTTACCTGATCTTCTCCCAGCACTTCCAGATGCTGAAGAAGCGCAGTGCGTTCTGGTGGAATTTTGCCAAGCTGGGCATTTTCCCGATCATCATCCTCGCAGTGATAGTCGCGCCGCTGGCTGGTGAAGCGGCCTGGCCGACCATCGAGTGGGGTTTCAGCAAGCCAGACTTCGCCACCCTGTGGAACGAATACACTGTGTTCGGCCTCGGCATGCCGCCGCTGTCGATGTTCCTCATGGCAATCCCGACAGTGCTGGCGGCCTACATAGTGGTCTTCGGCGATGTGCTGGGCGCCAGGGCAATCCTCAGTGAGGCTGATCATATCCGCCGCGACGAGAAGGTCGATTTCAACCCGAGCCGCTCACACCTGATCTTCGGCGGTCGTAACGCGCTGATGAGTATCTTTGGCCCTGACCTGGCCATGTGCGGCCCACAGTGGTCGGCGATGCAGGTCGTGATCACCGAGCGCTTCAAGGGCGGTGCCCAGGCGATGAAGTCGATCTACGGGGGCGTCGGTTCGTTCCGCTGGGGCACTAATACTGGCCTGTTGCTGTTGCCGGTGGTGACCTTGGTGCAGCCGATCCTCGGTGTGGCGCTGGCGCTGACCCTGCTGATCCAGGGCTATGTCAGCGTGCGTTTGGGCATCCTTGAGGCGCGCAGCAATCGCGATCTTGGCATCGCTGGGATCATCGGAGCGGTACTAGTGCTCAAGGGCGCGAGCTGGGGCTTCGGTGTCGGCGTGGTGCTGTGTCTGCTGATTTACGGCAAGAACTTCTTCCGCGGCGAGAACGACAAGGTCTTCAGCAAAGATCTCGACAAACCCGAACTGCCGGTCAGTGCGCCTGCGCAGAGCTGCGAGTCGACGGCGACGCAAAGCAACGTCTGACTGTGCATTATCGGAGTGCCAGTGTCTCTGGTGCTCCTGCTTCGATATGAGGATTACCCATGCAATTGCAAGACCCCAGCCTCCTCCAGCAGCAGGCTTATGTGAACGGCCAATGGTGCGAAGCGGACAGCGGTGCGCGTAGCGAGATATACAACCCGGCCACGGGTGAAATGATCGGCAGCGTGCCCAATATGGGCCGCGCCGAAACCCGCAGAGCCATCGACGCAGCTCAAGCCGCCCAACCAGCCTGGCGCGCGCTGACCGCTAAGGAGCGGGCGAATCGCCTGCGCCAGTGGTTCAACCTGATCCTGGCCAACCAGGAAGACCTGGCACGGATCATAACCGCCGAGCAGGGCAAAACCCTGGCCGAGGCCCGTGGCGAGATTGCCTATGCCGCCTCCTTTATCGAGTGGTTTGCCGAAGAAGCTAAGCGCGCCTATGGCGATATGATTCCGGGCCATGCTCCGGACAAGCGCATTCTGGTGCAGAAGGAGCCGGTCGGCGTCGCTGCGGCCATCACACCCTGGAACTTCCCGAGTGCGATGATCACCCGCAAGGCCGGCCCGGCTCTGGCGGCGGGTTGCGCCATGGTCCTCAAGCCGGCACCGCAGACACCGTTCTCGGCCCTGGCGCTGGCCACCCTGGCCGAGCGCGCTGGTATTCCCGCCGGTTTATTCAGCGTGCTGCCTGCGGATGTCACCAGCTCCCGTGACATTGGGGCCGAGCTGTGCGAAAACCCGATCGTACGCAAACTGTCGTTCACCGGCTCCACCGGCGTAGGCATCAAGCTGATGCAGCAGTGCGCGCCGACCCTGAAGAAACTCTCCCTGGAGCTGGGCGGCAATGCGCCCTTTATCGTGTTCGACGACGCCGATCTAGATGCTGCGGTGGAAGGGGCGATCATATCCAAGTACCGGAATGCCGGGCAGACCTGCGTGTGCACCAACCGCTTCTACGTGCAGGAAAGCGTCTACGATGCCTTCGCCGAAAAACTGCAGGCGGCGGTGGCCCGGTTCAAGGTTGGCAACGGTATGGACGAGGGTGTGACCACCGGCCCGTTGATCAATGCCGATGCCGTGAGCAAGGTCGAGCTCCATCTGTCTGATGCGCTAGCCAAGGGCGCGACCCTGGTCGCCGGCGGCAACCGCCTGGGCGGTAATTTTTTCGAGCCGACCATCGTCACCGGGGTGACTGCCGACATGCTGGTGGCGCGCGAGGAAACCTTTGGCCCGCTGGCTCCGCTGTTCCGCTTCAATGACGAGGCCGAGGTAATTCGCCAGGCCAACGACACCGAGTTTGGCTTGGCTGCCTACTTCTACGCCCGCGACCTAGGCCGGGTGTTCCGTGTGGCCGAGGCGCTTGAGTACGGCATGGTCGGCATCAACACAGGGGTGATCTCCACCGAGGTGGCACCGTTTGGTGGTATGAAGGCCTCAGGCCTGGGCCGTGAAGGATCGAAGTACGGACTGGATGAGTATCTGGAGATCAAATACATGTGCTTGGGGATTTGATTGTCCTTTTATAGGGTATGAGTCGCCCTGAATTTGTAGGTGCTCGATGTCTGCTATTGGCCGGTTAGCGACCACTGCTCTGGCTTGCCATGCTTGTCCTCCCACATGTGGAGGACTTGCCATGAACATCATTGCTACCTGCAGCCGCCGGCCATGGAACAAAGGAAAGTTGGTCGGGCAGAAAACCCCGCTCCGGCTGAGAGATATATGGGCCATCCGAGTAAGGCTTCAACTTGCAGAACGAACCCGGGATCTGGCTCTGTTCGATCTGGCAATCGACAGCAAGCTTCGAGCCTGCGACTTAACCAAGCTCCGTGTATGCGACGTTGCTCATGGCGAGCATGTGTCATCACGAGCAATGGTTATGCAGCAGAAAACGAAGCGGCCAGTGCAGTTCGAAATTACTGAGCAAACACGGTCTGCTCTCGCGGCCTGGATACACCAAGCCCAGCTCCGTAGCCAGGACTGCCTTTTCCCGAGCAGGCTGCACACCTCAGACCATCTATCC
>Ga0180008_1000845_pt1 | contig 21892 bp, 26 predicted proteins | sample MM_PW_MetaG_FD_121121 | JGI IMG/M metagenome (GOLD analysis project Ga0180008, IMG submission 121121) | Groundwater microbial communities from the Aspo Hard Rock Laboratory (HRL) deep subsurface site, Sweden - MM_PW_MetaG | ecosystem: Environmental > Aquatic > Deep subsurface > Groundwater...
AATATGGGGAGATGGCTCTCAGACTAGGTCGTATTGCCACATAAATGACTGTGTAGAGGGGTTATGGAGGTTAATGCAGTCTGACTACCACCAACCGCTTAATATAGGCTCAGATAGGCTTGTAAGCGTAAATCAGCTTGCTGACATTATTATGGAAGTGGCAGGAAAAAAGTTGGTTAAGGTGTATGATTTGGATAAGCCTCAGGGGGTTAAGGGTCGGAACGCTGATGTTAGTAAAGTTTGGGAAGTATTAGGCTGGTCACCCATTGTGTCATTAGAATTAGGTTTAAAGGAGACTTATCAATGGATTTCGGCGCAAATCTCTCCATAATTATACCGAACTATAGAGAGCGTAGGCTTATGGAAGTTTATGCTTACTTTCGTAGATTCTATCCAGAAGCTCAAATAATCCTTGCTGATGACTTGGAGGGTAAAGGGAAAGGCTGGGCTATGCGAGAAGGACTAAAACAAGCAACGGGTGAGTTGGTGTGTTTCTTGGATGGGGATATGGATATAATGCCTCAGGAGATTAAAAAACTACTCAGGGCTGTTAAAAACTATGACGCGGTGGTGGGAAGGCGGAAATATCAAGCTTCCTGGCCGCGAAAAACCCTAAGCTGGGGGTATCATATTTTAATTATGTTTCTATTCGGCCTGAACTTAGACACTCAGTCAGGACTTAAGCTCTTTCGCAGAGAAGTTCTACCAACGTGGAAAACGAACAGCTTTGCCTTTGATTGTGAAATCCTTGCGCAGATGAGACAAAAAGGTTGTTTAATGCGGGAGGCGCCTATTAAAAGCGTGATTTATCAAAGCGTGAGTGTCCGGGCGGTATGGAAAACATTTAAAGAAACGGTTAAGGTATGGTGGAGGTTAAAATAAAAATACTTTATCTCCCTAATTGTTATAGTCAACAGAGACAGAGAGAAAAGAAAGCTAATATCTACCCTGTGTTGATGGCTATGGAAGCTGAAAAATATAGACAGGAAGGACACGAAGTTATTTGGAATCCACCAATTCTAAATAAAGGAAAACTTGCTTGGGATGATACTGATAAAGTCATTACCAAACCCGAAGGTCTTCCCTTTCTCTCTCTCCCCCACCCAGACCGAGTCTTTACCAGAGCCAAAGAGTACACAAGCGGGAATTATAAGTATTTGCCTGGGACTCATTTACAAGCTGCTAACGGATGTTTTTGGGGAGCGTGTCGATTCTGTGTTGAGAAAGGTAAGCCTTATGAAGTTAGGCCTGTAGATGATGTTATAGAAGAAATTGAAGAATGTAAAACTTTAGGGTTTAAGGGAGTGTTTGATGACAGCGGAACATTTCCTATAGGAAAGTGGTTAAATGAATTCATAATAAAGAAGTATGACCTTTGTAAAGGAATCAAACTGGGCTGTAATTTGCGTATGGTTGATGTTGATTATCAAAGTATGAAAGAAGCAGGGTTTAGAATGTTATTGTTCGGATTGGAGAGCGCCAACCAAGACACACTTGACCGAATAAACAAAGGAACGAGAACTTCAGATGTCAAATATATCATTAAAGCGGCAGAGGCTAGGCTCGAACCACATATAGCCTTCATGGTTTCGTATCCGTGGGAGACAGACCAAGACGCTGTTAGAACTCTTAAATTAGTTCATTGGTTATTAAGAAAAGGTTATGCCAAAACGGCGCAGGCTTCTTTCTATAATCCTCCTGGTGGTGGAGGAAAGGAAAGCCACCGTCCATATGTCAAAAAGGTTTACGACGTATGGAAATACCCTGACTTTTGGTTCAACAAGCTCAAAGACATAAAGAATGTGGCCGACCTTAAGTATCTCTGGCGGCAGATAAAGGCTGGGATTTGGAAGCAATAGCTTGTAGCTGCCACCGAGGCTTGTTCTGGCACAAAGCTCTTGTTCTTCACTAAAGACTTCTTCTCTTATATCCGAGCCCGTTAAAGAGCCCCGAAGGGGCGAAAGGACGAGGATAACACAGCTTTAAGCGAGTACGCGGAAGAGAAGAGTGGTAAAGTCAAGAAGGGGTTAAAAAGGTTCAATCGTAAGGTTACCTTTTAAGAAAGCTATTAAGGAGGGGAGTGGCTCAAATCATAGGTAAGAGGCAGGTCGGAAGGTTAGAAACGCTTCAGTATGCCAATAAGAAGTTTAACTGGGGCAATGTAGTTATAGGCATAAGTTGCTTCTTTGGCTTCTGGGCGTGTGTGCTGGCAAGATTCACAAGGCGTAAATGTATCTATTACTGCATAGACTTCTATTCGCCTGAGATAATCAAAACTTCATTTGATAGAGTGTTTACAAGGGCGGCTATGGCAATGGATAAGTTTCTTTTTATGCATTGTGATACGCTTTGGGATATATCAGAACGAATAGATGAGGGAAGAAGGAAGTTCGGTAATTATCCTGTACGTGCAATAAATCATCCCCATATAATTGTTCCATTAAGCTACCCCCCTTCCTACTTTAGATACCATAGAAGGGTAATAAAGAAAAGGGTAGTTTTCGTAGGGCTTGAACCGTATGGGTTAGAATTGATAAACGATTATCCTTTTTTTGAATGGTTGGGAAAGAAGAAGTTTTTACCGTTAGAGGATTTATTGAATAATCTTTCCTGGTCCGGCATAGGTATCTCCTGCTGGAAAGATAAAGGCAATAATTACTATGGCGACCCAGGCAAAACAAAATTATACTCAGCTTGCGGCCTTCCTGTGATAATGACAGACAATACTCCCTACGCTGCTATCATTAAAGAAACAGAGGCGGGCATAGTAGTGCCGTATGACAAACAAGCGGTAGCTGAAGCTATCAACCAAATTCTATCTAACTATCATTTCTATAAGCATAATGTCAGAAAGACCTGGAGGTTTATAAATGCGGACTACGTATTCGCAGATAGAAAAATATTGGAGTGCTAACGTCTGTAATGGCGGCAACAAGACTTTCCCTTTTTGGTTCTTCAAAGGCAAAAGAATTCTTGAGGTTGGTTGTGGAAGCGGTAATGATGCTAAAGAGTTTGTGAAAGTTGGCACAAGATACACGGGCATTGATTTAACGTCAGAAGCTGTTTGTGCTACAAAGTACAAAGTAGGGAATAGAGGAACTGTTATTAAAATGAATGCCGAGTATCTTGACTTTCCCGACAACCATTTTGATTTGGTCTATTCTTTCGGAGTTCTCCATCACACTCTTGACATCAGTCAAGCTGTCAAAGAAATATATAGGGTGCTTAAGCCTGATGGTAGATTGTTTCTTATGCTCTACAATAAGTTCTCCTACCGTTATCTTGTAGAGATAATGACGCTTCGTAGAATACTTTGGTGGTGTCATCATCCGAAGTACAATAAGCTTCGTAAAAGTATTCCTCATCCTACTAATGCCGAATGGCTCTCAATGAATACCGACAATCTTGGTTGCCCGCTGTCAAGGGTTTATACAAAAAGGAGTATGGAGAAGCTGCTGCGGGAATTTGAAGTTACTAAGACGTGGACGACTAATTGGGGTTGGTTTAGAATGATATGTGGAAGGAAAGAGCGAGTACGCTAAGTGAGTACACTATGAAAGAAAAAATCTATGACTTAGTAGCCTCTTCAGGAATTAGGTTTATGATGTATCTATTCCCTGAATACTTCGGGAAGGAATCTGTAAGACATAATGATAGATATATAGAATATCCGTTTGTTTTGGAAAATTTATCCAGCAAATCAGTTAGGATACTTGATGTAGGTTGTGCTGGAAGTATGCTGCCGAAGCTTATAGAGGCTATAGGACATAATGTCCAAGGGTTAGATATACGAAAGAGTGAGTACACTCAAGGAGATATATGTTATGCTCCCTTTAGTAATAGCTCTTTTGACATTGTTACTATGGTGTCAACATTGGAACATATAGGACTATCGGGAAGATATAGGGCTGAAGACGATGAGCTTGGAGATATGAAAGCCTTAGACGAAGTTTACCGCATACTAAAACCTAAAGGAATATTATTATTAACCGTTCCTTTCGGAAAAGAATATAAAATAACAAAATACCACAGGATATACAGTTCGGAAGTTTTGAAAGGTTTGCTTGAGCGATTTAGTTATACAATGAAGACAGTTCCTTCTCCTGAAGCAGACTATCAGTTAGCTTTAATCAAGGCGGTCAAGGGAGTTTCTTAACAGCGTACTCGCTATGAAAGACTGGAGAATACCTATAGCTGATACATTTGTTAAATGGTGGAAACAATTAGGCATACTCGGCTGTTTAAGGTTTAGAATACTACGGATAGCTTATAAAGTATTCTGGAGTAATAGCCCCAGAAATGGCGAGTGGGACTTTATCCTTAGTTGGCTTAAACCTTTAAGAGAATGGCAAAAACCAGTAACTATTCTTGATGTAGGCTCTACGGAAAGCTTATTGATTTATGAGTTGGCTCATAGAGGCTATACAATGACAGGATTAGACCAGCGACCATACCAAGAAGCGTTATCCTTTAAGTTCTATATTCACGATATTGTGGAACATACTCTAAATGAAACCTTTGATTACATTGTCGCAATATCTACCATTGAACATATCGGGCTTGGTGCTTACGGCGACAAGACTAACCTAAAAGGAGATAGCTGGGCTATGGTAAACCTGCGCCATATGCTAAAGCCTGACGGTTACCTTATTATTACCGTTCCCAATAAGCATCTGGGAACATATACGGGTAGAGGATATAGTTATCAGGATTTTGAAAAACTAATAGAGGGTTTGTTTAGGATAGTTCACTTTGAAGAAAGGAGTAATCAAATATGCGCGGTATTGGTAAAGTCTCAATAATTCTGCCGACTCATAAGGGCAGAGATTTAAGCGGTGTGCTTGATGCAATAGATAAATCTACCTACAGGAATGTTGAAATCATTGTAGTAAATGTCGGAAAAGAAAGAAGCGCTCAACGGAACATAGGAATAAATAAAGCAACGGGAGAATACTTATTAATTCTTGACAGCGATATGCACATAACACCTAACTTACTCGAAGACTGTATAGGTAAAATTCAATACTGTGATGGGGTCTATTTGCGTGAAGAGATAATGACCAAAGGATTATTTGGTAAGATACGAAACTGGGAAAGGCAATTCTATACGGGGACTGCCATAGATTGCGTTAGGTTCATTAGGCGAAAAGGTTGTCCATATTTTGACGAGGGTATGTCGGGGCCTGAAGATGCCGCTTGGGATAGAGAAGTAGGAGGAACGAGAACAGTCAGCAACTATCCTTACCTTCATTATGAAGATGTAACCTTCGTTTCTTATTTTAAGAAAAAAGCCTATTACTCCAGAAGTATGAAACTGTTTGCAGACAGGTATCCCAATGACAAAGTACTTAACTTCAAGTATCGCTGTTGGACTGTATTCACAGAGAACGGTAAGTGGAAACGGTTGTTTAACTTGCCGATGACATTAGCGGTTATATTAATCATATTAGTTAGGGGGGTAATTTATTTATGTTTCAGAGAACGTTAGTAGTAACTCCTTTCTATGCGCCTAATATAGGAGGCGCTGAAACCTTTGCTGAAGATTTGGCTAAAGCCCTTGCTAAAAATTATGTAGTTCACATTTGTACTATTAGATGGAAGAAGCCTGTATTGTGGGAAGGAACAGATTGTAGGAAGGCAATAAGCATAGCCATACGAATAGCCTGGTCTTTAATTTTGATGACAAGGAAATATGTCTATACCAAAATTTATGCATTAGGCTTCATTAGCTGTTTTGTTTGCGCCGTCTTAAACATTCCATTCTACGCCGTAGTCCTGTCTATCTATGATTTCAAAAAGAAAAACCGGATTATTAGCTGGGTTTTGAATAAAGCGATTAGGGTTTATATTGAGAAGAGTAAGGAAGCTGTGGAAGACTTAACAAAGGCAGGAGTTAATGAAGCAAAAATTATAGGGTTTGTGGAATGGTGCGACCAAAGCAGGTTCTATCCAAAGAATAGACCGACAGACAAAGCCTTAAAAGTTTTATTCATTGGCAGATCTATAAAGATTAAAGGGAAGCATATAATAGAAGCTTGTGAAAAATTAACCAAAGGGGTGCATTATGAGTATGTTGAAGCTGTGCCATACGATAGCTTACCATCCTATTACCAAATGGCTGATGTGGTTGTTATCCCTTCTCTTTATCGTGAGAATTTTTCTAGAGTTGTTGTGGAAGCCGCTTCTTGCGGGTGCGTAGTGATAACATCTAATCTCGGGGCATTACCAGAGGCAGTAAAAGATTTTGGGTTCTCTATTGAACCAACTCCTCAAAAGTTCAGAGAACTCATAGAAAGATTAGATAGAGATAGACAGCTACTTAAGATTTTGCAGGATAAGAGTGTAATACATTCCTTGCGTTATTTTAGTAAGAGAAATACGGAGGTGTTCTAAGGAGTACCTTAAAAGGAGGTAAACTTTATGAGTATGAAAGACGCATATAACGTAGTTAGGCAGTTTGAAGAAACTATTGCCAGATATGCGGGGGCGAAGTATGGAATAGCAGTTGAGAGTTGCAGCGCCGCATTGTTTCTTTGTTGTAAGTATCTCAAGGTTGAGACTGTAACAATACCTAAAAAGACTTTCCATAGCGTCCCCTGCGGCATAATACACGCAGGAGGTAAGGTCGTGTTTTCAGACGAAGAATGGAAAGGATGCTATCAGCTAAAGCCTTATCCAATTTGGGACAGCGCAATAAGATTCAAAAGAGGAATGTATGTTGAAGACAGTTACTACTGCTTGTCGTTTCACTATGAGAAGCATTTACCCATAGGCAGAGGCGGAATGATATTAACTAATAACAAAGAGGCAGTTGAGTGGTTTAAACGGGCGAGGTATGATGGCAGAGGAGAAGTTCCCCGACATCAGGACAATGTTACTTCATTAGGCTGGAATATGTATATAACTCCAGAGCAAGCTGCGAGAGGGTTGGCATTATTCTTTACGGTAGAGAATAAAAACTTACCAGACTTAGAAGTGGATTATGTAGACTTGAGTAAATATAAAATTAAAGGAGTACCTTTAAAAGAAGTAAACTCTTATGAATAAGAAATACTGGGAAAATTATTATAGAGACTTACTTCCTACTTCTTTTGCCGAGTTTTGTACAAAATATATACCTATAGGAAGCAAGGTTATTGATGTCGGGTGTGGCAATGGCAGAGATACCGTTTTTTTCAGCAATGTTTATGACACGATAGGGATAGATTATGCTATTAAACCTTTATGGCCAGTGGCTTTCTATAAAATGGATGTAAATAATTTAGTAAAGACAGCAGAAGTATATGATGTAGTTTACTCTCGTTTTTTCCTTCATTCCATAACTGATAAAGAAATAATTAAGTTTGTTGAATGGAGCAAAGGGTTATTTATGGCAGAGTTTAGAGACAAAACTGACGACCCTAAATTATATAAAAACCATAAGAGGAATTTAGTTGATGGCGAATGGATTAAACAATTACTTATCAATAACGGGTTCAAGATAATTTACTATAAGAAAGGTAGGAATATGGCAAAGTATAGAGATGAAAACCCTATGGTAGTGAGAGTTATTGCGAAAAAAGCTGATGTATCCATTTGATAAAAATAATCTGTTTAGAAGAATATCGGTGAAGCTGCTTCTTCCGATATTCCTCAGAAGTGGGCTATCCGCTAATGCTATTACGGTGCTCAACTTTCTGACATTAGGCTTGGGGTCAGTAATCCTTTTTATACGGGGGTATGAGATTTTGGGGTTGCTGGCCGCAGGCTTGATGGCTATGGTTGATTATATAGACGGAACGGTTGCAAGAAAGAAAAAACAGATTAGTAAGCTGGGTGAGTATCTTGATACTTCATTAGATTGGCTTTATCTTATGTTACTCATAGGAGCTATATCTTATGCTCATAAAATAATGGGGATTGGATACCTTTGCCTCGTTGCGATAGTTTTTAGTAACTGGATAGAATTCAGCGAGAAGGTTAAGGTTGAGCTGCCGAAGTTTCTTGGCATAACTCCTTTATTAGTCGGTAGTATTTTAATTGGACACGCAGAGTGGGGGATAATAGGAATATGTATTACTCAATGGGTGCGTACAGTCGCACTATATAGGAGGAGTTTGTGGAACACTTACAGAAGTTAGCAATTATAGCAGTAGTTAATCTAATCGTTTATTACCGCACATTATTCTTTGGTTATGTAGGCGATGATGTAGAACGATCAGAACGTCCTCAAGAGTTTAAGAACCGCTACCACCGTTGGTGGATACAATTCATCGGGCTTAAACATATCAATTCTATGGTAGCTCACGCTATATCCATAGGAACACATACCATTTGTTGTATTATGATATATCTCGCTCTTGGCCGCAACAATGTATCCTTTCTTACCGCTCTTCTTTTTAGTATCAACCCTGTTAATATGCAGGGCAGTATTTGGATTTCAGGAAGGAACTACGTGACAAGCTCTATTCTCGCTCTTGGAATGTTTCTGTTTCCATACTGTAGTTGGATATTCTACATAGGTACTTCTCATTTCGCTGTCAATGCTTGGTTCGCCCCCTTAGCTTTCTTAGGAACTCCATATTGGTATATGGTAGGTATTATTCCTGTAGTATGGTTGGTTACTTCAAACAATAAAGACACCTTAAAAAGGAAACTTTGGGAAACGGGAGGGCTTAAGACGACTAATTCAGAGATGAGAGCCGTCAAACTCCGTAAGATTATACCTTTTGTAAAAACCTACCTCTACTACTTTGTTCTGGCTGTTGTTCCTTTCCGTCTCGGTATAGAACATAATTTTATTAGAGGTTTCGGCACTAATGAGACAGATAACAAAAAAGGTTACAGACTTGATAAGTTCTTTTGGGCTGGGACAGTATTGTTTATAACAGTATGCGGCGCTTCTTTGTATTGTATCTTCAATGGCTGGCATCCCGCGCTGTGGGGCTTGTTTTGGTTTACCGTTAACATTGCTATGTGGTGTAATTTTGTAACCTATCAACAGCAGATTGCCGAGAGATACATTTTTTTGGCAAACATCGGAATGATGTATGCTCTTGCAAATCTTATTATAGCTTATCCTATACTGATAACTGCCTTTATTGTAGGCTACTTAGTAAGATTACTATACGTGCAGGATATGTACCTTAATGATTACTGGGCTGTAGAATACACTATTATGGAGTCCAAAGAGCTTCATTATATGTGGCTGATGAGGGCGGTAAAAAAGTTTATGGTAAGGGACTATGTTGGTTCTTTATTTGACCTTAGAGAAGCTTATAAGCATAAGCCTTATGACCTTAAAGTATTATATAATCTCGCCGTAGTTTTTTTTATGCTGGGTGATTTGGTTAATGCTAAAGAGTTTGTGGGTAAAGCGAGAGCCAATATATACGATGAGCTTGAAGAAAGTATCGAACCGTCTTTTAAACAGTTAGAGGATTTGATTAAGCAAGTGGAAGAAGCGAAAGAAAAAGGAGAAACTCAAGTGCAGGTTGACTTGAGTAAGGTTATGGTAGTAAAATAATTTCTTAGGGAGGTGATGAAATGACCACTCTAATAATATTTATATGTGTAGTCATAATAATTTGGTGTATTAACAGCGTAGGCAATGATTCGGTTTAACGAGCTTTCATTAACTCCTTTAGCAACCTTCCTCCCGCAGGAATTAACCTTGTCGCCTGAGCGGTCGCTTTTGAGATAGGAGTTGCCGCAATCCTGCCTATTTCTTTATTAGATAATGCCGCTGATGTTTTAATCAAAGTTTTCAGGATGCCTGGATTTTGAAGCAACATACCTGCAGTAATACCGATACCCGTTCCTGCTGGTCCGCCTACCATACCGCCCATAGTTCCAGAGAGCAAAGCATTAAATAAGCATCTTGCGCGGAACAAAGAAGCCGCGTTTACATGTAATGCTTCCGCTGTAGTATGTATTTTTGCATGTTCCGCAATTTTTAAAGAAGCAGGTAAAAATGGGTCAGTCTTTATCGTCAATTCATTAAGCATAGGGAGATTTTCTTCTCTAAAAGCATTTTTCATTATACCAACGACTTTTTTCCTTCCTGCCAGGTCTCCCATTGGTTTTTTTATTTCCTTTATCGCCTGAGCCGCCTTAAAAGATTTAAGGTCATCAAGAAAATCAACTTTTAAATGTTGTTGCAGGAATTTATTAAGCTCTCCCGCCTGACGGAAAGCTGTCGTCTCGGTTTTAGCCCCAGTCAATCGGCTTAATGCAGTTTCAATCTGGCCTACATTTTTGACTTTAGAACCTTGTCTTAGCAACGAAGAACCTTCAGCGAGTTCACGAAAAGCGTTAGTTAATGTCGCTACTTGACTTCCGCCAAAAGATTGCTCTACTGCGATAGGAATATCTCTCAAACCTTTAAGATAATTTCTTAAAGTCGGTGAGAGTTGTCCAAGCCGTTTAAACTCATCACCAGAAATTTGAACATCAATCTGTTTAAGTTTATCTATGAAATCGCCAAATTTTATATCATTTTTAACATTAAATACTTTTGCTCTGCCTGTTCTGCCTTTAGAAGCAAGTTTTTGTATAGCTGTTATATCGCCTCGCCTTGCAGCCATAATCAACGCATCGTCAGATTCAGTTCCAAAAAACCTTGAAACTAATTGACCGAAAGTTTTAGCTTGTGCTGTACCTGTTTGTAATCCTGCATAAGAAGGATTAATGCTAAACAACCCATCTCCTTCTTTGACTAAAAAACCAACATTAAAAAGTTCATCGGCAAGAGAGATGTTTGCTTGCGTGATATGTTTAGATACATCTATATTTTTAGCTCTCTGGGCAAGTAAATTTCTTGCCTGCTTTAATTCGTTACCGGCTTTAGTAAAAGTGTCATCTAATCCTGACTTAATTCTATCAGCCAATTTAAACAAAGTGAAGGGTTTATCATACTGGCTGACTTTCATACCTTTTTCAAATACGGTTTCAAATACGTCATCGGAAATTCCCAAAAAGTTTTTATATATCGCTTTAACAGGCTCTTTAGCTCCTTTACGGTGAGCAAGAGTATACATCTGTTTAGCCAAGTTGTCATCAGCCCCAAAAAATAATTTCTTGGCAAAGTCATCGGCAAAGTTCTTATTAGCAAACAGCGAACTTAATACTCGTCTATCTCCCCTTTTCACCGCATCTAAAGCAAATTGAGTTTTAGTGGTATCAAGATGGGTCGCTATAGAACCGAAACCTTTGACAAACCCTTCCATACCTCTATGTTTTATAAGGTTATCAGCTGCTTTTAGGAGTCCAAGTTTAGTCGCATTGACAGCTCGGCTTATAAACACCCCGCCAACTTCCTGCCCAGCTCCATAAGCGCCTTCTTTAACGATATTACCGAGTTGTTCAATAACTTCACCCTGGTCAAATCCCATTGAAGCTCCAATCCGCTGCCGTAAAAATTGTCCTCCCCCGCCGCCCACAGCTCCTAAACCCGCCACAGCGGCTAAAGAACCTAACCCTGTTGGTAAAGCGCCAGCTCCTGCAACTGTTCCGCCGATGGTTGCGCCTACTATAGGGAATGCCGGTCCAATCATATCGGCAATATCCGCAGGTAAATCTAAAAGGTTTCTTAAATTAAATCCTGTAGGCTCTAATGGTGTTCCGGAAGCAACGCCTCTTTCTGTTCTTTGTTGTTCTCTTTGCCGCTGTAAGTCTTTTTCAGTCCTGAACCCGCCACTAAGCCTTTCTTGCCAAGGCAAAAATTGTTCTTCGGTGGCTTTAGTAAGTAAATTTTCTCCTCCCTGACCAAGATAATCTATAACTTCTTCTGGTGTAGGTTTTTTATCAGCCTCTACTGTATATTTTTTACCATCATCCATTTCTATTTTAAATTTAGCCATTAGCTTCGCTCCTTAGTCCTCGGTGATAGATTTTATGTTTCCTGTGGTATATTTTTTAACCGCCTTCCCCATTAAGTCTTCTTCGGTAAGTATTTCTTCACCAGCCCTATCATTTATCAATTTCATTGCTCCTCTCATTTTTCCAACAAACACAGAATCCTTACTTGCCAATGAAGCCGCAAGAACTTTCTCTCTAACAAGCTTTTGTTCTTTCTCTGTAAAAGCTCTACCTTTTTGTCCCAGTAAAGCACCAACATCAAATACAAATTGATTGGTTATAGATTCATACTCAGCGCGTCGTTCCATTCCAACTCCAGTTAAACCTATCAACGCTCCTAACTGTTCACCACCAAGCCCCCTAAGTTTTATCTTTTTCCTTAAATCAATCAAATTTAAGAAGCGATTTTTAGCGACAGTAGCTGCTATTTTATTATCGTCTAACTTGACTCCTTCAAGTTCTGCCGTATATTCTAACAAATTACGGTCGTTTTCGTGTTGCTGAGCTAATTTATCGAATTCAAAGGCTCTTTGCTCAGTAGTTTTCTGTGTCTCAGAGGCAATTTCTAATCTTTGTTTTTCTCTCTCTCCTCTCTGCATAGGTTGTTGTCCTGCCATTTGTTGCGCTGCCTGTGCTTCTTCAACCCCAGAAGGTATCCCAACACCAGCAAGCAACGAGAGTATCTTCATCGCCCCTCCTATATCTCTAAAGTTTCCTTCAGGGTCTGGCCCCCCAAGTCCAAAAGGATTAGGATTTTGAATGAACCTCATTTGTTGTTGTTCTTTTCCTTTCTCAATTGTTTGCTTCTGTTGTTCTATAATACCTTCCAATTTAGCCACTCGGTTTGTTAATCCCTGTGAACCTTCATCGAGTTCTATTTGTTCAGCTTCCGAGTCAGCCTTTTTACTTAGTCGTTTCCTCCCTGCTGCTGCATTCATTTCCATTGATAGAAGGTCGCCTGAAGATGGTTGTCCTTGCGCAGGTTGCTGGATTTGTCGGCTTCCTCCTTGAAGAGAACCCGTACCAAACAACTGTTGTAAAATCTTCTGGGTATCTACTCCTTGATTATTTCCACCTAAAAGCTGTTCTAATACATTAGGCATAATTCACCTCACAATTTTGCAAACTTACTTTTATCTTGTTTCATTCCTGGAACTTTTGAATGACCATAGAATCCTCTATCTATTTTAAACCCTTTTAAACCCTCCATAAAGGAAGGGTCGCTTCTCTCTGGCGAACGACCCATCCCACCAAGAATCCCACTATCTTTTGCCTCTTTTATTACACCTGCTGTAAAATCTAATCCTTTATTTATTCCTTTACCTATTTTCGCCAATGCTCCTGCTCCTTTTCCTGCCGCAGCTACTTTTGTCAATGCTCCTGCTACCCCTTTCTTTGCTATTACTTTCGTTCCTATTCCCTTTGCTAATGCTGTTACTAATGGCCACATAATAACCTCCTATTAAAGGAGTACCTTTTAAGCGTACTCGCTTTGCTTATCCGCCCCATCTTCCAAAAACACCAAGACTTAAGCCACCTCGTGTTCCCTGTCTACCTGTTGCTGTTTCTTGAATAGTCCTCAACCCAGCTAATCTCTGACCTAAACTTGCCTGACCAGCCAAAACAGGTTGTTGTATTTGAGCCTGACCGCCTACTGCTAAATTAAGAAGATTAAATAGGTTGTTAAGGTTTTGATATTGGCTTGTTTGAGAAGTACCTATATTAAATTGTTGTATACCTAACTGTCTTTCAAGGTCGCTTTCCCCTACCTGCGTTCTAATATCTCCCGCTGTCCTTCCCGCGATAGATTGAGCCACTCCACTTTCTACAGGAAGCCCCATAGCTTGAAACTGAGGATAGATGTCCCGTAATGACCGTTGAACTATATCGCTGGTTCTCTCTTCACCAAACAATCCTGCTTCCAAAGGAATTTGTTCGGCAGTTACACCTTGAGGAAGACCTTGAAGGTAACCTGGAAGTTGTTGACCTTGTAACATCTGTGAACCTAATTGAAACGCCTGTTGTTGCATAGCAGTCTGCTGAGGTTGTATAGCTCGTTGTTGTTCTAATTGCAGCTTATTAAGTTCTGTTTCCTCTGCCGTCGGTGTCGGTACAGACGTTGTTTGAGTAGAAGATTGTATTTTAGTGCCTCCCATAATTACCCCTCCCCTTAGTTATAATAACCTTATGAAATTGTCCGTTATCTTTCTGCTTCTCACCTTCTATATACTTTATATGTTTAGGCATAGTCTTAAAGAATTGACGGTAGAGACCCTTAAAAACCTCGTTGTTCCTGCACTCTTCCTTAATATAGACATTATGGAGGTTACAAACATCATCTTTAAGATACCGTTCATAGTAGCCAAGCACTTCTCCATCTTTTTGATAAACAACAATGTCGCCGTTCTCATAATGCTGTTTGTGGTAGTTGTATGCTTGTCCATAAGATAATCTTGTCTTGTGCCATCCTTCTTTGTAGTATATTTCTGTCAGTTGCAACGGGACTGACTTCATTGAGTTTACCTCCATTAAAGGTACTCCTTTAAAGGTACTCCTTATGCTGAAATATCTAATTTTACTTCTATTATGGCTGCGATTCTACATCTGGTTGTAGACGTAAATTTAATTGCTTTCCATCCAACCCCGCTGATTGAAGCTGTTATATCAATATCTGTTTGGTCTGTGGTAATATTACCAGAAGCTCCTCCATAACCAGCCCCATTATCTATATAATAATTAATCGTAGGAGATTGAGAATCTTCAAATATCCCAAAGCCTAATGAGTGTGTATGGTTTGGCGTAGTATGTGTATGATTTGGATGTGTGTGGTCAGGTGTTGTATGCGTATGTGTCTGAGATTGATAACTTACATTACTAATAGTCCCTGCTATAGTTGCATAAAAAATATAGTTGGGGTCGACATGATAGATTTTTAAAGGGTAGCTTGTTGTTCCACCATCTAAACTTATAGTATGAGAATGTCCACCACTTATACTTGTTGTAACTTCTCCTCCGCCTGAAACAAACATCTTCGCTCCAGAAAAATATACTAAGTTTCCTGGAGGAGAATTACTCTGCAGAATATGAATATAATGAGAATGTCCTTCAACAGAACTTGTATAGACATATGTTACAGCTCCATATGCGACTGCATATAGAGCACCGTTACTATACCATATATTCGAACCAGCACCGCTGAAAGCAACAGTTACTCCATGGGTATGATCTCCTCCTCCCGTTCCTGATAAATCTCCTCCACCAGAAGCACTACCAGTAGCCCCCGAAGTAGAACCTCCGCCAGATGCTACCGCTGTAGAATAAGCTCTGAAATTAAGTATTTTAAAAGAAAGTTTTACTGATTGAACTGTTAATAATTCAGAAACTATTTTAAACGGAACTATAAAATTGTAAGAAGCATCTAAACTGTCATCTGCGTTATAAACATAAGTGTTTCGGAGTTCATTATATTTTGTAGCTGTAATTGAATTTGCAGCAAGTTTTTCTGTAGTAATTGCAGTTGCGGAAATACTATTAGTAGTAATAGAATTTGTATATACCTTCCCACCATCTATTTTAGTAGTATCACTTCCGTGAGCCCAGCCCGTTACATCCGTAACTGCTAAGTTGTTAAGAGTTGAGGTGCTATCCAAAGTAACTGTTCCTGCGATTTGCAATCCGTTAACAGGGTCGTATTTAAGATATTTAGTAGCTTCACCTATAGCTATCCCATACTTATCAGTATTATATCCAAGATAACCATTAAGGTTGCCCAATCTCATTCTTGTAGTAAGAGTAGTCCAGGGTGTTCCTGAATGCGTTACAACACTAAGGTAAGGAGAATTGTTCTCACTGGCGGTCATAAAAATAAGACCTTCGCCGTTAGCCCCGAAGTTTACTACTGCTGTTCCCTTTTGCCAAGTAGGATTACTATTAGCCGCATAACCTCCCGCCTTATCTCTCACAACGGTGTAAGTAGTATGAGACACCGCAGTAACTTCCATCCACTCATCATCTACTCCATCCTTTATCCTCAATATATCATTAACAGCGAAGGTTGTATCGCTGGTTATATTTACTGTTGAAGTATCTAAAGCTGTCATATCAGCGTCTAATATATCACTATCAGCCACTAAAAGGTTGCCGCCCACGCTTGATATTACATCCCTTTCAAAAACTGCATTACTTACCTTCCCCCGTATCCTGATATTTTGAAACTCCGCAATCTCTGGCTTTATCTGAAACCCAGAACCCAATGCCCCAGAGACAAACCCTGCGTTCTGTATAACTTCGTTAGTAGAATCAAAAGTAAGATTAGTGCTTGATAACATACTCGTTCCTATATACCAACCGCCTATTCTTCCTGCGTGTGCCTTCATCTGTCCTGTAGGGTCAACACTAAAGATAGCATTAGCAAAGGCGGCGTCTCCCATCCAAATACCGACGCCTGGCTGTAACCCTATGTAAGTTGACCCTGACCCGCCATAAAGCAGTGCATTTGTTATACTCCAAGCCCCTACAGAAGCAAACCATACATAATTAGTACTGCTGTAAGTTAGGATTGAAAAGTTAGAACCTGTACCGAATTGATAGAAGGTAGAAGCTGTAAGGAAAAGACTTTGTAGGTCTTTATCTACAGACAGAAGATAATCCTTTAACTTTTTGGGATCGTCGCTCTGGCCGATAAAATTAGATAGTTTTGTGCTGTCGTAACTCACGATTTACTCTGTAAATTAACCTGCACTCCTATTCCCTGAATAACATAATGAGTTGAGGTATTACTGTTTGCAAACTTAAACCTTACTACTCGTCCTCTGCCTGTTAAATCCCGCCTTATTCCAATATCGCTTACTGTTTGAGTAGTAGCCATACTGAAACTATGAGTGTATTGGTCAACGGTGCTAAAATCATAAGCATAAGCAAAAGTCAGCGTTCCGTTTGTTTTTGAATGATAAATGTAGGCGTGCGGTATTCCCTTGCTATCGCTTATGTCGTTAAAGTTTTTCCAATTAGTATAATAGTAAGAGTCAACCGCCAATGAAGTATTGGACGGATTATCATTAACTCCATTATCTCCTCTATATGTATATCCTAAATTATCAGCAAAGTATAGCCGTTCTTCTATTCCATTAACGCTGAAGATAGCCATATTAGAGGCAGACATTCCTGTATATTTGCTAAAAGCCATATTGACGGTATCGTAAACAAAAGTCAGGTTGTTCCAAGTAGAAGAAGAGTTTGCTACCGACAATAAGTATTTGTTTTTATCAAACTGATAAGCGCTGCGAGCATAAGCAATTCTATCTCTGTTAATATCTTTTATAGCATTACTTATCTTACCGCTTAGTTTGTAAGCATTGAGTCCATCGAAGAAATATAAACCATCCCAACTTACAAATAGATGACCGTTATCTACTTCCTGAATGCTATAAGGTGCGACACAACCTATGGAAGCATTAGCTTTAAACCGTAGAAAAGGTATGTCGGCATTGCCCGTAAAGGTCATAAACCAAATAGACTTCGTCTTATAAACTATCAATCTGTCGCCTAACACCTTTAGCCCTGTTATTTCCTGTCCATCGTTATAGCCAATTTCCATAAAGTCAGCAGCGTCCCAAGAAGTTTCATCTTTAAATGCTGACCAATAAATGCGAGTAGGAGAATCTATTCCACTCACTACACAATTAGCCATCAAACAATAGTTTTGAAAGTTAGTTATTAGTTTAGTTTTTGTAAGTCCTGTAACAACAGTCATATTGCTGATACTTCCACTACCTCCCCATTGCTTAGGAACATCAGCGTCATTAGTAAAGAGTACTTTACTGTTAAATGTGGTGAAGTCGCATTGATACTCAGCAGAAGTTGATAAAGCAGGACCTGTTTGAGTTATATCATCCCACGTTCCGTCAAGAACATCCATACGATAGACTTTGTCTAATGTTACATTTATGGCTTTCTCTACGGTAGGAGTTCTAAACCAATAAAGACCTAAACAGGGATTGGTAGTAGAAATAGCAGAAGTATTTAGGATGGTGTATCCCAATCTCGGCATTATCGACCCGAACTTATCAAAATCTATATTCTGAAGGTCAGAAGACTCATTATCGGCTACTTTGAAGGGACCGCTTGTATCATTAAGCCCTCCGCCTAATTCAATAAAGGAAAATGCTAAATCACTATTTTGAAACATTAACGGGAACTCCTTCCGTAATTCGCCCCAGCCTGTTTATACATTAAGTTCTTCGTTACATAAGGGTCGGTTCTTTCCTCATAAGCCCGTCTAAGCACAGGCTTCCAATCTATCTTGTCGATGTTAGTTTTTCGTAAGCTGCTAACTTCATCGTCATAAAGCCTCTTCCATTTATCCCCTTCTATCTGGTTCTCCTGATACTTTATTTTGGCAACTGACAAAAGGATTATGGCCTCATCGAAGTCTTGTCCAAGCTCGTGAATATCATCATCATTGACTAACCGATAAGGTATCTTGTAGTAATAAACATTAATATCGAATGGACGAATAGGTAATGGATATAGTTGAACTTTGCTGTATTGAACTGTCGCGGTTGTATCACCTGCTGGTAATACTGCGACTTCATAGCTTCCTCTGCTTGAAGTAACCGTAACTCTTCCGCTTGTGCTTCCGTCTTTAGAAACTCTTTCTACTTCTTCAAACTCATAGGCGGTGTTGGTTGAGGTTGTGCCTGCGAGAGTAACTGTTTCATAATAAGGATAACCGGCTATCTTACCAAACACCGTTACTTGAACGGTTGTATCGCCTGCGGCAGAAGATACTACGCTTAATGGAGTAGCTGTCGGAGGTTGAGCCATAACGGTATTCGCCCCCCACATACGATAATGAGTAGGTGTGTTCTTTTCTGTTAGGTTTACGCCTGTATCAAAAAAGGTTTGGTCTGGAATGTAGAACATACGACAGGGGTAACCATAATCCTCGTGCCACAAGAACGCCCTATGGTCAACCTGAACGGGAAGATTGTATTCCTCCTGCGGGAAGATTTCGTAGGTTGTGGCTGTTGAGGTAGTTCCCCTATAAGCTAAATCTATAACCCCGTTTGTATTGGAGTTTATCGCTCTGATTTTATAATACCAACTGTCCGTGCCAAACTTAACATATCTGCCTATCTCTATCTTGTCCGCCCAAAGGTCGGTAGAGGTTGAAGTAAGCGAGAAAGCTGTTGAGCTGTTGGTTACGGACACATAGTTAGTGCCTAAAGTGTAAGAAGACTTTGTAGTAAAGTAAGTCTTTCGTCTCAAGCACCGCCACTTTGCCTCACGGGCTAACGTGAATAAGGACGTGTTGATTACATTCTTTATCTCATCATCGTATTCAGTCCCGCTTTGATTACGCAATGCTCGCCGTTTGATTTCATCCTGAAGCGTCTTATATATCATTTGTTACCTCGCTTAATTAAAACGGAAAAACCGTTTGCGATAATGAGCCAATAGTTTCTTCTTCTCCAATCCATCTAAGTTAATATCTTCATTAGTCTGTATATATTTTTCTCCGGCCTCCAAAGCCGCTTTCATATACCTTTTATCTCTACTCTTATTCCACTGAGCTAATAGTTTAAACCCTTCCCTAAAAGCCCCTGCTATGTCCATACTCATTATTTAACTTTATTTACTCCTGCTCTAATCGCTCCCAATCCCAAGAAACCAAGTACCATATTAACTACTTTAATCGCTGACTCATCGATGTAGCCCATTGCGAATAATCCGTTAACTATAACTCCAACTACAACTATAATATATGTTTTTTTACCCTTTAACCATTTAAACATCTCCCACCTCCCTTTCTATAATATCTTGTATCTCTACCTTAGCTAACAATAAATCTTGTATATGTCTCTCACTTACATCAGCAAATTCTTTCTGCTCTTTCACGATGGCAGAAATTAATCTGGAAATTCGGTGCAATAATTTATCAACGAGATGAATAGTATCTTTTTTCATCGTGCATCCAGAATCTTATCAATCTTACCATCAAGTTTATTATTAAAAGTTCTTTGCTCTACCTTAAACTCTAATATCTCCTTGCCTACATACTCAATACTTTTGGTGTTAGATGTTATTCGTTCTCCGTGAGTGCTTAATGTTCCCGCATTCGTTTCTGCTTTCTTATATGTTCCCACAAGGAATACTGCAACTAAAGCACTAATAAGAATAGTTAAAGCAGTGATACTTACTTTTACACCTATGTCATTCCTTCGTTCTGAACTTAAACTCATAATGCCCCTATTCTCTCTAAATGAAGCCGAGCCCACTCCCAGTTTTGTTCAGCATTATCGGCGTTAGGGTCGCCTTCACGCTTGCGGTCTAGCCAAATATTAAAAGCAACTTCCGAAATCAAATCTGTTGATATTTCTCTTGATTTTTCCATAAGGTATTCCTTGTTATAACCCCGCCCAAGCCCTTTCGGGAGTCAGACGGGGAGCAAATATTAAATCATAGCTATGGGCATTGAAAAGCTCATCACCGCTATAAAACTTTCTTCATCAACCGCATTTTTAAAAGGATTTAATAATCCAAACCCAACCATAGCAGAAACACAAAGAATAGAATGATATATAAACAATATCCATCCATTGAAACATATTACAAAGGGCAGGGCTGATATCGCAAAAGCGCATCCTGCCAGCAACCTCTTGCCGAAGCCTCTGCCCTCATTATTTGAATAGCCCAGACATAAACTCCCTATCCATAGAGGAAGGGAGAGTAGCATAAAAGGATTAAATACTCCTTTCCATAAAGCTATGCCTACACAGCCTCCCATATAAATACAGGGAGCGCCGAAACGGCGGATACCTTTATTCAGCCATCCTCCTAACCTGTAAAAAGTAGCAGTCCCCCCTATGACTAAAAACTTACAAATCCAAACTATGAGTAATGTTCCTTCACTCATCGTATCTTAGGTCTTTTCGCAGGTACATTTTCTCCAGCTATTTCAGCATCTTCAACCACGCCCAGATTTTTAGCTTCAGTAATAAGCAATTCAATTACTGATATACGCTGCTTTAAAAGTATGTTCTCATTCTCTAAAGTTTCTACTCTAACTAAAAGTTCCTGAAGACCTTTTAAGGCTACTCCAGCTAAAGATTTAGCTGCAATTGATTTGTCGTCTCCTAAACCAAACATTGCATTAAAATCTTCAGCACAAGGGGAAAGGTACTTAGGATTAACTCTTAGTTTTTCTTCTGCTTTCCAAGTAACTCTATGTTCTTCGATGACTTTAATATTTTCTTCTTTTTGTTTAGCAAATTCCTCATCTGATTGATTTTCATCTTCTTTAACTTTTTCAGTGTCTTCTGCAATTTGTTTGTCTATTAAAGTGTCAATCTCTACGTCAGTTTTAATCTTAGTTATTTTGTACTCATACTTTTGAATTGGAAGAGTTGGAAGCTTGTCAAGAATGGTTACATCTTCAAAACCAAACTTTAAATCTTTTGAGGAAACATCTGTCCAAACTCCTCCTACGGAAACATAAGCACCACTTGCCATCGTTAATGGATAACCAGGCGTCGTCGTCCCGATGCCAACGTTGCCACTTCCTTTTATGGTCACTGCCGTACTCGCAGCAGTTAAAGCGGTTCCAGGAGCAACACCAAAATTAAGGTCTGTTGACCAATCACTATTTATGTAATCTCTAATGTAAGCTCGAATTGGAGCAACTACAGCAGGATTGCTATAATGACTAAAATCTATGCCATTTATATCACCCGCAAAGCCTGAATTGATATGAAGTCTCAATAGACCAATTCCATCAGAGGTTTCTTTTTGTACTTGAAGGGTGGTGGTTGGTCCCGTCGTCCCGATGCCGACTCTACCAGAAGAGTCAACAAATATCTTGTGAAGTTGGCGTAAATCAGCAACTGAAGTAATTGCAGTGGCATCAGTTACAACTTTAGCTAATCTTATGGAATCTGCAGCTATTGCTGGGGCTGCAGCAGCATTGAGAACTTCAGTAAAGACATAAGTTCCATCACCTTTTAGGTCAACATAGGTATCTTTTGAGGCAGTGTAGGTCTTAGAGGTAGCTACT
>Ga0180008_1000847_pt1 | contig 21871 bp, 22 predicted proteins | sample MM_PW_MetaG_FD_121121 | JGI IMG/M metagenome (GOLD analysis project Ga0180008, IMG submission 121121) | Groundwater microbial communities from the Aspo Hard Rock Laboratory (HRL) deep subsurface site, Sweden - MM_PW_MetaG | ecosystem: Environmental > Aquatic > Deep subsurface > Groundwater...
CTGTCGTTTACCCAAGCGGCGCGACTGGCTGGCATGGGTGCCAGTGTGGATGACCTGACTCAGTCCTGCGGCCTGAGCAAGGCTGAGGCTGAGTTGGTCAGCAAAATGCAGCAGGCCAAACTGCAGCGTCACTGATGAACCCTTCCTTCTAGATCGGCGGTTGCTCAGTGGGCTGGGCCTTCCAATAGGCGCAGCGGCGGCGTGATATCTGTATCGCGCCCACCCCCCGCCGGTGCTTTACCCTTCAAGTACCAGGCAAAGGCGATGATTTCCGCGATACAGCGATACAGCTGCTCCGGGATTGCATCACCCAACTCTAGGCGCGCGAGCAGGCGCACCAGCTCCGCATTTTCGTAGATCGGGACTTCATATTCTCTGGCAATCGCCAGGATTGCTTCGGCCAGTTCGTCATCGCCTTTAGCACTGAGCACAGGCGCATTTTGCCCGTCGTAGGTGAGGGCGATGGCTTGGCGTGGCGCGGTCTTCTTCATGCGGTTTCATCCACCCAGCGTTGTTCCAAGGTTGTGCGTGGACCACGCGGCGGTATGCCCTGGCTGCAGGCCAGTTCACCTACCTGAACGCCTGCGGCATTAAGACGTTGGCGCAGGTTGTCCAGTTCGGCATCAATCAGGCTGACGGTACTGCTGCGTTCGGCCCACAGCTGGCTGGATAGACGGCCATGGGCCAGTTGCGCCTGGATCTGCAGGGGGCCCAGTGGGTCGATATCGAATGCCAGCTCAACTTTCCACAGAGTTTCTTTTTTCTCGGGTTTTTCTTGTGGGTTGCTTTCGTCGCGCTGGATTTTTACCTGCAGCGGCACCAGCTCCTGCTGGTTACGCATGGGGAGCTCCAGTTGCCAGGTGGTGAGCAGGTTGCCGTCCGGTCCGACCTGGCTCTGCGCCAGGCTGGAGAGCTGGTGAGTTTGCAGACGCGAGATGGCCGCTGCAGCAAGTTTTAGCAGGGCCTCCAGGTCAGCCTCACCTTCCATCGATTGCAGCAGGCGCGAGGGCAGGGGGAAGTTCAGTCCTTGTTGGCGTGTGCTGGCCTTACCTAGGCTGCCAAGTAGGTCGCGGGCCAGGGCCGGCATGGCCTGTGCCATTGCGGAACTGGCAGTGGCGGCGGCCAAAGGGGTACCGGCTGACAGGCTGGGCAATAGTTGGGTAATCAGGCGCAGCAGGTTGGCCTTGAGGTCGTTCGGCAGAGCTTGGCCCTGGCCGCCCAATAGTTTGCTCTCTAGCAAAATACCGCTGTTCTCCAGGGCGGCGGCCAGGCCTTTTGGGGTGCTTAGCTGAGCGGCATCGGGCAGGGTGCCGAAGAGCTTATCGATGCTGGTGCGCAGGCCTTCGCTCATCTCGGCGCTGCCGCGCAGGCCTTGTAGGGCGCTGAATAAACCTTCCAATGAACCTTGGCGGTTGCTTTGTGAGGCCAATTGCTGGTTTAGCGCGAGTTGATCCAGGCGGCCGCTCAAAGGCAGAAAACTCAACGACTGGTTCCCCTGCACTTGTGCGCTGAGCAAACTGCCTACCGGCAGCGCCAGCGGAGTTTCCAGCGACAGCTTGCTGCCGGCTAGCTGCGTGTTGAGCAAGTTGACCACGACTTTGTAGACCACCTCTTGCGCGCGACCCTGCGGCAGTTGCTCGCGGGCGACCACCTTGCCTTGTAGCAGGGTGCCGACGGGTAATTGTTCGAGGTCCAGGCTGGTGAGCGGTTTATTGCCCCCGGCCAGTACGGCTAAGGCCAGGCGGGTTTCCGACAAGGCGGTCACCGCCAGTGAGGTGCCCTGGGCGATAGGCCTTGAACTGCTGGCTTCGAGGGTGGTTTGCCGGCCATTCTCCAGTGTCAGCTTGAGCAGTAACTGAAAGCTCTGTGCCACTTCTTTCAAGGCGATAACTTCGGCCTTGGCGGTTTCTCCGCTGAGCAGTAAGCCTTGCAGGGGTTGCAGCAGCTTCACCGCTTGGTCAGCCGCTACGGCATTGGGGCGGCTGCTGGGGGGCGTCGGCGGCATGGGCCGTGGACTGCTGATTTCGCTCATTGGTGGGTTACAACCTGTCGAAAATGCCCGCTGCGGGAGGCGGGGCATGGCATGTATAATCGCGCCCCGTCAGGGCCGGCTGCGTGTTTCACTTGCGTCAGTATAGCGGCCAAGACGCTGCCGACTTGAGCCGCTTTTGCCATCCACTTTAGGTACCGATGCCTTGATCAGTCCCCTTCTCGAAGCCGTGGCGCTCGCCTGTGAGCGAAACTGGCGCATGCTGTTCGAGCAGCTGGAAGTACGTCTGGTTCCCGGTGAGATGTTGCAGGTTGCCGGCCCTAACGGCAGCGGCAAGACCAGCCTGCTGCGCTTGTTAGCGGGTCTGATGCAACCGACTGCCGGCGAGATCCGCCTGAATGGTCGTCCGTTGACGGCGCAGCGTGCCGAGCTGGCGCGCAACCTGTTGTGGATTGGCCATGCCGCCGGCATCAAGGGCTTGCTGACGGCCGAAGAGAACCTCGGCTGGCTGTGCGCGCTGCATCAGCCGGCGGAACGCGATGCTATCTGGCAGGCGCTGGATGCGGTGGGGCTGCGCGGTTTTGAAGATGTGCCCTGTCATACCCTGTCCGCCGGCCAGCAGCGACGTGTGGCATTGGCGCGGTTGTACCTGCCTGGGCCGAAGCTGTGGGTGCTGGATGAGCCCTTCACTGCGCTAGATAAAGCTGCAGTGGCGCAGCTGGAAGACCATCTGGCCGCGCATTGTCAGCAAGGCGGCTTGGTGGTGCTGACCACGCATCACGAGTTACGCGTTAAACCGGCCGGTTATCGCGAGCTTGATTTGGGGCTGCGCACATCATGAGCAATGTTTTTACTCTGCTGCTGGCCCGCGAAGCGCGCTTGCTGTTTCGTCGTCCCGCCGAGCTGGCCAACCCCCTGGTGTTCTTCGCCATTGTGATTGCCCTGTTTCCTCTGGCAGTGGGGCCGCAGACGCAGTTATTACAAAGCCTTTCGCCTGGGCTGGTGTGGGTGGCGGCCCTATTGGCCGTGCTGCTCTCGCTGGACGGGCTGTTTCGCAGTGATTTTGAGGATGGCTCGCTGGAGCAGTGGGTCCTTTCGCCGCACCCCCTGGCTCTTCTGGTTTTGGCCAAGGTACTGGCACACTGGCTGTTTTCTGGGTTGGCGTTGGTGCTGTTGGCACCGTTGCTGGCCTTGATGCTGGGGTTACCTGAGCGCTGTTTACCGGTACTGCTGGTTTCCCTGCTGCTGGGCACCCCGGTGTTGAGCTTGCTGGGCGCCGTCGGTGCCGCGCTGACTGTGGGCCTCAAACGTGGCGGCCTGCTGCTCGCTTTGTTGATTTTGCCGTTGTACATCCCGGTGCTGATTCTCGGCAGCGGTGCGTTACAAGCCAGCCTGCAAGGATTGCCGGCGGTCGGCCACTTGTTGTGGTTGGCCAGCCTCACCGCATTGGCGGTGACCTTGACACCTTTTGCCATCGCCGCTGGTCTAACGATCAGTGTCGCTGAGTAGACAACTAAGCCTGAATGGCCGGCCGCCGCAGGTGCTTACCTGCACCGCGATCAGCCCTAGCACTGATGAGTAACCTGATGAACTGGACGTGGTTTCACAAGCTCGGCTCGCCCAAATGGTTTTATGAAATCAGCAGCCGCTGGCTTCCCTGGCTGGCCGTTGCCGCCGTCTTACTGCTGCTGGTTGGGTTGGTCTGGGGCCTGGCCTTTGCGCCGCCGGATTACCAGCAAGGCAACAGTTTTCGCATCATTTATATCCATGTCCCCGCGGCCTTTCTGGCTCAGTCGATCTACGTGATGTTGGCAGTCGCCGGCACCGTTGGCCTGGTGTGGAAAATGAAGTTGGCCGATGTCGCGCTGCAGCAGGCGGCGCCCATTGGTGCCTGGATCACCTTTATTGCCCTGGTGACTGGCGCGGTATGGGGCAAGCCGACCTGGGGCACCTACTGGGTCTGGGACGCACGCCTGACCTCGATGCTGATTCTGCTGTTCCTGTATTTCGGTGTGATCGCCTTGGGTAACGCCATCACCAACCGTGACAGCGCCGCCAAGGCCTGCGCGGTGCTGTCGATTGTCGGTGTGGTGAATATCCCGATCATCAAATACTCGGTGGAGTGGTGGAATACCCTGCATCAGCCCGCCACCTTCAGCGTGGTGGAAAAACCAAGCATGCCGTTTGAAATGTGGATGCCGCTGCTGATCATGGTGCTGGGCTTCTACTGCTTCTTTGGCGCGGTACTGCTGCTGCGCATGCGTTTGGAGGTGCTCAAGCGCGAGGCGCGCAGCAGTTGGGCCAAGGCCGAAGTGAAGGCGCAGGTGGAGAAAGGCCTATGAGTTTTGCCAGCTTTAGCGAGTTTCTCGCCATGGGGACCCATGGGCCATATGTCTGGTCCTGTTATGCCATCAGCCTGGTTGTGCTGGGGTTGAATGTGGCGCTGCCAATCCTGGCACGTCGACGTTATCTGCAAGACGAGGCGCGTCGTTTGCGCCGGGAGGAGTCGAAGTGAACCCGCTGCGCAAGAAACGCCTGTTTATCGTTCTGGCGATCATCGCTGGTGTAGGCATTGCCGTGGCTCTGGCCCTGAGCGCATTGCAGCAGAACATCAACCTGTTCTACACACCTACGCAAATTGCCAATGGTGACGCCCCGCAGGACACCCGGATTCGTGCCGGTGGCCTGGTCGAAGAGGGCTCCGTCACGCGTTCCAGCGATTCGCTGGAAACTGATTTTGTGGTGACCGACGGTGCCAAGCGCGTGACCATCCGCTACAGCGGCATCCTGCCGGACCTGTTCCGTGAGGGGCAGGGCATTGTCGCCATGGGCAAGCTCGACGCCAGCAATGTGTTAATTGCCGATGAAGTGCTGGCCAAACACGATGAAAACTACATGCCGCCGGAAGTCATGCAGGCGTTGGAGCAAAGCGGGATGAAGCAGAAACACGACGCGGCCCAAGCGGCCAAGCAGGCGTCCCGACTGGAGGCGGCGCAATGATCCCCGAACTCGGCCATTTGGCAATGATTCTGGCGCTGTGCATGGCGCTGGTGCAGGCGACATTACCAATGATTGGCGCCTGGCGCGGTGATCGCCAGTGGATGAGCCTGGCGGCACCGGCCGCCTGGGGTCAGTTTGCCTTCCTGCTGTTTTCCTTTATCTGCCTGACCTACGCCTTTATGGTCGACGACTTTACCGTCGCCTATGTGGCCAACAACTCCAACAGCGCGCTGCCCTGGTATTACAAATTCAGCGCCGTGTGGGGTGCCCACGAAGGTTCGCTGTTGCTCTGGGGCTTGATTCTCGCCGGCTGGACCTTTGCCGTGTCGATCTTCTCGCGTCAGCTACCGGAAGAAATGCTCGCGCGCGTGCTCGGGGTCATGGGCATCATCAGCATCGGCTTTCTGCTGTTTCTGATCGTGACGTCCAACCCGTTCGCGCGCTTGCTGTTTGATACCCCGGCCAATGGCCGTGATCTCAATCCGCTATTGCAGGATTTTGGCCTGATCGTGCACCCGCCGATGCTCTACATGGGCTATGTCGGTTTCTCGGTGGCATTTGCCTTCGCCATTGCCGCGTTGCTAGGCGGCAAACTTGATGCGGCCTGGGCGCGCTGGTCGCGGCCGTGGACCATCGTTGCCTGGGCCTTCCTCGGCATTGGTATCGCTTTGGGCTCCTGGTGGGCCTATTACGAACTCGGCTGGGGCGGCTGGTGGTTCTGGGATCCGGTGGAAAATGCCTCCTTTATGCCCTGGCTGGTTGGTACTGCGCTTATCCACTCCCTGGCCGTAACGGAAAAACGCGGTGTATTCAAAAGCTGGACCGTACTGCTGGCCATCGCTGCCTTCTCCCTCAGCTTACTGGGTACCTTCCTGGTACGTTCCGGCGTGCTCACCTCAGTGCATGCCTTCGCCAGCGACCCTGAGCGCGGCGTATTTATCCTGGCGTTCCTGTTGATCGTGGTGGGCAGCTCGCTGGCGCTGTTTGCAATCCGTGCGCCGGTGGTCAAGAGCCAGGTCGGCTTCGCCCTGTGGTCGCGGGAAACCCTGCTGCTGGTGAATAACCTGATTCTGGTAGTGTCCGCGGCGATGATTCTGCTCGGCACCCTGTACCCGTTGGTGCTGGACGCCATGACCGGCGCCAAGCTGTCGGTTGGTCCGCCGTACTTCAACGCGCTGTTCGTGCCGTTGATGGGCCTGTTGATGGCGATGATTGCGGTCGGTGTGCTGGTGCGCTGGAAAGACACGCCAGTTAAATGGTTGCTGAACATGCTCGCGCCGGTACTGATCGGCAGCGTGGTGCTGGCGGTTATCGCCACCTTCCTGGTGGGTGACTTTAACTGGGCGGTGCTCGGGGTCTGGCTGCTGGCTGCTTGGGTGGTTTTGGCCGGTGTGCGCGACATTCTTGAGAAAACCCGGCACAAGGGCTTGCTCAAAGGTTTGCCGAGCCTGACCCGCAGTTATTGGGGCATGCAGACGGCGCACCTGGGCATGGCGATCTGTGCGTTGGGCGTGGTGCTGACCAGTGTCGGCAGTTTCGAGCGTGATATGCGCATGGCTCCGGGTGAGTCAGTGGAGATTGGCGGTTATCAGTTCACTTTCGAAGGTGCCGAGCACTTTGAAGGGCCGAACTTCACCTCGGATAAAGGCACTGTGCGCATCCTCGAAGACGGCAAGCAGATTGCCGTGCTGCACCCTGAGAAGCGCTTGTACACCGTGCAGCAATCGGTGATGACCGAAGCCGGCATTGACGCCGGGATCACCCGAGACCTGTTCGTCGCCCTGGGTGAACCGTTGGAGAATGGCGCCTGGGCAGTGCGCGTGCACATCAAGCCGTTTGTGCGCTGGATCTGGTTCGGCGCGCTGCTGATGGGCTTTGGTGGCTTCCTTTCAGCCTCCGACAAACGCTACCGGATGAAGGTGCGCACCCGCGTGCGTGAAGCGCTGGGTATGGCGGGGGCGCAGGCATGAAGCGTTTGTTGCTGCTGTTGCCCCTGGCGCTTTTTCTCGGTGTGGCGGTGTTTCTCTACCGCGGGCTGTTCCTCGATCCGTCCGAGCTGCCATCGGCGCTGATCGACAAGCCCCTGCCGGCGTTCTCCCTGCCGGCCGTGCAGGACGGTAAGTTGCTCAGCGAGGCTGATCTCAAGGGCAAGCCTGCGCTGGTCAATGTCTGGGCCACCTGGTGTGTGGCTTGCCGGGTTGAACACCCGGTGCTGAACAAGTTGGCCAAGCTGGGCGTGAATATTTATGGGGTCAACTACAAGGACGACAATGCCGCCGCGCAAAAGTGGTTGGTGGAGTTCCATGACCCCTATCAGCTGAATATCAATGACGCCCGCGGCACTTTGGGTCTGGACCTAGGCGTGTATGGCGCGCCTGAGACCTTCCTGATCGACAAGGCCGGCATCATCCGCCACAAGTTTGTTGGCGTGATCGATGAGCGTGTTTGGCGTGAGCAGCTGGCGCCGCTGTATCAAGAATTGGTCGATGAGGCCCAGCCATGAGGCGTTTACTCACCGCCGCCGTGCTGGGTCTGGCTCTGTTAGGCACCGCTCAGGCCGCTATCGATACTTACGAGTTTGCCACTGAGGCCGAGCGCCAGCGTTATCGCAACCTGGTGCAAGAGCTACGTTGCCCTAAGTGCCAGAACCAGAACATCGCCGACTCCGATGCACCGATTGCCATGGACTTGCGTGCGCAGATCTTCCGCATGTTGGAGGAGGGCCAGAGCAACCAGCAGATCATCGATTATCTGGTCAGCCGCTATGGCGATTTCGTGCTCTACAAACCGCCGGTAACCGCGCGCACCCTGTTGCTGTGGTACGGCCCGGCCGGTCTGCTGATCGGTGGTTTCGCTTTGCTTGGGGTCATCCTGTTGCGTCGTCGTGGTAAGTCGGGTGGTGTCGCCAACGGCCTGTCTGCGGACGAGCAGCAGCGTCTGGCGACGTTGCTCAGCCAACGGCCCGCCAATCAACCGCCTGTGGATAAAAAAGACTGATGATTGAATTCTGGTTATGCGCCGGCCTGCTGTTGCTGACAGCCCTGGCATTTGTTCTGATTCCCGTGCTGCGTGGGCGCAAGCTCCAGGCTGAAGAAGACCGTACCGCCCTCAACGTGACCTTGTATCAAGAGCGCCTGCAGGACTTGCAGGCTCAGCACGCTGCAGGTGCGCTGAACGCCGAGCAGCTTGCCGCTGGCCGTGATGAGGCGGCCCGTGAGTTGCTGGCAGACACCGAAGGTGCGCAGGCGCTGCCGCCGCAGCGCACGCTGGGGCTTAAGGTCCCGTTGGTGTTTGCCTTGCTGATGCCCTTGCTGGGGTATGGCCTGTATCAGCATTGGGGGGCTATTGATGATGTCGAGCGCGCCCGCACCTTTGCGGATCAGCCGAAGACCATCGAGGAAATGACTGCGCGCTTGGAAGCTGCAGTCAAAAGTGATCCCAAATCGGCCGAAAGCTGGTACTTCCTCGGTCGCACCTATATGGCTCAGGAGCGTGCGGCGGAGGCTGCCCAGGCTTTTGAACGTGCCATTGAAGTAGCAGGACGTGCGCCTGAGCTGCTCGGGCAATGGGCGCAGGCGCTGTATTTTGCCGGTGGTAAGCAATGGACGCCGCAGTTGCAGGCGCTGACCGATGAGGCGCTTAAAGCCGATCTGGCGGAAGTCACCAGCCTCGGCCTGTTGGGTATTGCCGCCTACGAGAGCGGACAGTTCAAGCAGGCGATTGGTCACTGGCAGCAGCTGGTGGCGGTTCTGCCGGCTGAAGACCCTTCACGTCAGGCGATTCAGGGCGGGATAGACCGCGCCCGCGAGCAGCTTGGTGAGCCCGTTGAAGAGGCTGCAGTTACTGCCGGCCCTGGCCTGACCGTACAGGTGGCGCTCGCCGACGACTTGCAGGCCAAGGTGCAACCGGGCGATGCGGTATTTATCTTCGCCCGCGCGGTATCCGGGCCGCCGATGCCGCTGGCGGTCAAGCGCCTGACCGTGGCTGACTTGCCCGCTGAAGTGCGCTTGTCGGACAGCGACGCGATGATGCCGCAGTTGAAGATCTCAGGCTTCGAGCAGGTGCAGCTGGTGGCGCGTATTTCTCGCAGTGGCAATGCCACAGCCGGTGAGTGGGTCGGCAGCAGCCTGCCGCTGGCCAGCAAAACTACTGAGCCACAACAACTGCTGATCGACAGCGCGGACAGCACAGCGCCATGAGTCCGCTATGGCGTGGCGTTGTACTGGTCAGTTTGCTGAGCCTCGGCGCTTGCGTGCAGACGCCGCTCAGCACAGCGCCGGTGGCAAACCCGAGTGGCAGCAGCAACCACCCACGCTTTGCCCCGCCACCGGGGGTGGCCAGTCAGTGGGATGCACGGCTGGGGGTGTATGTGGTCGGTGGTGCTTCTCATCTGTACTACCGTGAGCGCACCTATTACCGCTGGAATGCTGGCTGGAGTTGGGCCACTAATCCGCAAGGGCCCTGGTTACCGACTGACAGCAGCGGTGTACCGCCCGGCCTGAATCGCCGCTACGCGCAGTAACTAGGGTTACGATCTGCTGCGCGTCGGCCCTACTGCGTTAAAAACAAGCTCGGAATGCTCATGTACAAAAGTACACTCCGCGTCCTCGCTTGTTTTGACCAGCCGGAGGCTGTTACTAACGTAGCGCCTTGCAGGACTCTAGCTCGCGAGATCTCAGGCAGCTTGGTTAGTGCGCGGGGCAGGGTGTCGCTGGGCGGCGCTCGATCTGCGGTTCGAAGTCTTCGATCAAACGGCAAATGGCTTGACCGTCAGGGGCGCAATCGTCCTTGTCGGCCCAGTCGTTGAAGGCGTTTTGCATCACCAGCGCCAGGCGTTGGCATTCCTCGATATGCGCCTGCAACGCAGCTAAGCGTTCGTGTAATAAGTCGCGCACCTCGGCGCACGGTGCGTGGCCGTTATCGGCGCTGCTGATGATTTGTTGCGTGTCTTTCAGGCTAAAACCCAGGCGGCGGGCGCGGGCGATAAAACGCAGGCGTTGCAGATCCGCATTGGAATACTGCTGGTAGCGGTTATCCGGGTTGCGTGTGGGCCTGAGCAGGCCAAGATCGGTGTAATGGCGTACGGTCTCGCTGCTGACTGCCGCAGCTTTGGCCAGTTGGGCGACGCGCATGAGCCTTGTTCTCCAATAGTGCTAGGCCGCGTCAGGTTAAAACCTGGGGGCGGCCCTTGGGTCAAGCTACTCGGCAATCTGCAGCTTGCGCGACTCGTGATAGAAGAAGCGAATTTTCTCGTACTCAAATGGCGAGTTGAGTTGGCCGTAGCGGAAGTTCACCGTTGAGCGTTGGTCTACGACCTCCAGTAGTGTGATTTCCGGATGGTTAGTGCTGACTTCGGCAACATTCAGCCAGTTAACCTGGCTTTTCGCTGCAAAGTCAGCAACCAAACCGCCGGTATCGCGCAGGTTGGACGGGCCCAGTAGCGGCAGTATCAGGTAAGGCCCCGCTGGAGTGCCGTAATAGCCGAGGGTCTGGCCAAAGTCTTCTTTCTGCTTGGGTAGGCCCATCAGCGTGGCCGGGTCCCACAGGCCGGCGACACCAATGGTGGTGTTGAATAGCAGGCGTGCGGTGGTCTGTAGGGTGCGTTTGCCTTTGAACTGCAACGCACTGTTGAGCAGGTTGGGTACATCCCCCAGGTTACTGAAGAAGTTGCTGACGCCGGTTTGTACCAGCGTGGGTGTGATGTAGCGGTAACCATCGACAATCGGCAGAAATACCCATTCATCAAAGCGGTAGTTGAAGTGGTAGACGCGGCGGTTCCACGACTCTAATGGGTCATAAACATTCAATGCGCTGAGGGTTGAGCGCTCGAACTCACGCTGGTCCAGGCCTGGGTTAAATTGCAGGTGCTGCATCGGCTGCTTGAAGCCGTCGTCGTCGGTCGTGTGCTCTGCGCAGGCCAGGTTGCTGGCCTGCAGCAGGCTAAAAAACACGGCAAGGGGAATAGGCTTAGCCACGGAAAAACTCCAGCATGGCGTCGCTGTTGACGCGGTAGTTGAGGTTGCCGCAATGGCCACCCAGCGGATAAACAGTCAGGCGTTCGCCCATTGTGCGGCGTAGAAAGCCCAGGTCGCCAGGGCCGAGAATGACGTCATCGGCGTTATGCATGACGGCAATTTTGCTGCTGTTCTTCAGGTAGTCAGCCACGGCATACAGGCTGACCTGGTCGATCAGTTGCGCCAGGCTGCCGCCGTCGTAGCGGGCCCGCCACATCGGGATCACCTGTTCGGTCAGGTAGCAATCAAAGTCACACTTCAGCGCATTCTTGAAGAATGGGCTCAGGCTGGTGTTTTCGGTGATTGGATAGTTGATCGGGGTGATCAGGCCGCGGCGGTTGATCAGGTCCGAGGTAAAGGCAATGTCGGCGGAGGAGAAGCGAAACGCCGCACCGATCAGCATGGCCATCTGCTCGTCGCTGAGTTTCTCCTTGGAGTTCTGGAAGTCATAGAGCAGGGCGTCGTTGATATCAACGTAGCCCTTGTCCTGGAAATAGTGGGTCAGCTTGCCCAGTACCAATTCGTAGAAGGTGGTGCTGCTGTCGATCCCTTTAACCTTGGTTTGCACCATGCGGTCGAGGTTGGTCACCGAGGTGTAGAGGTTGACCGGCGGGTTGAGCAGCAAAACGCGCTTGAAGTTGAAGCTGCGACGGGTTTCATCCAGTTCGCTAACAAACGCCGCCTGCAAAGCGCCCAGGCTGTAGCCAGTGAGGTGAAACGCGCTGACTTTCAGCCGCGGATGCTGAGCGCGAACCGCCTGCATGGCGCGGTACAGATCGTCGGCATCGTCACGGGTAATGCCCGGTGTGGCAAAGCGCGAGGCTGAGGACATAAAGTCATAGCTGGTGGGCGATGACAGTTGCACCACGTGATAACCGGCACCGTAGAACAGCTTCTTCAGGTACTCCGGGGTGCTGCTGGCGTAATGCGCGCCGGTGCCGGCGATGATAAAGATCAGTGGTGCCTCGCCACGTTGCTTGGCCAGGCGGTAGCGCATTTTGGTGACGGGCCAGAAGTTGTCCGGCAGCTCAAATTCACGCCCCGGGCGCAGTTTGATCTGGTAATCACGCTGGTTGATATCGGCATCTGCCGGCAGCTTTGGGCGTAGTTCTGGCGGGGTTGTTACCAGGGTGGCTTCGAAGGCGTTACTGATGGGGTAGCCATAGCTGTCAGCGTTGATGTCGGCGGCGCTGGCGCTAGTGACCAGAGCCAGGCAGCCGAGAAGGGCAAGCAGGCGAAGGAAATACGGCATGGCTAAATCTCTTGAGAGCGAGGGCTGTTGCTGGTGTCGCAGTGCAATGCGGATCGATTTGACCACATAAGCCCGACCAAGTGCCGTTTAGTTATAGACGCCTCATCCTCAGCTAGGCGCCGCTTTGTTGAGCGCCGGGATGATTAGGGTAGTACAGCCAGCTGTTCGACCCAGATCAGTTCGCAAGCACCGTCGCCGGTGTCCTCACGACTGAGCGAACTGACCCAGCGATAGCCATCGTCACCATCAACGCGCACCAGTTGGCCCGCCAGGCGAATCTGCTGGCCCTCTTTGAGCTGTGCCAGGGTTTTGGCCACTTCGGGGGTAGCGGGTATCAGGTGCATGTTGGCGCTGTGTGTCTCGATTTGACGGCGCGCAATGGGCAGTTGCTCAGCGCGCCAAAAGTACCAGCGGTTGCGCTGACTGATACTGATATGGCGGATAACCTCGGGGTCGGCCATCGGTCCCCAGCCAAGCGCCAGGTCGGTCGGCGACAGCTTGGCGCCGCGGTCGAGGTAATAGTCTTCGCGGGCCAGAATACGTGCTTCCAGCTGGAAGCTTTGTAGGGCGCTGACGGTATATTCGGCCACGCGCCAGCTGCCGTTGCTCACTGAGGTGCTTGCTGGCAGGTTGCTGGGCGTGGGCAGCAGCATGACCCACAGCATCCAAAGGCCGAGTAGGCTGGCGGTGAGCAGTATTAGGCGGCGTATAAGCATGGCTGGATTTTAGCCGCAGCGACCTTAAATAGGCGATCTTGAGCGTGTTATCGCTGCCGCCTCAGCTTATCCTACGCGCCCTTCTTATCTGTCTGGTTTGCTTATGTCCCGTTACCTGTCCAGTACGGCTCTGTTGATCGTGGCAGCGCTGTGTTTGGCGCTGAGCGTTGCGCTGCGTTACCAGCTGATGGAAGGCGCGCAGTGGGTCGGTCTATGCGTCGAAGCCCCGCAGCAGTTGGCTTGCCAGGTGCGCGCAAGCCTTGGCTGGTTGATCCACTTCGGGGTAATGGCCTGGGCTTCGTTGGTGTGTGCCGTGTTGGCATTTGTGCTGCCAGGTGCCTGGGGTAAGCGCCTGGCAGTGCCTGCATTGCTGCTCGCTCTGCCGGCGCTAGTGCTGTACAGCGCTAGCCTGGGTGTGTTCGCCGTGGTGCTGGCGCTGCTGCGCTGGGTGCGTGCGCCGCGCACCGCCTGATCAGGCGGTTTGTGGTTTGGTCCGCAGGCTGCTCCAGAGCGCTGCGACCAGCAACGCGCAAGTCATGGCCCAACCCAGGGCTTGCCAGTTGCTCAGGGTTTCCTGGTACAGCTGCGGCGCAATGCCCGCGCCGATCAGCAGGGCCAGCAGGGCTACTTCGCGGCGATAACCGGCCACCGGCCGGAATAGATAGACCAGTGCCGGCAGCAAGAGTGCGGCGCTGGGGAAGCTGCGGTAGCGAGCATCCACCACGAGCGCCAGCATCATCACCGCGCCGGCAAAGCCGCTCAGCGCCAGCCACAGTGCGCCACGGCTGTGCAGCCAATGGAGCAGGCGAGCGCGCCAGCCATCATGGCGGCCCAGAAACAGCGCTGCGTGGCTCAGTACCAGCAGATTCAGCACAATTAGCGCGGCGGCCCAGAGCCATTCGCCGAGGTAGCGACTGGTCACCAGTGCTAACTCAGCAAACAACCCAATACAGGCCGCGCCCAGCGCCGCTAGCAGCGGTAACAGCAGTGCTGCGCGGGGTGAGTGTGGGCGGCCAGCAAGCAGCAGTGTGGCGGCAAACAGGCTCAGGCTTAGCGCCAACCAGGCCGGCCAGTGCGGCAGATTGGAAACGGGCCCGGCGAGGATCGATTTGTCCTGCCGGTCGGCGTCGTACAGGCCCCAGTAACCGCCCACGGCGCCTTCGCTGATGCGTTTCCACGGTTGGTCGAAGGCTTCGATCAGGTTGTAGTGCCAGCCGTTTTGTTCAGCCATGGCGACGAAGCCGCGAATGAATTTCGCTTGGTTGACCCGGCTCGGTACGGCAGTTTCACGCTGGCGGCCTTCACTGGGCCAGCCAGTTTCGCCGATCAGAATGTCCTTCGGCGCATAGGCCTTACCAAACGTCTGGCGCACCTCGGCGACTTCATGCAGGGCGGTTTCGATACCCGCGGGGTTGTCTTCCCAGTAGGGCAGCAAGTGGATGGTGATGAAGTCCACCGCCGGGGCGACTTGCGGGTGCTTGAGCCAGAATTCCCAGACATCGGCGTAGGTCACGGGCTGCTTGATCTGTGCCTTGACCTGCTCAATCAGTGCCACCAGTTGTTCGGGTGTGACTTCCTTGCGCAGCAAGGCCTCGTTACCGACGATCACCGCCTGGACAACATCCGGGTGTGCGTTGGCGACTTTGACCAGATTGGCGATTTCAACGGCGGTGTCGGCGGGGTTGCGGCTGACCCAGGCGCCGACGATCAATTTCAATTCATGCTTGCGCGCCATATTCGGCAGCTCTTCCAGGCCAGTCACCGAGTAGGTGCGCAGGCACTCAAAGCGCTTGGCCAGTATTGCCAGGTCGGCGTCCATACGCTCGGGGCGTAATTGGATGGGCTGATCGAAGGGCGACTGATCTTTGTCGAACGGCGTGTAGGACGCACATTGCAGTTTGTGCGTCGGGGTCGCGGCGTCGGCCAACTCAAGCGGTTGGCCAATGCCAAACCACAGGCCGAAAAGTGCCAGCAGACCGAGGAGGCAGGCAAACAGGTAAGGCGCTGCAGGAAAGCGGGAAGTGGCGGGCATGAGCGGGCGCGTGTGGTGGCTGAGCCGCGCATAGTAGCGGATTGCCCTTGCACTTGGCGGGCTGTTTTTGTGCGCGGCTCAGTTGTTTTAAGCCGGCATTAATCACTCAGGCTTGGTGATGCAACCAGGCATGTTTCGGCCGTGCATCGTTCGCCACTGAGCGGCCTTCGATGCGCTGCCAGACTTTCTCGTGGAAGTAGAAACCCACCGAGTTGCACAGCGGCTCGATGGCGGCCACCAGACCGCTGGCGGCGATGCTGCCGGTCAGGGCGTAAGTCACGGCGAAGGCAATGCAAAAGTGCATCAGGGTGAAGGTTAGAGTCTTAAGCATGCTGCACCTCAATTGAGAATTACTCTTTATTGAGATCTAGCCTAGTGGCTCAAGTTTGATTGGAGAAATGTTGTGTATGAATGGAGTTAATAGTTTTTGGTAATTGGTGCGGTTGGCTGCCGATGCCGTCATTGGTGGGCGAATCAACAACAGTTTTCAACGTAGCCTGGCGACGGCCTGAGGGATGGTTATCCGTGGATGGCAAGCAATAAAAAACCCGCGCTAGGCGGGTTTTTGTTTTCAAGCGTGCTTGAAATGCTGCGTGGTACTTGATTCAAGTCTATGAGCAACTGGTAAATACCAGCGGCGCTTTCAGTTTGTATCGCGACCCAAAAATGGTCGGGGTAGGGGGATTCGAACTCCCGACATCCTGCTCCCAAAGCAGGCGCGCTACCGGACTGCGCTATACCCCGATGAACAACTGGCTCCGCGACCTGGACTCGAACCAGGGACCCAATGATTAACAGTCATTTGCTCTACCGACTGAGCTATCGCGGAACGATGGCGCGTATCCTACTGATTCAAAAGGGGAAGTCAAGCCCTTGATGACTTCCCCTTTGAATTTATAGGACGGCGGCGATGGCTTGAGTCACGGCAGGCAGATTGCGCTGGTTGAGTGCCGCCACGCAGATGCGTCCGGTGCCCACAGCGTAGATGCCGAACTCGTTGCGCAGGCGCTCGACTTGTTCGGTCGTCAGGCCGGAGTAAGAGAACATGCCGCGCTGTTGTGCCACAAAGCTGAAGTCGCGTTTAGCGCCTAGCGCCGCCAGCTGCTCGACCATGGCCATGCGCATGCCGCGAATACGTTCGCGCATTTCACCCAGCTCGGCTTCCCACATGGCACGCAGTTCCGGGCTGTTGAGCACGGTGGCGACTACGCTGGCACCGTGAGTCGGCGGGTTGGAGTAGTTGGTGCGGATGACGCGCTTGACCTGCGACAGTACGCGCCCGGTTTCTTCTTGCGAGCCGGTCACGATGGACAGCGCGCCCACGCGCTCGCCATACAGGGAGAACGACTTGGAGAACGAGCTGGAGACGAAGAAGGTCAGGTCGGACTCAGCAAACAAGCGCACCGCTTCGGCGTCTTGCTCAATGCCATCGCCAAAACCTTGATAGGCGATGTCGAGGAAGGGTACGTGCTCGCGCTCGCGGAGGATTTCCAGCACAGCTTTCCAGTCGTCCAGGGTCAGGTCGACACCGGTCGGGTTATGACAGCAGGCATGCAGCACGACGATGGAGCGCACAGGCAGGTTTTTCAGGTCTTCGAGCAGGCCACCGCGGTTAACGCCGTTGCTGAAGGCGTCGTAGTAGCGGTAGTTGCGCACCGGGAAACCGGCGGACTCAAACAGCGCGCGGTGGTTTTCCCAGCTTGGGTCGCTGATGGCGACGGTGGCGTCAGGCAGCAAGCGCTTAAGGAAGTCGGCACCGACTTTCAGCGCGCCTGTACCACCAATGGCCTGAGTAGTGATCACACGGCCTTGTTCAAGCAGTGGCGAGCCCTTGCCGAACAGCATGGTTTGCACGGCTTGGTCATAGGCGGCAATGCCTTCGATCGGCAGATAGCCACGTGGCGCATGGGCTGCGGTCAGGATGGTTTCCGCTTCGGCCACTGCACGGAGCAGCGGGATGCGCCCTTCTTCGGTGGTGTAAACACCGACGCCCAGGTTGACCTTGGTGGTGCGAGGGTCAGCGTTGAATGCTTCGTTGAGGCCCAGGATTGGGTCGCGCGGCGCCATTTCGACGGCAGAGAACAGGCTCATGGGATGCGGCAACTCGAAGAGGAAGGTAAGTATTAAGCAACACCCCGCTACGACTGGCACTAGGGGTTGCGTAAGTGGCCCGGTAGTATACCGGCCCATAACGCGTGTCGCGACAGCGCGCGCATGCATTTCAGTGTTATGACGTAGGCTTTCAGATCGCGTCACAGTCACTTGCCGAGGTCAGTCATGTCCGAGTTTCAATTGGTCACCCGTTTTCAGCCGGCCGGCGATCAGCCGGAGGCGATTCGGCAGATGGTTGAGGGCCTGGAGGCGGGTCTTTCGCATCAGACACTGCTCGGCGTAACCGGCTCGGGCAAGACCTTTTCCATCGCCAACGTGATCGCGCAGATTCAGCGCCCGACCTTGGTGCTGGCGCCGAACAAAACCCTGGCCGCGCAGTTGTATGGCGAGTTCAAGAGCTTCTTCCCGAACAATGCGGTGGAGTATTTCGTTTCCTACTACGACTACTACCAGCCAGAAGCCTATGTGCCGTCCTCCGATACCTTTATCGAGAAAGACGCCTCGATCAACGACCATATCGAGCAGATGCGTTTGTCGGCGACCAAGGCGTTACTGGAGCGGCCAGACGCCATCATCGTCACCACGGTGTCGTGCATCTACGGTCTGGGCAGCCCTGAGTCGTATTTGAAAATGGTGTTGCACGTCGACCGCGGCGACAAAATGGACCAGCGCGCCTTGTTGCGCCGCCTGGCTGACTTGCAATACACCCGCAACGACATGGATTTCGCCCGTTCGACCTTCCGCGTACGCGGCGATGTGATTGATATCTTCCCGGCGGAATCCGATCTGGAGGCCGTGCGCATCGAGTTGTTTGATGATGAGGTGGAGAGCATCTCCTCGTTCGACCCGCTGACCGGCGAAGTCATCCGCAAGCTGCCGCGCTTTACCTTCTACCCCAAGAGCCACTACGTCACCCCGCGTGACGTGTTGCTGGAGGCGGTGGAGAAGATCAAGGTCGAGCTGGTTGAGCGCCTGGAGTACCTGCGCAGTAACAACAAGCTGGTGGAAGCGCAGCGCCTGGAGCAGCGCACCCGTTTCGATCTGGAAATGATCGTCGAGCTGGGTTACTGCAACGGCATCGAAAACTACTCGCGCTACCTCTCCGGTCGCGACTCCGGTCAGCCGCCGCCGACCTTGTACGACTACCTGCCGGACGAAGCGCTGCTGGTGATCGACGAATCCCACGTTTCGGTGCCGCAGGTCGGCGCTATGTACAAGGGCGACCGTTCGCGCAAGGAAACCCTGGTCGAGTACGGCTTCCGTCTGCCCTCAGCGCTGGACAACCGGCCAATGAAGTTTGAAGAGTGGGAAGCGGCCAGCCCGCAAACCATCTTCGTTTCGGCCACGCCGGGTAACTACGAGGCCGAGCACGCCGGGCGAGTGATTGAGCAAGTAGTGCGGCCGACCGGGCTGGTCGACCCGCAGATCGAGGTGCGTCCGGCGCTGACCCAGGTCGATGATCTGCTTTCGGAGATCCACAAGCGCGTGGCGATTGAGGAGCGTGTATTGGTCACCACCCTGACCAAACGCATGGCCGAGGATTTGACCGATTACCTGGCCGATCACGGCGTTAAGGTGCGCTACCTGCACTCGGATATCGATACCGTTGAGCGGGTGGAGATTATTCGCGACCTGCGCATCGGTGCCTTTGACGTGTTGGTGGGGATCAACCTGCTGCGCGAAGGCCTGGATATGCCGGAAGTCTCGCTGGTGGCGATTCTCGATGCTGATAAAGAGGGCTTCCTGCGCTCTGAGCGCTCGTTGATCCAGACCATTGGCCGCGCCGCTCGTAACCTCAATGGACGGGCGATTTTGTATGCCGACCGCATGACCGGTTCGATGGAGCGGGCGATTGGTGAAACCGAGCGTCGGCGCGACAAGCAGATTGCCTTCAACGAAGCCAATGGCATCACCCCCAAGGGTGTGTTCAAGGACGTTAAGGACATTCTTGAAGGCGCTGTTGTGCCTGGTGCGCGCAGCAAGAAGCGCAAAGGCATGGCGCAGGCGGCGGAAGAAAGTGCGCGTTACGAGAATGAACTGCGTTCGCCGAGCGAGATCACGAAACGCATTCGCCAGCTCGAAGAGAAAATGTATGCCCTGTCGCGCGACCTCGAATTTGAAGCCGCCGCGCAGCTGCGTGATGAGATCCAGAAGCTGCGCGATCGCCTACTACAAGTGTGATTGCTTGACTGTGGGAGGGGCTTTAGCCGCGACAAGGCGCCTGCTTTGTTCGCGGCTAAAGCGGAGTGCCACCCAGCCCCTCCCACAGAATGCTGTTCAGCGGCGGCCGAAAATAATCAGCACCACGCCGCCCAGGGTAATGCCGCAGGCGAGCATGGCTAGCAGGCTGAGGTGTTCGTCCAGTAGCAGGTAACCCAGCAGCAGGGCGACGACGGGATTCACAAAGGCAAAGGTCGATACCAGGCTGGGGCGCACTTCGCGCAGTAACCAGAAATAGGCTGGGTACACGCCCAGGCTCACTGGCAGTATCAGGTATGCCAGCCAGAGCCAGGCGTTAGCACTCAGGCTATGCAGGTCGAGGCTTTGCCAGTCACCGTGCCAAAGGCCGAATAAACCGAGCAGCAGTGCGCCGATCAGCATTTGCAGGCTCAGCCCCAGCCAGCTGGAGCGAAACGGCGGGCGTTGACGCAATAGCCAGGCGCCGCAGGCCCACAGCAGAGTGGCGCCGACCACCAGCAGGCCGGCTAACCACTGCTCGGCTGAGGCGCTCTGGCCCAGGCCGTTATTCATCAGCAGCACGATGCCACTGCAGGCCAGCGCCAGGCCGCACATCACCCACAGTGGTGGGCGCTCCCCGAGCAGCCATTCCAGCGCCACACTCCAGAGTGGCAGCGTGGTGTAGAGCATGGCGAGCATGCCGGTCGGCAAATACTGGTTGGCGTAGATCAAGGCGCCCTGGCCGACTGTAATTAGGCTTAACCCCCCCAGCAGTACGCCGCCCCAATCGCTGCGCTGAATACGCAGCTGGCCGCTGAGAATTACCCACGCCAGGGCCAATAGCCCTGCCAGCGAGAAGCGCAGGCTGCCGATGACGAACGGTGGCAGTTCCAGCAGCAGGAAGTGGTTGGCCAGGTAGGTGGTGCCCCAGCCCAGGTAAATAATGGCAAAAGCGCCTATCAGCAACAGTGTGCGGGCGCGTGCAGCGGACTCAGACATGGGTAACCTGAAACAACGCTGCGCCGAGAACCGGCGCAGGGTATGGATTAGTGAGCGGCACCACCTGTGGCGCCGGCAGGCAACTTACGGGTCAGCAGCACGGCGAGCATGCTGATGCCGAGGGCGATGCCAATGCAATGGAAGGCGTCATTGTAGGCCATGATCGCCGCCTGCTGATGGGTGATTTCGCTGAGCTTGGCCAGGGCCGCCTGCTCACTGCCGAGCTTCTCGGTTAACAGCGCCAGGCGCTCGGCGACTTGCGGATTGCTCGGTACCAGCGACTCGCGCAGGTAATCGAAATACACCTTGGCGCGGCTGTCGAGCAGGGTGGCGAGGAGGGCGATACCGATGGCGCCGCCGAGGTTGCGCAGGATGTTGAACAGGCTGGACGCCGAACCGGCATCCTGTGGCATGACGTAGGCGGTAGCGATCAGTGAGATGGTCACCATCACCAAGGGCTGGCCGAGTGCGCGGATGATCTGAATATGGTTGAACTGCTCGCCGGCAAAGTCCGGATTGAGAACCCCGGAGAGGAAACTGGCGCCGCCGAACAGGCCAAAGCCAATGGCGCAGAGCCACTTCGGCGAGATCTTTTTCATCATCAGTGGCACAAAGGGGATCAGGAACAGCTGCGGCACGCCCATCCACATGATTACTTCGCCAATCTGCAGGGCGTTGTAGCCCTGAATCTGCGCCAGATACAACGGCAGCACATAGATTGAGCCATACAGGCCCATGCCCAGGCCGACGCTGGAAATACTCGACAGGCCAAAGTTGCGCTCGCGCAGCACGCCGAGGTTGATCAGTGGGTTGGGTCTGGATGTCTGCAGAATGAAGAACAGCACCAGGCTGATCGCCGCCACGCTGCCCAGGCCGCTGATCAGGCTGGACTCTAGCCAATCCTTGCGATGCCCTTCTTCGAGAAACACCTGCAGGCAGCCAAGCCCGAGGCCCAGGGTGAGGATGCCGGCATAGTCGGTTTTCTTGAGCATTTCCCAGTGCGGGGCTTTCTTTTCCAGGCCATACATCAGCCCGGCAATCATCAGCAGGCCCGGCGGCACGTTGATGTAGAAGATGTATTCCCAGCCGAAGTTTTCGGTCAGCCAGCCGCCAAGTGTGGGGCCGATTGACGGCGCGAAGGTCGCGGTCAGGGCAAACAGCGCCATGCCCTTGGCACGGTGATGCTCGGGCAGTTTGATCAGCGTCAGGGTAAACGCCAGGGGGATCAGCGCGCCGCCGGTAAAGCCCTGCATGGCGCGGAACACGATCATGCTCTCCAGGCTCCAGGCCAGCGAGCACAGGAGCGAGGAGAACAGAAAGCCGATGGACACCCACACCGCCAAGCGCCGTGCCGAGAGCAGCTGCACCAGCCAGGCGGTGAGCGGGATCATGATGATCTCCGCGACCAGGTAGGAGGTAGAGATCCACGAGCCTTCTTCCAGGGTGGCCGACAGTGCGCCCTGGATGTCCTTGAGGGAGGAGTTGGTGATCTGGATGTCCAGCACGGCCATGAATGCGCCGAGCATGGCGCTCATCACCGCAATCCAGTCACGCCGGCTCGGTTCGCCAGTGGGGCGA
>Ga0180008_1000848_pt1 | contig 21827 bp, 14 predicted proteins | sample MM_PW_MetaG_FD_121121 | JGI IMG/M metagenome (GOLD analysis project Ga0180008, IMG submission 121121) | Groundwater microbial communities from the Aspo Hard Rock Laboratory (HRL) deep subsurface site, Sweden - MM_PW_MetaG | ecosystem: Environmental > Aquatic > Deep subsurface > Groundwater...
AAAATTTACGAAGTGGATCCTCTTGTATGTCCTAAGTGTGGGTCAAGGATGAAAGTAATAGCGGTTATTACCGAACACTCATCACTCAAGAAGATTTTAAAACACGTAGGACTATGGAATGAGACAATTGAAGCACGAGGTCCGCCGTTTCATTCAATATCAAATAAAACTGAGGAGGATATTGAGTACATTCCATTCAACGACGGGTGGCCGGAACCGGAGTATTAAAAAAGATGACCGACGTATTGGGAGAGATATACCCTCCTAAATATGACGAATTTCGCAAAACTGCAAAATTTTCGATTTTTTTAGTAATCAAGCATTACTTGTGTACAGTATTTCCTCCGAAATGAGGAAATTTTCAAAATTTTAAATTTTTATTGACATTATTGGGAAAATGTATTATACTTTCCCGGTATGTCGATTATAGAAAGTACTATTCGTTTTTTGTGCCGGAAGAAAGCATTTTTTACAAGGATATGGGCGATACGGTTGAATATATAGCCAAACACACTGGTTATTTGGCCATTAATAGCGCTGATAAACTTGAAATAATCTCTCCTTCAGTAGTAAGCACCGACGAGCTCTTTCTCTATTATCTGGTCATTCCGGTCATATATGGCAATGTGAATTTAATAAAAGATTTTTATGAAAAAATCGAGGTGGCCGACACCCAGAATGATAAAGACGATTTGATTTTAGTAAAAACCAGAAAAGAAGAAGGCGAAATCAGTGATATATTGAAAAGCGGTTTAACAGGAAAAAAATTGCTGCGCCATGGTCTGGCGCCCGTGCCGACGGTTCACGGTCTGGTGCATGTTTATATAAAACAGGATTTTACAGAGGCAAAAGATAAAGCCGACAAAATTGATTACAAAAAAATAACGCCCTATCATGAGGTCAACGAAGGCGCGCTGATCGCCCGCAAGATAAAAGCCGTACAGGGAACTCCAGGGCTGAATGTCCTCAATAAAATTCTTCCAGTCGAAAAAGTTAAAGATGAAAATTTCAATGCGGGTCAGAATATTGTTAAGGAAGAAAATGAACAGGAGATATTATACAAGGCGGGAATAAGCGGCATACTGGATCTTTCCTCAGATCACGCGTCAATAACCGAGGATTTGCAGATAAAGGGCGACGTCGATTTAAATACCGGAAATTTAAAATCCAGTAAAAGTATTTTAATCGGTGGCAATGTCAAAGGCGGTTTTTCCGTGGAATCCGCGAAAGACATAGTGATTGAGGGAAATGTGGAGGATGGGGCGGTTGTAAGTTGCCGGGGAAATCTGACAATAAAAGGCGGTATATTCGGCAAGAAGGCAACGGTCAGTGCCGGTGGCAAAGCTGTCATTAATTTCGTGCAGGAAGGAAACCTGCGCGCCAGCGGAGATCTCCTTGTTGAGAATTATTTATACACCGCTAAAGTTTTTTGTAAAGGGAACCTGATTGTAGATGGGAAAAAAGCCAAAACCCAGGAAAGAAGGGGGGCTGTACTGGCTGGTGAAATCAATTCCATGGGATCGATGTCCTTGCATTCCGTAGGATCTCCAGCGATAATAACCGATCTCATCTGCGGGATCAATCAGGATGCAAAAAAAAAGAAAGTCGAACTGGAGAATGTGTTGCCGATCCTTAAGAAAGAAATTGCCCGACTGCAAAACAATATCGGTTTTGATTTATCCAGAGATGATGTTGTGGAAGTTTTCAAAGCATTGCCGGCGATAAGGAAAAAAATCATCCATCCCCTGATCGAGAAGCTTCAGCAAGCGGTAAAACAGCGGGAAGATGTTTTGTCGGCGATTAAAAAACTTGATGCGGCGAGTTACGCCGATGATTTGCATGATCTGCATATTGATATTCAGCATCAGCTTGTGCCTGACGTCTACATCAGAATGGCGGACTCGGAAAAAACAATTCAGACAGCCATGAGCAAAGTGCGATTTTCATTGAAAGAGGATCGCACCATAGAGATCGCGACGATACTTGGATAAAATGAAATAAAATGAAATGGTTTGCTTTTATTTCTTTACTGGGTTCTTTGACCTGCATATATCTTGCTGCCTATACCTATTTCAGCAATAAAAAAGAGCCACTGAACCGGATTTTCACTTTTTTTTCATTGATTCTGGCATATACCAGTTTTACAGAATTTTTATGCCGGCGCACGGAAAATATTTCGGAGGCGACCATCTGGATGAAGGCCGGTTCCTGCTGGTTTTTTTTAGTACCACTATTAATCCAAATCACGCTGATTATCACTGAGAATAAAAAACTGCTGAAAAATAAATTTTTCCACTTTGCCATTTATCTGCCGGCGCTGGTCTTTTCGTTGCTGTTTCTGTTCACTGATTTGATAGCTGTCGAATCAAAAAAAACATTATGGGGGTATACTTCAGCTTTCGTATTGCCCAGCGATCCGACTACCTTTTATATCTTTAACATCTGGGGTTTTTCAGCCACCTTCTGGATAATCTTTCTGTTTTACAGATACTTTAAACAAACAGCTACCGAGGAAAAAAAACATCAAATCAGATTTTTATACAGAAGCATCGGGGGCATCATTTTCCTGCGTCTGATTGAAGTGCTACTTGATATGTTTTTTGCCCGGTCGGGGATAGAAATACCGGAATTTTTAACTTTGTACATGACTCTTTTTGCTGTTTTTTTCTCTTATGCCATATGGAAATACAAACTTTTTTTAGTAGATCCTTCAACCGCGGCAGATAATATCGTAGACACAATGAATGACGGGCTTATCCTGCTTGATACTAAGGGTCGCATACTTAATGTCAACAAGGCCTTTTCTAAACTCACCGGATTTACCAGAAATGAAGTCTACCAGGAACCCCTTGAAATTCTGTTCAAAGATTGTGATCAGAAGGAATTTGCGCTGAATCATATAAAAAATAAAAAAGAGATAAATAATGTAACCCTTAATTTCGATTCAAAACACGGCGACCTGATTTTTTTTAATTTCTCCAGCTCAATATTGTATGATAATAAAAAAAAAGCAGCCGGCTTTGTGTGCATATTGAATGACATTACCGAACTTAAACATTCACATGAAGAGCTTAAAAAACAGCGCGACTGGCTGGATGTAACGCTGACAAGCATCGGCGATTGTGTAATAGCGACAGACAAAAAATCAAAAATCACTTTTATTAACTCTTCGGCCGAAGCGCTTACCGGATGGAACAGACAAGCGGCTATTGGGAAAGATATCGGAATGGTTTTTAATATTATTCATGAATTGACAAGGGAAAAAATTGAATCTCCGGTTGAAAAAGTTCTAAAAGAGGGGACGCTTACAGGATTTGCCAATCATAGTCTGCTTATTTCCAAAAATGGCAAAGAAATACCAATCGGCGAGAGTGGTTCGCCTATCAAATCTGATAATGGTGAAATATTAGGAGTAATACTGGTGTTCAGGGACTTGACGGAACGGCGTAATGCTGATACGAAACTGCAACAAATGCACAGTCAGCTCGTACAATCCGAAAAAATTGCGAGCATCGGACAGCTTGCCGCCGGAGTAGCGCATGAAATCAATAATCCAGTCGGTTATATTTCCAGCAACCTCTCGGCATTTAAAAAAAATATTCAGAATATTTTCCTCGCCTTCGCATCTCTTGAAGAAACAGCGCTCATTTGCTGCTCTGATGATGCAGACAAACTGGAAAAATTCCAGGCTGAAATTGCATCTGTAAAAAAGATTAATAATTTTGAATTTATTAAAAATGACCTGCCAAACCTGCTACTTGAATCAATCGACGGCACCGCCCGCATACAAAAAATAGTTGCCAACCTTCTTGAATTTGCGCGTCCAGCCAAGGAAGAATTTCAGCAGAGTGCCATAAATAAAATCATCGAAAAATCACTGGCTCTTGTCTGGAATGAACTTAAATATAAATGTGAAATTAAAAAAGAATATGGAAACCGCTTGCCGGTTATTATCTGCAATGAAGGCCAGTTGATACAGGTTTTTGTCAATTTATTCATGAATGCCGCTCAGGCTATCGAGAATAAAAATGGGCTAATCGCCATAAAAACATATTTCGAAAAACCCCTTGTATGTGTTGAAATAAGTGATAATGGTAAAGGAATAGAGGGAAAACATCTTGATAAAATATTCGAGCCTTTTTTTACAACTAAAGAAGTTGGCAAAGGCACAGGATTGGGGCTTTCTATTGTTTACGGTATTATCCAGAATCATAAGGGAACAATTGAAGTTAAAAGTAAACCTGGTGAAGGCTCTGTGTTTATTATCAAATTTCCGGAATAATCAAAAAAATGAAGTTAAACTCCGCGCCACCATTCATCCCCGCTCTCACGAGCGGGGGTCTTCTGGCGGGTTTTCATAAATAATAAAAGGACATGCTGTTAAATAATCAGTTGTTAGTAATCCGCCGCAATAAAAACGCCAAGGGTGTAAAGCTGCGGGATACAATTTCTGCTCCGGTAAGCCACAACGAAATCGAACTGCAATTTGTTTTGTCCGGCAAATGCTCCTATTTTGTCAATGACAAATTATTTCATCTCGAAAAAAATGATCTTCTCCTTGTCCGTGAAAATGAACAGCATCTCTGGGTATTCACCAGCCCGGTAATGGAAAAAATCTGCGTTATGTTCAGCCCGGGCCTGCTCGACAGCGCGCCTGCCTGGTTAAAATCAATTAGAAATATTTTCACCAGCAGCAAAGACCAGGTCGATAAAATAACTATTTCCAAAAGCGGCGACACTGAGATTATCCTGGTTTTAAGAAAAATTGCGGCAATATATGAAAATAATAATGCCCGCAATCCGGAAAACATCCTGGGCCCGTTTTATTATCTGCTTTTTCTGGTACAGGAAAATTACAATGACTCAAAAAATAAAATTCAAAACTATGATTCGGAAAGTAATAAATTTTCATTCATGACGCAACTGTTAGGCTGGATTGACGAGCGTTTTCTAGAAGAAATCAATCTGGACTCTCTTGCTGAAAAAGCTGGCCTTTCGCCCAATTACGTGAGCGGTGCTTTCAAAAAAATCACAGGCCGGACATTCAAGGAAATACTCATTAGTAAACGCATATCTTATGCCAGGGGATTACTGGAAACAGAAAGTGGGAAATCAATTCTGTCAATTGCGCTGCGCTCCGGTTTTTCCGATATCAGTAATTTCAATAAAATGTTTTTCAAGCATACAGGGCTTGCTCCTAAAAATTACCGGAAAATTCACATTTTGAATCGTAAAAAAGACCAAGATCGTAAATAAAACCTGGATATTAAGTATATTTTTTATTATAATGCTTAATATAAAATAAGTTGTCAGGAGTAATTTTTGAATAAAAAATGTATTTGGTTTTCGTGTTTTATCATTCGTTGCCTGTCAGGAATGGATATTGTCATTGACGGCAAGCCGGCTGCCACTATTGTCATTCCGGATGAGCCGCTGCAGGTTGTACAAAGTGCTGCGGAAGAATTTCAGTATCACGTTCGTCTTGCTTCCGGAGCAGTATTGCCAATTATTTCTGAAAGCAAAAATCCCAAGGGCAATCTGATCATACTCGGTGCAGAGGCCGCATACAAGGCGGGAATAACTTATGGCAAGGATCCACATGCCTGGGTGATACAGCTTGTCAATAATCGGCTTTATTTGGCGGGAGATGACAGCTTCGGTCCGGCTCTGATTTCACAGAATATGAACAACTATGTACATAAAGGTACTTTGTTCGCAGTGTATGATTTTTTAAAAAAATATCTTGGCGTAAGATGGCTTTTCCCTGGAGAGTTGGGAACCTATATGCCAAGCTCAAAAAATATTTCAGTACAAGTCTGTAATATCCAGGGTAAGCCAGCCTTTTTGTACTCCCGTTTTAAGGATAATACTGGAGTAAGAAACCCTGAATACTGGTCTTCAACCTATGCCGCCAATAATTTTTACAAAGAACAGGCCAAATGGCTGATTCGGCATTGCTTTTGTATGCCCTTCGATATGAATGCTTACCACTCCTTTACCAGCTGGTGGGATTCGTATGGCAAAGATCATTCGGAGTATTTCAATCTACTACCTGACGGCACCCGGCGTTCTGATAAATTGCACATGGGGGGTGGCGCGAGTTATATTTCCATGTGTCTTGCCAATACTAATTTATGTAAACAGATTATTTCCAATTGGCTGGCTAAAAGGACACCCTTTCAGCCATACATTGATGCCAGTGAAAACGACACTGCTGGAAAATGCACGTGCGATGAGTGCATGGCCATGGATGAAATTGATACCAACTTGGGGTTTCCTTGGAATGAACGTTTAAAACGCTGCAAAGAAAGCTTTACCACAAATAATAGAGCATGGTGGTTGAATCTTGGATCTTTATCTGACCGATACAGCCGTTTTTATCAAAATCTTTACAATGAAGCTATAAAATATGATCCGGCTGTAAAAATTCTGGGGTTTTCGTACGCTAACTATGTTAACGGCCCGTTAAAAGCCACAATGAATTCTAATATTATAGTTCAGATGATTTGGGGGTGGTGGTTTCCTTCAAGCGAAGAGCAACGCAGAGTCAGCCGTAACGAATGGCTTAGCTGGTCGCGAACAGGCGCGACATTGTTACTGCGGCCAAATTTTATGCTGGAAGGACACTGTCTGCCGCTCAATCAGGCACGCAAGCGTGGTGAGGATTTAAAATTTGTTGTCAGTAACAATTGCATTGGCACGGATTACGACTCACTGACCGGTCAGTACGCGGCACAGGGATTAAATCTTTATATGCTGGCACGGCTCAATGACCAGCCTGAGCTGAGTGTTGATACCGTACTTGACGAGTACTACGGGGCTTTCGGCAAGGCGAAAAATGAAGTACGCGCTTATCTGGAGTATTTGGAGAAAGTTGCTGATAATCCTCCGCAGGTGTCAATTATTGATAAATTGGGGTATGGGAGTTGGGGGCATATGAAGTTATATGGGGATGATTATTATACTCTGGAGATTATGAGAAATGCCCGAAAACTTATAAATACTGCTGTCTTGGCGTCAAAGGGAGAATCTCTGGCAGAAAAAAGGGTGGCCTTTCTCGAAAAAGGATTGCGCCATGTCGAATTATGGCTGGCAGTACAGCGTCAATGGAAGGCGGGATTTTCAGGAACTTGCGACAATGCGGAATTATTTTATGCGTATCGTAAACTAGTTGAGTTCAGGACGATGACTGAGCCAGATTTAATCGCCAATTATGCTTTTATGTACGATTGGGAAAACCGCCATTGGACCATGGGTAAATCCATGGACAAGGGACTTCGGGTCGTACCTGGCGAGAAGATTTCCAATGACTGGAAAGTCAGGCGTGATCCGGAAGGAAATGGGTTAAGCAAAGGTTTTGAATCCACAACATTCAATGACGAGAAATGGGAAGATGTCAGCATTGACAAATCCTTAAAAGACCAGGAAACTGGGGCCCGTTGGAAAGTAGAACATGGCAGAAATTATGCTGGAGCAGTATGGTATCGAACCGGCTTTTCTTTACCGGATGCCAAAGATAATAAGCTGACACGCCTCGTGTTCAGCGGATTGGAAGGTGCCTGTACAGCTTGGCTGAACGGCAAGAAAATATTTGATCAGCCGGACAGAGTCAAGGCGGATGTTGCCGACCAATCAAGTATGCAGGCAGAAAATACGGTCTTAAAAGAAGAGTCCGGAAATGAAAAAATTATTCCAGTTCTGAACTGCGGATTTGAAAATGAAACCGAGGGTTGGCTGTTAAACCAGCAAAGTGGTAAATTCAAGTTTACCATTGACGAGGAGCAATTTCATGCCGGCGGCCATTCCGCGCGTTTGGAATGTATTGAAAAAGGAACCGCAGACCAAATTTCAAAAGTGAAAGCGGAAGCATGGGGCAGAATATATAAAACCGATATCGTATTAAATCCTGCAAAACTGTATCGTCTACGCCTGTTTGTCCGGACTGCTGCTGATTTCAAGGGCCGGGTTCGTATATTCGCAGCCAACAAGTCACCTGAGATGAAAAGTACAGCCGGCCGCTGGCAGGAGTGGGTTATAGACGATATTATTGCAAAAGAAAACAAAATAGCGATTTTTCTTAATGTTTATGATGCTCTTGGCTCAGTCTGGTTTGATGATGTTGTTCTCGAGGAAACAAAACCAGCTGAAAAAAAGGTTGTCCAGAGAACAAGCAGCGTGCCAATACAGGCCGAAAGTGTTGAGGTAGATATCAGCGATACCATTTTGTTCGATAAACCAAACTCGCTGGTGCTGCGTATGGTCAGCACCAATGAATCTATCGGGCTCACGCGGCCTGTCTGGATAGTCAGGCAGTCGCCGCCTGCTGAAGCCAATCTGTTTTCAGATAAGGGATTTGAAGAAGGAAAAGGCGGCTGGCAATTAAGTCCGATGAGCGGCAAGTTTCAGTTTACTCTTGATGAAGAGCAGCATCATTGGGGTAAGCGCAGCGGCCGTCTGGATTGCGTGGAAGCGGGAGATGAAGAACAGCTTAGGAAATTTAAAAATAGCGTCTGGGGACGGATTTTTCAAAGCGGAATTGCCGTTGGAAAAGGGAAAACCTACAGGCTGCGATTGTTCGTACGCACAGATGTCTCGTTTAATAGCCGGGTTCAAATTGTAGTCAGTGGCACCGCAGACGGTACTGTTACGAGTGAGTTGAAAAATACTTTCGGACGCTGGCAGGAAATTACTTTTGACGGCATCAGATCCGATGGAGGCCTACTGACTATATTATGCAATCTCTATGACGCGGTGGGCACAGTCTGGTTCGATGATATCGAACTCGCTGAGATTAATAAGATAGATGAATTTTCTTTGCCCGAAAAAAACAATAGTACCCTTACAAAAAATCCAATTGACTTCTCGTCGGTAGATAAGGGAGCCTGGTTTGTAATTAAACTTAAAAATCAAGAAAAATTGAATGCAATAAAACTATTCAACGGAGTTGCGCCCATTGGATGTAAAGACTTCCGTGTGGATGTGTCCCTGGATAATAAGAGTTACTCCAAGATCATCGATGGCCAGCTTATTACCAATACTGGCGCGCAGGAGTTTGCCTTTAAGCCGGTAGAAGCGCGGTTTATAAAACTTTTTATTTTGTCCGGGTATAGCCCTTACTATTGGAGTTTACAGGAATTCGAAGCTTATGCGGGAAATAAAAACGTAGCCGCGGGTAATGAAAGGGCTGAAATTACTTCCTGGTCAACGGATTATGGCAGCTATGACTTTTTTGCGTATTCAGTAAGGTACTTGATTGATGGATTAACGAATAATGACACCACCCGCTCATGGTTGTCGGGACCTTGGCCGGTGCCGGAAAAGTAAAGTTGTGTGAATTTTGAAAGAGAAAATCAATTGATAAATAAACTGATTCTCGATGATTTCGCATTCGGCCCGAAAATTGACTCACACTCGGTTTTCAGCTATCGGCCGATCATTGTCTGGGCGATAAATGATCTACTGGAAGAAAAGGAAATAAAAACCCAGCTCGCTGATTTCAAAAAATGCGGCTATGGCGGTGTGATGGTAATGCCGTGGGGCGGATTGCCTTATGATTTCATGTCCGTGGAATGGGTGGATGCGGTTGACTTCATGCTGGCCTGCGCCAAAGAGATTGGGCTTGATTTCTGGATCTGGGACGATTGGTGCTTCAGCAGCGGTTTTGCCGGTGGAGTTTTAGCAAAAAAAAATCCTGAATACCGGGCCAGCAGTTTAAAAATACTACTTGACGTATTCATAGAGCCCGGTGAGAATTTTGAATTTATTTTACCGGCGAGAGCGCTTGCCGCCAGTGTTTTCAATATTGATAAATTCGGCAATCCGATCGGAGAGAATCGGGAGAATATCGGGATCTCGGCTAATAAGAAAATAACTCTGCATTCGGAAAACCGGCAAAGAATCGTGGTGGTGGGCTGGGAGTATATCTCTGGCATGCATTACACAACCAAATCTCACGGCTCTTTTTTGGACAATTGCTTGAGCGATGATGAGATCGGCGTTCGCATCTGGGACGACCGGGAGGCTTGGGGCGTTGATCTCCTCAACCCTGCCGCGACCCGGGAGTATCTGCGACTTATACACGAGCGCTATTATGAGCGGTCCAGCAGGCATTTTGGCGATTCTCTGAAAGGTTTTTTTTTCGACGAGCCCAAACTGCCGACTAAACGTCCCTGGACAAAAGATTTTGCCGAACGTTTCAGAGCGATCAAAGGGTATGACATTCTTGACTATCTGCCTGCAATTCTGCTCGACTATCAGATGGACAGCGGAAATTTTAACAATTATTTCCGGCCGCACACCGTAAAAAAAGCCGAGGTCGATTATTCTGACGCCTGGACAACATTTTTGGCCGAAAGTTTTTATCAAATCGTCGGCAGTTGGTGCAAAGAGCATCGAGTTATTTCCGGCGGGCATCCGATCGGTGACGGCAGCGTTGGTGAGCACAAAGAGCTGTTTTGCGGAGGCGGTGTTTATAGAAAAAACATGGCGCTCTCGGAATTGCCCGGGATTGACACCGTCTGGGGGATTATCGAGCCCGGCAGGTTTGTTGACAATCCGCGCTTTGCTGGTTCAATAGCCACAGCTAACGGGCTGGGCCGCGCCTTGAGCGAATCATTCGCGGTCTGGGGGCACGGAATTGATCTTGATACAATGCGCTATGTCTGTGAACACCAGATAGTCCGAGGGGTAAACACTTTTTTCTGCAAACTGAGTAATTACAATAGGGAAAAATCTCTGCATTTTCACCCGCCGGAACTTTCTTGTTATAATCCTATCATAAGACATTTTGGATCGGTTTTTTGCGACAGGATTGAAAACATCTCGCGCCTGTTGAATTCTGGCAAAGCGGTTTCCCGCGCGGCTCTTTTTATTGAACTGGAGAATTATTACCTGGGCGATGTTGAACTGCCCGAATTTCTCGGTAAGATTGCAGAAAAACTCACTTATGAGCAGATCGAATATGATTATCTTTATGCCAAAGATATTCTCTCGTTGAAACGAAACAGCTCCTTGATTCTTAATCAACACGGACAGGCATATCATGCAATCATTATTCCTGAGGGAAGCAGATTATCACCCGAAGTCAGCTCAATTTGTAAGGTTCTCGGCAATCGTATTCTATTTGTAAATAAAAATAATATTGACCAGACTTTAACAGCCCTGAAGCAAAAAAATGATTTACCATATACTGTTGTTACCAGTGGTTCCCAAATTTCCTCTCTGACCAGAATTCTCAAGCCCGGCGTTTATTGCACCATGCTTTTGAACGAGTCGAACAAAATCAGTGCGCTGTCCGTGCGAATTAATGATGAAAGTACGGTTTTTGAGATTGACGCAAATTTATTTACTGTCGATTCTTTGGTTGCGATAACCACTGACAGAAATTTTAATCTGAAGTTCGTACCGGGCGAATCAAAATTTCTAATTTTTGACAGTTCAAATTATTTTAAGACTCCGAATGAGCAAAGTGTTAACTGCGACAGGGGCCAGTTGATCAATGGCTGGAAATTGCAGACTCCTGATGGAAAAGTCTTGAGTCTTGATGAGATGCTTTCCGACTGGGCCCAATTGGGATTTTCCGAATACACCGGCTTTATGCGCTACAGTGCGGAGTTCTTTCGGGAGAATGACGGGAATGCTGTTCTTTCTCTGGGCGAATTACGTTACGCAGCAACTGTGTTTTTAGATGGCAGGAAAATTCAAGATTGCCTTTTCAGCCCATTTGAAGTAAAACTCGGCAAAATTTCAAAAGGAAAACACCTGTTGGAAATTGACGTATTAAATACCATGGCAAACTCAATTTATGGCGATCAAATAAAATTAAAAGCCCTGCATTCTTCCGGTGTGTTTAACGGCACCTACGCGGAATTTTATGAGGGGCGTGACTTGCTGAAGTTAAAATCCGGCCTGCTCGGCCCTGTAATAATTTATTGGGAAAAATGGAATAATTTGTAAATGCCGCATGAGCATATATTTTCCTTTAAAAATAAAACGGTTGACGGCCATGGCGGGGCAGATCATTTAGCATTGCATGCTTTTCTTGAAGCGGTCCGGAATAAAATCCCACCCCCCCATTGACGTTTATGACATTGCGGCTGAGAGCCAGCGACAGTCAGTAAATGGTCACTATACTTATATTTACATGAAGTCGTCTATCTCAGGAATGCTCCTGTATACGCAGGTTTCTTGACATTTTCCCAAAATGGGAATATAATGCAAGCATGCGAATTATTTCCATCAAACGGATGCGTGAATTCTGGGAAAAACATCGTGATGCAGAACAACCGATTAAAGCCTGGTACGAAGAAGCAAAAAAAGCTTCATGGAAAACGCCGGCGGAGATCAAATTGCAGTACAGATCCGCAAGTTTTCTGGCAAATAATCGAGTTGTTTTCAATATACGAGGAAATAAATATCGGCTGGTGATTGCGTTGAAATATGATTTTCAGATATGTTATATTCGTTTCATGGGAACACACTCTGAATACGATAAGATCGATGCCGCGGAGATTTAATATGAATATCAAACCTATAAAAAAAAGCCGTGATTATGAAAATGCTCTCAACCGCATTGATAAGTTGTGGGCTGCAAAAAAAAATACTGTTGAAGGTGATGAACTTGAAATCCTGACTGTTTTAGTCGAAAAATATGAGGAAGAACATTATGAAATAGCGTCACCGGATCCGGTGGAAGCCATTAAATTCCGTATGGAACAAATGGAATTATCAAATTCCGATATGGCAAAATATCTTGGCGGTGCAAATCGAGTTTCAGAAATTCTCCATCGAAAAAGAAAACTGACAATACCGATGATTCGCTTGTTGTACAAAAACCTTCATATTCCAGCCGAATCATTAATAAATCCAATGTAAAAAGCCTCAACCAGCGAGCTGTCAATAAGATTGCATTTTGCAATGTGCGCTTAATTCCACCTTGCTTTTTGCAAGGTAATCTTTGTTCTTTTAATTAAATTTTGCCCTAATCAGCGCGTAATTCAATTGGCATGTTTTTTGCCGATTCAGTTACATGACTCGACTATCAAATATCAGCTTCAAGCTCACCTTTGGGTTCAGCGCCATTGTCGCGATAATCGCGGTTGTCGGCGTTCTGACCACGATTCAGGTTAACAAGCTCGGCAATGCCATTGACATCATGCTGCGCGAAAATTATCGCAGTGTCCGGGCCTGCCAGGAAATGAGCGAAGCGCTGGAAAAGATCGATAACGGTCTGGCCCTGATTGAGGTGGGCGACAGGGAGAAAGGCGAAGATCTCGTAGGCCGGAATATCGCAATATTCCGCGCCGCCTTGAGTGTTGAATGCAATAACATCACCGTACCCGGTGAGCAGGAAAGTGTCGATATACTCAGCAGAGATTTTGCATCGTACCAACGCGAAATTGCTGGTGCCACAAATGCCGGTCTCACCGCCGACCGGTGGAGAATTGTCTACAGTTCCAATCTCCAACCGCAGTTCAGACGGATTAAAAAAGTTGTTATCGAAATTCTCGTGCTGAATCAGCAGAATATGTACGACGCCAAAGATAAGGTGCGCACCCTGGCATCTACCGTGTACCGGCGACTGTTGGCTGCTGTCATTGCGGCCGCGCTGCTTTCGGCGCTGCTCGGCTTTTCTGTGCGTCGCTGGATTCTGCGTCCAGTCGCGCGGATACAGGAAACGGTCGCACTTATCCGCGACGGCACCTTGGATCTGGTTCTCGAAAGCGCCTCGAATGACGAACTTGGCCGGCTGTCAGCATCCTTTAATGAGATGATTAAATCTCTGCGACGCACCAGAAAAACTGATCAACTGCATTTGCAGCGCAGTCGCCGGGCGTTGGAACAGACGTTCAAAGTTCTGCCCGAAGCGATAGCCATCTTTGATCTTGACGGCAAGGTTGAGGCTGCCACAGAATCGGCCGAGCGTATATTTTTAATCACCCATTCGAAATTCTTTTCTGCGTACTCGCGATCTCAGCGTGAAATTTTAATTATTTCATAGCCCCGTGTTAAACATTTATCTATTCCGCCATAGGTTATAAATAAGCATTTAGTCGCAACTTTTTTCGATGCTATATACCTGGTTATTTCCAGCATCAGGTCTTCTTTTTGGAAGAAATTCATAAAGGGGCGTGTCTAGAAGCCGTATCGTGATGGGCATATTCGGAAAAATCCGGAATATTTCTATGAAGTCTTCTGTTATAACAGTTAACTCGTGTTAGAATAACATAGGTCGTTGACTACTGCAAATAAGAAGGTCAGGTGCAAGAGGGTAGTTGTGCAGACGATGGCGAGAAGAAGCATTATGAAAGTTTACTTGTGTCAAACCGTACGTTGCCATTCAGAAGCGTTATAAAAAAGTCGGAAAAGTGCCATTTTTTTGTATATATGCTGTATGGAGGCAGTATATCGCAGAAGAACTCCGCAGAAGAGCGCACTTTATAAAATTATTAAAGACCACTATCGCAACTTCAAACTACTTTACCCTGAAAAGTACCAGCAGAAATATGGTTTTTTTAGGACAGAAATAGAGAAAGAGATAAATAAATACCTGGAATGTGGTATTCCGCAATTTGGATTTGCTCGGATAAAATGTCAGAAACAAGGATGTTCAGAAGAAAAAATCCTCCCGTTTTCGTGCAAAGGACGCGCAATGTGTCCCTCATGTATGCAAAAACATATGCTCCAGCAGGAAATGTTTTTAACAGAGTACGTTCTCAAGTTTATTCCTCACCGGCATTTTGTATTTGCGATTCCAAAGCTACTAAGAAAAAACTTTTACTGGCACAGAGAGTCTTTATCGGACTTGTCTCGGATTGCTTGGAAAACAGTAAATGAGTTCATGACAAGAACTATGAATAAAAAAGGTGTTCCCGGAAGTATTCAATCTATTGCAACATCTGGAGAGTTTCAGAATTTAAACCCTCACATACATTCAGTTGTTACAGACGGGATATTCATTAATAATAATTTCCATTCTATGCCCCGGTACGATGAAGGCGCAAGGATTTTCATCCAGTCACTATGGGAACGCAACGTTTCACGATACTGCATTTCAAAAGGATACGTTACTAAAGCACTTATAGATAAAATACTTTGCTGGAGACACACCGGTTTCTCAGTATACACCGAAAATAAGATTCATTACTCCAAGTACGATAAAAAAGAGCAGGAAAAAATGCAGCATATTTTGAGGTACATAACAAAACCTACTTTTTCGCTTGAGAAATTAGTTTATCAAGAAGGCTCCAAAACTGTACTTTACAAAGGCAGCTATAACAAAGGAATTAAACGAAATTTTGAAACCTATAAGCCCGAAGACTTCATAGCTGCAATTGCATCGCATATCCCGATGTATCGCCAAAAATATACCAACTATTACGGATTTTACAGTAACAAGTCCCGTGGATTAGTAAAAAAGAAAACTAAAAAAGAAGAGCTTGTCAACGGAATCCCAGTTGTTGAACCGACAGATTCCCAAAAGGCATATCGGCGAACATGGGCGGTATTAATAAAGAAGGTTTTTGAGGTTGATCCCTTAAAGTGTGATCGGTGCGGCTCAGAAATGAAGATAATTTCAATCATAACTGATAAACAAGTTATCCGGAAGATATTGGAACACACCGGAATATGGAAAGATCAGCCAGGATGTACGGCGAGCAGTGAAACTACCATCCAAGAAGGGAGAGCTCCTCCATTGATTGCTGAAGAAAAAAGTCTGAATGAAATTGAGTATGTTCCTTTTGATGACGGATGGATACATGTTTGAAAACTTAACACTTACTCTTCGGGTGAAATTTATGTAAAATGTGGGCTCTTTGGACGGTACGCCCTTATGGATTTACGATTTTGAAGAATTTGAGGTACAGAGGAGATTTGCCTTAAAGTCAAACTCGGTTTTATGCTAAAATTAATAGAAAATTGGAATAAGTGGGATTTGTTTAAAAAGGATGATCCTATCCATCCTTTTGTGCCGCGGCCGTGGAGACGGCCAGGGCTTTTTCATACGGCTGTCGAATGGCGGTGGCAATGTTGATTTTAGCGATTCCTTTTTTTATCGCCTGCGCAACCTGTTCGGCTGGAATACCTGTGCCGCCGTGTAATACAAGCGGTATCTCTACACGATCTCTGATGTTCTCAACACGGTCGAGGTCAAGCCGGGCCGGAAACTTGGCCGTGTCTTTTTTCGCCGCCGAGATCGCTCCGTGAATATTCCCGACGGCCACCGACAGCCAGTCCACCCCGGTCTGCCGGACAAACTCAGCGGCCTCATCCGGATCGGTGAAGCCCCGGCCAGATGTGAACAACTCTTCGTAAGGCGGCAGCGGTCCAGCCTCGTGGCCCATTACGGCGCCGAGCTCAGCCTCAACCGCGACTCCCCGAGCGTGGGCGAGATCAACTACCGCCCGTGTGTGCGCAATGTTTTCCATCAGGGGAAGCCGTGAGCCGTCAACCATGACCGAATCATACCCCGCGTCCAACGCTCTTTTGATGACAGCCAGGTAATCAACCGCCACCTCATCTTCATCGATAACCGGAATATGGTCAAGGTGAAGCCTCGTATGGGTAATGTCTTTGCATTTCTCATATTCTTCAATGACGGCCTCGAGACTTACTGATTTGAACTTCATCCATTCGAGGCGGGCAACCATAATGAACCCGAAGGAACCGGTATCACGCAAGGCGTCAACCACCGGCTTCATCATAGGGAGGTAAGGAATATTGAAACCGGGAATGACAGTGCGGGACTGAAACGCTTTTTGTATTATCTGCCGTGAATTTATTTGCTGCATGGTGATATCCTTTATGCTTATTACCTCTACTTTGTTACATTTATTGAAGTCAACACGAACAAACCAGAGAAAATGTTATTTTATAGCACATTAGCGGTAGCGTAGTGCGGTAAAATAACATTTTCTCTGGTTTGTGGCTTAGGTAAATGGTATTGTAACAAAGTAGAGTTACTCAAGTATATAAAATAAACTTGCTTAGTTGAATAGAGGACTTTGCAATTAAGATGTATTATCTGGCAATTATTTATGCTGGATAATAAAATACCCGCATGCTTGGATATATTCTAAAACAATCCGAACTCAACACCATCCTCGCCAACCTGCGGGATTTGTTCAACATCCGCATTACTTTTTATGCTCCCGAGGGAAAGGAGCTGGAGAGCGTCGAAAGCAAGCCGGATTCTGACTACTGTGCGGCCCGCCGAAAGGAGTCAGCATTTCTGGCGGACTGTCTCGTCTGCGATAAAAGAAACCTGGAGAAGGCCAGGGAGTCAAAAGAAATAATCATCTACGTCTGCCACGCGGGGCTCTTTGAAGCGGTAATTCCCCTGTATAACGGCAGCCGCTACCTCGGTGCGTTTTTCCTGGGGCAGATCAGGCCCAGCGAACAGAAATCCGTGCGGCAGCCAAATCGCAGTCTGCTGCGGCTTTACAGCGGACTGACGGAATATTCTCAGGAGCGCTTTCAGGCACTGGCTCAGCACCTGAAGCTCGTTAGTGAATATGTAATCGTGAAAGAAATCATTCGTCTGAAAAACAAGGACTGGATCGAAGCGTCTGTTGAATATATTCAAAAAAACATCAATAAACAAATCGGCTTGAAGAACCTGGTTTCCCTGACCGGAAAATCGCAGTCGTTCATCTCTCATTTTTTTAGAAAAGAATTCGGACAGTCACCCAAACAATATATTATAAAAGTGAAACTGGAGCGCGCAGGCAAAATGATACGTGAAGGGTCGACGGTAAAAGCGGCGTCGGCGGAAAGTGGATTTTATGATGAGTTTCATTTTTCGCGACTGTTTAAAAAGACGTATGGGTATCCGCCGCAAACGATGAAGAAAGGGTGATCAATAGTAATAAAATCCGGCATGGGGGAAAGTAAGTTTATCAAAACCCGGTAGAATACTCTGAGCTTGCTGCGGAGATGAATGATGAAGCGGGAATCTGTGGATCATAAGCCACAGACTCAATCAATGTAAGGGCATGTAATAGTGGTACGTGTGATTAACGACAATTAAAATTCCCTACCAACGACAATTAAAAATCCCCGTAATATAATCATCTTTTACTTTAATTCCAATTTGGAGAGAAGATGATTACAAATAAAAAAACAAGGAGGATTTTTAAAATGAGTCAAAATCCAAATAATAATCTAACGAAAATAGTCCTGAAAACGGATGTCGATGTTAAGACAGTACGGAAATACATAAAGGTCAAAAAACTGCCTGACGAGTTGAAAAAAGAACACGAATGGCGAACCAGAGTGGATCCGCTTAAAAATGATTGGTATGAAATTCAGGAAATCCTAAATATTAATTCAGGGTTGGAAGCAAAAACAATCTTTGATTATTTTAAAACTTCCAGAGATAGAGTCTATAACAAAGGTCAGTTGCGTCCACTACAAAGAAAAGTTAAGTATTGCAGAGTATTCATGAAATGGCTGCGACCGCCACGCGGACAGCAATTCCAGCCTAAAAAACAAGCGTTATTTTGCGAATAATCTGAATCCATCATCATTTTTTTAAAAATTCAGTATGATTCTTAAAAAAACTTGACAATCCATATTCCATGGATTATAATATGTTAATGTTAACATTTTTTAACATTTGCTGGTTTTGGCGAACTATTATGAGGCCTCACTGATTATGTACGAAGCGAGAAAACAAAAAATAGTCGATCTTCTGGAACAGGATGGACAAATCACCGTCGACGCACTGATGAAGATGTTCAGTGTTTCCCACATGACAGTCCGGCGGGATCTTGCTGAGCTGGAAAGAGACGGATATCTCATTCGAAAACACGGCGGTGCGGTCAAGTCCGATACGGTCAATAATCTTTTCAGCTTTTCCCGCCGTCTTGAAAAAAATGCGCTTCATAAAGAAAACATCTGCCGTCAGGCCGCTGAATATATTAACGATGGAGATACCATTTTTATTGACTGCGGGTCAACACTCTACCGTATCTGTCAGTACATCAGCCGCAAAAAAATACGGGTAATCACAACCTCCCTGCCCGTTGTTTCTGAACTCATCGCACAAATAAACATAAGCGTCAGTCTTCTCGGCGGGGAGATAATGCACGAGCGTCAGGCAGTTTACGGACCGGTAACGGTACGCCAGATTATGGAATACTCAGCGGACAAAGCATTTATCGGCTGCGACGGACTGTCCGTGAAAAGCGGACTGAGCGCATATGACATTTACGAAGCGGAAGTTACCAGAACAATTCTCAGCAGGGCACGGGAAGTATTTCTGCTCTGTGATTCGTCAAAAGTGGGAAAAGATTCGTCCTATATTTTCAGTCCATTATCCGCAGTGCATCATGTAATAACCGACAGTAACATTTCACATGAAGCGGCAGCAGAACTGCGTGCCGCCGGACTCTCAGTCATAACCGCAAAGTAGATTTACTAAAAAATGAAAAAGGAGCATAACAATGAGTAAAGATTGGTGGAAAAAAGACGCACAGAACATTCCGAATATGGTCACCGAACCCCCGGGACCAAAGTCCAAAACCCTGCATGAAAAAACAGCGCGCTATATGCGCGGACTGAGCTCTCAGGTTCAGTTATTCCCGGTGTGCTTTGACAGAGGCTTCGGGATTACACTGACTGACGTTGACGGCAATAAATATCTAGATTTTTCTTCGGGCATTTATGTCACCTCCCTCGGACATTGCCACCCAAAAATATCCGAAGCGGTAGGTTACTGGGCAAAACGACTGATGAATTGTCATGACTTCTCCACTGAAATAAAATTCCAACTGCTTGAAAAAATGGCTTCTATTCTCCCCGGAAAACTGAACAGCGTTCAGCTCTACAGCGATGGGACCGCTGCGGTTGAAGCAGGACTTCGCGCTGCGAGAGCCATAAACGGAAAACAGGAGTTTATTTCCTGCTTCAGGGATTTTCATGGAAAAACAATGGGGGCGGTAAGCTGCGCACAGATGATCAGAGGAGATGTGTTCAGCTACGGTGCCACCAGAGCCCCCGGGTTCTATATGGTTCCCCGGCCTGATCCATACCGGCCGCTATTTAAAAAAGCCGATGGAACCATTGATACTGACGCGTACATTCGGTTTTATGAAGAATTCATTCAGGAAGGAACCGTCGGCAATGTTACTGCCTTCGTACTCGAGCCGGCGCAGGGCTGGGGCGGATCAATATTTCCTCCTGAAGATTTTTTTCCGAAACTGCGCGCACTCTGTGACCGGAAAAAGATTCTCCTTTTTGATGATGAAGTGTTGGCGGGCATGGCACGAACCGGAGAGTGGATGACGTTAAATCACTGGAATACCATTCCGGATATCATCACTTTTGGAAAATCTTTCGGTAACGGCTTTCCGGTTACGGCGATGGTAGTTAAAGAAGAATACGCAGAAGCGCTGGATAAAATATCTGCTTCGTCGAGTTACGGCGGCAATCCCATGGCCTGCGCCGCTGCCCTTGCGTCGATAGAGGTTATCGAAGAAGAAGGCCTCCTTGAAAATGTGAGAACCGTCGGAGCTTTTTTCATGAAACGCATGCAGGCGATGAAAGAGGCACACCCGATTATCGGTGATGTTAAGGGAAAAGGCTTTTTACTCGGAATAGAGCTGGTAAAAGACAAGCAGACAAAAGAACCTTTCAATGAGGCGGGAAAACTGGTGTATCAGAAAGCCTTTCGAAAAGGGCTTGCCTGGATACCGGCCGGGCATATTCTCCGTATGTCGCCTCCTCTCATAATGGATGAAAAATATGCCGCTCTGGGGCTGGATATAATTGAACAGTCAATTGCCGAAGTCGAAAAAGAATTCGGCTACAGTCATTAAAACGGATACCTATATGGCACGACAGCAAATCCGTTTCGGTATTATCGGTCTGGGACTCATGGGCCGGGAATTTGCAAGTGCGGCTTCCCGGTGGTGTCATCTCCTTGATGACGGACCGGTGCCCATTATTACCGCGGTCTGCAACCGGAGTCCGGGGCCGCTCAAATGGTTTTGTGAAAATGTTCCATCGATAAAACTATCGACGCAGGATTATCGGGAGCTATTTTATATCGGAATTTTAACAGAAAAAATTCGTAAATGGAATTTTTTTAACAAGCTAAAACGGTACCCACGAAATGTAATGTTAAAATTCGTTTTTTGGTGTATGATATGCGGACAAGGTTTGAATATATACGCAGCATATCCATACAAATAAGGACAATTAAAATTTTCACATGGACATAATATTTTATGGTGTGCGAGGCTCACTCGCCACACCTACTCCTCCGCATGAATATGACAAAAAAATTGAGGAAATCCTTGCCAGATTTCTCGCCTTTACATCCAAAAATACTATTTCATCTGAACAAGCCGCTGCTGCAGACACGATCAGTAAATTTCTTGACACACTGCCGGAATATCATGCTTCCTCCTCTGGTAGGCCTGTTTAATACTTATAACAATCTTTGCAAGACTATTTCTTTCATCCTTTAAAAGATTTTCCTTTTCGCCTTTCTTTATAATATGTAAAAGATGTGTATGTTCAAACTCTGGTACATCCAGGTAAAATATGCGAATACCTCCACTTTTTCCACTTCCAGGAGTAGCGAATCGTGCTTTCCTAAGCCGGCAAAGCCGGAGAGGTCGACCGACCTCGTCGGTAGACACCAGAAGCCAGCGTACAGAAGCCAGAGACTAACTAAAATTATGTAGGTACCAGCTGACCACTGACTACTGAACTCTGGACTCTGATATCTGGTCTCTGCCTACGTAGTAGGCATCTGACCGCTGTCCTCTCGCTGTATAATAAATAAACTTTATTACACAAATTTATCTACGTTTTTAGCG
>Ga0180008_1000849_pt1 | contig 21805 bp, 35 predicted proteins | sample MM_PW_MetaG_FD_121121 | JGI IMG/M metagenome (GOLD analysis project Ga0180008, IMG submission 121121) | Groundwater microbial communities from the Aspo Hard Rock Laboratory (HRL) deep subsurface site, Sweden - MM_PW_MetaG | ecosystem: Environmental > Aquatic > Deep subsurface > Groundwater...
CTGCCGGTACCGACATGTCGACATCGTACGCGTGGCATGCTGTACGATGAGAGGGCAGTACTTATTTTCCCCGGGATGGTATTGGGTTTGGCATGAAGGTGTGCGGGGGTGGTGGGCATCTTTATGCCATTGGCATAAACTGGATATAAGAGGAGAGGAATTAGCTTCACGGGTGCATGATCATGGAGTACGAGCACATATCTCTAGTTTCTAGGGGTGGGGAGAGGTACTTTTGTGACTTGGGGAAAACGGGGTGCACATTCCAGAATCATGAAACTGGTGAGTGTCAGTGGTCTAAAAGATGTGAGGGGCAGTTTATGCCAGGAGACAAAGAAATGCACAAAATTGATATGTGTACACTGTATTCTACACTCGGAGTTGAGGGTTTCATGATGAAAAAAGCAAGCACCACCATGACCAAGACTGTGAGTATGCCGGGAGGATGGCCGTCGTGTGTCATCGTCTTCAACGAGGATAAGGTCCCCACCCAGTTTCAACTGAAGAAGCTGGAAGGAGCGATGGGGGAGTCGGCGGAGGTAACATTTGTGCTTAAAGCCGATGTAGCCATCGAGTTGTTCAAGAAGGCATTGAAGGCAGCGGGTTCGATGCCCGCATATTTCTAACACATACCCTAGTTTCCAGGGACCCGTATAATGGGAAAAAGTTGATATGCGCGGAGGGGGCTTTCTTGTTGAGGCTCAGATGCGGAGGTAGGATCTCCGCTCCGTGTATGCGGAGACGGTGGGCTCCGCCACGGATCGTCTAACCAGGATGGGGCCCAATGTCGAGGCCGTGGCCGTGAATACCCCGCCGCTCTTTCAAGCATTTATCGGGCGATTGACCCCGAATAACCACCTTTTTTATCCTGTTTGGCCCTTTTTAGGGCTGAAAAACATGGAAAATCACGAGAAAAAACGGTGAAAAAAAGAGATTTTTTGGATGTTATAAGGTGGGTTTAATGCTTAAATATTGTGTAGAAACCCTTCTATACTGAGATTCATGGTTGGAAAATCGTTTCAAAGCCTTCTGGGGGGAAATGCCCATCGCTAAGGAGTTCAGGTTTTTCGCCAGGAATGGAGAGTATGAATGTCACCACCCTTACTGGCCGCCATCATCAATCAGGAAGCCATCTATTGACGGATGGTATGAGGTGCTCAAGGGAATGCAAACCCTCACAGATGAGGAACTCGGATTGCTTAAGGTATACTCATCAAAACTGGCCATCCGGCTGGATGAAGGTGAACTGGGCACGGGTTGGTGGTCCCTGGATTTCTGTAAGACAGTGAACGGGATCTGGTATCTTACTGATCTCGCTGTTGGGGAGAACAGTTATCACTGGAGTACGTGCCCGCACAGCCCAGAGGATATGAAACATTATCCCGATCCCGAGGATCCTGAAACAATTGGGGAAGCTTCAAAGCTCAAACGAGGAAACAGCGAATGACTAAAGAATGCACGTGGGATGATTGCCCAATCCTCGAACTCATTCACCGAATTGGAATAGAAGCATTCAGTGAGGGAGTGAGAAAAGAGAGAGAGCGATCTGCTGGGCTTTTGCATGATGGGGCTTGTATGGTTCTTTTCGCTCAATCACAGTTCCATGGGTCCGACAGCGCGCGCCGAGAGGAAGAGAAAGATCAGGGAGAGGCTTGCCCATAGGATCCCGGAAAGGGGGGAGGAGGTTGAGTTCCAGTCCGAGTGAGTCTTTCTGGATACCCTGTGTGATGCCGTTGCGTAAGGGAGAGAAAATCTATTGGGTGAAGGGATGGGAATGCCCCATCTGCCATACGCAGTACCGCGCCCCTCAGGGAGCTCCGCCTCCAAATCACTGTGATATCTGTTCAGGGGATGGGACTGTTGAGAAGCCATGAGATTAATGCCGACGACCCTGTTCAACGAACTTTTTCCTGATGTAAAAGATCCTGAGAATCCCGGTCATTATCTGTGCCGTTTTTGTGGGAAGCCAACCATCAATACTAGGAGATTCTTCTACTGCAGTGATGAGTGCTATAATCTATGTCAGAAAGCAGTTTCATGGTTATCTGCGAGAAGGGCTGTCTGGAAAAGAGATGGTGGTAAATGTGTTCGCTGCGGAACTTCTGTTTTACTATACGATGGTTGGAAAAAAGAGGGGGAAGGTAAAGAGGTTGCCGCATGCCATCATGTAATTCCTGTAAGAGAGTTGCATGGCATAGCCTACGATGCCGTATACAATGATGATTGGGGGGATGTACCTGCTGAAATTAAGAGTCTCTGGTTTTGCAGATTCTATGTGATGCTGTATCTTGACATTAATAATTTGATTACGTTATGCTTTAAATGTCATAAGATGATTCATGCCGCAGATCTCAGAAGTCAGTACCGAGGAAACCCTTTCATGGTCACAGAAACGAAATGGATGGGATTTTGGAAAAAGATAGATGAAATCAAATATACAAGAATCCTAGAAGATTTCATGACATGACGGAGTTGTTGAAAGTCTGGTTCTACGACGTCAACGAGAAATTTAACGACGGGAAGGGATTTCAGATGGGCGTCACTGTGGAGGTGGAGTCGCTGGAGGAACTCATCCCCGATGACAGGGTGGCCGTAGTCCGGCGCCAGGTATATAAGACCTGCGTCGAAGTGGTCAATCACATCGGTGTTGGTGCCCTGCGCTGTGCGTCCACCGGTGGCCTCTTGGATTGTGAGTACATGGTCGGCCTGTGTTCCAGGTTCGACAGCTCGGATAGAAGCATTGTTTAAGCATAAATACGGAAACCAGACTATACCTTCACCATGAAACTTTTTCCATGGGAGAGTTGGGAGCCGTCTGCTCCTGAGGATTTTATGCGGGATGATCCCGATGAAGCAAATCATCCGAGCAGGATCAGGATGTGCAACGAAGCCGCCATGGTGGGAGGCAAGATCCTTGAGGTCGGCTGCGGGACGGCTATCGATTATCCACGTCTGACTAGAATGGGGCTCGAGTACTCGGCAGTAGAACTTACCCCGAAATTTATCGCGCGCGCAAGGGAGCTGTATCCCGGCATCGATATCCATCAGGGAAGAATATGGGATCTCCCGTTTGAGGATGATAGCTTCGATGTGGTTTACTGCAGGGGCGTCGTGCAGCATCTGCCTCCTGAAACTTATCCTGAGGCGCTTGATGAGATGTGGAGAGTCGCCAAAACTCTTCTCCTGGTTTCGACGAACCGTTTGTTCCGTAAAGGAAAAGGAATAACATACCGTGAAAAGGGTGGCCCATATGTGAACCATTACGTCTTCGATGAGTTCAATAGTTACGTCAAAGCCCTGCCCAGATCCATCTCAAGATATGTGTCGGGCTTCATGAGGCCGGAGGAGAGGGAGAGAAATTTGAGATCGAATCTCTCACATACGATTTTCATAATCTATAATCTGGATTATTGGAGGATGAATCTCCAGTGAAGGAAGAGGACATCGAGAACGGGGTCAATGTCTGCTGTGTGATCGCGGATAGTCTGCGATGGGATGTTTTTGCTGAGAGTAATCCTGTAAACATATTGAATCTTGATAGGGTGAAGAAAGTATACAGCTTCGCTTGCTGCACATTGCCCAGCGTAACATCCTACTTGATGAATTATCCACCGATGCAGGAGGGCTCCGGCTTCTTCCATGAGGGCAGGTGGGATGAATTGAGTGAGGGCGACACCATCATCGCACGGAAACATAGAGCCGTCCGAAAGTGGATGCCGCGGTATTATCAGGAGCGGGGTTACACTACGATCTGGGAGAGCTCAAACCCCGTTCCCTTGAGATTGGATGGGGAACTTGACGGCGCCATTTCAAGGTATTTCCGCTATTGGAGATCCCCTCAGTATCAGAGTTTGGGCGATATCACAACCCCTTATGTAATCAAGGATTTAGATGCACTCGTCATGAAACACCACGATGATCCCATATTCTCCGTGACATTGCTGATGGACACCCATTCACCATATCATGATGGAGATGGCCATGCTTGGCTGCTGGACACCGGGCAGCCGGATATAAACAAGCACCGGCAGATGCTGGCCATGAGATACATAGACATCATCTTCCCTAACTTCCTTGAGATCTTCAGGAAAACCGGGAGACCCACGGAATTCATATTCACCAGCGATCACGGGGAGAAGTTTGGTGGTCCTGGAGGCTGGGGACATTCGCCTTTCAGGCGGGACATGAGATTTAATCAGGAATTATTTGCGATTCCATGGCTGCGTAAGCGAATAGATGATTGGAGCAAGATCAAAATTACGCGGGGTGGTGCAGATGAGTGAGAAGGGTTATTGGGATGCTCGGTACAGGGCGGGAGGGACGAGCGGTGCGGGTAGCGTCGGCCGCCTGAGGACTTGGAAATGGATGGTCATCAGGGCGGCGATGATGCTGCACAGCCCCGAACTTGTGGCCCCGAAGATCATCGACATCGGATGTGGTGATCTGAGTTTCTTCGATACCCCGGACGCCGTTCATCCATCGGATTATATTGGCATCGATATCTCTGAAGAGATCATATCGAGGCATCGTCTTTCTGGGCGGTTTGGGCACTCGTTCATCTTGGGCATTTCCCGTGACCTGGTTCCTTTGATAAGAGCTCCTGTTGTCTTCTGTCTGGATCTCCTGTTTCACTTGATGGATGATGATGATTACCTGGAGACTTTGAAGAATCTCTGTGCCTACAGTGAGGATCTCATCTTCATCTACACTTGGAAATACAATCCGCTCGGCCCCAGAGGCACGGATGACATCTACCAAAAGTATCGGTTGCTTGATGTTGATCTCAATATCTTCACGGAGATGGGCTTCGAACTCATTGAGGAGAACTCGAGCCCGGATCGGATAGGCTGTCTGTATGTTTTCAAGAGGCACCCAAGGCTTTAAATCCTCAATGCACACCATTTTCTATACGGTAGAAATGCTTGATACTAAAGAGCCTAAAGAGCCATTGACCCTAGGGGCAATTCATCTCCGTCTCAAAGACTGTCATGCTACCGCCAGCATAATCGAGGCACTCATTATGGAAATTTCATCCGTGTATCCCAGTTCCGATGAAGAAATAAACAAGTTAGATGCCGAATCCAAAGAATTACTACTCGTCCCGGAAATCTACAATAGTGCCGATGAACTCTGTGCGAGGTTGATTCACATCTCCAGGTCACTGGAAAAAATCAAAGCATGGGTCAACCCCTAATCTTTTTCCTTATTCGAAGGTCTTAAAACTGTGTAGACGCTTTTCTATACGATGCCTAATCATAACGAGCACTGCAAACACACCCGAGAACTCTACGGCGTCGACGGCGCCGAGATCCACACATGGATGGATGAACCCAGCCAGCTCTACGGAGCCAGCCATCGATGGATCCGGCATGACCTATCCCTGATACCAAAGAAATTCATCGACAGATATGGGAAGGAACTCGCCAAGCAGATTATGCTCGATCACATTCTGCTGGACAGGAAGGATAAAACAAAACCGGTTCTAACCGGAGTCTTGAATCCTGAAACCCCCAGGGGAATGAACCTGGCTCTCGCATCGTTTGCCATCTGGCTCTTGAGCCTGTGTGCAATTTTCAAATTTCAACTCGACTTGGTGCCTGTGTGGGTGGTCTGTTCTCTTGTCTGGTGGCCTGTAGGATTACCTCTTATCTGTAAGATAGATGAGGAAAACCATATTCGTAAAGCGGAAGAGAAGATACTGGAGGATCATAAATGAAAATCGCCTTCTTCACAAGAAATCCCAACTTCGCCGGTGAGTTGCTTGAGGAACTCGAGGCACATCACACCGTCCGTCAATGGCGACATGTGAATGATGCCGAATCCCTGAACTGGGTTAATATCATGAGGTATCTTGATTGGTGTGATCTCGCCTTCTTTGAATTTATTCAGAGGCCTCTTCCGGCAGTGACCCGTCTTCAGTTGAAGCCTGCCTGCCCCATAGTTGCACGGGGTCATTCCCTCGATATAATCGGGAATCATGATCAGATTGATTGGAGACGGATTTCGGGCCTCATCATTCCTCCGACTCAGATGAAACGAATTAACCTGATGAGGAGGACCTGGGCGACGGCTCATCCGGGGCAGTATCAGCCTCCGCTGCCGGGGAAGATCCTTCAGCGGTATGTGGGCGTAAATTTAGGGAAGGTGCCTCCCACGGTCGACCGTGATCCTGGGTATAACATCATCCTCCATGCCACGGTAATTTATGATGTGAAGAGAGTTTACTTGGCTCTACAATGTTTCTACGAACTGCTGCAGCAGAATCCTATGAAGCCATGGCATTTAACTATCATCGGGCAGTGGAGAGGTGGATATCAATGGCCTTCCCGATTCACCTACGTTCTATGTGTGGATGAGCTCATCGATGATCTTGGGATTCCTCCGGAGAGATTGACAATCATCAAGGACAACCTGCCATGGTCGGACTGGATAGATCTGCTTCATCAGCAGGATATCTACTGGTGTCTGAGTTATCGTGAGAGCTTTGGCGTCAGTATCGCCGAGGCCGCTGCGTCCGGGGTTTACCCTCTCGTCAATCATTACTACGGCGCCGAGCTGGTCTGGCCTGAAGGAAACCTTTGCCGGTCACCTTCCGAACTTGTTCGCAAGACCATTCAATGGGGAAGCCGCTCCACTGTTCTTCTCGGCGAACAGGGGAATCCTCTGCCAGGTCGGAAGATCCAGCTTCGTGAGAGCATCCGGGCGCACGTCGAGAAATACGATTCACGAATAATTAACCGGGAGATCCGGGAGTTCTGCGAGAAGATTCTGGAGGGGCAGTAGATGCCACGTCTATGTTATTGTAAATCCCCGGCATCCGATGAACCGTTACCGATGGATTATATTGGCAGAGGGAAATTCAAATGCCCTGAATGTGGGTTAATTGAGGATCTCAATGAGGTCATTTTCCGTGCACGCCTTCACTATGAAGAGGTTGAAGAAGAAGGGGAGAAATATCCTCAGATTAGGATTCTTGAACCCTTCGATGATAAGCGTCTGGTCGAATTCGTCTATGGGGAATATACTCTCAAACACTCGCTGGAAGAGGATCTAAATGAGATGGAGCTTTGGGAGAACCACAAGCTGGGGATCTTCTATTCCGCCATCCTCTATAACTGGTACCGCTGCAGCTACGAATACAATGAATGGGATTTGGATCTTGAGATCATCAAGGAGATCGAACTCACAATAGAGAACCCCTCTCCGCCTGAAGGGGTTTTTTGAGATGCAGGTGGATACGGTAATAGTTGAGTTGGAGGAACTTATCTATATCTGCCGAGATAACATAGAGACAGGCGGATTTCTGAATCCCCGCGTAATTGAGAAGAGGTTGTCTAAATGTCTAGCCCTCCTAAGAGGATAATCGATGAGGAATTTCTGGGGTGGCAGTTCTATAATACTACCGACTCCGGATACGAGATTTACCAAGCACCGGATTCCCTCGAGGCGGCCATGGTCGACCCGACGACGAGGGAGATCCTGTTCCTGATGGATCGGGGAACCGGGGAGAAGTTGTACCAGCATCCCAATGTGAAGAAATTTGCCAAGATGGCGAGTGCCTTGCGTCTGTCCAAACTCCAACAGCAATTTCAGGATCTCCTCAAAGTTTGGAGGCCCTGATTGAACGAGCTTTGGCTTCAACGCCTCGGATGGAAGGTGGCGGAGAAATGGGCAACGATGAGTCGATTCATGTTATTAGAGATGAAATTGAGATGATGGAAGTCTCCTTATTGATTCAGCATAGCAACGGCCGTCAGGGCGGCACCAAGAATATCGAATTCCCCATTGCATGCCCATATTGTGGTAGCGTTCATTTTAAGATGCATGGCGTCAGGGGACCAGAATCATTTTTACTTGAACTTCGCTGTGTAAGATGTGGGGGGATCCTTGAGAAGATCCGGGGATCCGAAGAAGGTTTTAAATCCGTATGTAAAACAGTATAGAAGCGTGCCGCCATGGATGGTTTGAGATTACTCGAAAAGACCGCAGTGCCCCGGATCCTCGTTCTCTTGTTGGGCGGCAAACTCTCCCGCAGAGATTTCAAGATAAACGTGCAGGGCGGATACAAAACGACAAGGAAGGCGCTGTCCGCCCTCCTTGAGGCGGGCCTAATTTCCGAGCTGCAGGAGTCTAGGCATCCTTATAGACTTTGGACTGAATTGACTCCAAAGGGGTATTCGGTAGCCAGATTGCTGGATGCCCTTGACGTGGAAATCCGTCGAGTAATCGTCGAGTGATTAAACTTGACCGTTGAAGTTTACGACATGACGAAGGCTATCCGCGAAGCAGCCAGAGCAATCGCTCTTGAGCGTGTGAAATTATGTGAGACATGGGATCGAAAAAACTACTTTGATACCTATTCGGATCTCGAGAGGAACTGGCAGGGTTGCATAGCCGAAGTGTATCTGAGGCAAATCTATCCGATGTTTGAATTGGGTCAACCCCTCGTCGTTGAAGGCGGGCAGATCGCGGAATGTGATTATATTTACAGGGATAAGGGAATCGAACTGAAATGTAATCGATTTCAGAAGAAGAAGATGTGGAATTACTTCTTGAAAAATGTTGGAGAACATAGTTACAAGGGATATACCGCCGAGATTCTCATTTGCACGGGCATCGATGGGCCGCCTCCAACAGCGAGCACATTCTGGATTTTCGGATGGATCTCCATGGGAGATGTCGAAAAATGCGATATATGGAAGCCGGGGCCTGACTCGAATGTAAGGAGTCCCGCCTACGCGATTCCCCGGGATCAACTGAAACCGCTGTCCGAGCTTTTTTACGGTGGGGATTTTAGGCTCTCCCAATTCCTGAAGTAAATGCTAAATTCTCTAAAACTAAATTATGCTACATGTTTCGAAATGATATCGTGCGAATAGGTCGGAAGCCTGTAATGGTTTATGTAACGGCTGTTTTGACCTGCATAGCTGAATATGATAAGGTGATCATTCAGGCACGCGGGCAATCAATCAACAGGGCCGTGGATGTAGCCGAGATCGTGAGGAAGAAATTCCTGAAGGATCTCCGGCTGCAGGGTATAACAATCGACACGGAGACTATGAGGGATGATGATGGCAGACCAAGGGGAATCAGCACTATAGATATTGAACTCGAAAAAAGTTGAGGCTGTTCATTCCTCTACACGATAATCTTTGAAGTCGACTACGCTGTAGAGATGTTTATTGGCCCAGCGTGCAAGTCTCAGCAGCCGGGGATCATCCATCCGGTGATTGTAAACCATGACGAAGGGATCCAAATCATGCTTGAGAATCTTGTCGACTCTATATAGATCCTGTTCGAATGTTGTATTGAAGCCGACGAGCATATAGATCTGGATCTTCCACATGCGGAAGCCGGAATCTTCAAGGATTTTTATCCCTCGTTCTATATAGGGTTCCTCCTCCATGAGATCCCATGCGAAGCTGACGCCCGGTTTCTTGAATGATGAGGGATATAGTCGGGTTCGTCTGAGGACGTCGGCTTTTTCATGGGTGATGTATTGAAGGTCGAGGCCCTGATTGAAATTTACCTTCATCTTCCGCTGATTTATCCAATCAAGGGTTTCCTCCCAGCGGCTCGAGTAAAGGAAGTTATTGTCCATGAGGACGACATTCTTGTGTCCAGGCCAATGGAATTCCTCTATGTCTGCGTGCTCCTGAAAGTCTCCCTCCAATTTCGGTACGACGCAGAACGGGCATTTCTTCGGGCATCCCCATGTGGTCTTCCCCATATCATAATCCACTCCGTAGAGAGGATACCATGGCCGGATGTGTTCAATCTCTTCAGGAAGATAGGAGGGTTTCTCGAAGCCTGGACCCCCATATTCTACGGGGATCTCCTTAAACCAGGAGAGCATGCTGGCAATTGCTGGGACACTCTGAGGAAAGATGCAGCTCACGTAAATCTTCTCAACATCTTTGAGATTAGCATGATACCCCTCTCTTAGCAGCTCCACCTCATCATCTTGATTGATGTGCCATGCGGCCAGTTTCATGAGGGCAAGATTGGGCATCTTCCCGTCGACGTGAACGAGAAGGACTTTAACCGGGTAAACCTCCCTGATCCATTATATCTCTGACGCTTGGGTCCTCGGTTATGATGCATTTCCGCATTTCTTCGATAGAACAAACACGGTCGAGGGCGTAGCACAGGATTTGATTTGGATCTTCACCAGCCTCGAGGAGTTTTAATCCGTTTTTTACACAATCCAGATATTTCTTTGCCTTAGTTCTTTCTGTTTCTGTGAGTTCCTCAAGTATTTCGTTAAAATCCGGCTTGGGTCCAAGTTCAACCTTGGTTTTTTCGCGCGGGGCACCAACTGGATAACTGAGATCGGTATATCCTCTCTCGGTCTTTTCCACGGATTCTTCCTCCACATGTTCTCTTTCTGTCTTTATTGGTTTCCGTTTTACCGGCTCGGGTTGCGGGCCTGCTTCATATCTTCTCTCGCCTTGATCGAAGGCATTGACCATATCCCTCGAATATCGGTAAGCATCATCCCGGTTCCCTTCAAGGGCCTTTTCTAGTCCCTCATTTAAGAGGGCGTGCATTTGCTTGAAGACCGCCTTCAGTTGCTCCTTTTCAGGCTCGCTGAGTTTGACGGGTTCATCAAGCGCCTCTTTGAGTTTTCCCCATTTATCACTCATTTTTCCCCCTCCATCTTTCTAATGCGTTTATCAGGATCTCATCACCGTTGGAAAGACGTTCAAGGATCTCCTCTATAATGCAGTACATCAACTCGAAATGTTCGAGAGCCAGTTTTTTGATTGCACCCCTCTCCTCTGAAGTGATGGGGATGATCGGGATGACCGTCTCTTCAGTTCCCGCTTTTTCATCTGTCACAGGAAGGCCTCCAGTTTAGCCTGAGGAACTCTGAATGTCATGCACCAGTTGAGCATTATCATGTGTTTGGTGCTGATGAATGGTGTGCCTGTGGCGGAGATCTCCCAGAGATCGTAATTCTCCAGTTCTAATCCGATATCACCTATCACGGAGTTATGAATCTGGGTGACATACATGTAAATCTCCGCGTGGATCATTCGCATTATACTACTCTTCCTATAATCCCCTATTATCAGGATTACACATCCTCCGGGGATAGTCACCCTCTTCGCCTCTTTCATCATCCGGGTAAGTGTGACGACATATTCCTCAACGCTTTCTATGTTTCCGATACCTCGTTCATCTTCACTGTATTTCTTTGCTTGATAATAGGGGGGATGTAGGATCACTCCGTTTACTTCATTATCTTTCAGCGGCCAGTGATCTCGGGCATCCCACCCCTTCGGATTTGGACTCCCGTCTTCGTTGAGAAGGTCATTGCTCATACAATACATGCCCATCTTTTCTGCTTCCTTTTCCACGGTTTTGCTTCCAGCCATGGGATCCAGAATTCGATGCCCGGGTTTGAAATATTTATCCAGCAGCTGGTAGGCCACGAGTTTGTCGAGGGCCCCCTTGTATCTTTTCGGCTGATATGGAACTCTTATGATGCTCATCGTGCACCCACCGCGCAGCCCTTTAGATATACGTTCCACATAGCGCAGTCATCCTTTAGGCATTTGGAGCTCTCCTTGATGTCGTGCATACCGAGTTCGTTGAATGCTATGATATTGGCTGCTAGAATGATCGGACAGATCTTCTCCTTCGCCTCAAGTTCGGCCTTTAACTTTTTCCTGTCACTCATCATTTCCCCCCCTATATCATGAACTGATCCAGCACTCTTTGTTTTAGTTCTTCAGATGCTTGTGTGTTCAGTTCACTGATGTATCTTCTGCAATGTCTCATGAGAGTTTCAAGATTCGTGCTTCCCCCCGAGGTCTTCGACGCGGTGTCTACGATCTCCGATGGATAATATTTCGTCAGCTGCTCGAAGACTCTTGTAATGCTGCTTTTCCGATTCAGATCCGACATTCTAGGAGGAGTATCTAACGGAGTTTTCTTCTCCAGCTCGCCGCGGTTCCATTTGCTTGCGAGTCCCTTTGCCTCCTCCTCCATGTATCCTCCCTGAACGCGGAAGAGAAAGGCAGCATATTCTTCATCATGTTTCGAATGATCGAGTTCCTCCAGTACCGCAGCTTTTCGTGCCTCGGCGCGTTTCCGAATCTCCGTGGCTGAAGGTAGGATCCCCGTTGAATTGCTTTCCTCAAGGATTGTGGTTCTCACCTTCTCGGGGGCTCCTCTTAGGGCCCGTGCCTGAGCCTCCCCGGTTCCTGAAGGAAGGCTCTTATCCTGAAAGAGCTTTTCCTGCCTCGATACCCAAGACTGACTTTTCCCTATCTGTCTTGAAACTTCGTGTTGGGTCCATCCAAATTTCATGCGCATCATCTGTATGAAATTTCCCAGGCTCTCCGGGCTGGGGGCGGCTCTGAGCAAATTCACTCTTAATGCCAGAGTCCAGGCTTCCTTGTCCGTCATCTCCCTGATATCACATGGGAGTGGGGCATCTCCCCACCCGAGGTTCCCGGTGGCTTCGTATCTTCTGTTTCCATCTATTACCTCAAAGATGTTCTCCGTCTCTGTGGTTCGGACTATGAGATCTTGTTCAACCCCGTTTGCTCTGATGCTGTTTATCAACTCCTGAAAACTTTGCTCATCCTTGTCGAGTCGCATTGAAACGGAGAATGGCCTTAGCTTAGATCTGGGAACAGGACATTTAGTGATGAACTTCATTGAGGGCTTTCCTCCGTTTGATCTTGAAGTAATCGGATCCTTTCTTGGAGATCCTCATTTTCCTTTTCTGCGTTTTCCGCTCTCAGTCGGAACATCTCGCCCCTCTCATGGAGTGAGCGAAATTGGTCGGGGAGTGAGAGTAACCAGGGTTTCCACTTTTGGGTATCCCCCTTGATAGCGTGTATCCTATCGAATTCACGCGGAGTCACTTCAACGTGAATATGTCTTGGTTTGATTTTTGACATGACCAACAATCTTGTTGGTGTTTTTCTTTTATAAGATGTGCGGTATATACTTAAATAAGCACTGTGACTAGAGAAACTAGAGTTGGAGGCAGTTCTGGCTTGGCATTGTCCGAACCTGCCTCCAGCTCATCGTATTCTACAAAACGCGGATAGCAACCTGTTCAGGATGAAATTCCTATCGAGATTGATGAGGGGACAGTCCCCATCATAGCAATTAGGGCATACCGTGGTTCCATATCCGAAGTTCAGTAAATGAACGGTCCGCCCACATTTGGAGCAGATGAAGACTCCACCCAGCCAGTGTCTCAGTCTCACAAACATTAACCCGGCCTGCTTTCTGGGTGAAATTTTTGGCGTAGCATTCGCCAGAACCATAAGAAATTCCAACCCCCTAACTTTAGAAGTGCGGAACTGAGCGGGCATGAGGGTTCCGGAGGATCCGGACCTCCCTCATAATAGACGTGGAGGATGTTCATATCCTGGACCATGGAGCCTGCGGCGAGGAGCTGACCTTTACTTGACAGATCCGCAGCGATGTCGTAGCCGTGCTGTCTCATGTTTTCGACGACATCCTTCAGGAATGATCCGGTTTTGATGGCTTCTACGAGACCCCAGTTGAAGACTTCTCCGAACTCATCGGCTGCATCGGTGGTGAAGCTGACGACATCGTTGTATCCCAGATACTCGAGTATCCCTTTTGCGATGGCATGGGCTCCCAGGCCCTTTCCACTTGAACAGTTCATGCAGTAGACATGCTTCCCCGCGAGTTTATCCAGATTATCGAGGTCGATGATGGGTTTCTCATCATCTCCCCACATCGCGTAGTCGCTGCCATGGTCATAATGGACAAACCAGTTCGGTTCGGGTATTCCCTCGAGCGCCGCTTCAACGATCGCTTTCACAGCATCAGCATCAAAGAGTTTGATAACGTCGACGGCATCCTTTATCTGTTCAACCGCTTCGTCGCACCAGACAATACTGTACTCGGTTACGGGATCAAATTTGGCGGCCGCTGCGACGAGAACTTCTATTCCGTTTTCCCCCTGGTCAATTTATGGATGTTCAGGCTGAGCAGAATTTTCACTAAGTCTTTGCGGAGCTGCTCATTCGTGGACCACTTATCTAGAATGTCTTTCTTCGTCCAGTTTCTGTCCCCTAGTCTGATGTACCAGATGCTTCCATCCGGATTTATTTCAGGCTGCTGCTTCACAACTTCGAGAACTTGATTTTCAAATTCAGACATTATTAAACAAAATGTGTGTCAGGGGTTATAACATTTTAAGTATGTAAGTTGTATTCTGAATATGATGTTTGCGCTTGCACCTGAAATGATCTGCTTAATTGGCTTTATCCTCGGTCCCATCGGACGGACTCTCTACGATTTCGGATGGGCACTTATGGAAGACCCTGATATCCTCTTCGATAAACGATACTGGATCACGATGGTTGGAGCCATGGTGATTGCTCTTTTTGCAGGTTTGGTTGAGGCTCCCGTCTTCCTGCTTGCCCTCCCCCCTGAGATAGCCGAATGGGGGCGAGCACTGCTTTTTCTTTTCGGATTCGCTCAGGGTTTCATGATCTCGCATGTACTTAACAGACCATTGGACCACGCGAGGCACAGGGAGAACGCGAGAAAGACGCAAGGAGAATAAAATGATGCCGACGACCCCGATCGATCTGGGGGTTGTAGCTGTTGTTCTCTCTATCATTTCCATTATTTATGGGCTGTTTCGTGACAAAGCGCAGGATGTCCGCGCTCTTGAAAATCGTCTGGCCACTCTTGAGGGAAATCAGTTCACTTCTGAAGATCGAGAGGGGCTGCGCGCGCTAGAAGTTAAAGTAGGAGTGTTTTGGAATATTATTGAAAAGGAGGCACCGAGGATATTGAAACAGACTGTAACTCCGCTTCTTGATGCCCTCCTCACTAAGGCCGAGAAAGGGATCGCTAAACTGCCCCGAGATGAATTACTGGAATTGAAACGTCTCCTCGACGAACAATACTCAAATATTGCCAATGGAGGGGATGTGGAAGATCCCGGTAAAGCCCTTGTCCTTGCCTTATACAGGGGAGTTGTCGAAGTTGAAGCGGGATTGGAACCAATGGATCGCTGATTATCGGCAATCCAATTCGAACCATCTTTCAATTTAGATTTTACCCGAAAAATCAAAAAAGGAAGGTGAGTTTAAATGTATTGGGAGCACACACAATTTGCCGCTATATCTAATTTCTCGCTCGATCTTTTTAATTATCGCCATTCTCTTTACAGCCAGGTCTTGGATGAAAATTAAACATAAACTCTTCCTATGTCTTTTCTCTGAAAGCATCTTTGCCTTTACCACGCTTATAGCAACTTATCTTGGTGTCATTATGCCCTACACTCCTCCTTGGTTTTTTGGTGTCTTAGCCTCCAGTTTTTTCCACATGTTTGGCATTTACTGTGCTTGGAAGGACATCGACCGCTTTGGATAGCTTTTATATATACGTTTTTACATACTAATCAGCCAGCGGGGCTGAAATTGGGCAGGATTAAAGAGGCTTGGCGAGATGATCTATCTTGGGGAACTTCAATTTCCCTTAGATGCAGTTTTGGCTTTGAAATGGATGCTCGATGCAATGCGATCTATTGCAAATTTAGATGCGAGGCATCTAAGGAACCGCCTGAAGAAGTGGAAATTGGTAAACTTCTCTGTCCCAGGGAAATGGAATATGAGGGGAGGCAGATCAATGAATCGATTGCTGGTGAAGGCTCAAGCCTGGTATCGCCCTGAATGCACCTCCTGTGCAAATCTCCGTTTGCTGAAGGGCTTCACCCCTGGGGTAAAGGCCACTGTTGCTTGGTGCCTTCTTATAGAGGGGGGGGAATCTTGTAATTACGAGGGAGAAAAATGAGTACAGAAACTATGATAACTAGCATCTTCGAACAGCTTGGTGAACAGAAAAAGCATATTCAGGAACTGGCTTTGGAGAGGATTAGTGAGCGTGCAAAGATGATGTTCTTCGTCACTAAACGCGAGGAAACCGATGATAATCAAAAATTGAAGAGAATCTCTGAAAGAACGGATCAAATGCTTTTGGGGACTGCCGAATACAATATCATCGACTTACGTTCGGATATCGATCAATTAATAGAAGGAATAGATAAATCAGTCCTCCAGCGTTTAGTTGACATGATATAGGTTGGAATGGTATGGCAGAGGGTAAACGACAGGGCCAGAGAGAAGTGAATCTCGGAAGTCCAGAATACGGTCTTCCACCTCGGGGTACAGGGAGAGAGACGGGGAGAGCTAGGCCGAATCTCACGGATGAGGAACGGGCTGATCGTCACGCATTCATTGATGCTTGTATGAAAGAAGGTAAAACGCAGGCACAATGCGTTGAGGAATGGAGCAGTCAGAACCCTAAATGACAAAAAACTGTGTCGACAGCCTAAACTCTTTTTTAATCTTTCATGGTAATCATCTTTGATACAGTTTGGCAAGCCTCCTTGATTATGCTAAAGCCCAGATGAATGAGGGTGTTTGGGAAAAGTCTCTTGATAATATCTTTACCTTCATTGAACATTACATTCCAAATCACCTCTTCGACTTAGATCTGGCGGCCCCTCAGCAGAAGGCTCTCCTTCAGGGGGTTCAAGATGGTAAAAGATACTTCGTTATTTGTGCCCCCCGTAAGAGTGGGAAGACAATTCTTGTTGCAATCATCGCCTGTTGGCTTGTTTTGAGGAATCAGAAATTCCGTTTCTTCATTGTCTCAGGTTCTCAGAATCAGGCGGAGTGGCTTTACAAGTATTGCTCCGAAATTCTTTGGCCGTCGACGCCGGAGAGGCGGGAGTTCAGGGAATTCTTCTCCCAATTCTTGAAGGGGGAGCCGAAGAAATCGGTGATCGATCTGCTTGAAGGGGGCTGGATAAGATATTCGGCTGCGAGCAAGAAGCAGGTGAACGCTCCTACTGCTGATGGACTGGGGATGGATGAATACGTGCTTATCCCCAAGGACATCGTCCAGCAGGCATGGCCCATGGTGCGGGGAAGCGAGACTCCGATGCGCTTCCTCTTGAGCACGGCGACCCCTGGGCAGGAGAATACCGATTCTTTCCTGGATATCTTGGATGAAGCTGAGAGAATAGGATTCGAGAAATTCGAGTGGACTGACACGGATTGCCCTTTCCTGCAGACGGAGAATGCCCGGCAGGATGCCTTGATCGCGGAGTCCTTCCTGACCGAGGATATGATCATCACCCAGTATAAGGGAGGCGTCCCAAGGCGGGCGGGCCGAGTTTTTCCAAGAACCCTTGTCCGAAGGATGTTTGTTAAACCGGATCCCGACAATCCCGGTTATCTGCTTGGTGGCATACCCTATGATCCAAAGAACCCGGTCTTTCAAGGAGAATCGAAGGGGAGCTTCGACTGGGGCTTTGACCATGAAACGGTTATGCTTGAAGGTTACCGGAATCTCGACCATAAGATCATCATCATGAAAATGGTCTGTGGAAACGGGACGAGCGCAGAGGATTGGGGTGAGCGGGCGCTGACTGACACTGTCGAGCATAATATTGAGGAATGGCTCTGCGACTCGGCGGGGGCCTTCCAGAACAGAGCCCTTCAGGACCGTGGCCTCAAGGTAACTCGGAGAGTTTTCGGTCATCTTTACAGGGGGAAGGAATGGATGATCGGCCTCGCCTATGATTGGATGCAGAAGACCATCATCATCGTTCCGGATACTCCAGAATTCCAGCCTCTGAAGAAACAATTAGAATCCTATCGGAGAGGGCAGGATGGGAAACCGAAGAAGGGAAATGATGACAAGGTTGATTCCTTCCTTTGCCTGATCTCCGGGTGGGACCCTCGGTTTTACAATGAGAGTGAGGGCTATAGACAGAAGATCCCCGCCCCTGAAGCGCGGAGGAATGTCAGTGAAAATTGGAAATCATTTTCGACAGGGGATAAGCCCTGGATGCCCGATGAATGGAGAGGTCGGGAAGAGGAGTTGACACGTCAACCATGGAAGAGATAAAGAGAAAAAGTTTGGTGGAAAAGGGCCGCCGCCGAATAGCGGGTGCCCTGCTTCCTAATGTCTTATCACGGTTAGAACAATTAGAGATGGAGAATCAAAATCTTTCCATGAAATTGGGTCGAATGACGCGGCAGCGCAATCGACTTGCCAGCGACACGGGCCTGATGAGGGCAGCTCAGTGGGCAAATCTGCTGACCGGAGATTATAATCCAGATGAAATCAGCTTGGCTGAGTATGCCAAGATGATGAATTATGATGCTCAAGTCCGTGCCGGTTCCGATCTCATAGGAATGGGGGTCCTCATGAAACCGTGGAGGATCCGTCATCCCGACGAGGAGGTGGTTGAGGTCCTCACCGCTTCGTTGCAAAAGATGAGGAAACCCAGCCTCCGCTCATCTATGAAACAAATGCTCACGGCCATATGTTACGGCTACTCCGTGACGGAGATTGTCTTTCAGGATTACAAGAAATTCTGGGTTCCTCGTTTTCAAAATGGCTTGAAAACCTTTGATCCGAACTATATCAAATTCTTCACCGACGAATATGGGAATCTGGAGAAAGTTCAGCAGCAGCTGGGTGGAAACAGGGTTGACCTTCCTCTGGATAGAACCTTGATCTGGAGCCATGATACTAAATTTGGGAATTGGTATGGAGAATCTATTCTGAGAGCTTGTTACAAGAACTGGTTCATCAAGGATGCGATGCTGAAATTCGCGAATATCGCTTATGAGCGCTTTGGGGCTCCTATCATGCTCGGATATGCCTCCACAGTAAACGATCAGAGCAGTGTTCAGGATGCTATATCCCATCTTTATGCTTATAGTCAGGCCACCATTTTGCGGAGAGACAAGGATGACCCCACGGGCATCGATATTCTGGAGTCCAAGAGGGCTGAGATGCCATTTGATCGCTATATCAATTATCAGGATAATATGATCCTGAGGAGGATGCTTATAGGGCAGAACCTCTTCGAGGGTGGCGGAGGGGTCTATGGAGCCAAGGTTCCCTTTGATATCATCCTGATGAGGTTTGAGGATTTCCGCCTTGAATTGATAGAGCAGATGGATGAACTGCTTCAAATCATTTCCGCGTTTAACTGGGATCTTGAGGTGGAGCCCCGTTTCGATTTCGCCCCTCTCACGACGTCTGATATGGCTTCCCTTAGGGAGAGTATATTCAACGCCTTGGATAGAGGGATCCTTAAGGAAAATGATAATGACTGGGTGAGGCAGGAACTGGGGTTCCCTCAGATGCGAAAGGAGAAACAGTTCGCCCGGGCTCTTGCTGGACGGTATCTGAAGGATCCTCACGCAGCCTGGCTGGCTTCGGGGAAACAAACAATCATTGTGAACACATCGCCTTATTCCAAATACGATAAAGAAGAGGTTTACATTGTTGGCGATGGCGGCATCTACGGAACGATGGTTCAGGGTGAAGCTCAGGGCCCCTTCTCCAAAAGGATTCAGGAAAAGTATCAAGCGCTTCATCAAATTTCAGCTGCAGAATGGGAGGATCAATTGGGTGATGCCAAAGACTTCTGGATTCAGAAACCCACACTGCATAGGAAATTTGATACTCCATTGAAATTTGAGGTCCCTGTGAATACAGGAGATTATATCCGGAGAGTAGTTCCAGAAGGAGTTTTCGATGAGGAGGCTTCCTGATGCCCTTCGGGAAATATAAGAACCACGCGGATTGCGTCAAGAAGAATCCTCAGATGACCGACCCTCATGCCTTCTGTGCTTGGCTGGAACGGAAGATAGAGGGAGCGGACCCGCTGGCCCTCTTCTACATGGATAACAATGATCTGCTCAAAGCCGTCTATCAATTGGAACGGCTCTATACTGATTGGAGCGGTTTGAAGTCTTCTCTAAGGGCCCCCTATTCCTATGGGACTTCAGTCCAACCCATGAACCTCCTCAGCAAGCAGCATGCTCAGCAGGTGCTTGCCAAACCCGGCATTCTCAAGAAGGATCCTGACGCCGTGATCATTGATGATCACCGCTGGATACACATGTGGGCCAATGCGATAAGGGATAACAAGGATGTCTTCCTGACGAAGGACCAGATGAGGACATTACATGACCTCTATGTCACGGAATTTATGCGAAGAGGACTCAATCATCAAAGTCCGCTGAAATTCGGAGTCTTCGAATTAATGGGTGGTCAACTCGGTGAAATCCTCGCCGCTAGAGAAAGTTTCCTGATTGACCCCGCATTCATCAATTATGTTGGCAGTAGCGTCTCAGATAAAATTGATCCCCGGGATATCGATGTGCTTTTCCGGACTGGAAAACGGGGAGAATACGGCTCAGCCTATCTTGACAGTCTGCCTGAGAACTTGAGGCAGAATCAGAGCCTCATCTGGGAGCCTAAAGGTCCATCTGGGCCTTATATTAAAGGGTATGAACTCTGGGCGGTTCCATCGAAGGATTTGACAATCGCGGAGCCGGAATACACAATTCAACCTATGAGTCCTTTTCCACCTCCTGAGCCGCAGCGGATGCTGAATCGTGGGAGTCTGAGCCAGCTTCAGGACGGGGATTATTATGTGTTTTATGCCAATGGCATAAGATTAACCGTTCACCGGAAATACAGTGAAGTCATTGCCTATGACAAGGATCTTGAGGAGTTTGAACTCCCCGACGAAGTTTACGCTGATTTCCTTGCCGTGGAGGACCCTCAGGTTTTTATCGTAGACGGGTTCCTCTCCAGTAAATCCATCTTTTTGATGATGGATATGCCATGGTGGCGGGACTCCGAACATACGAATCAATCCGCCAAAATCCGTAAACACTTCCTGAAGAAACTCGAGGGCACTGAGCATATCGGTCATCTGGAAGGGAATTACTTTACATCCAAGGAGGATGCTCTCAATTTCCTTCAAGGAGAAGCGGGGCCATATCTTCTGATTCCTGGTGACTCAGAGTATCCGATTGACGGAAAGGCGGAATGGAGTCTCTTTGAAGCGGAGGGAGTAGAACTAGCAGCCGAAGGCTCAGATGCCAAGATCAGAGAACTGGTGAATTCCGGTGAATGGGAGGGTATGGGTGCCGACGCGAGATTCCGCTTGATGACCCAGCGAAAGGATGTAGAACCCTTGTACCCCTTCGCCCAACTCAAAACCACTAAGAAGGGATATAGTGCGAAAGAGGTCTTCGGCTTGAAATCGGTAAAAGATCTCGCTGAGGAACTCTTTGAGGTGCCCAATAAACAGGCTACGGAAGTGAAGGTCGACGGTTTCCGGACCCAGGTTCACAAGGACGGGAATCGGGTGCGTCTATTCACCGAGTCCGGACATGAAATCACAAAGCAGCTTCCCACGATCGTGAAGGATGTTCAGGGATTACCTGCTAAATCTCTCGTTCTGGATGCGGAAGCCACTCCCTATGCCGAGGACCTCACCAATCTCGGGCGAGCTGGAGCAGCCCCGGCCTTCGCTCAAGGGGCTAAGGGGCCTGTCGATGACAGCAGATGGGCGATCCATGTCTTTGACATACTGTACCTGGACGGGGAATCCCTTCAGAATCTACCGTATGAGGAACGAAGGGAGAAGCTCAGAGGAGTTGAACTTCCGACCCGGGATGTGCCGAAGAGTGCCGCCGATTTCAAACTTCATCTCTGGGAGAACAATGTGGAATGGGCGACATCGGCCAGCAGTATGATCAGCCTCGCTGAGAAGGTGACCGCCGTCTCCGGCAGTGAAGGCGCAATGTTCAAGCAGGCCGATTCCAAATACAGGATGTCTGGGGATACTCCCCTATGGTGTCTAACCGGCGGATCTAGGCTCTTTACGAAGAAGGGCCTCATCCCCGTTAAAGACATCAAAGTAGGAGACGAGATACTTACGGGAATCGGAACTTGGGGTATTGTGGAA
>Ga0180008_1000850_pt1 | contig 21790 bp, 17 predicted proteins | sample MM_PW_MetaG_FD_121121 | JGI IMG/M metagenome (GOLD analysis project Ga0180008, IMG submission 121121) | Groundwater microbial communities from the Aspo Hard Rock Laboratory (HRL) deep subsurface site, Sweden - MM_PW_MetaG | ecosystem: Environmental > Aquatic > Deep subsurface > Groundwater...
AGCTACAGGCTCAAAGAGGCTGCTGCACGCCTGATCATCACCTCAGACCCCGCATAATCACCCCGTCCTGCCTGGAGCAGTTTGACTGGCCAACAGTGGAGCAGTTTGGGGTGGCCATCGGGGTTCAGCAGCGTGGCCTTGCCCGAGAACAGGTTGGTGGCGAAGGCCAGGCGGCTGGAGTCCGACAGCTCGCTGTCGGCGCGCTTGCCGATGGCCTTGCCCAGTTGCGACAGCGTGGACAGGCCCGTGCCAGCGCTGGTCGTGGCATCCGAGGGCGCTCCGTTGCCGGACGCCGCTGACAGGGCTTTTTTCAGCTCCGCGGTGTCCAGCTTGAGCGTGCCGTCGGGTTGCCGTGTGAGGCCCAGCTTGGCCAATTGAGATCGGCTGGTGTCGGTGTTCGTGAGGGTGCGCCTTGAGGCGGCCAGCGTGCCGCTCGCCGAGCTTGACTCATCGGGCCGGGAAGCCTGGATGGCCTGGTTGTAGGCGGCCACGAAGCGTTCGACGGTCTGAGCGGCGTCGGCCACGCTGGTGGTGGCGCCGAGCTGGCTCATGGCTTGAGCGGCACCCTGCAGTTCGGACACCGTGGCCTTGTACTTGCCCAGTTTCGACAGCGACGTCGAGTCGCTTTGCAGCTGGTTGCGCACCCGCTCGTGCGCCTTGCCCAGCGCGGGCGAGATCTTGTTGAGCGCCGCAGTGGTCGGGTTCTCCTGGGCGGCTGCTTGGGCGGTGGCGGTGGTTGGGGCGGCGTTGGCCTGGGCCAAGGCTGCCGACGACAACGACACGGTCATCGCGCTCCTCCTGTTCGGTCCAGCACGTCCACACGTGCCTCGGGCCGAGTGTCCCGGATCAGCCGATGCGGGCAAGCCTGGATCAAGGGTGAGTGGCTCGCTCAATTCGATGCCATTTGTTCTGTGGAACTGTGTCCATGGCCGGGCGAGCGAGCCTGCAACGCTGGCCGTTGCATGTGTGTTCGGTGTTTTGGTGCCTGGCTGCGACAGGGCGCTCTTCTGGGGGTGCTGATCCTAGGGGGGTATGTCAGATCTGACAGTTGAACAGGCGCCGCCAGAGGCGCCCAATCGTGCCCAGGTTGGGGCCACGACCCGAGTGAGTCGTTGGCCCCGCATTGATCGACGTGCAACAGGAGGCATGCATGACCCACTCTTCACGCTGGCGAGCCAACCTCGTCCAGGCCTTGCTCATTTGTGTTCTGGGTTGGTGGGGGGCGCATGGGGCGCATGCCGCGAGCCAGTTGACGGCGAACACCGCGGTCGTGTCCGCTGGAGGACAGGACATCCTTCGCGATGCGCGCACTTTGACCGATGTGCAAGGGCGTCAACGCCTCGATGCGTCGATCGACCACGCCGTGGCCGCACCCGAGGGAACGAGCGACGCCGGTCGCATCCAGGGGCAGGCGATTGCCGACATCGATGTGCAGCAAGGCGGCATGAAGCTGCTGACGCAAGTGCAATCGGTCATCCCTTCTGGCGAGCGTTTGCGCGGTGAGTCGTTCGCGTCGGCCAGCTTGTCCGACACTTTGCGCGTTGCCGGGGCCGGTGGGCAGCAGTCGCGCTTGCGGCTGCAAGTGGGATACGACGCCACCCACGACCTGAGTCCCGTGGCCTCGGCCGACGTCGCGTCCTACCTGATCCGCAAAGAGTCGACCACGGACTTCAAGGTCCGCGTCAGCTGGGAGGTCCCCAACCCTCAGCATGGTGCACCTGGCTCTTCGGGCGAAGAGTCGCCCACGGTCACCGAACAACGCATCCTGACGGGGCGCATGTGGACCTTCTGGGATGGCCGCACCCAGTGGTACAGCACCGCACTCACCGAGGTCGATGTGCATGGAGACCTGGGCACCACCGAGCGATCCATCTACTTCGATGAGCCGCCTGCGGGGTCTTTGCCCGATGCGCGTTGGCAGGGCTCGCACGCCTTTGACGTGTGGGTGCCCGGTGACACCGACCTTCAATTCGAGTGGTTGACATCGGTGCATTCGGCTTGCGCCGACACGCGTGGGTGCAGCGCGCAGGTCGATGCCATGCACTCGTTCAACCTCGCCTTGCAGCCCAGCGTGGGGCAGGTGACGTCGGCCAGCGGCTACGCCTTCTTACAGCAGTCGGCGCCGGTGCCCGAGCCCGATGCGCTCTGGATGGCGGCCCTGGGCTTGTGCGCGTTGGGGGGGCGTCGCGGTGTCCGACAAGTCATCCGCCGAGTTGTTTGATCGCCTGCTGTTGGCGCAACAGGCGTTTGCCACGGCGCCCAGCATCGGCGCCCTGACCGATGTCTGCCGTCAGCTCAGCCTCGACCTGGGCTTTCGGCACTTCGTGTACGCCCTGCGTGTGCCCACGAACTTTGCCAATGCGCGCTTGATCATCCTTGACGGCTACCCGCCCGAGTGGGTGCAGCGCTACTTCGCTTGCGCGTACCACGACCACGATCCGGTCATGGCGTATTGCTCGAACCAGGTGGTGCCCATTTGCTGGAGCGACCTGACGCAGTCCCTGTCAGGGCCTTCTCGCCACATGATGGCCGATGCGGCGGCGCACGGGCTGGTTGATGGCGTCACGGCGCCGGTGCACAGTCCGCAGGGTGAGCTGGGTGTGTTCAGTCTGGCTTCCGATGCATCGCCGGAAGAGGCACGTCGGGTGGCCGTGTCCGCCTTGCCCTGGGTGGCCATGCTGGCGGGGCACCTGCACGAGGCGGTGCGGCGCGTCAGCGGCTTGCTGCAGCAGCCGACACCGGACCTCAGCCCCAGGGAGCTGGAATGCCTGCGCTGGGCCGCCGATGGCAAGACCTCCTCGGAAATTGCTCAGCTGCTGGGCATGTCCGAGCGAACCGTGAACTTCCACTTGCAAAACGCGGTGCACAAGCTCGACGTGGCCAACCGGCAGCACGCCGTGGTCAAAGCCGCTGCCACCGGGCTGATCCAGCCCAAACCATTCTGAGTCAGCCTGTGAGGTGGTGGGCCGTCGGCCTGCGACAGGCGGCCGTTCTTCTCTCAACCAGGAAACCAGACATGATGACGATCACAGGCTTGACACCCATCCGCCTTTCCCGCGGCTTGCTCCTTGGCGCCATGGCCTTGCTGGCCGGGTGCGCCGCCACACAGGTGCCACAAGACAAGCTCGAGCAACGCACGGGCATGGCCATCGGACGGGATGCAGGGGCCTTCACCATCTCGAACCAGGCGATGGAAAGCGGTGGAGGTGGTCGCATGAACTACACCGTCACCACCCAGGATGGCGCGCTCTACCAGTGCTACATCTACGAAGCGCCCCCGCTGGCCAAGATCACCTCTTTTGGCATGGCGCCCACCACGTCAGATGCCATCTGCACCCAGAAAAGTGGCGCCAAGCCCGGCAAGGCCACGCAGAAGGAAGCCTCGCCCGCTTGCAATGCCCTGCTCAAGGCCGCAGGTCGTTGCTGAGCGCGGCCCTCATGGCACTGCCCCAGGCACCTCGAACAACCCGCCACCGTGCGTCGTCACGTAAACGCTGGTGGTTGAAAACCCGGCGCCGTCGGAGCCCGGCGTCACCGCGCTGGGCAGCATCAAGCCTCGCGCCAGGGTGCACCAATTGCCCTCTGGCGTCAGCCGCCAGACCTCGCCGCTCCAGTACGAGGCCACGTACAGCAGGCCCTGGCGGTCGATGCCCAGGCCGTCCAGCCAGGTCCAGCCGCGCCCCTCGGGGGCTGGCGCCACCAGCCGAACCTGACCCGATTCGCGGTCCACCGCCATGACCTTGGGCGGGATCATTTGGTTGACGTAGAGCGTGCGCTGGTCGTGGCTGAGTGCCAGGCCGTTGCTGTTGAGCGCCAGCCAGCCGCGCTGCACGGTGCCGTTGGGCAGGACTCGATCAAGGCTCCTGGCCAGGTCGTCCGAGGCGTAGAAGGTGCCGTCGTCGGCGCGCACCAGGCCATTGGCCATGGCCAGGCCCTTGACCACAGGCGTGGTGGCGCCGGTGGCCAGGTCCACCTTGGCGATGCCGGCCGAGCCCAGCCAGGGCAGCAGCCCATTGAGGCTGTTGCCCGTGCCCACGTGTGCCTCGTGTTCGCCTGTCACGGCGATGCCGCCTGGCGACTTCAGGGCCGTGGTCACGGTGGTGACCTGGCCTTGCGGGGCCTCCAGGCGGAACAAGGCACCTTTGGTGACGCTGGTGAACAGCAGGCGTCCCTGACGGTCAAAAGCCAGGGACTCGAGTGGGCCGCGGCCGCTGGTGAGTTGGCGCGCCGGGCCTGCGCCAGGGCAGTCGGGCGGCGCGGCGCTGACGGGGTTGTGGGCCAGCGCACACAGCGCCACCGAGAGCGCAGCGGTGAGGATCGGGGTCCTCCCTGTGGGTTTGTTCATGTGTTTCTCCTGTGATTGTCGCATCTTGTGTGATAGAAATATCACACCGATCGTATCCAAGTGTTCCTGCGTGCGCCTGGGGGCTTTCACGGGGTGGCCTCGCGCGGTCAAAGCCATCGCCGGGACCCCTTGACCTGTGACCTACACTCGCGCCGATGCCTTCTTGCCCGCCCGATTCGCCGACCCTGCCGGACCACCTGCTTGCTCCTGACGGCACCCGTTTGCACCTGAGTCACTGGCCGGTGACGCGGCCGCGGGGTGTGGTGCAGACCCTGCATGGCTTTGGCGAGCACCAAGGGCGCATCGAGCCCCTGGCGCAGGCGCTCGATCGCGCAGGCTGGGCCGTGGCGGGCATCGACCACCGGCACAACGGTCGCTCGGGGGGGGAGCGCGGTGTCGTCCGCGATGGCGACGACTTGCTGCGCGATCAGGCGCAATTGCACGATGTGCTGAGCCTGGCCTATGGGCGCCTGCCTCGCGTGATGATCGGCACGAGCCTGGGCGGTTTGTTGGCGGCCAGGTTCGCGGCGGCGCAGTCAGGTCAGGCCGAGCTGGAGCCTTGGGTGCGTCCGTTGGAGGCGGTGGTGCTCATCGCCCCTGCGCTGGCCCCGGCCTTGTCGCCACCACAAAGCGCCACACTCGCCGTGCTGTCCCGCATGGTGCCGGACCTGCCGGTGTCGCTGTCTTACATGCTGGGCTGGGGCTCGTCCGTGCCCGAGGTGGTGGCCGCCAAAAAGCGAGACCCGCTCATCCACACCACGATGACCCCACGCGTGGTGCAGCACATGCTGTCTTCGGCACAGCGCGTGTTCGAGCAGTTGCCGAACTGGCGCACCCCGGCTTTGATCTGCCACGCGGGTGCCGATCGGCTGGTGGCGCCTTCGGCCGCCCGGCGCTTTGTGCGCGAAGCGCCTGCCCACCTGGTGCACGAGATGGCCTTTGCCGACATGGCCCACGACCTGCTTCACGAGCCCTGTGCTGAGCAGCTCATCGCTGCGATCGTGTCCTGGCTGCAGCCGTGGGCGGTGTCCGACCAGCCAGGCGAACTCCCATGACCCGTGGCGACAAAGCGCCTGGCCGGGCCGATCCAGGCAAGGTCGTCGGGGCCACCCGCACGCGGTTGATCGAGGCCGCGATGGGGGAGTTCATCGAGCACGGCTTCGCTGGCACCGACACCAATCGCATCGCGCGGCGAGCGGGCTTTGCGCCGCAAACTTTCTACCGATGGTTCTCGGACAAGGCGGCGGTGTTCGCCGAGGTGCTGCACGTGTGGGAGGAGGCCGAGTTCGCGCTGTTCATGTCCCTGCTGGGCCCGCATGAGCTGACACCGCTGCAGCTGGCCGAGGCCTGCGTGGAGAACATGCGGCCTTTCCTGACGTTCCGCCAGCACCTGCGCTCGGTGACCCTGCAGGACGCGGCGGTCAGGGCCGTGCGCGGGCAGGGGCGCGCCGCGTTGATGTCACGCCTGGGCCCCTGGTGTGCCCACCTCGCGCCCGAGTCGCTGGCCCACACGCTGCTGCAGATCGAGTCCTTGAGCGAGATGCTGGCGCGTGGCGACTTGTCCGACCTGGGTGTGAGCGGCAGCGAAACCCTGCAGGCCCTGGCGGATCACATCCGGGCGCTCAGGCCCGCGGGGGCTTGACGTGCTGGCGAGCCCAGGCGCTCGCTCCAGTGGTGGTGAACGCGGTCCAGCAGGCTGGCGAGTGATTCGCTGCGGTAACCCAGGTCCCGGGTGGCGAGCTGGTCGTTCGCCAGCATGTCACCGCACAGGATCTCGGCCAGACCTGGTGTCAGCTCGGGCCGCTTGCCATCGACGCGAGACCACCAGTCCGACAGCCTGGCCACGGTTTTCAGCACCGGCGCTGGAACGGTCGAGGTCACGGGTTTGACGCCCGTGCGGCTGGCGATCGCGTTGAACATGTCCAGGTAAGACACGGTGGGCCCACCCAGCACGTAGCGAGGGGCGGCGTCCGGGCGCAGCGCGGCCGCCACATGGGCCCGCGCCACCGCCTCGACCGCGCAGAAGTTGGCGCGCCCTTTGGGGGCGGCCTTGAGTTTGCCGGCAACGGCGTCATCGAACATCTTGATCCAGCCGGCCTGGTCATGTGGCCCCAGCAGGTGCGAGGGGTGCATGCTCACGGTGGACATGCCTGCGCGGTGGGCGTTCTGCAGCTCCTCATCGGCCATCAACTTGGTCAGCAGGTAAGGGTTGCGTTCGCTGCTCATCGATCGCAGGCTGTTGTGCTCCGAGATGGGCTCGCCTTCGTCCTGAAAAACGCCCAGGGTCGAGGTGAGCACGACGCGAGAGGCCCTGCGTTTGAGCGCGGTCAGGATCAGGTTGCGGGTGGCCGTGACGTTGTCTCGCATCAGGACGTCCATGTCACCGTGCCACATCGAGATCGCGCCGGCCACGTGGAACACCGCATCGGGCCTGTCCGGCATGGCCGCGAGCAGCTGCCGCTCATCGTCCAGTGAACCATTGCGGATGCTCAGGTGCGGCGAATGCATCCAGGCGGGCACCTCGGATCGGACCAGGGCGGTGACGTGCCAGCCGGTGCTGAGCAGCTCCTGAACAAGGTGCCGGCCCAGGAAGCCTGCGCCTCCCGTGACGAACGCGGTCTTTCCCATGGTGTGGTGTTCCTCGTGTGTGTTGGTTTGTGGGAAGGCGCTCAGAACTTCAGGCGCAGCCCGAGCTGCGTCGTGAAGGCGCGGTAACGGGCCTCGACGTTGCCTGGGGGGATGTTGGGGATGTTGCCGAAGCCGCCCGTGGAGGTGCGCACGCGGCGGTGGCCCAGATCGAGCGTCATGGCCTCGCTGAAGTCCCAGCTCACGCCAAAACCCCACTGGCGCACATCGACGTCGGCTGAGGCGTCGCCAAAGCTCACGCCACCTGCAGCGAGACCCTTGACGTCCAGGCTGCCTCGGCCCAGGCCGGCGCCGATGTATGGCTTGAAGGGCAGGCCAAAGGGCTTGAGATCGAAGTCGTACCAGAGGTTGACCAACCAGCTCTTGAGCTGTTCCTTGCCCTCGCCTGCCAGCACGCCGCCGCCGTCATAGAGCCGGTTGCCGAAGCTCTGGATGTCGTTGCTGCGCTGGCTGTAGCTCAGCTCGATGCGTGGACCGATGTCCAGCGCGCGGCCCACCGAGATGGCGCGCGCACTGGCGAACTTGAAGTCGTTGTCAAACCCGATGTTGACGAAGTTGAAGCCCTGTTGATAGAGGTTTTGCTGCGAGGCCCGGTTCGAGCCCAGTTCGATGGCGGCGTAGTTGTGGCCGTCCAGCCAGTGGGCATTGGCGTGTTGGGTGCAGGCCAGCGAAAGCAGGGACAGGGCGGCGAAGGTTTGAAACTTCCGAGACATGGTGGTTCCGTTTTGAGGTTGAGGTGAATGGGCAGGTCAGGCAGCGGCTGCGACATGGGCCTTGAGTTCGGCTTGGGTCAGCATGTTTCGCAAGGCGAGCTGCAAAGCGGCGCGCAGCTTGCGCACCAGTAAGGGGGCCAGGACCCATGAGAGCGGTCCGCTGAGAACGGCGCCATGCCGCACGACGTTCAGCCTGCTGTCGATCGACTCGACCTCGTGCGTGAAGCGAACCCGAAGGCCGGGCAGCCGAACGGTGTTGCTGTAGGAGCGAAGCAGCTCCACGCTCTCGAGTTCGAAGCGCAACTCGGGGCCGCCTTTGAGCTTGAAAGCGCCGATGGTGCCGGGGCGAAACGCACCGTCCAGGCGGCTCCACTCGACATCGGTGTCCCAGGCGGGCGAGCCCTCAACGTCGATCCACATCTTCCAGATGTCGGTGGCTGAAGCGCGCGTGGTGGCTTGAACTTGTACGTGTGGCATGGTGAGTGAGCGGGGAGTGGGGGGCTGAATGGATGAGCTGCGCGTGCTCGATGTCTTGCACGATCAGGTCGATCACCTGGCGGCGTCGAACGCCAGCCAGGAAGAAGTGCCCACCGGGCAGGACGTGGTGGCGCACGGTGCCGCTGACCTGCCGAGACCAGGGGAGCATGTCGTGTGGGCTGGCCAAGGGGTCGGCGTCGCCGGCAAAGGTGGACAAGGCGCAAGGCAAGGCTTCGATGGCCCCTGAGCCTGCGCCGTGGTGTGTCTCGCACGCACGCAAGTCCGTGCGCATGAGGTTGAGGTAGTCGGCCGTGATCGCTTGGGCAGGCAGGGCACCCACGCGCTGCAGGCGTTCGACCAGGAGCGCGTCGGGCAGTTGGTGCAGGCGCTCGCCTGCTGGCCTGGGGTGTTGCGGCGCGCGGTGCCCGGATGCGCCCAGCCACAAGGGGGCAGGGCATCGCCGAGCAAGCATCTGGCGCGCAACCTCGTGGGCCACCATGGCACCCATGCTGTGACCGAAGAAGGCGAGCGGCCCTTGCGCCAGCGGCTCCACCTGAGGCAACAAGCTCGCGGCCAGTTCGCACAGGTTGTCGAGTGCCGGCAGGTGGGCCAACGCGCCCCTGCCTGGGTACTCGATCAGGCTGACGCGCCAGCTCGCGGGCAGGCTCGCTGCCATCGCTCGGTAGCTGTGACCATGCCCGCCGGCGTGGTGAAACCAGACCAGGTGCATGGGAGCGGACCGGGCTGCGTTCATGCGGGTTCCACCTGGCGCTGTGCCGCGTAGACCTCGGGTGCGATGGCCTGCGAGACGATGGTGGCTTGGCCGAAGGCGCCCTGGTCGTCGCACAGCTGCATGGTGACCTTGCTGGTGCGCGTCGTGCCCGCCCACGCGACCGGGGAGAAGTTGGGGCTCAGCCACAGGCGACCATGGCGCCCAATTGGCGCACTCAGAGCAAAGCGCAAGTCCACGAGGTTCATGGGCGTGCCCAGCGGCACGGCCAACTTGCCGTGGGCCACCAGCATGAAACACTGGCGCGCCACCTCCAGGAAGTACAGCATCGACAGGCTGCCCGGAGGGCCGTCGGACAAGGCGTGCCCTTCGGGCAGTTCGGCGGTCACGACGCCCAGAACGCCTTCGCGCACCTCCAGGTCATGGACCAGTCGGTTCTCGGCGCGGGCTTTGTGCAGCCACTTCGCTTCGGGCAAGGCGGTGGTGGCTGGAGGGACCGGGGCCGGGGCGCGGGGCGGGGCTTCGGTGGTGCCCACTTCGACCTCGCAGACACACTGGTCAGCTTGTTCGATGCGGACGACGAAGCGTTGGGTGCCGTCTGCCTGACAGGTCATGCGAATCGGGGCCTGCTTCTCGGTGTAGCGCCGGAACCGAACGCCCAGGCTGCTTGGCTGCTGCGATGCCTGGCCCAAGTCGACCAGGGCCAGCTCGGTGAGCTGGAGGGCAGCCTCCAGCAGGAGGATGCCCGGCACGTGGTCGAGCGGGTGATCGAAGTAGTAGGGGTGGCCCTCGTCGACGATGGCCGTGGCGAGCCAGGACCCCTGCTGGCGATCGATCTGTTTGAGCAACACGTTGCGTGGGTCGCGCCGGTTGACCATCAGCGCTGCACCGGGATGCGGGCAGAGGGCTGCCGGCGGCGTGTGCTGGAGCCGCTCCACGATGCGGGTGCGCAGACGCAGCGCATGCAGGAGGGTGTCGGCCAGGGTCTGGGGCCATGGAGGGGTGGCTTGGCTCGACATGCCCGCTGGGTGCATGGCGGGCTCCGGTTGCGCTGGGGGCATCGCTGTACCGGTTTCACGCACGGGGGTGACATCAGGCTCGCTGAAGCGCACGCGCAAGGGCAGTTGTGCGACGGGCTCGCTGACGGGCGGACGGACCTGGATGCGATCGATGAACAACCAGGCCACGGGCGTGCCCCGCTTTCGCCACTCGATCCAGGCATGGTCTTGCCCCGAGTTCAGGACCGCCAGGAGGGTCTCCATCCCGCAGGCTTCGCCCATGAAGCCTGCGCGTTGCTGCGCGCCTCCCAGGTCGGATTGTTTCTCCGGGCACAGCTCGACGAAGTCGGTGTGGCCGGTGTCGGCGGCGCAACCCAGCAGGGCCCGAGCCCTGCGGGCGTCCCGCACATCGTCACCAGCTTGCACGACCGCGTGCAGCCGCGCGATGGCCAGCGGGGATGGATTCGAGTCTGCTGGGGCGTGCTGCAGGGCCAGCACGCCGTAGCCCTCGCCCCATGTCCAGGGTTGTGATCCGGCGCGTTGGGCTTCGACCGGGCAATTGATGTAATGACCGGCCCCCAGGAGCAGGTGCTCGCAGCGCTCGCTCAGCCAGTCGCGGGCGGCCAGCAGCGAGTGCCAGAAGCTGTCTGACGGGCCGGACAAGGTCTGGTGAAAGGCCCGCAGGTCCAGGATCTGTGCGGGGTAGCCCGACAGCATCGTGGGCAGCATCGTGGCCACGTCGTCGACCACGAGGTCTGGTGCGGCGGGCTGGCCATCTTCGAAGTGGGCTGCGCAGTCGCGGTAGCCCTTGTGGAAGCGCTCGCCTCCCAGGTTGGCGCACACGACCATGGCGGTGTCGGCCGAGCCACGCCATCCGGGCAGTCGGTCCACCAGCCGGCGCGTGCGGTGCGTGACCAGCAGTTTGAAAGCGTCCACATGGGAGAGCGGGCGCGGTCCCATGCGCCAGCCCGACACGTCGAGCGTGCACTCGCCTTGCAGGAAGTGCCCCTTCAGGCCCTTGACATCGGCGGCATTGGCCCTGGATGCCGGGAAGGGGCGTGGCGTGGACTCATGCGCCTGCGTGAGCGCTGGTTGCCAGTTCACGGCGTGCTGGCCGATGCCCAGGCTCGCATCCTGTCCGACGACGTCCAGGTTCAGCAGCCTGACCGGGTTGGGGCGGCTGGGCGTGCCTGCTGCCTGCATGGCGATGACGGTGCGGCCCAAGGCCGGTGGGGCTTCCTCGATGACGGCATGGGCGTTGGCTCCACCGAAGCCGAAGCTGGAGATGGCGACCCGCAGGGGAGAGCCTTGCGCCTCCAAGGGGGCGGCCTGGCGGGGCAATTCGAAGCAGCTGTTGGCAAGGTCGTCGTGGGGGCGCACGTCGATGTGCGGGGGCACCACGCGGTGCTTGAGCATCAGCAAAGCCTTGGCGAGCGAGGCCGAGCCCGCCGCAGCGAGCGTGTGCCCCACCAGCGGTTTGATCGAGCCCAGCGGGATCTTGCGTCCAGAGCGCACGTGGGGCTGGAAGAAACTGTTGAGTGAGGCGATCTCCGTGTGATCGCCAACGGGTGTGCCCGTGCCGTGCGCCTCCACGTACTGGATGCTGGCGGGGTCAACGTCGCGGTAGGCGCGTTGGTAGGCGCAGACCTGAGCCTGGTGGCCTGGTGCGAAGACGGAGCCTTCTGCGCCATCGGAGGAAATGCCCAGGCTGCGCACCAGGCCCAGAGGCCTGCGCCCCGCGTGCAAGGCTTCGCCCAGGGGCTCGACCATGAACGCGGCCACGCCTTCGCCTGGCACGATGCCGTTCGCATCTTGTGCGAAGGCCTTCAGGCAGGCGTCAGCCGACAAGGCCTTGAGTTGCGAAAAGCCCAGGAAGAGTTGCGGCGGCAGGAACACGTTGACGCCAGCCACGATGGCGCGGCGAGCCTGACCGGTGTGGATCAGCGCTTGTGCCGTGGCCAGTGCATAAGGGAAGGAGCTGCAGGCCGTGTCGACGCTCAGCCTCGGGCCGTCGATCGCCAGGGACTCGGCGATGTCCGCCAACTGATCACCCGGATCCAGCCAGTCTGCGGTGAAGCCGCGGTGCATCGCCAGGTGGCTGTCTGCGCGGCAGTGGCTGTCGTCCGACCAGGATGTGCCCATGACCAGCGCCGTGCCTTGCCGGGGAGCTGGCGATGCCCCCTGCAAGGCCGCGCCCTGCCACAGCGATTCGCACACCCGCACGGTGAGGTCGCGCTGCTGGCGCCAGGCGAAGTCACCGTGCCCTGAACTGGGCAGATCCAGGCAGAACGCCCGGTCCAGGTAGCTGCGGTTGCGTGTGCCCGGGGTGGCGCTCACGAAGCGGTCGGCCGGGATGCCCCAACGCGAGGGCAGTGAGGTCAGCTGTGCGGGGATTGCCTGCACGATGGCAGCCCAGAGGTGTTCGAGCAGGCCGTGGCCGGCGAATTGGCCGGACATCGCGGAGATGCAGAGCAGGTCCAGATCGATCGACATGGTGTTCTCCTGGGGTCAGGTGGCCGAGGCGTTGCCCTGCATCACTTCGAGCATGCGAGGACAGCTGATGAGCAGCCAGTCGGGCACGGTCGGGCGAGAGAGTTCGGCGTGAAAGCGGCGCGTGCCGTCTGCGTTGCCGATGCCTGACATGCCCAGTTGCGCCATGCGTTGCTGCACGGCGCGGTTGGCCAGGCCCGTCTCGTGCCACACCGACCACAGGAGCGAGACCACCCGGCTGTCTGGGCATGCGCTGGCCAGCTCTCCTGCCATGGCGTTGAGCACCTCGTTGCCGGCGCAGTAGTCCGTCTGCCCGGCATTGCCGGTGTGCGAGACCAGCGAGCTGAAGAAAACGATGTACTTGGGCGCCTGCCGGGCCAGTGCCGAGCGCAGGTGCAGGGCGCTGTGGGCCTTGGTTCGGAACACACGCAGGAAGCTGTCGACCGGCTTGGCGCCCAGCCCTCGGTCTTCAACCACGCCAGCGGCGTGAATCACCATGTCGATGCGCCCCAGCTGGCTCGATGCCTGCTCGATGACCGCCTCGACGGCATCGGGCTGTGTCAGGTCTGCCGACAGGTAGTGGAACTGGCCGCCAGCTTCGCGCACGCGCTGCGCCGTGCGGGCCAGGGCTCGCTGACGCGGGTCTGCGTCGAGCTGCACAGGGGTGCCTGGGGCCTGCTGTGCGCGACCGTCGTCACTGGGTTCGGCGCGTGAGGCGGCTTCGTCCCATGGAGTGCGGCCGATCGCGACGATGCGCGAGCCATACCTGTGAGCCAGGTCGATGCCCACCTCGGCAGCGATCCCGACGCCTCCGCCGAACAGCAGCACCACGCTGTTTTGATCGAGGTCGAGTTTGGCGTTCGCCGGGGGTTCGATCTCGGGGTGTGGGTCGGCGATGCGCTCTGTGGCCTTGCCCCCTTGAAGCCGAAGGTCGTGTTTGCCAGGGTGCGCGCAAGCGAGGGCCAGCGCGGCGTTCAGATCGGATGCATCGTCAAGGCTCACCGAGCTCACGGTGATGCCGGCATTGCGCCACTCATGGCTGAGGGCGCGCGCCACCCCTCTTGCCCCCGCATCGCAAAGCGGGTGGCCGGCCAGCAGCACGCCGAGTCGGGTGATGGTCGGGCCGGAGGCCTTGCCCAGGGCCTTGGTCAGCGTGAACAGCGCGAGGGCCGGAGCATCCAAGGCATCGGCGCCCAGGCGGTTGTTGTCGCTGCCTTTGGCTTGTGTCACGAAGGCTGCGGTGCAAGGACCCAGCCCTGTCAGCAAGGGCTCGATGGCCTTGGTGAGGCCATCCACATCGCCCAAAGCGATCGCGTCTGCCCCGGGCCGTTGCCAGCCGTGCTCGCTGAACACAAGGTGCTGCACGACGGTGCCTGCTTCGCGCAGTGAAGCGATCAGGCGGTTCACTGCGGGGGTGTCTGCGCCGACCAACCAGAGGCGTTCGATGCGGGGGCTGTCGGGAACCTGGCGTGGCACGTCGATGTGCCGGTAGCGCTGAAGGCGGTCTCCGGGCCTGGATGCGGCTTCTTTCTTTTTCGGGGCATCTGCCAAAGGCAGGTGGGCCAGCAACTCCAGCCCCTCCTTGACCGAAGACACCGAGATCAGCGCTTCTCCTGCGAGCTTGAACGGGGCCTGCCACAGGGCGGTTTGCCCCCAAAGCCGAGCGCGCTCGAAGCTGTTGAGCGACAACGCCTGAAACGGGGTCGACTCGTCCAGCGCCACCCCCGCCTGCCTGGCGTTGGGGCCGAGGTTGGAGAGCAGTTGTGCCTTGAGGTCCTGCAGCAGCGGCGGCCATTCGCGATCCGGCGCCTGTGTGGGCACTGGCGTCACGTGAGCCAGGGCATTGACACTGGCCTTGGCGACGGTGGAAACCGGGCCGATCAGCCGCACGATGTCCTGGATGCTGCGCGCCTCGAACAGGGCGCTGGCATGTTGACGGGCTTGGGGCCAGGCTTGTCCCAGGGCTTCGAACAAGTCGGTGCGGGCCAGCGAGTCGATGCCCAGGTCTTCGAGGGCTGCGCATTCATCGATGTCTGCGCTGGCGAACCCGGTTGCCTCGGCGACGCGGCCTTTGAGCCACTCGCAGATGTCGGGCGTGGCATGTTCAGACTGCGTGGGCTGTGCGGGCAGCGAGGTGCTCAGCGCCTTGATGACATCCGCGATGCAGCGGGCGCCCAGCACCTGCTCGGCTGCGGCTTCCGACACCGCCGTGCGCTGGTTGAGTCGGGTGTAGATGTCCATGAAGGCCAGCGAGTCCACGCCCAGGTCGTCAAAGCGCGCTTGAGGGTCGATGCTGGATGCGGCGTAGCCAGTCAGTTGAGACACCTCCTGCTGCAGCCAGGTGAGCAGGTCCTGGTCTGCGGTCGCCACCGCTGAAGGGCTGTGTGCGATCGGGTGTGACAGCGCTGGTGATGCCGATTGAGGCGAGGGCATGGCGGGTGCACCAGCGCCCATGGCCGAGCCGGCCAACAGGCTCTCGTGGACCTGCAGGTGGGCGTGTGCAAGCCGGGTGCTGTCGCTGAGCATCTGCTGGAGCACCGAGTCGGCCACCGGCTGTTGCGCAGTGGTGTCCAGCACGCGATCCATGAGCGCGAAGTAGCGTTCCACGATCCGGGTGTTCTCTTGCAGGAAGGCTTCGATCAGCGGGGTGTCTCGTTTCATGACCAGACCTTTGGGCGGGTTGTCTTGCGGCGGGGCGGGGTGCTGCGTGGCTTGGATGTGTGGCATCGACAGCGCACCGTGGAGGGCGAGCTCTGCCTGGATGCGTGCCAGCCTTTGCCAGATCGGGGTGTCGCCCTTGGGCGAGCAGGTGATGACGCGGTGCGGTGCGTCGCCCAGGTTCTGCTTGACGAGTTTGCTCAGAACCTGCCCCGGGCCCACCTCGATGAACAGGCGCACGCCGGCGGTGTACAAGGCCTGGCAGGTTTCGACCCACCGGACCTGGCTGGTGACCTGGCGGTGCAGGCTGTTGGCGATGAGGTCAGCGGCCCCTTCCTCTTCGATCGGGTAGGGGCTGGCGGTGAGGTTGGCGATCACCCGAGCCCGGGACGTGGCGTGGAACTCGTGGCGACGGGCGCACCCCCGCAGGTGCTCGTGCCAAGCCGTCAGCGCCGGTTGCATCCGCGAGGTGTGAAAGGCTGCAGAGGCGCCTTGGATGAGCGCACATCGCCAGCCTCTGTGCTGGCACGCCTGTGCAAAGTCCTTGAGCACCTGACTGGGGCCTCCCACCACGGTTTGTGCGGGGGCGTTGAGGTTGGCGATCTCCAGCTCAGGCCAGGTTTTCAGGCATTCCGCCACAGCGGCGCCATCCGCTCCGACGGCGGCCAGCGCGCCTGGCAGTTGGGTGGCCGCTTGCGCCATGGCCTGACCGCGCTCGTGCGTGAGCCTTGCCAGCGTGGCATCGTCGTAGGCGCCTGCGTGCCACAGCGCGACCAGCTCACCATAGCTGTGGCCAACGGCCCAGTCGGCCTGCACCCCCAGGCGCGTGAGCGTGCGCGCCAGCGCCGAACACGCGTAGCCCAGGCCGGTCTGCACGGCGTGGGTGCCTGCCATGGCGTGCTCCGGTCGATCTGGAGCGTCGAAGAACCAGGTTTTCAGCGAGCGGCCGTGAACCTGACGGGCGACCTCATCGAGCTCGAGCAGGCTCGCTGAAAACTCGGGCACGGGCAACCACTCGGCCAGCATCCCGACGTGCTGAGAGCCTTGCCCTGGGAACATCAGTGCCACACCAGCCGTGCCGAGCGGGGCATCGGTGTGAAAGATGTCCTCGTGGGCGTCGATCCGACCGCGTGCGAGCAATTGCTGGCGGGCCAGCGCTCGCGATGCGTTCAAGGCTTCGGTGTCAGCGCCGACCACCGCCAGCCGATGCCGCGCTTCGGGAACGGGCTGGCGCGTGCAGGGGGCTGAGCCCGGCAGCGGGTTGGACAATTGATCAATCAGCCCCTGATGGCTGGTGGCGGCATCCAGGTGCCAGCAGAAGGCGTGACGTGGCGGCGTCATGCGACCTCCGCCGCCAGGACGTGGGATGGCAGGTCTTGAGGGCTCACGCCCACGTGGCCAGGCATCAAGCCCAGGTTCATTTCGATGAAATGCATCAGGTCTTGCGGGCGCTTGCCCATGAAGGCGATGTAGCCGTCGGGCCTGACCAGCGCGATGCCGCCCGCAGGCATCGCCAGCCGGTCGTGCAGTTGCCAGGTCGGGTCGGGGATGGAGGCCACAGGGCCGTTCAGCGGAGCGAGCGCGTCAAGGACCAGCCAGGTGTTCAAGGCGGGGTAGGTGCTTCGCAGGTCTTGCGCCAGCTGGGCATGTTGCGCCGTCTGTTCGCCTTGATCGTCGGCGCCTGTGAACAGCAGCACCATGAACTCGCTTCGCACCAGCTCCAGCAGCCGCCGGGGGCGCTCGCCCTGCGGTGTCCAGAGCGGCACATCCGGCAGCAGCTCACCTGCTCTGGGGGGCGGGAACGCCGACTTCACTCGGGGGCGTCGGGTGCTGGGGCGCCGGTCGCGTCGGCTCAGCATGTGCTGGACGCTGCCTGCTTTGCGGATGTGATAGCGGTGCCCTGAAATCATCCATGGCAGGCGGGCCTGCACCGATGGCAAGGAGCTGATCAGCGGCAGCAAGGTGTCACGCAGGCCGACCAGCCACCGCGACCTCAGGGTCAACAGCCGGGTGAGCGTGTGAGCGGTCTTCTCGGCCTCGAGCGCAATCGGGTGCCGCTCGCTGTCATAGGTGTCGAGCACCCGCTCGGGCAGGCTGCCCGCGTGAACGTGGGCGATTTTCCAGGCCAGGTTGTAGGCTTCCGAGATGCCCAGGTTCATCCACTGTCCGCCGATCGGGCTGCCGATGTGGGTGGCATCACCGACCAGGAACACGCGGCCGACCCGCTGGGTGTTTGTGCGCCGATGCTGGAACGCCGCCATGGTTTCCGACGACGGGTTGGACAGCTTCATCAACTGACCTCGGCCGTCGCACAGCTGTTGGAAGCTCTCCACGGTCAAGGGCATGCGCTGACCTTCCGGCGGCAACTCACGAGGGATCTCCACGAACAGACGGTAGCGACCCTGGTCGTCCAGTGGCGCCACGGCGACGTAGCCTTCGCGCTCCCCCAGGAAAAACACGCCCTCGTCGTGCCAGCCGTTCCAGCGGATGTCCATGTCGGCCAGCATGAAGTGCCGCATGTAGTGCTCGCCATCGAAGCTCAGGCCAAGTTGTTTGCGGACCGTGCTGCGCGCGCCATCGGAGCCGATCAGCCACGACACCTTGATCGACTCCCGCTCTCCCGAGGGCTTCTTCAGTGTCGCCATGACGTGCGTGCCCTCGTCGCGCATGTCCAGCAGCTCTGTCTGCCACTCGATGCGCCCGCCCAGCTCGCTCAAACGATTCATCAGCAAGCGCTCGGTCTGGGGCTGGGGCAGGCTCAGCAACAGCGGGTGCGCCGCATCGAGCAGCGTGAAGTCGTAGCGCAAGATGGTTTTGCCGCGTGACTGCACACGGAAGTACTTGATCGCGTGACCCGTCTCGACCGCGTCCTTCGCGATGCCGAGGTCGCAGAAGATGTCCAGCGTGCGCGAGTGCAGGGCCAGCGCCTTGGTCTCGGTCGATGGCCCGGCGTTGCGTTCGATGATCCGGTAGGGGATGCCAAAGCGTTGCAGCTGCAACGCCAGCGTCATGCCGATCGGGCCGGCTCCGGCGATGAGCACAACGCCGTTGGATTGGGGTGAACGATGCGCTTGCATGGGTCAGTACCAGTTGCGATAAAAGGGGCGGTCGGCAGCAGCCAGCAGCTCGGTGTCGCCGTCGCTGTCGCCGTAGGCATAGATGAACCACTGGTCGAGTCGACCGACGGTCTGGGTGAGTCGGCGCACCTTTTCGGCGTTGACGCAGTTGTCGCCGTCCACTTCGCCTGTGAGGTGGCCTTTCTCCGTGCGCAAGCGGGTGCCGCAAACGTGGTCGAAGCCGACTGACTTGCCCCAGTCCACCAGGTAGTTCTCGGGCGCGTTGCTCACCAGCACCGTGAGGTGCCCTTGGGCTTGATGCCAGGCCAGGCGTCGCAGGGCCTGAGGCCGGATCCAGTTGCGAAGCGGGCCTTGTATGAAGCGCTGCGCATGGCCTGCTTCAACGTCGTTCGACATGCCTGACAGGAACAAGCCGATGAACCCCGCGCGCGCATCCATGAGCTTGCGCCGCCCCAGCAACACGCCCAGGATCTCGGGCAAAAGGAAGCACAGCACCTTGGTCCAGAACACCGGCGGCGTGGCGATGAACCTCAGGTAGCGCCAGAAGGTGTGCCGATCGGAGAGCGTCCCGTCGAAATCGAACACGGCCAGGCCCGGGCGGTCGTTCATGGCAGATGGGGGCATTGGTTTGCTCATGCTGCGGTGGCCAGGGCCTCGGTGACCACGACGATGTTGCGCGGCAGCTTGTGCGCCGACAGGCGCTCTCCGAGGTGCTTGAGCAGTGCTTCCTGGTCGATGGCATCGCACACCACGCTCAGCGACAGGCTGGTCTGACCCAGCGCGTCGCGTTCCGCGTGCGCCCGTGCAGCGCGCACGTTGGGCCATTCGCGTGCGGCTTGTTCGACCTCTGCGAGGTCGACCATCTGGCTGCGCACTTTGGTGATGCGCAAACGCATGCCGATGAAGTGCACGTGGCCAGCCTCGTCTCGCACAACCAGGTCGCCGGACTTGAGCCACCCTTCGCAGAAAAACTGCCTGTCTGCTTCGGCGTTGTTCAAATAGCCCGAGCAGACGGTTGGGCCGCCGATCCAGAGCTCTCCCAGCGTGCCGTCGGGCACGTCCTGCCCTTCGCCGTCGACCACGCGCAGTTGCACGCCAGGGATGGCCCGCCCCAGGGTGTCTGGCTTGCAGGCGCCGACATAGCTCTGCACGATCACAGGCAGGCACTCGGTCATGCCGTAGCCCTGGAGCACCTGGTGAGCAGGCAGGCGTTGCGACAGCTCTCGTGCCGCGTCGGGCGCCAGGCGGCTGCCGCCCGAGTACAGCATCAGGTCTGGGTGCAGGGGAGGTGTTGCGTCTCCTCGGGCCGCTCTTTCAGAGAGCTGGTGGTTGAGCATGCGAACCAGCTCGGGCACGAGGCAGGCAAAGGCAACCTGGTGTTGTGACAGCACCTCGGCGATGTCTCGCCTGGACAGCGTCGAGGTGATCAGCATCGTGGAGCCGATGCTCAACGGCATCACCATCAGCACCACCAGGCCGTAGACCGCGTACAGCGGCAGGCCGACCAGGTGAACCGTTCCCACGCCCATCGGGCGCATCGACTTCAGCAAGCCTGCTGCCGACAGGCTCAGCGCGCCGTAGCGGTGCGCCACACCCAACGGTTCGCCCAGGCCCTTGTAGGTGAACTGGATGGTCACCACGTCGTCGGCCTGCGGCAAGCGCAATGGCCGGGCCTCAGGGGTTTGCGAGGGCAGCGCAATGTGCCTGACGTTGGGCGGCAGCGGCACACAGGGGCCTTCGTCCACCGTGATGAGCGCCGAGAGTTCGCCCAACATGGACCAGGTGCCCTGATGGCGCACCGCCAGTGCCGTCGTGGTGACCACCATCGACGGCGTGCTGGCCAGCGCCAGTTCCCGCAATTCCGCTGCGGTGAGCTTGTCGTTGATCAGCACGGGCACCAGGCCTGCGCCGACGATGGCCAGGTAGTTGGCGACCAGCTCGATCCCCGAAGGCATGCACAGCAGAACGCGCGTTCCGCAGGATTGGCTCAAGGCATGCAAGGTTCCGCAGCGCTGGGTTGCCATCTTGTGCAACTCGGCGTAGGTGCACGAGCGACCTTCGTCCAGCGCGTCGATGGCCGTGGCCTGCGGGTGGCTCTTGGCGAAGCCGATGAACCGGTGAATGAATCCGTCTGTCTGATGTTGAGCTGGCATGTTGGGCTCCTGTTGCGTGGGGATGGCGGGCAAAAGTGGTCCCCGCCACCGTGCATGACGGTGGTGTTTTCGGGGGCGGGGCAGGGGGGAGGCGGGTCAGCCGCTGAGGGCCATCCGGGGCGAGGCCCCCGATGTGAGCCAGCCCTGCTGCCGGTACCAGTTGACGGTGTCCGTGAGCGTGTCCAAGGGCGGGCGGAAGGTGCCTTGCAGCACCGAGAACGTCTTTTCCTGGTTGAACTGGGTGCGCCCGGCCTCGCGCTCCAGCAGCCTGACGGCCGCGCGACTGACCAGGGCGGGTGCGCCGGTCAGGCGGGATTGGGTCTCGTTGACCCAGGCAATGACCTTGAGCAGGCTGATGGGGATGGCGCGGGTGGGCGCAGGCACCCCCGTGACTTGTGCCAGCAGGGGAAAGAGCTGGTCCATGGTCATGTTCCTGCCTGCCGCCAGGTAACGATGGCCGCTTTGGCCTTTGCGCAGGGCGCTGACCTGGATCTGTGCGACGTCTCGTGCATCCACGACCGAGAACGTGCCGGGGATGCGGCCCGGCAGCTTGCGCGCAGCGAAGTCCAGCACCAACTGGCCTGCGCTGGTCGGGCCCATGTCTCCGGGGCCGAACATCCAGCCTGGAAGCACCATCACGACGCGGGTGTCCGGGTGTCGCTGGCAGAACGCCATCACGGCCTGATCGGACAGGATCTTGCTGCGGTAGTAGTCATCGGCATGAGCCAGGTCGCGCGCCATGGTCTCGTCGATGGGCTGACCAGGTGGGCCGTCCAACACCGCGATCGACGAGGTGTGAACCACCTCGTGGATGCCGCTTTTGCGTGCGGCGTCGAGCAAAGCTGCGGTGCCTTCCACGTTGGTGGCTTGCAGCTTCTCGGCGTGCTGACCACCCTTGTAGCAGTCCCGGAAATGCGCCGCTGTGTGGAACAGGGCGTCGCAGCCCTTGAGGGCCTCCGCAAAGCCCCCGACGTCGGTCATGTCTCCTTCGACGATGTCCACTGGCAGATCAGCGAACTGTTGCCTGGCCTTGTCTTTGGAGCGGGCCAGGCCTTTGACGCGCACGCCTTGTCGCAGCAGCTCGCGCACCAGGTTGTTGCCCAGCAGTCCCGTGGAGCCTGTCACGAATGCCGATTTCATCAGGGTCCTCCCTCTTTGTTGATACCGATTGATCTTTGAAGATCGTTCGGTATCTGACTGTAGGGGGCGGGTCCGGGTGGATACAAGTGACTTCGTGTGTCTTGTGTATCCTGGTGTCAGCGTATCCCACACCCTAGGGGGAACCCTGTGATGCCGAGGCGGCGGGCGCAAGGGCTTCATGCCCAAGAGCGGAGGTCGCTGGCAGAAACTGTTGCGCGGCTTTGGAGGCGCGGCATGTGCCCCCCGAGTTCGACACCAAAATGCCGATTTCGCATTTTTGGTGAAGCCGCTTCCATGTGAATCAACGACTTATGCACATTTTTGCGGAAGTTTTGTAGTGGCAACTGCATGAATGCTTTGTAG